>Ga0268262_10001670_pt1 | contig 27058 bp, 28 predicted proteins | sample TergutNc150P3_FD_190354 | JGI IMG/M metagenome (GOLD analysis project Ga0268262, IMG submission 190354) | Nasutitermes corniger P3 segment gut microbial community from laboratory colony in Florida, USA - Nc150 P3 (SPAdes) (version 2) | ecosystem: Host-associated > Arthropoda: Insects >... | reverse complement strand
AATCTACTATAAATACTTTAATACCCGTTGGATAATCATCACAAGGGAGTTGTATATCATCATTAAATAAATCACTTAAATATTCATCAGGGATTGTAATTTTAGACAAATCCAATTTGGCAATTCCTTTCGTTACGCTTCCTACTTTTATGGTGTTTCCTATTTTAATATCTCCACTGCCCTTGTAGGCAACACCATTTTTTCTAACGTAAATTTGCGAGTTTTCGTTGAATGAACCGCCTTGCTCATCGCCCTCGCCGCCGCAAGTGCAGCTGCTGCAAGAAAATGCGAATGTCAAGGCAAATCCGAATATAGCCACCAATACGAGTTTAGAGATATTGTTCCTCATAGGTGTTCTCCATTTCAGACAATTTACTTGCTGTAATATTCCACAACAAGCTGCTCATTCAGCTTTACCGGTATTTGGTCGCGGAGCGGAACATTCACCAGCTTGGCTTCCTTCTTGTCTTTATTCACAGACAAATAATTTGGAGCTTCTGGCGCGCCCTCTATCGCTTCTTTTATCTGCGGGTGGCTTTTTGATTTTTCGCGAAGCTCTATCAAATCGTTTGGCTTAATCAAACGGTTTGGAGAAAAACTGCGCCTTCCATTAACCTGAAAATGTCCGTGGGCAACGTATTGACGGGCTGCGAAAATTGTGCGGGCAAAGCCTGCGCGATATACAAGGGCGTCTAGTCTGGTTTCCAAAAGAACCATCAAGTTATCACCAGAAGAACCTTCCTTGCGGTTTGCTTCTGAATAGGTTTTGGCAAGCTGGGCTTCGGAAATGTTGTAGGTGAATTTCAACCTCTGTTTTTCAACCAACTGCTGCTTATAAACTCCGGCATTTTTTTTGCGGCTCATGCCGTGCTGGCCTGGAGGGAATTTGCGGCGTTCTAAAATTTTTTGTGTTTTGGGAGTGACCGCCAAATCGAGAGAGCGGGCAACTTTTGCTTTTGGGCCTCTATAAGCCATTTTATACCTCGTAAGGAAGCTCTTTGGTTTAACCTTTTAGCTGGCAGAGCTTGGCTCAGTTAAAAGGGAAGGGTAAAAATAGCAAATTTTTTCTGATATGCAGGCGTAATTCTCCTCAAAAAGCCACTGGCCGCAATTCACAATCACCCCTTCTGGTACTTTCCACAGCCCGCCGGAGTGATTATGCCCGTGTACAAAGGTATCGCAGCCATTTTTTCGCATAATTTTCCTGATTTTGTCTAAATATTGCTCCTCTAGAACTATGCGTTCTTTATTTAAATCCCTGCTGTTTGAGCCAATATAGAGAGCTAGACGCATTCCAATATCGGGGTGAATCCATTTGAACAAGAACCTGTTGAGTTTAAAATCCAGAATTTTCCTCAAAAACCAGTAATAAATATCTCCCTTTGCAAGCCCGTCTCCGTGGCAAATATAAACCCGCCTGCCGTGAAGCTCTGTCACAATATGCGAGCAAGTCTCTATGCCAAGCTCTCGCTCAAAAAAATTTCTGTATGCAAAATCGTGATTGCCTTTGAGCAACTTAATCTCGCAACCGCAATCCTTTAGGTTTGCAAGTGCTCTCCACAATTTAAAATAACGGGAAGGGGAATAAAAATCGTATTCATACCAAAACTCAAATAAATCGCCTGCTATAAAAAGATGGGTAGCCTTGCCCTCAAGCTCTTTTAAAAAATCAATCAAATGCACCTCACGTCCCAGCACCGAACCTCTAGGGAAGGTACCTAAATGCGCATCTGATATAAAATAGGCTGCTTGTTCTTTCACACTCAACAAAATAGGAAATTACACCACCCAGCTCTTTGAAAATTCCTGGTCTTTGAAAAGCGCGGCTATTCCCGTCACTTGCTTGAGTCTCAGAATCTCATCCCTAGACATTCCCAAATATCTCGAAATCCAAGCATCACTTTTGCCAAGCTCCACAAGTTCTGCCACAATATTGCTCATAAGGTCAATATTATGGCTTCCACGCGCCCTATTATGCCTTATGGTAGATGCCATGCGCTCGCCAATGGGCTTTTCAATAACGGAGCAAGGCAGCAATCCTTTTTCCCTTTCGTAAATATCCTTGTACATCAATATTACGGAATACCTGTGAAAGCCGTCCACTATTTCGTACACGTCTTCTTCTTGGCGGTGATAAACCACTATGGGCATAGTGTAGCCGTCTTCTTTAATGCTGCGGTACAAAAGTTCCATTTCTGGAGGTGCAACTTTGTTGGGATTGTACTCATTAGCCCTCAGCTTTTCCACAGGAATAGCCTTTATGTTGTAAACGGGGCTTTCATATTCTTTTTGTTCCATAATCTCCTCCTGCCTTTTATATTAAGCTGTATTTTTCAAACATGCTCTGCATCCTCTCTCTTTGCTTTTTTGTTTGAGAAAAAGAAAGCGTGCGGCACAATTGGTCGTTTTTCAAAATACATATAGCCATGCGCCGCCAGCTTGGGCCAATCTTTTTTGATTCCACCCAAAAAGGAAGTTTGTCCGGTATTTTTTTGTAAATCATAAGCGGCAAATCTTTTCTGCCACGCGTTGAGAATTTACCAGAAAAACTTGCTTCGTCTGGAATCCAAGAAGTTTTTATGGCAGAGCCCGTGCTTCGCCAATGCTTTATGAACTTGGTGAATTTTCTCTGGTAATTGACTGAAACCGCTCTGGGAAGCGTTGCGAGCAGCAGCTTAGTGTAGCTTTCCCAGCTATGCCCTTCCGGGAGTTTTATTTTTCTGTAACCGAGCACTTTGGTTCCGCAATAAATATTGCCAAAATTCGCACCGCTAACGCGGTTCACCACCCTTGCCCAAGTATCTGGCTCCACCGCACGAAATAAATTCAGCCCTATGCGCTGGTCGTCTCCATAAGGCTGGCAAATTCTCATTAGGTCTAGTTTAACTCCCGCTTTGTAAAACAAATCGTATAATCCGTTGTAGGCCCAGTCGAATTTATAGTTGGCAATCCACACGTCTTTGGTTCTCCAGTCGTAAATGGGGTAGCAAGCGTATAGTTTTTCAGAGTTGGAAATTTTTGTTGTCCAATTTAAATTGTTCAGCATTCTCTTTTGTTTGAGGGCTATTGTCCTAAACCTGTTAAAGCTCTCATCGGAGCGAATCCCAACAAGGCAGGCTGTTTTTTTGCCATCTGCATACCATTCCCCGAATTTGCGAATAAACTCCTCAAATTCCATATTTTTTTTAAAAAAAGCAAAGGGATTCTTTTTTTCTGTTATGCAGGGATAATCGGGATACTCTCTAACCCATTTGTCTCTATTGTTCAAATCCCAGGGTGTCCAATAAGGTTCAAAAACGCTAAGGGAATTTCTAAGGTTTAGGGGCAGGCAGCACCAATAAACATCAAACAAATCGCTATCTTTTTGCAGCACTTCTTTAATATAATCTATTGTTATTTTATATTGCCCTTCCAAATCCACAAACAAAATGCCTATTTTTTTGCTTATTTTGTGCTTTTTCATATAATCAACCGCCAAATTGAGCATAACCGCGCTATCTTTGCCACCACTGAAAGATAGATATATTTTTTCAAAATTCTTAAATATAAAATCCATGCGCTCAACTGATGCTTCATAAACGTTTTTATCTATATATTTTTTTGCACCCATAGTACTTATGAATATAGAAATTATTTACTTCACCAAAGCGGTAAATTCCTTGAAAACGCCATACATTCTCTCTTTGTCCAAATCTCCGTAAACTGCCACTACAATTCCGTTAGATAGCCTCTCTATCAAAGCTGTGGCATCTGGGCCGTAAACATTTTTTTGCAGTCTGGTTTTGTAGGTTGCCCAGTCATTTTCAGAAACGGTGCCGGAACTGCGGGCACAAACCCAAGAGAAATCTGAGTCTCTGTAGCGGCGAACAAGCATGTCAAATGGGGCTTCAACTCCTAAAAAATAATCTCTCTGCACAGAAAAATCTTTGTCGGGGCTGCTGTTTTTTAAACTGAAACTGTGAAAATCCGCGCTTACGCTTGTGTCTGCGGCGGGAAATCTTTTTATGAAAGATATTAGAGAATCCAGTATGGAGGAATTTTTGGAAATTGAGAATTGATAGGAAAAAATAAATACTCGCCTGCCCCATCTAAAAAATCTTTTTCTGTCGCCGCCTATTAAACGCTCGGTTTTTTCCACTATGCCATGATTGTAAAAAAAAGCCTCTGCGAGAATTGGGTTTGAATATTCGCAAATTGAAACTTTCATTGTGTCGCCGTTGCCCATAGCATAGAATAAATCCGCTTGTTTGTTTGCGTGTGTGTATGTTTCTGGCTCTGTAAAATAAGACTTGAAAGGAGTGATGCCTATAACTATGGTGGTATCATTGATAAAACGTATTTTTTGCAAATCGAATTCCTCTAGGCTTGGATCCTCCACGGAACAAGCAACAAAAAGCGCGGTTGCTATTGCAACTCCAAGTAGGCTATTTCTTTTCAATTTTAAACTGCCTTACATTCAATAAAATATCGCCCTGCCTGGTATCAAGGCTCCAGTTTCCTATTTGCAGGCTATCTGCCAAAAGAGAACTGAAACAGTCCGAATTCTCCACCAAGCATACGGTTTTTTTCACCACATCGGAACCATAATACCATATATGCCATATAGTATCGGATATATCCAAATCTGATGCCAAAAAGGAATATGCAAAAATTCTATTCAAATTGTCGTTCAAATAAAAAACTGTATCTATATTCATAGGCCCGCTAGAAGCAACTAAAAGGCACATATCTGTGCGTGTGCGCCCAGTTTCTTCTTCTGGCGTAGCCAACTCACTTTCGGTTTCAAAAAAAAACAAACGGTATATAACAAAACAAAAAAAGACGAATGAAAAAAACACTACGCCCTTACGGAGCCTATTTAGCGGCGGCAAGGACATTATTTACCTATGCTTTGTGGGCGGCGAGCTTGTTAAGCAAATGCCCGACCTTGGCCTTGTAGTTAGAAGCGCGATTTTTGCTAAAACCCGCGCGGCTTTTGGCAGCGGCTTTGTCCATCATGCTAAAGAGCCTTGGAACTTCTTTGAGGGCCTCTTCTTTGGTCTGTGCTTTGCGCACTATGCCAAGGCTTGTGCGAATGGCAGAACGTGTGGAACGATTTGCGGCATTTGCCTTTTCAGCTTGGCGCAATCTTTTTAAACAAGACTTGTTTGGCGGAACCATTTTTTTAGCAGCCACTGATATTACTCCGATAAATAAAACTATTCGCTTAGAATATAGTAAAAAATTCCTTTATTGGCAAGGGGTAGCTTGTTATGGGGGGTAATTTGATTAAAAAATGCACATTTTTGCAAACACTTGTTTGCAAAATTACGATTTTTTGGCCTTTTTTCCGTTTTTGTACGTCTAAGTAATTAGGAAGACAAAAATGGAGGATTCAATATGACCGAAGTCAAAACCAACCGCAATCACAAAGACAGCGTTTTCACGCGGCTGTTCAGCGAGAAAAGCAATCTTTTGGAGCTATATAGCGCAATTAGCGGAAAAAGCTACCCTGAGAACACAAAGGTAGAGATAGTGACTCTCTCGGATGTGCTTTACATGAATCAAATCAACGATATAGCTTTTGTGATGGAAGACAGACTTATAGTGCTCATAGAGCACCAATCTTCGATTAACAACAATATGCCGCTTAGAATGCTTCAGTATTTGTCGGCAGAATACGATATGATAGTTGACAGGAAAAACCTTTACAAGCAGAAAAGGATAATGATACCTTCCCCAGAGTTCATAGTTTTGTACAACGGCGATAAAAAATTCCCAGATTACAAGGAGCTTAAATTATCCGATTCCTACAAGTTTAAAACCCCAGATTTATATTTGGAGCTTGTGGTAAGGATTTACAACATAAATAAGGGTCATAATGCAGAAATGGCAGGCAAAAGCTCGGTTTTGAGTGGTTATGAGGAGTTCATAGCTGAGATAAAAGAGAATTTGAAATCTATGGAGCTTCGCGAGGCTATAAAGTTGGCGGTGAAGATTTGCATTAGCAAATGAAACGTGGCGAGATTTTAACCAAATGGAAATACAAAAACTTAATGAAAATTGGGAAACCTATGAAAAACAAGCTAAATGGCTTGTAGAAAATTTTGACAAAAAAGTAGATACGAATAATGTTTAAAGATATAGAGAAAAATCCCGGTTGAAACTATGAAGTTATTTCACTCCAATAAAAGCCCCTAAAAAACCTACGAAAAATCCTTTACAAACATAAAATCAAGGAAAAACGCTTAAAAAACGTTTTTTCAGCTATTTTTCTAATAAAATTTTGCACACTTGCTATGCTAAAAAATAATAAATAGCTATATTCCAACTATGGCTAGGAAAACTGCACAGCTATTTGATTTAATGTTTAAGGGCATAATGAAAGATGCAAGTTCTTCTGCTGTGGTGCATTTGATAAATGGCATTTACAAAAAGAATTATCCATTAGATACAAAGGTGACTATTGAGCCTAACGAGCTTATTAAAGAACACCCTAAATCCGGCGATATGGAGAAAATTATCTCCGATATAGTAATAACCCTGCATAGCGAGAACAAAAAAGACACCTTTTTATTGGAAGCACAGATAGATGACGATTTGGAAATGATACTTAGGATATTCAATTACACCACTTTGATTGCCCTGGATAAAAAGACTTTTTCGGCTGACGGCTCTTGTATGAAAATAGAGATGCCCTCTCCTGTGGTTATTTACTGGGAAACGAGCAATACCAAAGACATAGTTTCTGTTGAGATAAAGTTTCCAAATAAAAAGAGCGTAGTGTATGAGATACCAACGTTCAAGGTTTTGCAACATTCTGTTTCCGAGCTAGAGAATATAGCTCTGCTGCTTCCTTTTTACATTTTGAAAATACGCAAGGAATTGGAGAGAAAGGGCATAGATTCAGCCAAGCGAAAGATTTTGTCTAAGAGGTTAGAGGGTTATGTAATAGAGATAGGCAAAGTTTTTAAAAGGCTTGTGAAAAATAACTATATTACGGCTAAGGATGCAGCTATGCTATTGCGTAGGCTGCTGACTATGAATTTGGAACTCTATGGCAAATACAAGGAGTTTGTGGAGGTAGATATGACGTTGAAACAGTTGGTAGATACAGGCATAGACGAGGCTATTGACAAGGCTGTGAATAAGGCTGTGAATAAGGCTGTAGCCAAAACTAAAGCTGAAACTAAAGCCGAAACCAAAAGTCATAGCCAAAAGCAATTTGCCAAAGCAATGAAAGCTGGCGGTGAGGCTATGGATAAGATTATGCGTTATACAGGGCTTTCACGCAGAGAGATTATGGCGTTGTAGGTTTTGTGCCTACTCAAATGCGTGGTAGAGAGTCACAGCACCGCAAAGTCTATGGATGTTGGAGGCGAATTCCCTTTCTCAACTGCTGTTACTACTCTCCATTCGTCATTGCCTTTGGTTTTTTATGTTTTTGCGGGAAAATCCCAAAAATCGTGGGAATCGGGGTTCTGACGTTTTTTCTATATTTCCTACTATGAAAAATAAGAATATCTCTATAGGCGATATTGCAGAAACCAGCAAAATAGGCCTAGCTGGTGTTTTTGCCGGCATTTTTTGCCTGCTTTTTGCCATAATTTACACTTTTATCCACTACGCAAATCAGGAATAAGGAAAAATCAATGCTAGAATCTTTTATCACATTTACTTCGCAAAAGCCATTAATTGAATGGTGCATTACGCTTGCAAAATTCGCTTTTATATTTATTCCTCTCGTTTTCATAGCCCTTATGATAACCCTGGAAAGGCGCGGGGCAGGCTTTATGCAAGATAGGCAGGGACCTAACAGGACAGGCATCCCGCTTTTTTCGTTTTTAGGGCATATAAGGCTTTTTGGGCTTGTTCAAAATGGGGCAGATGGTTTAAAACTCTTCACAAAAGAGTTGTTTGAACCTCGCGAAGCTCACGGTTTTTGGTTTAAGTTTGCGCCTGCCATTCCTTTTATGGTGGCGTTTTTATCGCCAGCGGTTATTCCTTGGTTTGGTCCAATGGTTTTTGAATGGGGCGGCAATTTGGTGCAGATAAGCGGCTCAATTTTGAATTTGGATATAGGTGTGCTTTGGCTTTTTGCTTTTGGCTCTCTTAGCGTTTATGGAACCGTGCTTGGATCTTGGGCTTCTAACTCCAAGTATTCGCTTTTGGGCGGTATGCGAGCGGGAGCCATGATGATAAGCTATGAGGTTTCAATGGGGCTTGCCCTGCTGGGTATGTATATGCTGGTGGGTAGCTTTAATTTGCAAAACATAGTGGCTTGGCAAGAGACGCACGGCTGGGGGATTTTGGTTCAACCCGTTGCATTCGTGATTTTCTTGGTATCTCTTGTGGCAGAAACTGGTAGAGCCCCTTTTGATGTGGCAGAGGGCGAGTCTGAGCTTGTGGCTGGTTTTCACACAGAATTCAGCGGAATGCGTTTTGCCATGTTCTATATGGGTGAATATGCGCACATAGCCATAAACTCCGCATTGCTTGCAACATTATTCTTGGGCGGTTATAGCATTCCTTTTGTAAGCACAGAGTTTTTAAAGGCGCACGGTGCTCAGGCACTCGCCGTTGTTTGCGGAGTGTTTGTGGTTGGAATTTTGGTATTCCTCAGCCTTATGTATCGTTATGCAAAATGGTACGAAAAATCCAAAGCCTCCGACAGAGCAATTCGCTTAAAGGAATGGGCTTTGTACAAGGTTCTAGGGTGGCTTTCTGTGCCGGCTCTGCTCGCTATTGGCGCGGCATCCATTTATTTTGCAAATATTATAAATGCAGAAAGTCTTGCGGCGGCTTTAATAGCGGCAGCAATTCAAATTTTGGTTCTTTTGCTTAAAATGTGCATTTTCTGCTGGATGTGGATATGGTTCCGCTGGACCCTGCCCCGCTTCCGCTACGACCAAGTTATGCACCTAGGCTGGATTATTCTGCTCAATGTTGCTCTTGCAAATTTGGTGATTACCGCTATAGTGGCAAAGCTGCTATAAAACTTGACAACCGAGCTTTTTTTTACTATATTTGTAACTCTAAATTTTTGAGGTTTTTATGTCCAAGCTTAATATTGAAGCTCTGCACCAGGAGAACAAAAAGAAAGATAAGTTTGATTTTCGTGCTGGCGATACCGTCACGGTCAATGTTAAAATTATGGAAAAAACCGCAGATGGCAAGGCAAAAAGCCGCATTCAGCCCTTCAAGGGCGTGGTTATTCAGCGCAAAGGCACCGGCATAAGTGCCAGCGTAACCGTTCGCAAAATTTCAAATGGCATTGGGGTTGAACGCATTTTCCAAATACACTCCCCCTTGATAGATTCCATAGTGGTAGATACCCACGGCAGCGTACGCAAAGCCCGTATTTATTATATGCGCGAACTGCACGGCAAAGCCGCCCGCATCGCGGAGCGCAAGGTTCACGCCCCAGTGGAAGCCACAGGCGTTGTTGCCGTTGCCACAGAAGAACCTGCTGCTACACCAAACTAGGTTTTTTCAAATTACCTCAACTCAAATCTCTGCACCAAGACCGTGCCGCCTGCCTCCAGCCTTGCCTGATAAGAACCTGCAGGGAGGTTTGCTCCGTCCCAAGCAACATTGCGACTGCCCGCTGGTAATTTACCCAAATTCTTCTGCCAAACGGTTGCGCCTTTCACATTCAAAATAGTTACCTTGGCAAAATCCGTTTCTTTGACAAGAGAAAAGGAAATTGCGTTGCGATTCACGAAGTTCAATATGCTTTTGGGAATGTTTGGAGTATTGGCACCTATAAAAATGCTTTCTTGCGGAACATTTTTTTTCAATGAAATATGCTGTATCTGTTGAGGATTTGGGTTCTCTATGTCGGAATCAACAAGCAGCCCTTTTTGCATAACCCCCAAGAGTTTGTAGCTTTCGCCTATTTTGAGCGAGGCAAGATAGTTGAGTTCTTCAGCAGTCACGCTCTTGCTTTTGCCAAACCATGCTGAAACATCTTGGCTTTTTAAATCCTGCACGGAAAGAGAAGCACGTTTCGCAAAGAGACTTATGGTTTCCCCGCCTCTGCTTACTTGCAAAACAACTGAGGAACCAGATTTTCCTCTAAGTATGGAAATCTGATTTTCGGGGGCAACGGTGGAAAGAAGCGTTCCGTTGACGGAAAATATTACGTCTCCTGCTTGCAATCCTGCTTGTGCTGCTGGCGAGTTTGGCAATACGGAAGCAACGCTTGCACCTTTTTTCCCTTGGTAAACGGATATACCCAAGCCGCCGAAGGATTCGGAGGTTTGAGCTATGATAGCCGTACTAAGTGCGGCTATGATTGCCACTGAAGTGATGAACTTTTTCATAGCTTGTCTCCTTTAAAGTTAATCAAATCCTGTCCAGAATAGCTAACACAATCATCGGGATTTTTATCGCCATTCTTGCAGAATGTAAGAGGTTTTTCATCAATCCACAATGAAAAATCCTTGTCAAATTTTAAATTTAATGTGTCAATTTTGAAAATTCTACCTTGCGCAGAAAAGTAATTCCCAAACATCTTACCTGAAACATTGCCTGAAAACTTGATAGTATCAACAGGAATGCCATCTACGAGTAAGAGAGTATAGCGGTTTTCTATTGTGCTATCACGACCAGCGTATATACTATTAACACAAACCGCTTTGTCGCCGATATAAGATAAAAATAAACTATTACACAGATATTTCTGCATCCATTCGTGCCTTGGCATCCAATCGTATTGTACAGAATACTTAAATTGTTCTATTTGCCCCTTTTCCGTATCCAATATATTCATATCGTAAACATCTGGAAATATTATGCTTCCGTTTTCCCAATAACCTGCATTTTGTGCAAATCCTGCGAATGTTGAATAATCAGAAGAAACTTTATTATGGTCTTTGAATTTTATTGATTTTTCTCCTATTTTCCAAAAGCCGAATTTACTGTTTTTTACATCAAGTACCAATGCGGAAGTATCTCTAAAAAGATATCCGTTAAGTATTTTCAAAGCAAGATACATATAATAAGAATTCAATACTTTATATTCCAATTCCAAAGTATCTCCCCTCAAAGGCTTTTGCCTAGTTCTGTAATTGACTAGGAACAGTCCTGTACGAAAGCTAACGATATCTTCCCTATTGTAGCCTAGGCATTCTTTTTTGTATTTAAGAGTTGATACAGCAGCCAAGGAATCATCAATTATAGATATTAAGTTACCGTCAGTCCAATCAGTCCAATAAGGATAAGAATGAGATTCATCGCATTTTGTATAGTTATCTTCTTCCAACGATGGGCAAGAATAAAACAATATTGCAACAAAGCTGAGAAAAATTTTTTTCATTTTCTACCTGCCTTTTGCTTCAAAGAATACAGCGGCTGCAAAAGATTAGGCCCGTTGTAGCTTTCGCATTCTACAATACTAGGTTCTTTTCCAAACAATACATTCCCATCTTTGTCTTTAAGCACAATACCGCATACGGTTTTGTCAAAATTGCTCCAATCCGTCAAATGCAAGCCTATGTTGCCTTCGCTAACAGAATCGCCTGAATACAATATATGCTTGTCAAAACGCATATCCAGCATCCATACCCTGCCGCCAACATTTTTCGTAGAGGGGCTGGATTCTGGTGTGTACCAATCATCGGGAGACGGAACTGAAAGTTTTTTGCCTTGCGGAACTCGGAACCACAGCTGGGCGTGGTAATCGGAAAGAGCAACGGAACCAGTATTTTTCACGGTAACTCTCGGTTTGAAAGAGTTCGATTCCCAAGGAGCATCGTCTTTCCATGCAATCGTTCCTTTGGGTGTTGGAACTATGCCATTGTCTTCGCTCTCAAATCCTGGAGCTTCATTGCCCCAAATTATTTTTCCGTTTTTATCGTAAACAACAATTTTGCGATTTGCTTTCACAGTTCCCAAACTATAATCGGCAGACCAGTCATCAAGATGTTTGTATTCAAACCAGTCTGAATAATGTACCCTTATCTGCCAACCATCCACGGATGGATAAAATGCCTTCGGAGTTATCTTTTGGTTACCGACACTAAGCACGAAACGCCATTTATCCCCACCAAGATTTTCAACAGAAACTGGGACATAAGGATAGTCCACCACAACCTTTGGTACTCTCGCCGGATCTGCCGTGAAATAATAAGCTACTTTTGAAAACGTAAGAGTATCTTCGGTAGCATTGTAGACCAAAAAACGTGGTCTAGAAGTATTGCTTTCATACTCTCCTCTAGCTTCACGATGAACAACGGCAAGCGTTACAGGAGCAAGCATATGACCCGGAGGAGGCGTAGGCAGTTTTTGAGTTTCGGGGTTTGTAGCTACTGCGTTACCAACTATAACCTGCGACATTGCTGAACCTTGAGTCATAACCGTCGCAGTAACGCTTGTAGAAAGTCCTGGCAAATAATAGTCTTTTCTAAAAATCTTACCAGAATAGTTTACAAATGACACGAAAACAGAATCGCCTTTGCGAGCTATTGATGGCTGCGTGGCAAATTTCGGACCAAGGAAAAGAAGCTCGGTCTGTTCCGTTCCATAATTCAAGGTTATTGAAGAACCTTTTTCTGGTTCATATTTGGCTATGAGTACGGTTTCTCCGTTTACAGAAATTGAAAATGCCTGAATACCTTCAGATATGAAAATCGGAGCTAAATCAAAATCTCCCGTAACATTTAAATATTTTTCGTTAAATCCACCTCTGACTACTGTTTCTGAAAGTATCAAAATGGCATTTTTATTTCCCAATGCGTTAATAAATGCGTTGTTGCACGCAGGAGTTAAAGCACAGAGAATATCTAAACCTTGTTGAGGAGCACCTTTATAGTTATTACCGAAAGGACCGTGAAGAACTGGTTCCCAAGAAGCAAGAGCATCGTGTATGGCATAATTGCGTGGTTCTAAAAAATATTTATTATCGGGTATATTATTATTTGTAATAAATTTTTGACTATTTGCCTCTACAACGGCATCACCATATACAAGCCAATCGTTCTGAATGCTCAACAACGCATCCCAAAGTCCATCATCAAAATCCAAATCGGAAATATTATAGCCACTCATTTTATAAGCATAATTTTTTAGAACGACACCTGCAGCAAAACAATTCTGATCTATATCTCCTTGAGCACATAATCTGTCAGAATTTTCACCAGCCATTTCAAAAAGTTCAGGCAATATCTTATTCGTAGAATCAGAGTACATTGGAAGCAGGGTTATTTTGCTACCATCTGGATGCAAAGGGAACAATCCATCAATATTGCGTTCATTTAAATTAACTATAAAATCACTATTTTTACCTAAATGATCTCCTGATTTACGAGGTTTTTCAAGCCTTTCTTTAAAGACCGATACATCTGTTATACTATCCAACTCTTTAAAAGGTTTTTCACCTACTATAAAAGCATCTGTATATATTTTTGGTTTATAAGGACCTAGATAAGGACCTGTTATTTTTAAAGTGACATCTATATCATCCGTATATAAATATCCCGAACCAGCACCAATTGCAACTCCTAAAATAGCTCCAAATGGCCCCAAAGCTATTCCCAACCCAACCCCCAAAGCAATTGTAGCTCCAGATGTTATACCAACAAGGGCACCTGAACCTGTATATTTTTCCCAAAAACCGACATCAACATTAGCTTTTACCAAGGTATGGTCGATAGGCTCTTCAATATCATTTATTAGAGTGGCTAATCCCGGATATTCTTGCTTTATGCTATCCAAATGTTCTTTTTTAGTCGCAAGTGCACTACCAAAATGTGGCGTGTTCACTGTTATCACACGGTTTATATGGTTGGCTGCGTTTTCGTTTCCTTGCTTGGAATCTGGTGGATTCGCCCGTAAACCTCGCAACATTTCCCTGATTACCAAACCACCCTGACTATGCCCTACCAAATCTATTTGGTATTCGTCGCTTAACCACCATTCTATACCCAATTTTTCTTTATAAAAATCATTCATAACGAACTTTATCTTTTCATAAAGCGCATAAGACTGGGAAGTATTTGAATCGACTCCCCAATGCGGTTTTGCATCCTCCCCTTTATCGTCTCTCGGCGATTGGAAGAAATATATGCCATTGCTGTTTATGTCGTATTTCACACCGCCAATATTCGTAGTATCTTTTTCCGTATATAAATTGTTGCTACGTGCAAGCATATCCGGCAAACTGCCATTTTCATACTTTTTTACTTTACCCGTTCTAAACTCATCTGAACCTTCATCATAAATTTCAACTCCCCAAACTTTATGGCTATAATCCAAGCCGTGAATAAGCAAAACGGGGCGTGGCAGTCTGCCTGGGGTTCCCATATATGTATATTCTGGGTATTTTACTTTTTGTTTTATCCATCTTTCTTTAATTGAATATATATTCAGTTTTTTAGGCTTGTCTTCCCATTTCTTACCCGTTACAGGGTCTATAGTTATACTACCGTCCGAGTTCAAATAATCAAGAGGAATAGATTTCCAATCCCAGTGAGCTTCGGCTTCCATATCCGCTTTTATTGTCCCAAATACATCCAGAGATTCGTTTTCTTCTCTTATATCGCTTAACAAATATTCTGTTCCTTTGTATCTGAGGTTATTGGAACACTTTATTGTGTATTCAACTTTTATTGTACGGAATATGCAATTATAGTGAGAAAACCGAAAACTTAGTATATCTCTTGGTATAAAGCCCATTTGTACTCTTTCGCCCAAACTATCAATTTCAATGTCGGTTGGATCAGAACATCTGTCATAAGGAAGATAATATTCATTAGAATCTAGAAACGGTTGTTCTTCATTGATATCTGAAGGTTTATTTTGATATTCTTTTATTTGAGCATTGCAAGTCTCCGACGCTTGCGATATACCATAGAGAATAAAAAGAAGAATCATTAATGCTACTTTATTGTTTTTCATAAGATTCCCTTTTTTGTTTGTTATAGCAATATAGAAATATTTTTTAAGTTTGTCAAGGGTATTTAATTTTCTTGTATTATTTTTGTCAAAAAAATCTACTCCAAACTAGGGTTTTCCAAATCCCTCTTGCTTAAAATAGGCTCATCAATGGGCCACTTTATGGCTATCTTTGGGCAGTCCCAAGCATAGCCAGCTTCTTCGGCTCCATTATATACGGAACTGCATTTGTATTGAACCTCGGCAAAGTCGGAAAGTACGCAAAATCCGTGAGCAAAACCGATGGGAATATATAAGAATTTTTTGTTCTCTTCGCTGAGTTCCACCGCGTGCCATTTGCCATAAGTAGGGCTGTTTTTGCGAATATCAACTGCCACGTCCCAAATTTTGCCATAGGTGCAGCGCACAAGTTTTGCCTGCCCTGGATTTTTTTGGTAATGCAAGCCGCGCAAAGTGTTTTTCACGGAACGGCTGTGGTTGTCTTGCACAAAAATCGTTTCTATGCCAAGGGCTTTAAATTTCTCTGCATTATATGATTCGTAAAACCAACCCCGCGAATCGGGAAGAACATCTGGTTCAACAATTAAAAGACCATCAATTTCGCATTTCTCAGCTTTCAATTATCGCCTCCAATTCCTTTTGAATTTCGGGCAACATTTCAAATTCCTCGTGGTGCAGGGCACTGATTTTTTTGCAAAGCAGGGTGAGAATTTTGGAATCGCTTGAACTTGAATATTTTTTTTCGTTTATGCCCTGCAATATGGAAATCATTTTTTCAATATCTTGCTGGTGAGGATATGAATGCATAAAACTGCGGAAGGAGTTTATGCCTGCTTTGAAATTTTCGGTATCGTTTCTCTCTATTATATACATTATTTTAGGCAAAACCTGGGTATCTAAAAGGTTCAGCAAATTGCCGTTAAAGCTATTTAAATCTCCGTTTAAATGAATAGCCAAACCCTCTGACTCTGCATATCTCTGAGTTTTTTCTCCACCGCCAATTCCTGCCAAGAGTTCGTCAACTTCTTTTGCTTTTTGCAGCTCCGTTTGCTCTCTATATTTTGCCTGATAAATTATGGGAAAACCTGTTAAAAACAAATGCGCACTGCTCATAGAGGCATATTCGCCCAAAAAATAAATATCACCTTCTTCGGAAAGCAATGCTTCTTCGGATTGAAATAGAGTAAGCTGCGCTGGCACTGGGAAAAAATCGCCCAGCCTGTCGCTTCCTTTTTGAGGAATAACGCTAAAGCTGATTTTTTTTGCCTTGTCCAAATTTTCCCTCAACTCATCGTCTTCCAAAATGTGCTTCAATATTTCTTGCAAACCTTTTGGCAGCGATTGCTGCAAGTTATTGCGAAAAGCATCAAAGTCTGGAATTTTGGAATAATCACCTTGTATGGCTAAAATTCCATCTGGGCTAACAAGAGCATCAAAAGGAGTTTCCATGCCATTGCCCGGCTCTGGAGGCGGAATTTTCACATATCCTATAACCCTGCCACAAAGATTATTTTCATCACCCTTCTTTTGAATTATTCCAAACACATATCACCACTTGCTAAAAATACAATTCTGGATCCACTAACTTTCCGTTGAACGTAATCTCATAATGCAAATGCGGGGCACTGGAGTTGCCGGTGTTGCCAACAAAGCCAATGGCTTCACTTTTGCGTACGTTATTTCCCTTTTTTGTGGAAATTCTTGCTAAATGAGCATAACGTGTTATGAATCCTCCTCCGTGGTCTATTTCAACTACAAGTCCCAAATTGCCGTTATCGCCTGCGAAAACAACTTTGCCGCTGGCTGTTGCAAAAACAGGTTCATTCATAGCCGCTGCAAAATCAGTTGCTTGATGCTCCTCTGAAAAATGCCGGCTAATGACCCCCATAACGGGAAGCATATTGGGAAACATATCCAAACTTTGCCTATTCAAAGTAATTTCCGCTTCAAAATCCGTATCTTGATGAGCCTTTTTAGACGAGGTGTGCATAAGGCGGTTTTTGTCTAAAATGGAGCGGATTTTGCTTGAATCGTTTTCCAAATATGTGCTCAAAATATTTTGTATTTGGTTTTCTATTGCATAGATGGAATCCAAATTTGAAAATGCAGATTCATACTCGGCGTGGCGTTCCATTAGCCATTCGTTATCGGCTTTCAGTTTCCACGAATTTGCAAGCTGCATATTTATTTCTGTGAATTTCCATATAAGTATGCAAAGCAAAATAACGGCAAGGCTAATAATCCAAGTGAACAGTTTTAGCCACACTCTTTGAATGCGATAGGTGCGCACCTTTGTTGAGCCTTCTGGAATTATCTGTATGGTGTACAATTTTTTCATATTGCTCTTGGGTTAATGGATTGCTGAATTCTAGTTAAATCGCTATAAGAAGAATAATGAATTATTATGGCATTTTTTTTGCATTCAACCTTTGTTCCAAAGGCATTTTGCAAAAAATTTAAAAAATTTTGCATATCGTGGTTTATCACAGAATTAACTTTATTCTTTTTAACGCTGCTGCCATTCTTTTCCAATTTTTGAGCAAGAACTTCTGCTTCACGTGCCGAAAGATCTTTTTCAATAATCTCCCTTGCTACCTTTTCGGGATCTTTTATGTTTGGTGAGAGCAGTGCCCGTGCCGCACCTGCCGAGAGTTTGCCTTCGCCAATCCACTCTTTAACTTGGTCTGGCAGATTTAGCAAGCGAAGCGAATTGGTGACTGCCGCTCTGGATTTATTAAGCCTTGCTGCCAAATCTTCGTGAGTATATCCATGATTATCCAAAAGTTTCTTGTAAGAATCCGCGATTTCTATAGGGTTAAGGTCTTCGCGCTGGATGTTTTCTATAATTGCCCATTCTCTCATTGTTTTATCTGAAAGCAAATCATAAACTATGGCTTTAATTTCGTTAAGCCCTGCAAGTTTAGCAGCTCTAACTCTGCGCTCGCCGCTCACAATCTGGTAGCGTCCTGCATTTTTCCTGAGCAAAACCGGTTCCAAAATTCCGTGCTGCTTTATGCTCTCTGCAAGTTCATGCAAAGATTCCTCTTTAAAATGCTTGCGGGGCTGAAATGGGTTTACATCTATTTGTTCAAGCAAAATTTTAGTTGCATCGCCTGGCTTTTCTGCGGTCACAGAATGATCGCTAATAATAGAAGCAAGCCCACCACCGCCCATAGCTTTCTTACCCATTTAACAATTCCTCCGCAAATTTCATATAAGCCAAACAACCTGCGCTCTGAATATCGTAAAGCAAAATGGGTTTGCCATAAGATGGTGCTTCTGCGAGTTTAACATTGCGTGGAATTATTGAATCAAAAACTCTGCCTGGAAAATTTTTGCGCACATCGTCTGCAACTTGTTTTGAAAGGGAATTTCTGGAATCGAACATTGTTAAAAGCGCACCTTCAATTTTCAAATTGGAATTCAAATTATTTTGCACCAGCTTTATTGTATTTAAAAGCTCGGCCACTCCTTGAAGCGAAAAATATTCGCATTGAACAGGTATAACAACGCTGTTTGCCGCAGTTAGAGTATTTATGGTCAATAAATTCAGGCTAGGCGGAGCATCAATTACAATATATTCGTAAGTGAATTTTATAGCTTGAATGAGATTTTGCATTCTGCGTTCCCTATTGGCGGCATTCACAAGCTCTATTTCGAGCTTTGCAAGCCCAGGGCTAGAAGGCATAATGCTCAAACACTTGAGTTTATATTCCTGATTTGCCGATTTTATAATTTCGGATAGCTTTTCTGGTGTTAGCTCTTCTGGTTTTTCTGCCAAAACAAGAGCTTCGTAAATATCTTCTTCTTGAACCTCGTTCACGCCAACGCTTTGGCTTGCATTTGCCTGCGGGTCAATATCAACCAAAAGAGTTTTTTTTTCTAACGCGGCAAAACACGCGGCCAAATTAACCGCTGTTGTGGTTTTGCCAACGCCACCTTTTTGATTGCAAATAGCTATTGTTTTAGCCAAATCATGCTACCTTGTTTTAGCCAGCTTATGCTACCTTATCTGCTTTTGCGTTATGTTTTCCCAAAATATGACGGGCATTCAAAACCAAAAGCAATTCTCTTTCCAGCGGACAAACACCCATAACAATGCCATCTTTGGCACGGCGGAATTCCTTAACGGCATCCGAAGGTATTTCGTTAGCTCGCCTATCCACAATGCGGCTCTGCTCAATAGAAACCACATCGCAAACTTCGTCCACCAAAATGCCAAAAGGTTCGTCAACGCTGTGTTTAAACACAACAACTTTGCCCGCACCTCCTGTGCCTACTTTATGCCCTTGGTCAAAGCCAAAGGTTTCGCGCAAATTAACCACAAGCAAAATTTGTCCGCGAATATTTATGTAACCGCAAATATCGGGCGGAGCATGATAAATTGGTGTTACATTGGTGTTCTCGTTAACTTCCTTTACATCAAGGATATTAACGCCAAACAAACGATTTGCCATGCGAAACGTGCACATTTGCAGTGTTGAATTTGCTGCTGCATCTGCTGAATCTTCGTAGCTCATACTTGACCTCCATACCACATTCCGTCAACAAGGTGCATCAACTGCTCCAAATTGACAAGAACCGTCATTTTCTTTTTTATTAATGCTGTACCTTCAACGCCATCTGCTTGGTAGCTATCTTTGTTGAGCTTAACTTCGTAATGACCGCTGTCTATTAGCTTTTCAATTAACAAGCCATAAGGTTTGCGGGCATTTTGCGGAATTAAGAAGAACATATTTTCTGGCTGTGAGCTGCTTTGAACGCGGAGCCCGTCTTCCAAGCGAACAACGCGAGTTGAAACGCCGTCTAAGGTTATGTATTCTTGAGCACCTATTTTCTCTATGGCAGAAGTTTCTACGGCTTCCACGCGCTTAACGTCTTGCATAGAAACTCCAAATTGTTCGTTGCCGCCATTGGAGAATAGGAGAAGGGAACGCAACTCGGTACCATCGTCCATAGTAGTTTTCTGTTTCTTGGTTTCATCTCTGCCGCCACTTACATCGCGAACGTTGTAGTGCCTTGCCAAACCGGTGGCATCTAAAATCATAGCAACTTTACCATCGCCAAGCACTGTTGCTCCAGAGTAAAGCGAAATGCTTTTTACAGCTCTGTGCATTGGCTTAACAACAATTTCTTCGCTGCCGTGAATGTGGTCTATAATCAAACCAAAGCGCAAATTTCCAGAACGCAAAACAGCAAAATTGAGTGAGTAATGAATTGGATGCCCAGCTTCTTCGGCTTCTTTATATTTGTCGGCAAGTTCTTTGCGAGCTTCGGAATTTTGCTCCGTAACCACAGAGAGAGCATCTTCATCAAACATTTTTTCACGAGCAAGTGCTTCTTTTAAACGCACCATCGGGAGCAATGTATCGCGCAAGCGGAACACTTCTCTTGCTCCTGCGCATTCAACTCTTGTGAAGGCATCTTTGTCGTAGAGGCACACGAGTTCTTCCAAATTTACCTGCGGAATAGCAAAACGCTCGTTGCCGCTTTGAACAATGAGCGAAGGAATAATCGCAAGCGTTAAAGGCAAACGGAGTTTCACTGTTGAACCTTCGCCTTCAACGGAAGTTAGTGAAACAGTTCCGCCAAATTTTTCAACACCTGTTTTCACAACATCCATTCCAACGCCTCTACCAGAAACATCGGTAATCACTGTAGCAGTTGAGAAACCCGGCAAGAATATTAGATTGAGCAAATCCGTCTCGGTCATTCTTGCGAGTTCGTCTTCGGTTTTGAGTTTTTTCTCCAAAACCTTGCGGCGAATAACATCGCGATTCATGCCTTTGCCGTTGTCTTTTATATCCACGTGAATTTGACCGCTCTCGTGATATGCAGAAAGAGTTACCTTGCCAGGCTCGGTTTTGCCGGCAGCTTTTCTGTCTTCGGGTTTTTCAATGCCGTGATCGCAAGCATTGCGAACCAAATGAGTGAGCGGGTCGCCAATGGCTTCCAAAATGTTTTTATCTAGTTCTACTTCGTCACCTTCGGTTACAAAATCTATGTTCTTGCTCAATTTGCGAGATAGTTCGCGCACAACTCTTGAGAAGCGCGAGAACACGGTACCTATGGGCTGCATTCGGGTACGCATTATAGTTTCTTGGAGTTCAGTTGTAACAGAATCAAGGCTTTGGGTAATGCTACGGAGTGTGGCATCTGCTTGGTCTAGATGCATAAGCTGCTGGTTGCGAACAAGAACAAGTTCTCCGGCAAGCATCATAAGGCGGTCTAGAATGTCCACCCTTATGCGCAAGAATTCTTCGTGCTTGCTGCCTTCGGTTTGCGCTGCATCTTTTTTTGGTTCTTCTTTTTTTGCTTCGGGTGCAGGTGCTGGAGCTGCTGCCGCTGGTGGTGGAGCCGCAGGTGCAGGTGCTGCTGCCGCAGGAGCTGCCTTAGCTGCCTCTGCCTTTTGCTCTGGAGTTACATACTGAGCAAGCTCCGGGAATTGGCTAAGCACATCTGCAACAGAACGTGTTCCTTCTGGAGCGGCGGCTGGTGCTGCTGGTGCAGGTGCTGCAGCCGGAGCTGGTGCTGCTGCCGCAGGAGCTGGAGCCGCAGGTGCAGGCGCACCGCTATTTAAATTTTTCAATTGCGCTATCAATTCGCTGGTATCTTTGCTATTGCTATTGTCAACATCGTCGAACATATCATTTAATATATCCGTACCTTCTATGAGAGCATTAGTAATTGGCTCTGTCATAGTTAATCTGCCTTCGCGCAAAGAATCTAAAAGGCTTTCCATAGTGTGGGTTAAAGTACCTATGCCTGTTAAGCCCAAAAAGCCTGCGGAACCCTTTATGGTGTGGATAGCGCGGAATAGGTCGTTTATAGACCCTGGTGCGATTTCGCCCGTTTTTTGTATCTCAACAAAAATTTGCTCTACATGACTGAGGTGTTCGCGAGATTCCTCAATATATTCAGCAAGAATGTCATTATCTGTTTCCACAAAGACCTCCTATTTTCATACTGAGGGTAAATATAGTAAAATGATAAATAAAGTTTAGACCTTAGACCCTAGGCTCTAGGCTCCAGGTTTTTGCCAAGCTAAATGCCTTGATTTGAGTTTTCCAAACCGCTTCTGGGTTTTCGGAGCACAAAAAGTCCATATATTTGGAACCTAGGTATGACCAGGCAAAAATGTTATTTATGCCTGCACCAGAGGCTATTTGAGTAGCTTCTGTTATAAAATGCTCGGTGCCAGCCTCTATATGGTAGTTTTTTATCCACATTTGGGCTTCTTTGCCGTATTTCTTTGCCAAATCCAAAATACGCGCACTAACCTCGCTATAAGACTCTTGCACTTTTGTCAGAGCATCTCCTTTTTCCCAATACGGGTCGCTACCTACCTCGTCAACAAAGGGAAGCTCTGCTACCTCGTCCCAGTTTTCCAAGCCAGCCGGAAACCAAGGCGGCAACAGGCAAACGGAATTTCTTTTTCCGAGCTTGTGTACTTCTTCTGTTAAAAAAGCCAAAAAAGAAATCAAGCTGCCCTGCCTTGAGGTGCCAGAGCAATGCTTGCAATAGCAAGCCCGCAGAGAAGGATTGTTTTTTTCAAAATAAAAATGAGGCTCATCCCAAAACACAGTCTCTATATCACAAGAGCAAACCGCCTCTATCCACTTCTTCATATAGTCGCGAAATGCTGGGCTGCTTGGACAGGCAGCAACAAGTTTTTTTCCATCTTCGCTAACCTGCGCCATTTCTGGATTCCTCGCCGCAAGCTCTGTATAAGCCTCACCGCCAAATACGCGACCAACACCCCAAGGGTTTACATAAACTCCAAGCCCTTCTTTTTTGGAAAGAGATATTATTTCTTTCATCGTCTGCGGGTAGTATTGCAAATCTTCTTCGGAGAATGTGTGCAGAACATAATTAAATCCTGCTTCTCTAATTGCCTGCATATCTTTGCGCACCCATTCGGGATTGCGCACACCAAAATAAGCGATGCCTGTTTTCATTTACTTGTCTAGTCGCGAATTTATGTACTCTTTGTCTTCTCTTTTGAGGAATCCGTTTTTTTCAAGGGTAAAAGTCAGAGCCTCTATTGTGTTGTTTAAATGCGCAAAATCATTGGCTTTGAGCATTGCGTGAAATGCTAGTAGTTTTTCGTCAATTTTTTTATCAAGGGAAGTTTCCAATCCGTCTATCCTCTTGTTCAGAGAGATTTCCACGCCGTCTATTTTCTTTTCAAGGGCATTATCCCCGTCATTAATCTGCCCTTTCAGTTTTATATACCCGAAATAGCCTACTATCATTATAGCAAGCATACGCCCATTCTCTGCGTTCAATATCATTCCTATAAAATTTTCCATGCGAGTCTCCATCTATAATATACAAAAAGACTTTTACGCATTTCAGTTAAAACCAAATATGCACCGCGATACCACCTAGCAGCAATGCACCTCCCGTTGCGTAGAAAATATTTCTCGCCGTTTCCGCGCTCTGCACTTCTTTGTATTTGGCTTCGTACGCATTTTTCTTTGCTTGGTATTGCCCTTCCGTTGCAGGCAAGTCTTCTCGCAGTTTTTTAAATTCGCTGTAATAATCGCTTGCCTTTGAATTGTTGTATATCCCAAGTCCAAGGGCTGCCAAGCCGAGGGCATCCAAGCCAACAGCTACCCAAAATGATGTTTTTGTTTTCTTTGGTTCAGCAGGTATGTTTGTAGGTATTTCTGTTGGTGGAGGTTCATTAAATGCTTTTGTCAAGGTTCCTTGCTGCTTTATTTTTGCGAATAGGCTTGGGGCATTGTCGCGGATTGCATCCAAAAGTCCTTTTAGGTCTGTGGATTCTTTTACAAAGTAACCAAGCATATTGCCGCTTGATGTTTCGTAAAGTTCTATTGTTAGCGTGAATAGGTTGCCTAGTTTACCTATGAAGCCTTGGGTTACGTAGTCGCTTTTTATTACCAAACCTATGTCTATGACGGAGTTGAGGTTTTCGGCTGTTTTGGGAACTAGGGCGATTATTTTTTCCCTTGTCAATACGGAATATTCTTTTTGCAAAAGCTGAGTTGCTTGTCGCCTCAGTTCGTCTGTTAGGAATTTGGTTTCGTCAACGGATAAATCCACTTCGTCATTGGCTATGGTTATTTCCAAGACTGCTATGGTGGCGGCATTTGCTGTTGCTAGGAAAAGCATTGCTGCTATCAAAGTGTATTTCAAGTTGTTGAACATATTATTTATCCTCGTTTTGAATACAACGCACGGAACAATGTTTTGACTTACCACCCGAGTTGTTGGCAACGGAGGAGTGCATATACCAGTAGTAGGCATTTTCAGTATTATTCTCCGTACTACTCCACCATACACCTATATCGTAGCTATTTGGATAACATTCGCCTCTTCCTGGCAAAGCCGAAAAACCGTAGTCATCCGTACCGTTGGTACCGTTGTCCCAGCCGCTTGTCGCCTTCAGTTTGGTTTTCGCAGTTGAAACACCGCCAACTTCTGTTATCAATGTATTCCATTCAACGTTGCTCGGCAAATGCCAGCCAGAAGGACAGCTCACCATTGCCGTTGCCCAATTATACAGCCTGCCATAAGTATCGCAAGTTGTAGTATTTCCATCGATCAGAATAGCACCATCAACACATTTGCTACCCGTGGCATTATATTTTAAATTTTCCGCCATCCAGGTTTGTGCTGTTTCCCCATCACCTATAGTCACATAAACATATTTATTGCCATCACGGGAATCGCAGAATTGTTCTTTTTCCTTCCCGTAATGTTCCCTTTTAGTTCCATCTACAAAATCCGTACACAAATCAGAATTACTGCTTGGCGTTGAATTTGAAGATGAAGAAATTTTAGAGCTTGAACTTGGTACAATAAAAGAACTGCTTGATTTTGTGCTTGACGAGGATTGCTTCACAGAACTACTGCTCTCGGCATAAGACAAAGAAACCTCCGCCTCCGAGCTTGATGATTTTGGGAACAACTCCTCTATGCTTGGGTATTCCATATATTGATTGTCCGCACAGGACAAAAAGAGGGTTATGGCAAATACAAAGATTGCCAAGGCAATTTTAGCAAGATTGCTTTTCATATTTTTTCTCCGCGCGAGGAATGGAAACTTTTTATTATAGGGGGGGGGGGGGGGGAGGGGGGGTAGCAAGGCTGCGGATATGCTCGGCTTCGCTAGCTGGCAGCCTGTGTAAACAACATTCAGAGAGCTTGCACCGCAAGCCCTAGGGTTGAAGGTCGTTTTGCCAAAAAGGGTCATTTGAGGTAATATAGAAAAATAAAAAAGCAACCTCACGCGGAGGCTGCCTTTATTCAATTACAATTAGTTGTAGCTATTTGGATAGTCGTAGTAGTTGCCAACTTCCACGTCTTCAAGTACGGCTATGGCATCATCTGCTAGAATTGCAGCAGAGCAGTACAGAGACAAGAGATAAGAGGCAAGACCTTTGTTATCCACGCCTTTGAAGCGCACGGAAAGACCTCTTCCCTGTTCGTTTTGCAAGCCGGTTTGATGCAAGCCAACAACACCGCGTTTTGCTTCGCCGGTACGCACCAATAAAATATTGGTTTTGCCGCCTTTGCCTTTGGGATTTTTTAAGCCGTCAACAAACAACTTATCTGTTGGGATAAGAGGTATGCCGCGCCACTGTATAAATGTGCCACCAAAAGTGGATATGGTGGTAGGTGGAACGCCTCTGCGTGTGCATTCGCGCTGGAAAGCTGCTATGGCTCTTGGATGTGCCAAGAAAAAGGATGGGTCTTTCCACACTTTTGAAAGCAATTCATCCAAATCATCTGGCATAGGGGAATTCGCTTTGTTTCCAGGTTTTTTTATGCGCTGGCTTTCAGCAACATTTTTGAGCAAGCCGTAATCATCGTTATTGATAATTTGGCTCTCTTGCCTCTCGCGCAAGCTCTCAATAGCCAAGTGGAGTTGCTCTTTTGTTTGGTCGTAAGGGGAAGAATACACATCTTGAACTGCGGTATCCACGTTTATTATTGTGGAAATGGAGTTGAGGATATATTCTCTGGGTTTTTGTGAATATTCTACATATCCTTCGGGAATTTCCAAGCCCTTTTTTTCCGATGAGCACAAAACATCAAGCGGAGTTTCTCCCTCAACCACTTTGTTTACTCGGTAAATACCGGCATCCAATCCCTTGAATTCCAAGAAACGTGTTATCCAGCGTGGTGTGATGGCACCAAATTGCGGTGGCGTTTTGGTGATGTCCGCCAATTGGTACGCTTGCGCTTTATTTAGCGCGTTTAACTCTGTTGCAGATGCTTTGGTCATATTATTCCTCCCATAACCAGGTTGATAAGTAACGCTCGCCGGTATCTGGCAAAACCGCAACTATGGTCTTGCCTTTGTTTTCCGGTCGCTTGGCGACTGTTAATGCCGCTTCAAGAACAGAACCCGATGAAATGCCAGCTATAATGCCTTCTTCTTTTGCAAGCCTCCTTGCCACTGTTCCTGCTTTCACTTCATCGGTTTTGTAAATTTCATCAATGATGGAGGGGTTATAAACCTGAGGTTGAAAACCAGCTCCTATGCCCTGAATTTTATGAGGACCAGGCTGCCCGCCAGAAAGCACTGGAGATGCAGCAGGTTCAACGGCAATTATTTTAATTTCGGGCTTTTTAGATTTTAAAAATTTTCCAGCACCAGCCAAAGTTCCACCCGTTCCAACTCCGTCAATTAAAATGTCCACTTTTCCCTCGGTATCATTCCAAATCTCTGGGCCTGTGGTTTTTTCGTGGATAGCTGGGTTGGCAGGGTTATTGAACTGCTGCGGAACAAATGAATTAGGAGTGGACTTGGCAAGTTCCTCGGCTTTGGCTATTGCTCCCTTCATGCCTTTGGCTCCTTCGGTAAGCTCCAATTCGGCTCCGAGTGCTTTGAGCAATTTGCGGCGTTCAACGCTCATGGTCTCTGGCATAGTTAAAATTATTCTGTAACCTTTTACGGCTGCCACATAAGCAAGACCAATACCGGTATTTCCGCTGGTAGGTTCAATTATAACTGTGCCTGCTTTTAATTTGCCATCTTTTTCGGCTGCTTCAATCATAGAAAGCGCAATGCGGTCTTTAACGCTATGCAGAGGGTTAAAACTTTCTAATTTTACATACACCGTTGCCTCGCTGTCATTGAGCTTATTGATCTTAACAAGCGGTGTATTCCCTATAAGATCAGTAATTTTATCTACTCTTGCCATAAAGA
>Ga0268262_10001669_pt1 | contig 27061 bp, 21 predicted proteins | sample TergutNc150P3_FD_190354 | JGI IMG/M metagenome (GOLD analysis project Ga0268262, IMG submission 190354) | Nasutitermes corniger P3 segment gut microbial community from laboratory colony in Florida, USA - Nc150 P3 (SPAdes) (version 2) | ecosystem: Host-associated > Arthropoda: Insects >... | reverse complement strand
CTATCCCGAATTATCTTGCAAACTGTGATTCAGCCTGTGACCTGAAATCAGCAAGAGCCTGAGCTTTTGTTTTTTCGCCGTTTACGAAAGCAGCTGTCGCTTCGTCAAACATAGCTTCAATGGCTTCATCGCTTCCCTGAAGAAGTTTGCCATTAACATTTTTCGCCATTTCGGCAAATTCGGCATAATGGTTCTGTCCGCCGAGATACGGTTCGCTATATGTGTCTTTAATTTTGTTAATGACATTGATATTGCTTACCACGTCGCCGGTCTCTTTCGCCCAAGCTTCGAGGAAAGAGTCATCTGTGGTTACATAGCGGATAAATTCTTTAACCGCGGCTACGTTCTTTGTACCCTTGTATCCACCGACCCAAGTGCCGCCCCAGCGGTAAGCTGAAGGACCTTGAACCATCGCCCAGTCGCCTGATGTACCGGGAGCATTGGTCTTAAGAACATAATGGAGACCCCAGGTGGGGAGGAAATATGAAAATACTTCTACGCCTTTTCCTGTTTCATCTTTGAGTTCGCCTTTCATACCGGCAAACCAGCCTTCTGACCACTGACCAACTCTGCCTTCCCATTTATTGTCATGAAGTGTTTTACAAATGTCCATGTATTTTTCCATGGCGGGATCGATTACCAATTTTCCGTCTACAATCCAAGAATTTTTTCTGGCTGACAGGAATGAGTTTCTGAGGTCGCCAATTGAAGAAACGACTACGCATGAACCACCGGATTTTGTTTTGAGAAGCTGAGCTGTCTCAAGGAATTTGTTAAAATCTGTAAAGAATGTTTGTACGACTTTGGGATCATCTGTGTTAAGATATTTTTTGGCGAGGCTGCGGCGATAGAACAGAGCGCCGGGGCATGCCTGCCATGACATACCATATACTTTGCCTTTGTATGAACCAACTTCTACCGGGTAGGCAAGAAGTTTGTCCTTGGCGGCTTCATAAACATCGGTGATGTCTAAGAGTTTTCCTGATTCGACATATTTACGAACAAATGCTGATTCCAAAGCGATAATATCAGGAGTTCCCTGACCGGTCTGCAAAACCGGGTCTAATTTCGCCTGAAACTGATCTGACGGGGTTTGTGAATATTCAACATCTACCCCGGGGTGAGTCGCTTTGTAACCCCAAGTAGGATTGTTGGTCATGTTAGCCAATTCATCGGTAAACGACCAAATTACAAGTTTACCCGAATTTTTGTTTCCGCCACAGCCGACTATGCTAACCAGCATAACGACCACACCTAAAATAATAAGTGCTTTTTTCATCTCTTTTCCTCCAAAATAAATTTTCCCAATCTTTAATTGGGTTTTTAGCTTAAAATACATATTACTAAGGGTCAATAAAAAAGTCAATACTATTTTTCATTATTTTATACGAATTTCATTTCTCAGAATTCGCCTTACAAAACGCCCCGAAGGGGACAAAATATCGTCCGTCCAGCCCCCCTGGGCGTTACGGTCGGCATTATAAGCCAATACCCCCGAATCCTCCCCCTTATTGGTTACAGACCAATTTACCCATGAAATTCCGTATTTTTTAAGAAAAACCAGCCAATTTATGAATTCCTTCTCATATACCCCGCCGCTGCCCGAAGATTGGGTAGTGCCGCACTCGGTAACAAAGACAGGCAGACCCTTTTCAACGGCAAATTTGGTCATCTCCATAAATTCCTGCCCGTGCGTCCCAGCGTAAAAATGCAAAGTGTACATTATATTGGGGCTTTGGATGGGGTCAAGAGCCGCCGAGTCCACGCGCTGGCTCCATGAAGGCGTCCCTACAATAATTATATTGTCGGGGTCGTATTTCCTTATTTCGGCAATAACTTCCTCCGCATAGGGTTTTATCGAGCCGCTCCATGTTACGTCGTCGCCGTTTGGCTCATTGCAGATTTCATACAAAACATTGGGGTATGAGCCGTATTTTTGAGCCATTTCGGCAAAAAATACAAGAGCCTCGTCTTTATACACATTGGGATCGCGGTCATGGTGGACATGCCAGTCGATTATGACATAAATACCCAGTTTTATTGCCGCGTCTACCGATTCCTCAAGGGTGAATTTAAGGCTTCTTTGGGTGATATATCCGCCTTCCTTAAGGTACAAGGCGGAGCGCCAAATTTGGATATTCCAATCGTCCCTAAGCCAGCGCATGACATTTTCATTGGCGTATTTTCCCGCCCATTGCAATCCGTGAGAACTCATACCTCTAAGCTGAATCTGACGACCGTTCTGATCCAGAAGGGTGGTTCCTTCTACCCTGAGTTGACCAAAACGCTCTACAACCGTACGTCCCTGTTTATCCACAGAAACCAGTCTGTCATCAACCTTGTCCTTGCACGAAACATATAATATTGATGTGATAAAGAGAACGATAAAAACCGTAAAAATATTTTTTTTCATGATCTTTCCTTCTATATTTGACATGGTTTTATTCTACCCTAATTTTAGCAAAAATAGGAGCCGGCGCGCCTTTTTCCACAGCGACCGCAACAGGCGCAGCGTCAGCGGCGATTATATTGTAAGAACCGGAAATCAATCTGTATTCGCCGTCCGCGCTCACCGTTTCAAAAGCCGAAGACGGAAGATCAAATTCCACTTTTTTGGATTTGCCCGCGGGGATAAAAATACGGTGGAAACTTTTAAGCGACGACAGCGGTTCGTCCTCGCCTCGCCCGTCTTTGGAAACATATAGCTGTACCACTTCGTCAGCGTCCCTTTTGCCGGTATTGGTTACGGTTACAGCCGCCTTTACAGCGCCGCCTGCGGAAATCGCGGGCGAAGACAGAGAGATTGAATCGAAACGGAAAGTTGTATAGGAAAGACCGAAGCCAAATGGGTACTGGGGCTTTTCTGTCATGTAACGGTAAGTACGTCCTTTCATGGAATAATCGTTGTAGGGCGGAAGCTGGTTTGTGGAAGCGGGAAAAGTGATAGGGAGTTTTCCGGACGGAACAGTATCGCCGAAGATGATGTCAGCTACCGCCTTGCCGCCCGATTCGCCGGAATACCACGCAAAAACTACAGCGTCCGCAATGTCTTCGGGAAAGGCGATAGGACTGCCGCCCGTTAAAACGAGGATAATTTTTTTGCCCGCGTCACGCACTTTTCGCAGATAATTTAATTGCCATGACGGAAGCTCAATCGTATCGCGGTCGCCGTTGGAGTCCGAAGCGATTGCGTCGCCCTCTTCTCCCTCAATAGCGCCGTCCAATCCCATTACAGCGATAATAATATCGGCGACAGTCGCCTCTCCGTAAGCGGCAAGCGTTTTACTTGTTTCACTGTACATAAGGCAGCCCTGGCGATATTCCAAGTTGATACCGAATTTATCTTTTACTTTGTCGCCTAAACCTTCAAGTATGGTAATAAAACGCGGGCTGACTCCGTAATAGTTGCCGAAGAGCGCATGGGCGTTAGCTGAAGAAGGACCGACAACCGTAATATTTTTTGGGCTTGAGTCGAGCGGTAAAAGACCGTTATCGTTCTTGAGCAGGACAATTGATTTCTCCGCCGCTTTAAGGGCAAGCCGCTTGTGTTTTTCGCAGTTGATAACTTTGCGACCAAGTTTGCCGTACTTACCAGAGCCCGGCGGATCAAACATTCCCAGCTTAAAACGGGTTCGCAGTAAACGCTCAAGAGCGGTATTGATCGCTTCATCACTGACAAGTCCCTTTTTGTGGGAGACAGTCAGCATGGGGTAGGTACAGCCGCAGTTCAAGTCACAGCCGGCGTTCAAGGCGAGAGCCGCTGATTCTTCGGGCGAGTTTGTGATTTTGTGGTACTCGTGAAAATCGCGGATTGCCCAGCAGTCTGAAACAACATGACCTTTAAAGCCCCATCGCCCGCGAAGAATTTCTTTAAGCAGAAAATTACTTGCGCAGCAGGCTTCGTTTAATGTGCGGTTGTACGCGCCCATTACGGATTCAACTCCGCCGTCTACAAGCGCCTTGAACGCCGGCAGATAGGTCTCCCATAAATCTTTTTTGGAAACAATCGCGTTAAAAGTGTGGCGTTCTTTTTCGGGACCGGAATGTACCGCGAAATGTTTGGCGCAGGCGGCAAGTTTTAAATTTTCGGGATCATTTCCCTGCAAACCGCGTACAAATGCAAGACCGATTTTGCTTGTAAGGCAGGGGTCTTCGCCGTAGGTTTCCTGTCCTCGACCCCAGCGCGGATCGCGGAAGATATTTATATTCGGCGTCCAGAAAGTAAGTCCCCAGTACTGACCTCGGTTGCCCTGCTTAACAGCCTCGTTATGTTTTGCGCACGCCTCATCGGAAATAGCGGTCGCTATCTGCTCTACAAGATCGTCGTCAAAAGTTGCCGCTAACGCTATAGCCTGCGGAAAAACAGTCGCAATACCCGCTCTTGCTACGCCGTGCAGACACTCGTTCCACCAGTTGTATTCGGGTATTCCAAGCCGCTCTATCGCGGGGCTTTTGTAAAGCAGTTGGGAAACTTTTTCTTCCAGCGTCATTTGGGAAATTAATTCTTTAATTTTGGCTTCGCGGTTCATGGTACGCTCCTGATTTATTTTAATATGTACATTATAATGGTAATATAAAAATCTGTCACGGATACTGATAAGATAAAAAGGACTTTCTTATGGCGGGCGAATCGAACTTAAAATATCCCATTGTGCTTGTACATGGAATTATCGCGCATGACAGACCGAGTTTTAACAAATTCTGGGGCAGGATTCCCGAAACATTACAACAAAACGGAGAGATGGTATTTTTTGGAGATACTGACGCGTGGGGCGACATTAAATCGAACGCAAAAATTTTAAAAACATCGATAGATAAAGTATTAGACGAAACAAAAAGCGAAAAGGTAAACATAATAGCGCACTCCAAAGGCGGACTTGATTCCCGCTATCTTATCTGGAAGTACAATTACGGGGACAAGATAGCAAGTTTAACTACAATATCAACGCCTCATCACGGCGCGGAATTATCCGATCTTATTTACAGGCAAAGGATTCTTCATTCGCGGGGCGCGAAAAAAGCGTTAAAACTATTTGGAAAATTATACGGCGACAAAAACCCCGCTTTATTTAAATTAAATTATCAATTAACAACAAAATATATGAAAAAATTTAACGGCGAAGTACTACCGGATGACAGAGTATATTATCAAAGTATTTATTCCACAATGAAAAACGCTTTTGATGATTTATTGTTTTTTCACACCTACAGCTACATAAAAAAAGTAAACGGCGACAATGACGGCTTCGTAAGCGAGTCCTCCGCAAAATGGGGCGATAACATTACAAAAATAGAAGGCGGTATATCCCACGCCGAGATACTCGATTACAATATGAGAAAAATATCGGGAATAAATATACTTGATATATATAAAAATATTGTACAGGGATTACGCGAAAAAGGATTCTAAATCAAAGACCCCAGCCGTCTGCACGCTTCTTCAACGTCCGCGCGGTGACCAAAAGATGAGAAGCGTATGAAGCTCTGTCCGGCGGGACCGAAACCTGCGCCGGGGGTGGTTACAACGTGACACATTTCCAGTATTTGAGAAAATACTTCCCAACTGTCCCTGCCGTGGAAATGCGCCCAGATGTACGGGGAATTATCGCCGCCTATGCAATTTATTTTCAGTTTTTGAAGAGCGGCTCTTATTAACTTCGCGTTTCCAAGATAAAAATCTGTCAGCTTGCGGATTTCTTTCAGTCCCTTGTCGTCTAACGCGGCGAGTCCTCCCGCCTGAGCGATGTTGGACGCGCCGTTAAAAATTGTTCCCGCTATGCGGCTCCAATCAGCGTTGACGCTTTCGCCGCCTGAGTACTTGATCGCCTTTGGAACAACAGACCAGCCGAGACGCACTCCGGTAAATCCCGCGGGCTTTGAAAATGAGTTTACTTCGATGGCGCACTTGTCAGCGCCGTCTATTTCATAGATGGTTTTCGGAAGCTCAGGGTCGCGGATAAATTCACTGTAGGCGGCGTCAAAGACGATGATACAGCCCTTTTCGCGGGCGGCTTTTACCAGCGCGGTAAGCTGTTCGCGGGTGGAAACCGCGCCTGTCGGGTTGTTAGGTGAACAAAAATAGATAAGACTGTTTTGCGGGATCAAGTCCAAGTTGGGGAAAAAATTGTTTTCCGTTGTGCAGGGAAGATATGTAATTCCCGCGTAACCTGCGCCTTCCCAGCCGCCTGCGGCTCCTGCAAGAACGGAGCCGTCAACATAGACGGGGTACGAGGGGTCTTGAACCGCTATTTTTGTTCCCGCTCCAAAGAGCGTCTGCAATCTGCCGATGTCGCACTTTGCCCCGTCGGAGATAAAAACCTCGTCTATTGAGAATTTTCCCTTGTAAAAGACTGAAGAAATCTTTTCCCTCAACTGCGCCATTCCCTCATCCTGATAGCCTGAGTAGCCTTTCACAGTTCCAAGTTTCTTCGCTCCCTCAACAAGTCCCTTGTTTATGTGCGGCAAAATAGGCTCCGTGGTGTTGCCGACTCCCAAGCTGATGATCTTCGCTTCGGGATGAGCCGCGGCAAATTCACGCCGCCTCTTTGCGATTTCGGGGAAAAGGTATCCCGCTTTTAGGTTAGCTATATTCTGATTTCTTGTTATCATTTATTTCCTCATTAATTAAAATTTTTCACACCAGCAGTATCCAGTGTAGCAAAATAATCGTCTACTGTCTCAGGTCGGCGTATCTGTACAACAGAGCCGTCCTGACGCAAAAGCAACTCGCCGCAACGGAGTTTGCCGTTGTAGTTGAAGCCCATGGCTCTTCCGTGAGCGCCCGCGTCGTGAATGACTACGAAGTCTCCCGCCCCGCCGTCGGCGGCAACGTCTATCTTGGGCAATTTTCTTTGAACGGCGAACTTGTCGTTGTTTTCACACAAACTGCCGACTACGTCGTAAGTTTCAGATAACGGGGCGCTTTCTTTGCCGGGAACCGTTATGTGATGATACGCGCCGTATAAGGCGGGGCGCATTAAATCCGCCATGCAGGCATCCAGGGCGATGTAGTTGCGGTAGATTTCTTTTTTGTGTACGGCGCGGGATACAAGCCAGCCGTAGGGACCTGTTATCACCCTGCCCCACTCGGTGTGAATGTTCAGGGGATCAAGTCCGGCGGGCTTGATGATCTCGTTGTACGCTTTTTGTATACCGGCGACCAAAACTTGATAATCTACGGCTTCCTGATCAGGCTTGTAGGGAATGCCTACGCCGCCGCCCAGATTGATAAATTCAAGACGCACTCCGGCTTTTTCCTTTATTTCAACGGCAAGCTCAAAGAGCATACGGGCGGTTTCTATGTGATACGGAACGGAAAGCTCGTTGGAAGCGACCATTGTGTGCAGGGCAAAACGCTTTACGCCCTTTTCCCTGCAAATCGCATAACCCTTAATGAGCTTTTCGCGCGTAAAACCGTACTTTGCCTCTTCGGGCTTGCCGATTATGGCGTTGCCTTCCTTGAGGGGACCGGGGTTGTAGCGAAAAGATATTAATTCCGGCAAGCCCGCTGTCTTTTCCAAAAACTCAATGTGGGTGTAATCGTCCAAATTGATAACAGCGCCGAGTTTTTTGGCGGCTTCATATTCGCTCGCGGGCGTTTCGTTGGAAGTGAACATGATGTCTTCTCCCTTCATGCCCACCATGTCAGCTAACAACAGTTCGGGGTAGCTGGAACAATCGGCGCCAAAGCCCTCGGCGGCGAGAATCTTGAGTATGCAGGGGTTGGGCAGAGCCTTTACCGCAAAATGGTTTTTGTAGGAAGGGAAAACCGAAAACGCCGCCTTGATTCGGCGGACGTTTTCGATTATCGCCTTTTCATCGTAAATGTAAAACGGCGTCGGGTACTGCCGCGCAATCTTTTCCAGCGCAGTCTTGTCCAACGGAAAATTCTTTTGAGTCATTTCAGCTTATATATCCCTTGTGCCTTAAAAGCTCTGCGTTCAGGATACCGCCGCCGGCGGCTCCCCGCACAGTGTTATGTGAAACCGCCGCAAAACGGATATCAAACACATTGCAGGGTCTCAGCCTCCCGACAACAACCGCCATCGCCTTGTCGGCGTCGCGGTCTTTGCTGGGCTGCGGACGATTTTCTTCCTCGCGGTAAATTATCGGCTGCTTTGGCGCAAATGGCAAATCAGCCTCTTGCGGCAATCCCTTGTAAGCCGCCCAAATCGCCTTGATTTCTTCAAGAGACGGTTTCTTGCCGGAGAATTCCAGCGAAACGCAAGCCGTATGTCCGTCCCTTACAGGCACTCTGTTACAATGAGCGGAAATTTTCGGGTACTCGGCGTTCTTAAACGCGCCGTTTTCTATGGAGCCGAAAATCTTAAGCGGTTCTTTCTCAGACTTTTCCTCTTCGCCGCCGATATACGGAACTATGTTATCAACTATGTCGAGCGACGGGACGCCGGGATAGCCGGCGCCTGAAACCGCCTGCATTGTAGAGACAATGATCCTCTGCGACGGATAGCCCGCGCGCATAAGAGCGTGAATGGGTTTCATATAACTTTGTATCGAACAGTTGGGTTTTACGGCGATAAAACCGCGATCCCAGCCGCGCGCTTTTTTCTGCGCGGGAATAACGTCCGCGTGTTCGGGATTTATTTCGGCGATTAAGACGGGAACGTCGCTTGTCCAGCGGTGAGCCGACGCGTTTGAAATTACCGGAATACCCGCCGAGGCATACGCCTCTTCCAAAGCGCGGGTTTCATCTTTGCCCATTTCGAGAGCGGAGAACACAAAAGAACATTCGCCTTTTTTAAAAGCCGCAACAGCGCGGCTCACGTCGTTGGCGTCTTCTACCATTATTGCGCCGACATGAGGAGCGTAAGTTTTTGTTAACTGCCATCTTCCCGCAACCGCTTCAGAATATTTTTTTCCCGCGCTCCTCGGCGAGGCTGCTACATAAAGCACCTCAAACCAGGGGTGATCGTTGAGAAGGGCGATATACTGTTGACCGACCATGCCGGTCGCGCCCAAAATGCCTACCGGAATCTTTGCCATAACTTGCTCCTTTAAAGTTATGGTAACAAAAAATAAAATGTTGTAAAAGGGGGGCAACAACTAAAAACCTCGGTTAGGTTTTTAGTTGTTACGTTATTTCGACGTAAGGTTGTAAACGCCGTCCCAATTATCTTCGGGCGGGGTCTTTAGAAATTCTTTGCATCGATCAAGATAAAGGACTGACGGACTGTCGCCGGGCGCTATCGAAAGCGTTTCCTGAAAACCTTTTTCAGCCTGCGTCCAATCGCGTTTTTCAAAATAGTCTAACGCTTCATGGAAAACTTGCACAAGTTTCTTTTGTTGGTCGTTTGCCTGATCCGCAAGGTCTATAAGCTCGCAAAGACGCACAGGCTCGTTTATACCGACAACTCGCACCCTGTCAAGTTTTCTGTAAAGCAAAGAGTCTCCCGCTTCTTTCGCCGTATATTCCGAAGCAAGTATCCATGTTCCGTATTGTTTGTTTACGCCTTCCAGACGAGCCGCAAGATTTACGGCGTTTCCCATAATTGTATAGTTCATCTTGTTTGCGGTTCCCATGTTACCCGCTACCATGTCGCCGGTGTTTACGCCTATGCGCGTTAAAAGAGGCGACGGCGACAATTTTTGCTCCATGATTGTTTTGTTCAGTTCAGCCTCAATCTTTTTCATTTTGATAGCGGAAACGCACGCCCGAAGAGCGTGATCCGCAAGATCGAGGGGCGCACCGAAGAACGCTATAATGGCGTCGCCTTCGTATTTGTCTATCGTGCCTTTTTCGGCAAGAACCACATCGCTCATCGCGCTTAAATATTTATTTAACAGACTTACAAGTTCTTCAGGATCAAGCTGTTCGGAAATAGTGGAAAAACCTTTTACGTCCGTAAAAATAGCGGTCATGTGGCGTTTTGTTCCGCCCAACTGCAGGCGCGAAGGATCTGAAATTATTTCTTTTACCACGTCGCCTGAAACATAAGTGGAGAACGCAGTTCTTATAAATTGTTTTTCTTTTTCCGAATGGGAGTAAGAAATAATTTCGCGGATAATAATGGCGATTACCATTGCCGTTACTATTCCAAGCGGTCCGGTAAAAAATCCCGATAAACGGAATATCAAAACAGAAACAAGAAAGATAAATAACGCCGTTCCGAAACCCAATGACGCGCGTAAAACAGGCGCAAATTTATCCGTAAACATAAAAAACAGCGGAATAAAAATCAACATAAAAATTATTTTCCAGATGTTATCAAGGCAGACAATGAAAGATTTGGAAAGTATTGTGTCCAGCACAACGCCGTGAGTGCCTACATTGATGTATTTGCCGTAAAACGGATTCGCTCCGTAGTCGGTGGTTCCCGTATCAACACGTCCTATAATTACAAAATTATCATTAAAAGTTTTTTTGTTAGCATTGGTTAATTCCCTATGGCGGGACAGATTTATTTCCAGAGCGTTTAACAGCGAAACTATGTAATCGGCTTCATCTTCTATATCGTCGGATAAATCGGGATGCTTTTCGCTTAACTGCTCGCTAATTGTTTCTATCTTTGCGGCGGGCTCCTCTTGCAATATTTCCTGCAGCAAATAATAAGCGGAGTCCCGATACTCAAGGAAAGCGTCAAAAGAGCCGTGAGAAGCGTTTTCCATGGCGTGATTTCTTGATTCGCGCGCCGCGTCAAGATACTCGCTCATATTGCCGAGTGCGACAGGAATAAAATTTAAAGAACTGTCCTGATCGGTAAAAAGCATTATGTTGGCGGCGGTAAGAGCTCGGCTGTATTTTTCTATTTCCGCTTCTATTTCGTCTAACAAACTGAAGTCCGCAAAAGAAATATGAGTATAACTGTCATTGTAATCTTTTTTGGGCCAGTCAAGCATCATTCTGCCCTTGTAATCCAGCGGGATAACGATATCACCGGTCTTGCCGTTTGGAAATTTCGCCTGCTTGATTGTCAGCTTGCGTTTTTCCAAAAATATTTCCGGTTTGCCCAGATAATCGATTAATGGGGCGAAAGCCAACTGCAAGTACCAATGGTCGTATACATTCTGCGTTAAATAAATGCGCCTTCTTACTCCGTCCTTGTCAAGTTCTACGTTGGTGTAACCCGCTCCTTTAGCGGCGGCGGCAAAAACAGGAAGGGCGGGCAAAATATCTATCATACCCGCTCCCCTTGAAGCGTTAGGTGAAGCGGTTACGGAGTACGAAAAACGTTCTTCGGCAAGGGGGCGGCGTTCCGCTTGTTCGCCGCTCAACTGAGAACCCCAAAGATTTACTGTAGACCAACTGCTGCCGTTCAAGGCAATAGCCTGCGCCAAATAAATGTCGTTATCACGGGCGACGCTTTGGGCTTTTGAATACAGCCCAGTTTTTTCGTTGTTAATTATATTGGAAAGAGAATTGGCATATTCTGAAATTTCACCTCGCCCCATCCGCCCCGAACCTAAGGCTGAAAGAATGTCTTGGGCGGACGAATTGATTTCCGAAAAACTGCGGGCAAAATCGTTGGCAAGCCCCTGTTCAAGATAGAGGCTGTCTACTCCTTGGGGACCTCTGTCGATATACTCAATATCGAAAATGATCGCTTTTGCGCCGTATTCTTTTAAGCGTAAAAGACCGTCCGCAGTTATGGAGCGGGGCCAGGGGAAAAAGCCGTAATAGGCGATAGCTCTATCGTCTACATCAAGGAAAATAACGCTGTCTATATGTTCTCGGTTCGCTCTAAAATGAAGAAAGAAATCGTATAGGCGATCTTCCAGAGAATTTAAAGCGCCGACCAAATACAGTATAGAAAGCGCGGCGGCGGCGGCGAAACCTACAAGGGCGTTTTTCCAATTTTTCATGGTCTGTTTTATGTATAACATAACAGGGCTATTATTAATAGATAACATTGATAATCAACTGCCTTAATTGTTTTAATATAACTTAAAAATTTTTATTTGTCTTTACTTTTGGAAAAAAAGTAACATTTTTTTAATTTTTTATTCTTTTTGACACTTTTGTGGTTTTTGTGTTAAAGAAAAGAGAGGGAGATTTCTCACAAAAAAGCAAAGAAAAAAATTTTGATAGTTAATATACATATTTACAAATAAATTATGCCGATTTTGGTTGTTTTTTTATTTTGACTGCGCTATATTATTTTTAGATAAATATGTTTTTTAACAAAAAACGAGGGAATTTCATGAAAATAAAAATTGGTTTGGTAATACTGATAATTTTCGCCTTTGTTTTGGCAACCTGCAGTACATGGGAAGGGGACGAAGGCGTTGTAAATATCCGCATGGTCGGACAAAACGGAAACTCCGGGAGAAGCAGGACGATTGTAAATCCTTATCCTGATCCTGATAGTGGACGAGGTGACGCTTATGGCAAGCCTAATGAAAAAACTCCTGATTATCCTCAGGAAGGAACTGAAGAATTCAAAGTCTTTCTTTTTAAATTATCAGATTTTACCTATGACATATATTTTGTAAAAAAGGTATATCCAACGAAAGAATATGATATTCAATCTGATGATAATGGTGAAGAAACAAGAAACCCAAAAGCTAATAATAGTATACCAAAAGACAATATTGGATGCTCAAAGGGAAAAGTTGAATACGGCAAGAATACTACTTGTTCTTTGGTTCCCGGAACGTGGATATTAATAATAAGCGCATACGTAACCCAAGAAGATGGATTTAGAGCCCAGGGTGTTGTTTATCCCGTGGAAATTAAACCGGGAAAAAACGAGGATATTGAAATAGAAATGTTATATACTCGGGCTGCTGTACTTGAAGATGAGAGTAACGTGCCTGAGTCAGCGTATATTGCTCCTATTATTAATGAAAGAGGAGTAATTCTCACAAAAGGCGCACATTTTTAACACATGAAAAAGTTTTCCGCCGTAATATTTTTCGGCTTGTTATGCTTTCCGCTGTTCGCTCAAACAGCGGCGGAATTGGAAGAACTGCTTAAAACTCAAATTGTCAATTACGGGCAGGCGGCTCGCTTCGCTCTGGAAGCGGCTAACGCGGCAAAACTCAAAGACCATCAGGCGGCTTACTCTTTCGCCGCTGACCGCAAATGGCTGCCGAGAAGAGTTCAAGCGCAGGACGCCGCACGCCTTGATGTAATATCTTTGCTTTTAATGCGCTCTTTCAACGCTAAAGGCGGCTTATGGTATTCTATAACAAAAAGCCCTCACTTCGCCTACAACGAACTGGTATATAAGGATGTAATTCAGGGAACCGCCTACCCGTCAATGACGGTCTCGGGAGAGCGTCTTTTGTTTATGATAAACAGACTCCTCGCCCTTTATGAAGACACCCTTCCGCCAGATGAAGAAATACGAACGGAAAAGACGGCGGCGCAGGAAAAAGAAGAAAAAATTCTGGTGGAAACTATAAATACCCAAATTGAAGCCCTTGCCATTGTCGATACAACAGCGAGAATTACCGAGGAAGGGGTTACAATCAGTCTTTCCAATATACAATTTCTGGCAAACTCCTCGCAGTTACCGGAATCGGAAAAGAAAAAAATAAGGGAAGTAGCGGAAATACTTGAAAAAATCCCCTCCCGCAAAATTATAATATCGGGACATACGGCGGAAGCGGGAACAGAACGAAACAGAATGAGAACTTCTATTGCGCAGGCGCAAGCTGTCGCCAATTATCTGGTTTCATTGGGCGCTCGCAAAGCAAGCGAAATTGAAGTGCGAGGCTACGGATCGTCACGCCCCATTGCGGACAACGATACTAAAGAAGGTATGGCGCTTAACAGGCGTGTGGAATTTACAATAGTGGGAGATCAGCGGTGAAAAATATAAAACTGTTTGTATTTATTCTTGCTTTTTTCCCATGCCTGTCCCTGCACGCTCTGGATTTCGGGCTATTGCTGGATCAAAACGGCGGTATAAGCATGCCCTTGGGTGGAGAAAACCCCGAAGATAACGAAGATTCTTTTGAATATTCCGCCGCTCTAGTTCCGAGGTTTTCTTCATTTGTAGGGGAAAACGGCAGTCTTTTTATTTCAGCCAGTGTCAAAGTAAAAATGGAGTATGACAGAGTTATAGTTATTCCCGAACTCCTGCGGACTGATTTTACATATAGTTTTAGTAACGGAGAATTCAAAATCGGACGCATGGGTTATCAAGACCCGTTGGGCTTTATCGCCGTCGGTCTTTTTGACGGTGTAAATGTTTCCTTCGACGCAGGCAATGGAAGTATCGGCATTGGAACATGGTATACGGGTTTTCTTTACAAAGAAAGGGCGAATATTTTAACAACTTATAAAGACGGCGATATACATTATTACGCTCTGGATTTTTCTAATTTAAAGGATACTTATTTTGCGCCCCCTCGTGTTGTCGCCGCTATTGAATATGAAAATCAGGGACTGTTCGAGAAGGCGCAGTTAAGAGCCGCTCTTATAGGTCAGTTTGATATTTCTAACGAGGAAACAAAAATTAACAGCCAGTACGCCGCGGCAAAAATTTCCGTACCAGTCAACTCGTTTGTTTATGATATAGGCTTGGCGGCGGAAATGGTTGAAACAAAAGACGAAAAAAAACAAGACGTAATAAAACCTGCTATGGCGGGTCTTTTGGGCGCTTCATATATGTTTTCTCAGTCCCGCCTTTCGCTGTCCGGCGTTTATTCCAGCGGAGTATCAGATAACGATTCCTATACTGCTTTTGTTCCGCTTACAATTGTGTATCAGGGCAATGTGCTTAACGCTTATCTTTCAGGGCTTTCTTATATTTCACTGGATTATCTGGGGCGTTTGCACAAAACTTTCTCCCTCGGTCTTAACGCTTCTTCTTTTATACGCACAGATCTGGGAACCTATGCGTATCCATACTCAAGCGTCAATAGCAAAGGTTATATCGTTGGAACGGAATTTTTCGGGTGTTTATACTGGAACCCTGTTTCGGATATAAAATTAAATTTCGGAGCCGGAGTGTTCCTGCCCCAGCTAGGAAACGTGGATCCAAAAGCCGCCGCTTTAATACGCGCGGAATTAAATCTCATTATTACGTTATATTGATTAAGGAGAAGAATATGAAAAGGATAATTTTGGCGTTTTGTTTTACGGTAATCGGCGCTGCGCTTTTTGCCCAGAACGGCGTTATAAAGGAATTAAGCGGAACGGTGGAATTAAAAAAACCGGGAAGCGAGGTTTATGTGCCTGCAAAAGCGGGGGATACGTTAAGTCAAAGCACATTGATTTCCACAGGCTTCAAAAGCACCGCTCTTATTCAGGTGGGAAGCACGCAATTAACCATACGCCCTCTTACCCGTCTTTCATTGACGGAAATAGCCGCCGCATCCGAGGCGGAAACCCTTAACGTCAATCTTCAGGCGGGAAGAGTTCGTGTAGATGTAAAACCTCCCGCCGGAACAAAAGCGTCCACAACGGTAACAAGCCCAAGCGCCACCGCTTCCGTGCGAGGCACAAGTTTTGAATTCGACACCCGCAACCTGTTTGTAGATAACGGGACTGTAAGCTTCAAGGGCAACAGAGGAGCCGGAATGCTGGTAAACGGCGGAGCGTCCTCTCAGATAGGCGCGGAAGGCAGAGCCGTCAACCCAATGGAAGTAGCAAACAGCAATCTCAAGCCGGTAGTACCCGTCGGAGCGGACAGCGTAACCGGCGGCGTTGAATCTTCCCCCGTTGCCGTCAACCAGAAAATCGGATCAATTACATTTTCTTTTTCAGAAAAGCCAAATAACTAAACGAAAAAGAACGCACAGCAAGTTGTGCGTTCTTTTCACTCCTTCTCTCCTTCCGTAATCAAAATAAATTCCACCCTGCGGTTCTTCCAGTTGTCGGTCTTGTCGTTATAAGGGACTACCGTTTTGGCGGAACCTTCTCCCGATATGGTCATTCTTCTGTAACTTACGCCCAACTTTCCCAATTCTTCCAATACTTTTAACGCTCTTTGCTGGCTTAGACGGATCAGCTTATACCTTTCCCGCTCTCTGGCGCGTCCTTCGGGAGTTGTCGGATTCGCGTGTCCTTCAATTACAATCATGTAATCCTTGTGTTCGTTCAGCATCTCAGCGACGCGCCTTATTATTTCGTAATTGTTTTGTACTATTTCGTCGCTCAATCCGGTAAAGTCCGCATAGTTGGCGCGAAAGACGACGTATGACGGCAAGCGTAAATTGCTGTCCTGTACAATTTTTATGTCGTCGGCTTCTTCAGTTATTTCTTCAGGTATCGCTTCGGGAACTTCTTCGGCAATTTCAGTTATTGGCTCTTCTTCGGGTTCTTCGTCAGCCGGCTCTTCAATTGTGTCTTCTCTTACCTCGTCAAGTTGTACGCTATTCCGCTTACCTGTTTCTTTTATATGTTCATAGACAATCGGCTTTTCTTTTTTAAATCTGATTCCCGCTGTTACGCTAAATCCCCAAACATGCGGATACCCAACGCGAACAGCGGGTTCCGCATACCAACGCTCTCCAAGGTTAATTCGCCAGCCCGCGGATAATCCGCCGATAAATGAAGGGGAAATTTCAGTGTTTTTATTATTAACACGCTCAAAAAAAACAACGCTTCCCGCTTCCAACTGCGCAAAGGGACCGTCTATATCTTTTGGAACATGAAGATAAGGAAGGTAATAACGAAAGAAAAGCGCGGTTTCAAGCGCGCTTACGGTATCGAAATTATCAAAGAAACCTGTTTTAAGACCGGCGGAAAAAGTATCATTTAAATCTATCCCTATCATGAGATCGCCGCCGAATGAAAAACCAGTGCGAGAGCAGCCGTTGATTTCAGGACCGATACCCGCAAAACCGCCGTCAAATCCAAAATCCAACGAGAATATTGAGGCTGTAACGCAAAGAAAAATTAAAAAAACGAAGATATATTTCATAGTATTACATGAATTTATATGTAACATTTTTTACAGATTTATTAATCACGCCCCCCGCTTCCAACAGCGCGTTGTTTTATGTAGTTTATTATGCTTTTCGGTCTATGTCAAGGGAAAACGGCGCTTAGCATAATTTGCGTAACCTCAAAATATGCGCGTAATATAAAAAAGAAACCCCCTTTCGGGGGTTTCCGTATCTTCATTTTTTTACAAACTAGAAAGCGCGGATTGCGCGGACATAAGCAGTCTGTGTCCTGAGCTTGTCAGTTTGAGTAATAGTATCACCGGAATAAGAATAAGCCCATGCTCTTTTATCATCACTGCCGTCCGATGAAGACCAGTAGTAATTTGTAGTACTACCACTAACTTTTAAGTCGACTCCCGCGGCAACTCTATTAACAATGAGTGTATAGAGTTCATTCTTGCTGGGAAGGAACCAGTCGGAAAATCCGTTATTAGTATAGTCAATACAATATTGAGCCGCTTTATTTTTTTCTCCCCATTTTTTGAGGTAGACTATAATGAGATTAGTATTATTCTTCCCTTCTCCTATTTCTTCTTTGTTGGCAGACAGATCATCACGGTCAGCTCCCCAATCGGTACTACCAATATCAACAGGTGACGCTTCAAGATAGTAATATGTTCCAACAGAACCTTTTACGGTAAAGCCGGCTTGGCTATAATAGTAAACTTTTCCGCCGCCGGGACCAATGTCGCCGATTTCATAATTCCGCCATTTTGCGTACAGCGTTAAATTACCGGTAACAGTGTTAGCGGCAAAGTCCCACTTATTATTAAAGGTTGTATTGTCCGTATACCACCCGCCGAACGTGATATACTTTTCGGATCCTGCCGGAACTGTCGGATCCGACGCGGGCTTGCTTGCTTTTTCTTCGTATTTTACGCTTTGGCTTATTACCGCGCTTCCGCCGTTACTATTGAAAGTTACGGTGTAAGTTTGTTTTACCCATTGCGCGTATACCGTAATGTTGCTACCCGTTACCAAATATTCCGTATCAAAATTGTTTCCGAATGCGTCCTTCCATTCGGTAAAGTCATAGCCGATTCTGGTTGGCGGTGTCGGCAAACTGTCAACGCCGACTGCGGGTTGGGTAACAGTTTTGGTATTTGGACTTGTATCATTGTTTCCGCCGTTGCTGTTAAAAGTAACCGTAAAAGTCTGCGGTATTACGGTAACGGTAAAAACGGCGGTTTTGCCGGCGACACTCACTGTGATTGTTTTTTCACCTAACTGTTCCGAATCAAAACCTTCTATGTCCAGTTCGCTTGTATCAAGTATTTCCCTTGTCCCGTCGCTTAATACCGCCGTTACTTCAATACCGTCAAGGTCGAGGTCTTCATAAAGCAAGTATTCGGTTTTTGCCGGTTCAGCGGTAATTTCTATTCTGCGCAGAGTAACATTATCTATGGTAACTTCAAATGTTGCGATTTTATCGTTGTAAGTAACGGTAAGGGTAAGTGTTTTCGATTCAGATGAATCAAAACCGCTGACATTACTCTCATCAATAACAACTGTTTCTTCTGAACTGTCGCTATAGATTGCCGTTACCTCAATGCCGTCAAGGTCGAGAGGTTCATCAATAAAATACTCCGCCTTTGTTTTTGTTACCCGGATACTGTCCAATGTTTTTGGTGTTTCGGATTGTTCGAGTTCTTCCTGGTCATCATTGCCTGCGTCAATTTCGAGTTCTTCCTGGTCATCATCGCCTGCGTCGATATCGATTGGAGTAATACCGCTTGAATCGGTTCCGTGTTGGTTAGTTACGATGTCATTTCCAACATCGCAACCCGCAAAAAACATGGTAACCGCCAATAGCAGTCCCGCTGTTAGTTTGATAATGTTTTTCATAGTTTACCTCCTAAACCTATATGATATATAAAACATATCTGTTTACTAGGTTTAGTTTAATGGATTTATAAATTTTTGTCAACAGTTTTTAAAATATTCTTTAAAATTTAATACTTTTTTTGAGGTATATTTTTTACTTAAATTCGCTAAAAATACGGGCGTACAATGCGGAAACCGTGGTCGAAGCGCCGATTGCACGGAGCGGATAAATCCCTGAATGCTGTACGCAAATTTTTAGCTTCTGTGAGCCAACCCCCACCGCGACTCACACGTAAAGAAACATTTTTTCTCGACCCATCCTCACCCATTGGAGGTTTTCCAGTAACTAAATAACTATTTTGCGAACCCATTGGATTTTTCACGGGAGCGCTCGTATAATAATATGCGTCATACCAGTCCCAACATAATTCATGCACGTTCCCATACATGTCATACAATCCCCACGGATTAGGGAGTTTCAAGCCCACCTCATGCGTCTTCCCCTCGTTGTTATCGTAATACCACGCCAGCGCTTCTACCAAAGAAGCATTGTTATTTCCGTCGTAAAACGCCGTTGTTGTTCCGGCGCGGCACGCGTATTCCCACTGCGCTTCGGTTGGCAAACGATAACCATTGGAATCGGGTACTATTATTGCCGCGTCCTTTACCCTGTCCCAATCACTATCTATTGCCGGACGATGATGATCGGTATAAGGTATGGGTCCCCAATCATCTGGGTTGGTACTGCCGTTAATGCTGTATGCCGGACTTAATCCTTCCATCACGCTTAACTTGTTGCAGAATACCAGCATGTCATACCAGTTTATGTAATAAATCGGATAATTCGGTCCTCTGCCATAATCTATTACAGCGCTGAACTCGTTAACCGTAGCGTCTTTTTGTATTTGCGCTATCGTTCTCCCCATTACCGTTTCCCACTGCGCCTGCGTTACCTGATATTTGCCCATGAAAAATCCGTTTAATGTTACAGGGTGCTGCGGACCTTCATCGCTAATTCGCTCGGGTTCATTCGAGGGGCTTCCCATCAAAAACGTTCCGCCCGCTATCCACTTAATGTTTTTCGCTTCCATTTGCGTAACAGCTTCATTCGTAACCCACTTGGCATAAAGCGTAATATTGACCGTTACGGGATCGCCAAAATAGTAAGGTATGGTAAGCCCAACATCTTCGTACCAATAGTCAAAAGTATAACCGGCGCGGCTTGGTTTCAAAGGCATAGTTGCCTGATTGCCGGGTGTTAAAGACTGATTTTGAACAGCGCTGCCGCCATTGCTGTTAAAAAACACTACCACTATCGGTAACGGATTAACAGCAATATCCGCCGTTACGCTTATCGGCTGCGCCGGCAAAATATAATTACCCGCGTCCGCGCCTGTAAGAGAATAGCCGCTGAATGTAACAACTTTGCCGTTACCGGGGCTTGCGTCCGCAAACGCGGCTGTTCCGGCGGCAATTCTTACATCATCGCCGGCTTTTCTGCCGTTGAGCGCCGCATATCCGACAATCTTCGCCTCAGTAGTGCCGTCATAAATTTTGTTACTTGCGGACAATCCGGTTATGGTTACAGGTTTTGGATTAACAATCAGCGTGTAGCTTGCCTGCGCGACGGGGTATTCATCGTCAGCTTCTTTTTCGGCGGTAATAACTGCGGAACCAACTTTTAAAATTGTTACCTTTCCCGAATTTGTTACCGCGGCGACAGTTTCATCGCCGCTTGAGTATGTAATAGCGCCGCTCCCGCTGTAGCCGGGCGCAACAGTGTATGTAAAATCAGCGCCGCCGTAGATTTTGATTATTTCCTCATCGCTGAACTTAAACGTATCAGTCTTGATGATTGGTTCTTCAGGTTCTTCAGGCTCCTCAGGCTCCTCTGGAATTTCCTGCTTGGGGGGCGCCGGAACTTCGCGCAAGGGATTAACAGGTATAATTTCATCCTTGCCGGTTAAAAACGGATTTTTACAAGAGGTGATTAAAATTAATATCACGATACTGAATATTAAATTTCTTTTCATCGCCTACCTCTTAAAAATTATCTCCTTATCTAAAATCACGCCGCCATTATCGATAAATCGTATTCCAAATAACACCCCAATACCAAACGCAAACGGATAACCTAGTCTGCCGTAAGGCTCCATGTAGAACGATGAGTTAAACGGCAAACGGAAACCGCCGCTAAGTCCGCCTAAAAAATAAGGAAATATTTCTCCTTTATCAAAAAAAAGAAACGTCCCTATGTCGGCTTGAAGGAAAAATCCGGTATAGCCGCCTAAAAAATACCAGCGGAACAAGGCGGCGGGTTCTAAAGCCGAAGCGCCTGAAAAGTTACTGCTTGCGGTGAATGTAATGCCCGCGGCGAATGAATTGGGAAGCATGTAGTCAAAAGCCAGCCCCGCGCCGCCGGCAAAATTTTCCCGCGAATTCATGTTCCATTCAGGTCCAACGCCGATAGCGGCTTTTTTTTCCTGCGCATAAACGCCAATGCTTAAAAAAAGAATCAGCGCAATAAGACTTGTTGTTTTCTTCACGACATTACCTTTCCTATAATATATTAAACCTATCTATTTACTATGTATTAGTATAGTTGACTCATTAAATTTTGTCAATAGTTATTGTAAAAATTCTTATAAAAACTCTTACTTTAATTAATCCCGGCAAAATGCTATACTACCGTCATGAAAACAAACCCTGTCGCGGACTACCTTGCCGCAGTTTCGCCTGAAAAAATAGATCCAAGTATGCTGGCTTATATTTGTAATTTAACGGAAGTTGCCAAAATTACGCCTGAAATTGCGTCTTCTATCGTTTTGGAACTTGAAAACCAGAGGAAACGCGTAAAATTGATCGCAAGCGAAAATTACTGCTCCATGGCGGTTCAACTCGCTATGGGTAACCTTTTAACCGACAAATACGCCGAGGGCGTGCCTTTCCACCGTTTTTACGCCGGGAACGAAAATGTCGACGCTATCGAATCTTTAGCGGCGCAAGAGGCTTGCAAACTTTTCGGCGCGCAGTACGCAAATGTGCAGGCTCACTGCGGCGCGGACGCTAACCTTCTGGCTTACTGGGCAATTCTCAGCACGCGGATAGAAAATCCGGCGCTGGAAAAATTGGGCGAAACTAACCTTTACAAATTAACCGATTCACAATGGAATGAGTTAAGAGCCGCTCTTGGAAACCAGCGCCTTTTGGGTTTGGATTACTATTCCGGTGGACACTTAACTCATGGTTACAGAAATAACCTTTCAGGGCGTATGTTTGAAATTCACGGGTATTCCGTATCCGCCGAAAACGGAATGTTGGATTACGACGATATCGAAAAACAGGCGATGGAAGTGCGCCCGTTAATTTTATTGGCGGGCTATTCCGCCTATCCGCGGAAAATAAATTTTAAGCGCATGAGGGAAATCGCTGATAAAGTCGGCGCGGTGTTCATGGTAGACATGGCGCACTTTGCCGGTCTTGTCGCGGGCAAGGTTTTTACGGGCGAATATGATCCTGTGCCATGGTCGCATGTTGTAACAAGCACTACGCATAAAACCCTGCGCGGTCCCCGCTCCGGAGTTGTACTCTCCACAAGCGAATTCGCGGAAGCTCTGGACAAGGGCTGTCCGCTTACGATGGGCGGACCTCTCCCCCACGTTATCGCGGCAAAGGCGGTCGCTTTCCGCGAAGCCGCAGCCCCGGAGTTCAAGCAGTACGCGCAGAAAGTTGTCGATAACTGCAAGGCGCTTGCGGCTAGCTGCATGAAAAACGGTCTTGATGTTTTAACGGGCGGTACGGACAACCACCTTTTACTGGTAAATGTAAACAACGCGGGTATAACCGGCAGACAGGCGGAAAGCGCTTTGCATGAATGTCTTATAACTCTTAACCGCAATAGTCTTCCGCGCGACCCGAACGGTCCGTGGTATACGTCGGGTATCAGAATCGGAACAGCGGCTACTACGTCTCTCGGTATGGGAGAGGCGGAAATGACGGAACTTGGCGAATTAATAGCGAAGGTTGTCAAAGGGACAACGCAGGCGCAGGACGCGAAAGACCCGTCGAAAAAGAGCAAGGCAAAGTACATTGTAAACGAGGTTGTAAAGAGCGAAGTTCACACGCGGATAAAATCGTTGTTGGAGCGGTTTCCTGTATATCCTCAGCTTAACCTTGATCTGTTAAAGAAATATTTTGTTCAAAGTTAAAGGGTTCCTATTTCTTTTGCTTTTCATTAATAAACATATCAAAAATATCAAAAAGAATCGGATCTATCTTCAGACGTTTGACAATAAATTCTTCGCGCATCATATCAAGGGCTTCTTTACTCGTTAATGGTTTGCGATAAGCGCGGTGAGGATCTGTAACGCTGTCAAATACATCAATTATTTCCAGCACTTTTGCCGGGAAATACGCGAGTGTATGATAATCCAAAATCGGCTCTAATTCGTAAGAAATACAATAATCCGGTCTTGCGCCGGGATTTTCTTTTCTGTAATTCGCGAGATACGCGCGGAAAAATCCGTAACCGTCGGGATCGCCGTAATATTCATGATGATACCCTATAATCAGGCTTGCCTCTTTTGGGTAGTTGGTCTTATTGGTAGTATATTTAAATCCCTGTTTAACGTGATCAATTACTATATTGCGGTCGTAGGAAGATTCGCCCTCGTGGTATTCAACAGCGGGCGCTTTGCCAATATCATGAATAAGAAAACCCACCGCCCATTTCATATAATCATCGGGCGTAATGGCTCTCATACCTCCGTAAAAAACACGTTCCAGGTTAATGTTATCAATACCGATATGAGGAAGCAGCGTATGATAATATTTGCGGTATTCAGTTGCAAAATTTATACGCAGTCTCTGGATAGCGCTGGAACCGGAAACAAGTTTGTTGTAATACGAAAGAAAAGCTATTCCATTAAGATATACGCGCGTCATATGTTGAATAACAGTACCATTGGATTTTTCCACCATGGTATTCATCAATTCGTTTTTAAAAATATCCTCGGAAATTAACTGCGCGGACGACTTTACCATTTCATAAGTTGAGTCAACAAGGTCTTGAGTGAGTTTTTTTGCCACGTCGTCGGCGTGATAAATAGCGTTTTCCAAAGCCGAATGATTAATCAACGCCGCGGATTTGGTTGTGTCTACAAGGGCTTCGGTAACTACTTCCTGCTTAACATCCTTCTTGGTAAGAAGTTCGTCCAGGCGGGACTTGTTTTCGTTAATACGCTCAACCTTTTGTTTATCGGTCATTTTCTGAATGGTTTTGTAATCATTGCCAAAACCTTGTTCAATTTCCGTATTGGTTGCCGCGTCTAATTCTTCCAGCTTTTCTTCTTTGTGTTTTTTATCTTTAACGGGGGGTTGCGCCGCCGGTATTTCTTTATCCCATGAACCTTGTTTTGAAACGGCTTTTTCTTTTAGTTTTTCATAATCTTCTTGAGATAAGTAATATGCCCAAGTGCCGTCGGGAACCTGCCAAAAATTTTCTTTATTATCATATAAGGTTTTAAAGGGCATAAGACGTTTTTTATGCGTACTGTTATTTTTACAAACGATAGGGATATCTTCTTCTTGTATAATTTCAATATACTTTTTATTTACATCTTTGCCGTCTACAGATAATAAAACCTTAGACAGAGGCACATTATTTTCTTTTGCCGCCATGTTAACAATATACCAATTTTAAAATATTTAAACAAGTTAAAAAAATTGTATTTTGCGGAAATAAACTAAAAAAAATAATATACAGGCTTTAGCTTTGCTTAATCTTTTTAACTATTTCGTCAATAGTTTTATCAGCGTCATTGTAAGCAACCTGGCAAGTTCCAACCTGTTTATGACCGCCGCCGCCGTAATAAAGCAGCATAGAACCTACATCCGTGTTTGAGGTGCGATTTGTGATGCTATGACCGACTGTAATGGCGACATTGGATTTATTACGACCGTCAACAATCCAGATAGAAATATTCTGATCGGGATAAAGAGTATAGATAATAAACCGATTGCCGGCATAGATTGTTTCTACGTCTCTTAAATCTACCTTTATGATATTATCAATTACTTTGGCGTGTTTTTTTACCATGTCTATAAAAAGTTCTTTTTGCTGATAGTAAAAATCAAGACGTTCTTTAACATCGGGCATTTCCAATATTTCGTAAATTGTTTTTTCTGCGCAAGCTTTCGCGAGAGTTGTCATTAAATCGTAATTGCTAATCGTAAAATTTCTGAAGCGTCCAAGCCCTGTCCGCGGATCCATAATAAAGCCTAACAATATCCAGCCTTTCGGGTCTTGAATTTCATCTTTGGTAAGGTCGCCTGAATCTACTTTGTCAACATAGTGTATCATTTCGGCAAATTTGCCCAATTTTGCGTCGCCGCCGTAATATTCATAAACCACGCGGGCGCAGCTTGGAGCGTGTTTTGATACGCCCTCAAAATAAGCGCCTTTGCCCAAGCGCTCGGATTCGCTGGAATGGTGGTCAAACCAAAGCTTACAGCCCTTAATGTAAGGAATATTTGCCAAAATATCGTTATCTGTGGCTTCAACAAGTCCGTCCTGAATATCCTTTGGATGGACAAATTTCCACTCTTCAATAAGCCCTAAATATGACAAAAGAGCTCCGCAAGCCAAGCCGTCAAAGTCTGATCTGGTAAATAATCTCATATAAAACCGCCCCCAAAATTGATTCCATGCATTACATTTAATTTCGGCAATTATTAGTATTTTATACACTAAAATATAAGGAAAAGCAAATATAAAAACAAGAAAAATGCTTTAATACTCCGTAATATTACAAATTATTGTTTATTTTTTCAGAAAACCAATGTATAACAGCCTTTGCCCTATTACTGAAAGACACGCTGATTTTGTCGGATAACCCCGATACGGAGGCGGCTTTTGCCATAGAAGCGACATAAATCAAAATTGAGTCGCCGCAGTCAATAATCGCCATTATCGAACGCAGACTACCCTTTCCTATTACGGGAATAATTCCATATTTAATAGGCGTTATATTTTCCTGAATAAAAAAGACAGCGGACGCGTCATTTACGTAATCGTAACGATAAATATTATCGCCGAAAGTGAGGTCTTTTTGTCTGGCAAAAAGAGTCAATGCGGCGGGCGGCTGCTTAAAAACAGGATCGGGAAGCAGTTTTTGAGTTTCATTGTCTATAACGCTTGAATATTCATAAAAAACACGCATTGCCCCCCGGCTTGAAGAATAGTACTGTATCCCCGTCAGCGTGCTGATTGCAGTTAATTGATTAAAAACATTGATTTTTTGCTTTTCATCCCAAGCGGTCGGCTCTGTTTTTTTATTAGCGGGTTTATCGTACAAGAACAGAGCTTCCACCAGTATATTGGGATTAATCGTATTTATGAGCTTTGTAACGCTCTGGCGTATTCCGCTGTGATTGGGTATTAATCCCGGAACCGTATCATTTAAATGCGTATCAATTAACCCTCCCTGATCCTTGTCACGCAGCATCACCGCATGCCTGGAAGGAACAAGATTTTCAAGCGGTACGGAAAAAACACATACGGCTGACGAGAAAATAAACATTAAACCAAAAATGCTTTTCATCAATTTTAAATTTCCTTATTTAAGTCCGCGGTAAAACACGCGCACCTGCTTATATAAACCATCTCCCTCGCTTTTGGTTTCAACATCGCCGATGTCATTCAAGGTGGTATGAATAAGCCATCTGTCGAAGGGGTTCATTGGTTCAAGTAAGATTGAGCCTTTGCTTTCGCGGACTTTTTCCGCGACATTGTAGGCAAGGCGCACAAGGGATTCTTCCCTGCGGATACGGTAATTTTCCGTGTCTAAAATTACGCGGACATCTTCTTTTCCAAGACGACCGGCGTAGATGTTCAAGAGCAGTTGGAGCGCGTCCAGATTCTTGCCTTTTTTACCGATTAATATTGATGAATGCGACGAATCAATTTTTACTCCAAGTTTATTTTTTTCACGGAAAAGAACAGAGACCGTTCCCGGATAACCCATGCGTTCAATAAGCCCGCTTGTAAATTCAACCATTTTTGTTTCAAATTCATTCTGCGGAGCGGGTTCTCCGAAAACCGCCTTGCTTACCGAGTTGCCGATTCTGTCCCTCTCCATATCGTTGTTTTCCGGAGAAGGGCGCGATGGTTTTGGTTTGGTATTAACTCCGAAATTTCCAACATGCACCCTGATACGCACTAAACCTTTCTTGAATAACCCGCTTTTTTGGGTCTCAAGAATCTCTACGTCAAAATCGTCTTTTTCAAGACCAAGTTCTCCAGCCGCCCTGTCAATCGCTTCTTTTTCGGTGCGACCCTCAAATTCAAACTCCATTTATGTCTCCTTAATTTAAAATT
>Ga0268262_10001668_pt1 | contig 27078 bp, 28 predicted proteins | sample TergutNc150P3_FD_190354 | JGI IMG/M metagenome (GOLD analysis project Ga0268262, IMG submission 190354) | Nasutitermes corniger P3 segment gut microbial community from laboratory colony in Florida, USA - Nc150 P3 (SPAdes) (version 2) | ecosystem: Host-associated > Arthropoda: Insects >... | reverse complement strand
GCAGCCGAGCTTGTTGCTGCAAAAAACAATGAAGGTGGCGCGGTTCGCAAAAAAATTGATACGCATAAAATGGCAGAAGCCAATAAAGCATTTGCGCACTTTAGGTGGTAAAAATATGCCGCGCGTAGTTAAACATCCTAAAAAAACACTTTGGATAAGCTCTTATGTGCCCGAAGCTATTCGCGGTTTATACACCACGCTCAGGCATTTTTTGCGTGGGCTTTTTAAATACGAAACTCTGCCCACCATTCCATACCCCACCATAAAACCGCCAATCCCAAAACACTATCGGGGTAAGCATCGTTTGCTAAAAAGAGTAGATGGTTCCCCTCGTTGCGTTGCATGTGGAATGTGCGCAGTTGCTTGCCCTGCTCGTTGCATAATGGTAGCTGCTGGTGAATCTCCAAACGGATTAGTGGAAAAAAAGGCAGTTCGTTTTGAAGTGAATTATTTGGCATGTGTGTTTTGCGGTCTTTGCGTAGAGGCATGTCCGGTTGATGCCATAAGAATGGACACGGGGGAAACTTCTTTTGTGCATGATTCACGGGAAAAATTTGTGGTGAAGTACGTTTAACGCACTATTTTCGCATAAGGTGTTAGCATACAGATGATTGCGGTTATTTAATAGTCATTGTAGATAGATGCTTACCTATATAACCGACAAATATTTTACCATCTTCAGGATAAAAATAAAATCGTAAATCACCTGTTTTAATGTGCAATTCAAAACACCTAGTAGTTCCATTAGGCATCCTGAACGTACGCTGCTCGCAATACTTTTTTTGGCTCATGGTTGCTTCTGATTCGGGTGAAATTCTCAATGAACTCGACGCATTTGCTTTTTGATAATCAAATTTCCCTTTTGTCCATTCCTTTACAGCATATTTATCCAGTGCTATCAATCTTTTGATAATTTGCGAAAGATATTGCGAGCCTATTTTTTTTAAATGTTCTTCAACATCGGGACATAGAATAAGTTTTGAAAACAAATTTTCTTTTCTTTCCCATAATGATTGAGGTGTAACATCCCATAAATATTTATTTTTGAATGCAGAATAGGTTTCTTTATTGCTTATGTATTTATCTGATATAGGTTCATCAAAAATAACGCCATAAAATGCGTTGTAAGTACCAAAGTACGAATGGTCAAATTCTTCAAGGTTTGAAAATTCTTTTGATATTGAAGCAATAGCCTGAAATAATCTTGGAAGAACTTGCATACTGAATTGTTTATCTTGCATTTTTGAAAAAATCACATCAGAAAAATTGCCATCGGCTGTATCTGTGTCCCATATAGAGTCATTTTTGTAGAAAGAATCTTCTTCTACGTGTTCCATAATTACCAAATCATTTAGTACCAGCAAATTTTCTTCAATTTGAATTGCATTTGCTCTTTCATAACTTTTATTATACAAGTAAAAATTAAACATTTTTTCTTTGCCTAATCAACAGTGAATAATCAATCTGACTCTGATCAAAGAAACCTTTAGGCCAATCGGTTAGTTCACCTTTTTCTGTCATCGTAATTGGCTTAATTTCCGGTTGGCTGATACCATTGCTTGTGTCAGATGTAAAAAAATTAATGGTAACAGCATCATACGGTACGGCTTTTTCAGCCACAGCTAGTTGTATTCCGTTAATAACATGATCGCTATGCGTTTCCAGTATAACCCGTATTCCCGCCTTTGCGATTATTCCCAAAAAATATCCTATTTTCGACTGTGCAGAAGGATGCAGATGAGCTTCTGGATTTTCAACTATCAGAAAACGATCTGGTTGTGCAATTAGTCCTGAAACAATTATCGGCAAGACATAACTTATCCCGAAACCAGTGTTTGTCGGAACAACTGGGTTTCCCTTGGAATAGCTATTTTCAACTTCAATACGGGCGGTATGCGTTTTTTCATCATAATAGGGAATCACCGATACATCAGGCAGAATACTATGTAACCATGCATTTACATGATGTTCAAAACGATTTCCCTTCAAAAATTCTTTGTTTATTCTTTTTTCATCCATATTAAAATTATAATCTAGGTTAGAGATAGTTTGCGCTGTATACTCACCTTTATGGCCAACATTGGAATAATCATAAAAACGTATTTCCTGAGATAAACGTGGACCAATTCTTTCCGCATTCAAATAGTAAAATTCCTGATAATATAACGGATTACTAGCAAATTTATTGATAAGTGGCTCAATCGGTGTCAACCACAACTCTTTTCCAGTATTTATACTATAAGTAACTCCAAAAACATTATCTTCGCTAGATATACCTAAATAAATTTTATCGGCTCCAGAATTCGTAGTGATAACATAAGCACTGTTTCCTAGATTCAAGCAATAGGGACCGTTTAATTCCACATTTAACCCGATAAGTTCATTTAAATTAAAATAACCGTTTTCCAATTTAGCACAATGTTCAATAGTACGCCGTAAAAAAAGCAACGCTTGAATTGCGGTACTTTTTCCATTTCCGTTCGTGCCAGCAAAAACCGTTAAATTATTTAACGGAATATCAACTTCATGAAAACATTTGAAATCTTTAATTTTTAAATAAATCGTCTTATTCATATTTTATAACCTCAGTAAAAAGCTTTTTGAGAACCGAATATGTATATAGCAGATTATTCCTGCCATTAGTACCATAAGATAAATAATCAAATAATTTACTGTCCTCTTGTATCTTATTTGCAAGTGGGGATAAAAGAATTTCCTTTTCATTCAAAGATTTTATTTTTTCATGACTATAATCAGCAAGCAAAACAGAAATACACACGAAAAGAGCTTTATTTATAAGTTGTTTATGTGCTCCAGGACGAATATCTTCGGAAACAATTTTCCTAAAAGCATACCTTTGTCCCAACAAATATTCCGCATTTTTCATAGCATCAGAGTATCTTTGCATTTGCTGTTTGAAATCGGCTTTGTTTTTTTTAATGTTTTTTTCGGTAAATTCATCGAGAGAAGTATCCATATAACCATTATAACTGTCTATATTTCCTTCCTGCTTTACTTTATCATAAAACATTAAAAATCTAAGAGCAATGTTTTTATCTTCCATTCTTTTCTGATTAACACTATTATCTGTTGCTGATTTAAATTCTTTCATTGTCACCATTTCTTTTAACACTTCTCGCAGACCATGTCCGGTTAGACAGTTCCGGATCTCCTGATTATTCAATGGTTTTCCGCCAGTGTTTATTCGTCTGAAAATATCATATTTTACCTGATATGGGGAACTTGGATCTATAATATTCGCAGACAATGTTGTAAGATTAAACCATCTAAAATATTTTGCATCTATTCCTTTTTTTCTGTCTTTAGTTTCATAATATTTATCACAGCAAGTTTCTTCAAGATACTGCAGTTTCTTTAAAGGAAATTTATTTTCCATAAATTCTTTAATTGCCGATATTCTTTGCAATCCATCAATAACGGATAATTTGCCGTCTTTATCTTCTGCAAAATAAAACATAGGCAGAGGTATTCTAAGCAGTATGGATTCAATCAATCGTGATTTCTGCACATGGTCCCACACTAAATGTCGCTGAAAATCGGGATTCAAATCTATGTCCCCTTTTTCAATCATTTGAAAGATAAGAGTTATTGATATTTTATCATTTCTTACTTTTATTTCATCTGGATTATATGGATTATGTTCTATGATATTTCCTTCATTAAAAGCATCTGTGCCTATTTTTTGTTTTTCAAGAATTTCAGATACCAAATCATCTAACATAGACTCGATATCTTCATCTTTTTCTATTATTTCATTAGATTTGATTGGTATTTTGAACGAACCATCATCATATCGCTCAACTTTCATCCATACTTTATCGTTTTCATCTATAAGATCAAAAAAGATTCTCCCTCGTTCCATCTCATATATCTTTGAGTCCAGAATAATATTAACACCGTCTCTTGTTGTTATTTCCATATTTAATTACCTTCGTTTATATGGTTATACCCATAAAACCAACAATTTTGAAGTACTCAACATCCAAAATACACTTTTCTCTTTGCATAGCGAACAATATAGAAAAATTCCCTTTGGTCAGCACAAGATACTTCCTCTTGTCTTAGCTAGGTGTGAGCATAGGGCTTGCCCTTCTGGGTTCTTATAGAGGCTGTGAAAGGGTGTGAGCAATCCAAATCATTTACTATATTTCCATTATATGTTCGCGACAGTTTGTTTTTTTCTATTTGCGGCGGTTTGTTTAGCTAGTGCATCCGCTTTGTTGATTTCAAAGCATCCTATAAACGGTGCAATGGCTCTTGTTCTCAATATGCTTTCGCTGGCAGGTATCTACGTCCTTGTTCATAGCACGTTTTTGGGCGTTTTGCAAATTCTGGTTTATGCAGGCGCAATTATGATGTTGATTGTGTTTGTAATTATGGTACTAAATGGAGCAAAAGATACAAGGTTGCCCAGAATGGATAAACTGGGTATATATTCGATATTGGCTGTTTTTTCGGGGGCTTTGCTTTTGCTCGCCGCATATTATAATGTGGATTTGCAGGAAGATTTAACAGCCATAAATGGAAGTGTTGTTGCGGTTTCTGAGCATTTGTTTGATATCAGTTCCAGAAAGGACAAACTTACGGGAGTAGGTGGCGGATATTTTATTCTTTTTGAAATCACAGGTTTTATTCTGCTTTCCGCAATGGTGAGTGCCGTACTCCTAGCCAAAAGAAAAACTTCATCGGCAAAAAATGCTAAGGTATAGAATAGTAGGCAACATAACAATAGCGGTGGCATTGTTATCAATTATATATGTGTTTTTTGCAGTATGGAGAAATGAAAGTGGGGCAGTTAATGTAATACTTGTGCAATTTGATGAGATGGGTGCTTTGCAGAACCAGAATATTGTAAGTATAAGAGGGTTTGAAGTGGGGCACGTTGCCTCTATTACAAGGACTGATGAGAAAGCTTTGGTCAAAATTGTACTGGATGAGCCTCGTATTTTTCGTAAAGACACCAAATTCAGAAATATTAGCCCAAATATTATGGGTAGCCGCAGCATTGCCGTGGAACCCGGAAAGAATGGAGATATTGCGCCAAGCGGCTATATTTTTAATGGAGACTTTGAGCCCGGCTTGGCGGAAATTTTATACATGACTGACATAGCGAAGAAAAATGTTGCTGCTCTTATGAAATTTATTCGTGTTTTGCAAACCGGCGATGAAAATAGTACATCTTTGCAGAAAAAATATGAGGAAATTATGGAAGAATGTGAAGATTTTGTGGATACTTTATCCAGAGTCATCAATTCTGTTGAAAAACAAACCTTTGGAGCTTTGAATAAAGTTAGCTATTATGTGAATGAGGTGTCGGGTGCAAGCATTAAAATAGGCAATTCCGTGGATACCATAAGAGTTCAGGCGCAAGACGGCATAAAGGCTATTGAAGATATAGTTTTAAAAGTTAAAAACGCCATAAAAAGTTTAGATGATATTTTAATCCAATTTGAAAACAACCCTGTTACCATAGCTTTAATAGACAAAAAAGAAATAGTGGATGACATAAATAACCTACGTTCCACACTTCAGGCATTTGTGAGCGCTATTGATAAGCATGGTGTAAAAATTTACGATGAAGAAGGCAAAAGACAAAGCATGCTTCATTGGAAAAATATTCATATTATTAGAGAAACAGCGAGAGGCAAAGCAAAAAAGCGCTTAGAAGAAGAGACTAGGGAGTGAGTTTGATCGGTTAATAAAAATCTTCATCGCTACTATAGTTTGGTAATTCAATCTATCTTAAGAAAAACGTAAACAGTTGTTTGCAAAATACACAAATCTGAATTTTTTTCGGCTCGACTTTCGTCTAATATGTTGAAATCAAAACAGGAGTTTCAACATGGAAGACGCGAAGACTAACCGCAATCACAAAGACAGCGTGTTCACTAAGTTATTCGGCGAAAAAAGCAACCTCTTAGAGCTATACAACGCCGTGAGCGGGAAAAACTATCCAGAAAGCACGGAAATTGAGATAATAACACTCTCTGATGTCCTTTACATGGAGCAGCTAAACGACATTGCCTTTGTGATAGATAATTAAAATCCCCACGCCAGATTTCATGGAAATGAAGCTATCGGATTTGTTTGAGTTGAATCAAAGCAGCCATAGCAAGTTGCATTAGCAAAGGTATTTTAGTATATTTTCTAAAAGAGAATGGTTCGGAGGGTGAGGCACCACACCCCAATGCGTTAAACAACAAAATGTTCCGAATCGTAGGGGCGTGATTTATCACGCCCAGCTACGTGGTGCCGAACAGCCACACGATACCCAACATATACAACAACAAAACGAGCCGAATAACGAGGGCGCGATAAATCGCGCCCATACAGCGCCCATACAGTTGTTGCCGCTACCTCACAACCACCCGAACCATTTGGCTGCCTACTTTGACGATGTACATCCCCTTTGTCTGAACCGGAATTTTCAGAATTTTAGAATTAACTGAATTGCTTGGAATATCTAAACATCATAAAAACTAGTATTACACCGTAGATGATTTGACGCATATTGGCGGCAACGGAATTCGGCATACCTACGAACCGCAAGGCTTCGGGCAGCAAGACGAGAAATGCGGAAGCTATAAGGCTTCCCCATAAATTGCACATCCCACCGATGATGACAATGGAGAGGATAAAAATAGATTCGTCAACCGTGAAACTTGTCGGGTCTATGTAGCTAATGTAATGAGCGTAAAGCACACCTGGAACTGCGGCGAACATTGCGCTTAGGGTGAAGGCGATGACTTTAGCAAGATAGACATTTTTGCCCAGCGATTGAGTGAAAATTTCATCTTCGCTCAATGCTCGCAAAATGCGACCGAAAGATGAGCCTGTGAGTTTTTTTAGAAAGAAAAAAAGCAAGGCGGCAAAAGACAGTGTCAATAGCAGAAAAACTGGCTTATTTTCTATTCTTATGTCAAAAAGTTGAATACCAGGTATGCCTGGTATGCCTAATGGTCCTCTTGTGAGCGACATCCAGTTGTTCATTAGCGAGAAAACAACTACCTGAATGCCCAAAGTGCATATTATGAAATAGTCGTCTATAGTGCGTAAAGCTATGGCGGATACAATCAACGCCATTAATCCGCTTAGGAGCATGGCGGCAGGCAGGGCAAGCAAAAACGAAAGTTGGTAGTTTACCGCAAGCAATGCGGCGGTGTATGCGCCTATGCCGTAAAATCCAGCGTGGGCGAGCGAAATCATTCCGCCAAAACCGGCAGAGAGATTCAGGCTCTGTGACAGCATTGTATATATGCCTATCAATATCAATAAATGTAGCAAATATTCCATAACGTTATATCTCTATCTTTTTTAATCGTTTGCCGCTGAAGCCGAGTGGTTTGGCTATCAAAAACAGAATCAGAATGATATAGGCTACGGCATCCATCCATTGGCTACCGATGTAATAGGCTGCCAGATGTTGCGCCGTTGCCAATAGTAATGCCCCGCCAGCTAGTCCCAAATTACTGCCTACACCGCCGATAATCATCGCCACCACTCCATACAGGAGCCAACTGAAACCCATTGTCGGTCTCATATCTGTGTCGAAAGCGATTAGAATTCCCGCAACTGCCGCTAGTGCCGAGCCAATGCCAAATGCTTGCAAGATAACCCTGTCGGAATGAATACCAACAATATTGCTTAATTCTGGGTTGCTTGCCACGGCACGGATATTCCTACCGATACGGCTGTATTTCATAAAGAGTATGCAACTTATGAATAGCGTTAGGCAAACAGCTATTGTGATGATTTGGATATCTGTGATATAGGCACCGAGAAATTCATTTCCTACTTTGACTTCTCCGGTTCGGATGCTTTTGGTGTCGTCGCCCCAGAGCAGGGAAATTAGGTTTTGTAGGACGATGTATAGTCCTAAGGAGGCGAGCATTAGTATCATTGGGGAGGCGTTGCGTTTTCGCAATGGTTTGTATAGGGTTATTTCGGGTAGTATTCCTGTGACTATGGCGCAGATGATGGCTAGGGGGATGGAAATTGGTTGTGGGAGGTTTAGTTGTATGGAGAATAGGTAGGTGAAGTAGGCTGAGATGGTTAGGGTGATGGCGTGGGAGATGTTAAAAAATTTTAGCGGATAATATTGAATTGAAAATGAAACTGAAATAAATAAATATGTAATACTAGCAATAATGATATTGATTAATGTTTGTATAAAAATATCCATAATTCAAATATTTTACATCCTAGTCAAAATAGTGTTTGTAGGTTTTTCATTTGGGAAAATATTTTTCTCTTCCAAGAATTGAAAATATTCTTTAAACGAATCCTTTAAATGATGATGTTTAGACACTTTGTCAATCACATGTTTAGCATATCTCTCATCCAAGTAAAATTCTCGAACTATTTCTGTTCGTAAAGCCATCAATTGTTCGTTAGTTAAAAATTTATGATTAATAACTGGATTTTCAGTTGTGAAATCATTCCAATCAATATCTTTAGGCAAAATGTTGTTTTGTTTATATTCTTTCCATATTACAGTTCCAGGGAATGGAGTGATAAATGTTACACGGATTTCATCAACAGGAATATTTAACACAAAATCTTTATAATGCCTGATTTTTTCTTCTGTATCATCAGGAAAGCCAATAATCAAAAACGCTTTTATAATTAATCCTATATCATTTGCTGTATTTAATATATCCATATACTTATCCCGCTGAATTGAATAATGACCTTTTACTTTTACAGCATCTACATCATTTGCCTCAAATCCTATGCTTAATTTTACACATTTAGATTCTTTTAAAGCATGAAGCATATTATCATCTAATTGGTCTAGTCGAAATAATCCCCACCAATGGACAGGTAAATTTCTTTTTATAAATTCATTACAAATTTCTTCTACTTTTTTTTTATCAACATTAAAAGTCAAATCAGGAAAGTAAATTAAATTTGTTCCATATTTATTATAAAGCATTTCTATTTCATCAAGGACTTTGGATGGATTGCGCCATATTACTTTTCCTTTACCCCACATATTTTCAGACGAACAAAAACTGCAAGAATATGGACAACCTCTGGAATATGTTACTTGTGCGACGTTCTTTTGTTTTGATGGTGGGGGATAAGTAATTTGGTACTGACCAGCATTTGCTAATATTGCGGTATGTCGTTTTGGAAAGCACAACAAATCAATATTTTCTATTCGGCTTCTTATGCCTGTAAAATGTGGATTTGGATCTCCGTACCAGATACCTTTAATAGAAGAAATTTCTTTTCCATCTTTTATTGCTGTAACTAACTCCTTAAGCGTTTCTTCACCTTCGCCAACAACAACAAAATCTACACCATCTTTTTCCTTAATTATTTCTTCAGGAAGTGCAGACGAATGATACCCACCAAAAATAATTTTAGGAACAAATTTTGTATCAGTAAAAAACTCTTTTATGCGTTGTGCTAACTGAAGGCAATATAAATACTGATAAGTGTAAACACTAAAACATACTGCTAACGGCTTATTTTCTGATAATTCTTTGAATAATGCTTCTTCATCAATTTTTCCGTAATACAATGACGTGGAAATATGAATTTGTTCCAAGGCAGATTGCAAATATTCCAGCGCCAACGGTTCCAAATAACATGTACGCATAAATCCGCTTGGCTGGTCAAGCTTGCCTAATGGCTGTAGTAAAATAATATTATTATACTTTATCATAATAACCATGATCTTTTACAGTATTCTTACTAACTACATTAACTATAAGCGTTGCATTTGTCGTACTAGACGAACTGAGATCTTTCATATTAAGATATTTTAACGGTTTTGTATAATAATTTTTTATGATATCTTTTAGTTTATCTTTAGTCATACCATTGCTATCGTCATTTTTATATGATATGGTAATAGAGAATTTATTTTTTTCTATTTCCATATCTGAAAATCTAATTTGCATATCACTAGCTTTTTCTTTGTCTTCAGTATATTCAAGATATTCTCTGCCCGCTTGACAAAAAATATCACATAGACTCAATAAATAACCTAATCTATTATTTTTGATATTTATTCTAGCGATATTTATCCATTTAGGTTTTTTTCCCAATAGTTCAAAATCTTTTAGTATTTTATCTACATCCCAATTAGCAAGATGATGGGGTAATATTGCTCTACAAATTTGATTAATAAATTCTTTTTTTTGATCTATGCTATTATTCTTATCTTTATAATGATTAAAAAGGGCATGATGAGCAAATAAACTTGACCAAATACCATGATTAACATTATCAAAAGCAACGGCAAGTACAATATCTTTAGCTTCAATATTTTTATCTTTTTTCAACATAATCTTTTTATTTAAAGTTATTGTATTTTCTTTTGATAAAAATTTTAATTCATCTAACAGATTATCTATCTGTAAAAGACTACCTACATGAGGAACCCATGGTAAAACATTTCTATATCTTTTGGGATCATCCATAAAATTCAAAACATATTTTTCTATAATTTCATTCCCTTTCTCCAAAGTATATGCTATGTCATGCCACATCGCAGTTATGAACCATTGTTGGATAAGTGATTTTAAATTATCGCAATCTTTACCATCATCGCTTTCACTATAGATATTTAGATTATCAGGAACAATTGTTGGTATATCTTTTCTTTTATTTAGTAATATAAGTCCAAAAGAAAAACAATAGAACGAATGAATAAAATGTTCTCTATATTTAGGTAACAAAAATAATTCCTTCTCTCGTTCTAAGCCACGAAACAATTGTATAAAAATATATGGTACATCTTCTTTCTTTAATATAGAAGAAAGTTTCTCTAGCCCTACACCTTGACTTCTAATGATACTCTCAATGCATAATCTTTCACCATTCTTTTTCGTAATTGCAAAAAGAATATCAATTACTCCAGCAACTGTACATGCTACTTCATAAGCATGACGTTTATATCCTCGCCAATATAAGCCGATATTTGAGTCCGCCATAGTAAAATGGCTTTTTATTTTGAACAATACTTCTTTAATTTCGAAACATCGTATTTCATCTTCAGGAGTTAAATATTCTATAAATTTTTTAAGACATGGATTATTATTCTTATTAAATAATTCGAAATATAAATTTCTATATATTGGTTCCGAAGAAGCATAATTTCTTTCAAAATTTGAAAGTAATTCAACTATAAATTTGCTAAAATAAAACCTTAGCTTTGAGATAAATTCTTCTAATTCTTCTTCAGTTGTTTCTTTTAACTTGCCTTCTAATTCCTTATCGATTGTTTCATCGATCACTAATTCAAAGTCAAATGCACCTAAATAATCCGTTTCAATAATATCAGAAATATAAATAATATTCTTTGGTCTTTCGTACGTGTAAAGTTTATTATCCCCATAAAATATATCAAAGGGGGTTTTTAATATAACCTTACAATCATCAGCTGTATATTCCCCATATGGTAACCGTACTTTGGGAAATTTTACTAAATCCCTAAGTTGAGTGCCAATTTCAGTATCTATCTCACTATCTCCTTTTACAAAGGTATTTTCTTTTAGAATAATTTTTTTGAAATAATTATTATCTTTAATTTTATGTAAAAACTCATTGGCATTAGGTTTGAGAGCAATAAAACATCCCACATCACCGTTATCTTTATTATTAAACCTCCACATTAATTCTGTTAGCAAATGAACAGGTTTATCAGGTTGAAGATACATCAGTTCTCTTCCATTTTCTTTATTTTTCTCTGGATCAAAAAATGAATCACTCCAGCGTTTTTGTTCCCCATCTTCTCTTTCCCAATCGTTAAATTTTGTTTCGTGTTTAATGTCTTGACCGTTTACCGGTATCCGTATTCTTCTCTTTTTATACAAAGAATTAACTTGTATTATAGCACGTCCTATTTTAAATTTAAATCCTGCTTTGTCTGCAACATTGTAAACAAAAGAAAACAGGACAGGTCTAATTGCTTCAGTTATTGATTTTTCATATTCATACTTATCTTTATCATCACTATTTTCAGCATTTTTCTTTTCAAAAAAATCAACAAGATTACTCCATGATTTTTTATATGCTACAAAAATATCTTTATAATCAACTTGTTCGTTTTCCATTTTTTTCTCCTTCTATAATTTGGTGAATTTGTTATTTTTAACCGTTCTTAATATCACATCTTTACTAGCATCACCCGATGGCAAAATAATCGTTTTCCCTGTAACACCATTATATTCTAAATGAGACAAAGCATTTCTTAAAGCCTCTTTATCTTGTGGACTTGCTGCCATTAACTGTAAAGCAATACTTGTAGCATCATAACCGAGTGGCACTCCAATATCAGGAGTAATACGATATAGTTCAAAGTATCTTGTAATAAAATTTGTATCAATAGGAATGGACGTATAGACAAATCCCTCTGCGGCATTTTTGGCAATTTCTAAAAGGTCATTGCCTTCAGAACCATAATTACCCAAAAATTTCACATCCATATTTAATTCTTTTGCTTGCTTCAATATTAACCCAACGGTTTTCGGAACACCTGATAGAAATACCACTTTTGCATTTGATGCTTTAATCTTGAGTAGATGCGACATAAAATCATTATCATTTTTTTCGAAACTTTCGTTTAAAACAATTCTTCCTCCTAATACTTTGTAATCTGAAACGAAAGAATTCATATATGAATTTCCTGTTTCATCATTCATAAATAGAACTCCTGCCTCTTGTACGTTCAAGCTATCAAATGCATATTTTGAAATCATTCGAGTTTGGTCCGGAGCTAATAGAGCCATCCTGAAAATATATTTCCCAGCATTTGATAATTTAGGACTAGAAGCGGCAGGCGAGAATAATATTGTTTGGCTATTTTCTGCTATAGAAGTCATTGAAAGCATATCAGAACTTGCTACTGGACCTAAAACAATCCACGGTTTATGTAACTGAACTAATTTTTCAAAAGCAGAAACACTTCCTTTTGTTGTGGAAAAATTATCTTCAACAATAAATTCTATTTTGATATTTGTAGTATCTATATTCTTTTTAAAATCTTCCAAAGCCATATATGCTCCACGCATTATATCAGTTCCATGATTAGCAGAAATACCTGTTAACGGAAAAACGAAACCTATTCTAATAACGTCACGTTTTTCTTGTTCTACGTGCTTCAACCAAACAAATGCTCCAACTGCAATTATCAGTATCGCACCAATTATTATAAAATTCTTCTTTGCCATATATTTCATCTCCTAATCCTCCCCAATTCCAATTCAATTTCCCTATTCGTAACACTTTTCAGTAACTGTTTCTTATGCTCAACAATCACAAAAGTCACATTTTCCTTCTTCAAATCTGCTATGCAACTACAAAAAATCTCCGAATTATCGGCATCCACCCCCGCAAACGGTTCATCAAGCAATGCCAATTTTGGCGAATGAATAAGTGCGTTTCCAAATGCAAGAAGTTGTTTTTCGCCGCCACTGAGATGAAAGGGGGTTCGCTTTCGCATTGTTTTTAGCTTAGGCAAAATTTCAAATACTTTATCCTTTCGCTTTCTAGCTTCCGTTTTCGGGTAAATTCCAGCAGAAACAGACAAATTCTCTTCCACCGAAAAATCCTCAAACACATTCTTTTTTTGTGGCATATACACAATACCGTGCTGTATCATTGCCGAAACTGACAAGGCAGTTATCTCTTTCCCCTCAAAAACAATCTTCCCTTTTACCGCATCTGCCCACGGTTTCAATAAGCCGTATATGGTTTTTAGCACTGTGCTTTTGCCTGAACCATTGCCACCGCCAAGCAAAGCAATGTCGCCTTTCTCTATATTAAAAGAAACATCGGTCAGCACTTGTTTTTTGCCGTATCCAGTGGTTATGTGTTCTACTTTCAGCATACAACGCCCTTTTCCATTTGCAAAACGTAATCGCTTGTTTCTTTGATATAGTCAGGATTATGTTCAATCTGCAAGATGGTTTTTCCGTCTCGTTTCAATTGCTTGACCAACTGGATAATCTTCAGTTGGTTGTCTTTGTCAATTCCTGCCACTGGCTCGTCAATCAAAAGCAATTCGGCATTGTTGGCTATGCAGCAGCCGATGGTTAGTAGTTTCTGTTGCCCGTAAGAAATTTCACCTGCCAATTCGTTTCGTTTTTCCAATAGGGAAACCGTTTCTAAAATTTCATCAGCGCGTTTTTGTTGTTCTTTGCTTGGATAAGCAAACATTCTTTTTTCCAATGCCAAAAGGATATTTTCGCAAACGGTCATTTGCGTGGCAAGGCGCAAGTCTTGGAATGTGCGTCCTATGCCCATCCGATTCACGCGGAAAGGCAAAAATTGGATTATTTTTTCTCCTTTTAATTCAATGCTGCCTTTATCTGGTTTTAGAAAACCGGAGATTATATTGATTAAAGTCGTTTTGCCAGAACCATTGCCGCCTTTGAGCGTATATGCAGAGCCCTTTTCCAAACGGATGTTCACTCCGTTTAGAATTCGGACATCGCCGAAGGCTTTATGTATGTTTCTCAATTCAAGCATTATCTTATTCTCACTTGTTTTTAATCCTTCACACAACGAACTGAAAAAAGGCTAGGCTTAGCGAAGTTGTAGCTGTACACATCCGTGTTACCGTAGCCCATGCGCCAAAAGTAGGCGTTGGAAGCATTGTACTCCATGGTACTCCACCAGAGGCCGTAGTCGACATCGCCGAAAGTGCCACCGGAAAAGCCACCGCCGCCCGGCAGGGTGGAAAAGCCGAACTCGTCCGTGCCGTTGCCTGAACTCCACCCGCTCGTAGCCTTCAGCTTGGTCCCTGCTGAATCGCCAACAAAACCTGTCAATGTTGTCCACTCATCATTGTTGGGGATATGCCACCCATTGGGACACACTCCACGATACTTAGTACCAGAGGACGGATTATAAGGACTGTTGTTGTAGTCGCTAGAAATGCCCATTGCCGTTGCCCAATCATACAGCCTACCGTACTTGGCACAGTTACCTAGGCTATCTCTACCAGTATTATCTCCATAACATCTGCTATTTGAGGCATTGTAATTTAAATTCTGTGCCATCCAAGTCTGGGTACCGATGACAACGGTTCTGTATGTTTGCCCGGCGTATTCCAGAGAACCGTATTGTGTCAATGCCGTGCCGTTTTTGCAATAGTGCGTTGCGGGGTTATACCAATCGCTACCGCACTTGGTTTCTATAACGTTACCTATGCCGCACCTCTGGCTTATAGGAATGTAACTCTGACCATCGCATCTGTTGTAAACTTTATTGTCGGTGCAGAACTGGGTTGAGGAATTATAGTAATCGCTCCCCGTTCCGCACTTGCTTTCCACAACATTATTCTTGCACCTCTGGTTTGGCGGATTATACGTATTGCCATCGCATTTATCATAAACACTATTGTCGCTGCAAAACTGCGTTGATAGATTATACTCCCTGCCCCCGCATTTGTCGTAAACTTTGCTAAAGCAGGCGTATGAATATGCAACATCGCAAGAGCAGAAGCTACTTGAAAGGTTATATATCATGCTACCGCAGCATCCCTGCTTATCAGCAGCAAACGTCATGCCATCGCATTTGTCGTAAACTAGGCATACATAGCAGAATTGCTTAAAGGAATTGTACCATTCATTGCCGCACTTGCTATCATCCCCGCAACTCCCACAAGGCATACTGCTATCGCCGCTACAGCCTAAAACATACAATGCCGCAAATGCCGGAAAAAGCAAAAATTTTCTCATAGATTTATCCCCACGTTGAAGCCAAGAGTGCGATTGTAATAGTTGTAGCCAGATTGGTGGCTCACATCAGCAAAGCCAAGGTCGTAAAACGCACCGATGTAGAATATCCATATATCAAAACCTATGCCCGTGCTCAAGCCGATGTCATAGTCAAGGTCGAAAAAACCCGTAGGGTACTCTTTTCCTAGCGTATAGTTGCCCATGCACAAAGCAAAATATGGACCAGCGTTGAGCCTGAGTGCGGAGAGTTTGAGTGAGAGCAGCAAGGGAAGCACAAGGTTGTGAGTGCGTTCATCATACCCTTTGAACAGTCCTGTCCCCACCTCGTCGTTCATTCCCCTCGCGATATACATCAAATTCGGCTGGATATGGAACCAATCGTTCACTGGAAAATCAATCACGAAGCCTGTCTGCCCGCCTAAAATGTCGGCGTAATTTCCGCTGCCGCTTCCAACAAGACCGTGATTATATGTATTTGTATTATATATACGATATGTCGCATAAGTATGCGAAAAGTTGATGCCCCACCTGAAACCGAAAGACACCGAGCTTTTCTTCTTGACGGGAACGGAGTTGTCCGCAAGATTTTCCGCCGCACCCACAGCCAAATCCAAACCCATTTTAAGACCGATATTTTTAAGCAAAGACGCTATCTCCACAGGAGACTCAGGCAAAGCCTTTATACAGCCAACGGTCAAACCCACATCCGTTCTATCGCTATCTTGCGGCTTGCCAAAGGGGCTTTTCAACTGCAATTTCACCTTCGCCACGGAGAGAGGCAATTCCTTCATAAAATCCGCCATGTCAAAATCATCTTTTTCAAAAATACTCGTGAAATCCGCCGTACAGCCACCGGGAAGGCCGCTGCCGCTCAAGGCCTGCGTTACGGATAGCTTTGGCAACGCCGTAGCAATGGCAGGTTGCGGCTCAGGTTCTTCTTCGTCTGTTTCTTGGGCAAATAAAACTTGTGCGGCAATTGCTGCTACTAACGCGATTTTATGATACTGTGTTTTCATTTTGTTGTTTCCGTGTTAAAAATCTTGTTAATCCTTTAATCCTGGCCATCGGGGTTCTGACAATGGGCTGCCACGTAGGGCAGCCCCTACGGGCGGTTCATTTGTCATTTTGCGTCTCCTCCGGCTGTGCGTGGGGGGTGTGGCGGTGCCGAAAAACCTAGGGACATTGCAGAGTAGATATACGTTTTTTTGACAAAGAAGTGATAATGTTGTGTTACTAGCGAGTTGCGTTACCCGCAACACCGCTTAGACCCTTGGGGTTCAGGTTCAGACATAAAATAAATATACATATTTTTTTACGCCTTGGCAAGAATTTTTGCTATATTCCACCCATGCAGTTACCCAAGTACAAGAAGAAAAAGCGCGTAAAGCTTAAAAAATGCCAAGAAGCCGGCTGCGGTCGTGAATTTTGGGGACACCCTATAGCCAAATATTGCGAATTGCACAGAGACATAAAAGCTAGACAAAAGCCAAAAAAGGCTTTAGACAATCTTGAGATGCGCAATATGTTTTTTAGGCACGGTTATAGCGAAGCTGTTGAAGTTCAATTCAAATGCTGTTTGGAGAGTTGCGAAAACGTTTTCACCGTTAAAATGTTTCCAAAGCAATACATTTATCCGCGCTTTTGCATGGACCATCGCAATGATTTCAAGAGAAGCAATTATCTCACGATGCAGAAAAAAAAGCTGGCAGTTAGCTCTACCACCTGAACAAAACACAACCCCAATTCATGCCGCCACCAATGGCAGGCATCGCAACGAGCATACCTGGTTTTAAAAGCCCTTGCTGTTCTGCTTCGTAAAGCGCAATGGGAATAGAGGCAGAGGAAGTGTTTCCGTATTTATCCACATTTGCCATAACCTTTTCTTCCGCAAGTCCCAGCCTTTTGCCAACGGATTTTATTATGCGAATATTTGCCTGATGAGGCACAAATAAATCTATATCTGCAATGGAAAGCCCTGCATTTTCCAACGCCTTTTGGGTTATTGCTCCTAGCTCAGACACTGCCAGCTTATACACGGCAGTCCCTTCCATCCTCAAAAAGGAAGCCTCTGCCCCAAGCTTATTCAGGTAAAGTATGTTTGCTAAATTTCCGTCTGCGGCAAGCGCCGTGCCAACAAAGCCCCTGTTGCTCTCATCACTTGCGGATAACAAGATTGCCGCTGCGCCGTCTCCAAAAAGAATACATGTGTTGCGGTCGCTCCAGTCCATAATTCTTGAGCAAATTTCCGCTCCTATAACCAAAATATTTTTCGCCTGCCCAGAACGAATCATAAGAGCTGCGGTGTTAAGAGCCGGAGGAATAAAACCACAGGCTGCGGTTATATCAAATGCGAACGCATGTTTGCAACCCAGTTTGGCTTGTATGTAACAAGCAAGAGCAGGGAATTGTTTGTCCGGAGTCATTGTGCCGGCTATTATTCCATCTATTTCGCCCGATGAAATTCCTGCTTTTTCAATGGCATCCTTCGCTGCAAGGTAACCGATGTCGGCGGTTAGCAAATCGGCATCTTTCACAATGCGGCGCTCGGATATTCCGCTGTGGCTTTTTATCCACTCATCGGTTGTGTCCAAGCCATGCTCCTCTTTAAGTACATCGTTTGTGGCGATGAATTCTGGAAGATGCACTCCGATTGATTTTATAATTGCATTCATGCCGATTCTTTATTTTGTTTGATGGCGGATAATTTCTTTGCAATTTTCGCAGGAACATCAGCTTTTGCGAATTTGCAAGCAGTGAAAAGTGAACGACTAATAGCTATTGAATCTGCCCTGCCGTGGGTTATTATGCCTACTCCGTTAAGACCGAGGAGCAAGCCTCCGCCGTGGTTTCTGTAATCCCAGAGCCGTTCAAATTCCTTGGCTTTTTCGGTTCCCACTTCGCCGAACACATCGTGCGTAAGTTCGTAGAAACCTTCCATTAGCTTCAATATAACATTGCCAGTATAGCCGGGTGCCACCGCAACATCCGCATGACCCTTGATAAAATCTCTGCCTTCTATATTGCCTATAAAGTTAAGAGGAACCTTCTTTAAAAGTTGATGGGTTTCTTGCAAAACCTCGGTACCCTTTCTCTCTTCTTCACCCATATTTATCAAACCGACAGTTGGATTTTCATAGCCCATAACAGCTTCTGCATAAACACTACCGCAAAGAGCAAAATCAACAAGAACAGAGGCTTTTTCATCCACATTTGCGCCGCAATCCAAAAGAATGGCTTGGCGCTTTGCGGTTGGAACGGCACAGGCAATGGCTGGTCTTGCAACATCCGCCGCACGCCCTAAAATCATAAGGCAGGCAGCCATCATAGCACCTGAATTTCCGGCACTAACGCTCGCTTGCGCAACTCCTTGTTTTTGCAAAGCAACACAGGTCACCAAACCGGATTTTGGTTTTGTTTTTATAGCCTGCGTAGGAGATTCATCCATTGCAACGACGTCCGGAGCATCTATGACGGTTATGGCATTGCCAGAATAGCCGTTCTTTTTTAACTCTTCTCTGACTATGGCTTCTGGACCGCATAACAGAATTTCAAAATCACGCTCCGTATTGTTTGCGGCTAGAACCGCGCCCTTAACAATCTGCTCAGGAGCAAAATCGCCGCCCATAGCATCCAATGCTATCTTTAAATTAGGCACCTTCTTCTACCTTAATGCGTTTAACACCGTTATAGTAACCACATTTTTCGCAAACCCTGTGAGGACGTTTTATTGCACCGCATTGCTCGCATTTTGCCATTGCTGGAACTTCCAGCTTGTAGGAATTGTGGCGGCGTTTATCGCGGCGCGCTGTTGAGGTCTTTCTTTTTGGAACAGCCATTTTTTCTCCTATTAAACTTCTTCTTTCACCGGAATCATGGGTTCTTGGAGTATAACCAACTGCCGCACGGTTTCGGTTAAATCTACTTCTTTTTGGTTGGCAGGAATTCTGATTTTGAAAAAATCTTCACTCCCATCATCCTCTTCTTGTTGCGTTAAACCTTGCTCCTGAAGCACAAGAGCGTCCATTTCCACTTCAAAACGCCGCTCAAATAACTCCAGAGTTCTGGAACACGCAAATTCTTGCGAACCGCTTGCAATTCCCTTCACGGTAAAGCCGCTTTTTTCTTTTTTAACGGCAAAATTGCAATTCAAACAACCTCTTAGCCCAAGCTCTCTGAACAAAATCGGCTCATCACTCTCCAAAAGCGACAACTTTTGCTCCAGCGCATTGATAAGGCTTATTCGCAATGTTCAACAAATATAGAAATTTTAAGAGATTTTGTCAATCTTTATCAATCATCAAGCTAGTTTTGCTGGTAAGTTCTTTTGGAATGTTCTTGACGGGGTTTCCAAAGAGGCATACTAGGCGTAAAGACACACATTTCGATAAACTGGCTGGTAAGGTTTTTAGATGATTTTCGTCTAAAATAAGTTCATAAAGTTTTTTGAAACCTGAAAATTCCCTTGGGATGCTCTTCAATTCGTTTCCGGAAAGCACTAATTCCTCTAAATAACTTATTTTTGCCAAAGTGGCAGGAACTGATGCCAGACTATTATTATCTAAAAAAAGTTTCTTCAATTTTTTAAAATCCCCAATGGATTTTGGCAAGGATTTAATCATGTTATCGTGTAAACTGAGTTTTTCGAGGGATTTCAATTTTCCGATGTTCTGCGGCAAACCGGTTAGCAGATTGCCGGCAATGTTGAGTTTTTTCAGGTTTTGCAAATCGCATATAGAATCTGGGAGTTCGGATATTGTGTTGTAGCCAAGATAGAGCTTTTCAAGTTTTCTTAACTTGCCGAGGCTTCTAGGCAAGCACATAAGGCCATTGCTCTTAACGGATAAATGGCGTAGTTTTTTAAGTTTGATTATTTCTTCTGGAATGCAGGTTATTTTGTTATCGTCTAAAATCAGTTTTTCGAGATTTTTTAACGAAAAAAGCTCATGTGGCAGTTCGCAGAGTTCCATATAGGATAAATCAAGCTCTAAATCTCCGTGCAAAGCTGCCTCTTTTATCTTTCTTTGAGCGAATTCAAAAGCTTTTCTCGCTCGCCCCAGATATATTTTTGCATCTTCTTCTAGCCGTTTTTCTTTATCCATATTCAAACCTTCAATATATCAGCCTCTTTTTCTGCCAGTGCATCGTCTATTGCTTCTACATATTTGTCCGTTATTTTCTGGATATTCTCAATTTCCTTTTTAGACTCATCTTCGGGCAATTCCTTGTTCTTTTTAACGGCATCATTCGCTTCGCGGCGCAAGTTTCTTATAGCCGTACGCCCCTCTTCCGCATGTTTTTTTGCCATTTTTACAAGCTCTTGCCTTCGTTCGGCGGTTAGAATTGGCATTGCAACGCGAACGCTATCGCCTTCTTTTGAGGGGTTCAGACCCAAATTTGCAGCTAAAATGGCTTTGCATATAGGGTCCACGAACTGTTTTTCCCAAGGGGTTACCAAGAGCATTCTAGGTTCGGGAACTTTTATCGTGGCAAGCTGGGATATAGGGGTTAGAGAACCGTAGTATTCCACTTTTACATCGTTCAATATAGCTGGCGAAGCCTGCCCGGTTCTAAGTCTCGCAAATTCGCGGTGCGTGGCTTCGATTGCTTTTTCCATCTTAATTTCTAATTCCGTTGCCATTATACCTCCGCTTTTGATATACTAAATATAATAATTTTATCGATAAAATTCAAGCCCTATTTTCTAAAAAATTCATAAAAATATAGAGATAAGAGGGGTAGAATGATAAATTGTCACTAATAGGCAATAATTTACCAACTGTTGCTGAGAAAAAACAGGAGTTTCGATATGGAAGACGCAAAACACGGATTTTTAAAATAATTCTAAATTTATGCTATGAAGCCTTTTGCAAAAAGAGTGAATAAAATTCATCCGTCTACGACGGTTGAAATTGATGTGCTTGCCAAGCGTTTATCAACCGAGGGAAGGTCTATTTGGAACCTCGGCGTTGGCGAACCGAATTTTGATACGCCAATTCATATAAAAGAAACCGCCATAGAATCAATAAATAAAGGATTAACACGCTATACAGCACCAAGCGGAATGCAAAATTTTAAAGCAGCGGTTGTTGAAAAGCTCACGAGAGAAAACAAATTGGTTTATGCTCCAGAGCAAATTGTCGCAACATCCGGTGCAAAACACGCTGTTTTCAATGCCATAACGGCTATTGTCAATGCGAAAGATGAAGTGCTTATACCAACTCCATATTGGGGTACTTACCCGGAATTGGTTCGTTATTGTGGCGGGGTACCTGTATTTTTGGAATGTTCTAAAAAGGACTTCAGGCTAAAAGCACAGCAAATTTCAAAAGCTATAACGCCAAAAACCAAAGCTATTATTTTGAACAGCCCATGTAACCCGACAGGCGTTGCGTATAAAAAGGCTGAACTTGAATCTTTTGCAAAGGTGATAGCGAAAAACGACTTATATTGCATAGTGGACGAAATTTACGAACATTTAATCTACACCGATGAACCGATTGTTTCAATAGCTACATTGCCGAATATGCAGGAGAGAACTATAATTGTAAACGGATTTTCAAAAGCCTATTGCATGACAGGCTGGCGAATAGGTTACCTCGCTGCGCCTCATTCCTTAGCAAAGGAAATAGCAAAAATACAAGGGCAATCCACGCATCACCCTTCTAACATTTCACAATATGGTGCAATAGCAGCCTTGAACGGCTCTTTTGAGTCCGTGTTAAAAATGCGCCATGAATTTTCCGAGCGAATGCACAGAATGTGCGAGGTATTTGAAACTGTTAAAAATATTAGTTTTGTAAAACCAGAAGGAGCGTTTTATTTATTTGTGGACATCAGTGCGTATTACGGCAAAAAAACTGCCAACGGTGTGCGAATTTCAAACTCAATAGAATTTTGCAAAGCTTTGCTGGACGAGCAAGGCGTAGTGATAGTTCCGGGTGCGGCATTTGGTGTAGATTCCTGTGTTAGATTTTCCTTTACAGCAGCATTCCCTACAATAAGCGTTGCAATGTCTAAATTCAAAGATTTTGTGGAAGGGATGAGGTGATTGCATGTCTATAAACGAAACCTTTCCAAGGCGTTTTAATGCAGATTATGAACTCCTCGGATTGCTCGGCAAAGGTGGCATGGGCAGCCACGTGTATAAGGCTAGGCAAATTAAATTAGACAGAAAAGTTGCTCTAAAAGTATTGGACACCATGGGCGATAGCGAGGCGGAAAAACGCTTTTACAGCGAAGCTCAGGCTATGAAAGAACTCAATCACCAAAATTTGGTAACAGTTTTTGATTACGGAATGCAAGATGATAAACTGTTTATAGCGATGACTTTCATAGACGGCGAATCGCTTGCCGACGTGATAAAGCGAGAAAAAACTTTACCGATAAAAACTGCTATTTACATAGCATTTCAAATAGCAAAAGGTCTGCAATTTGCGCATGAACGTGGCATTGTGCACAGAGATATAAAGCCCTCTAATATAATGATGATGAAGAATAATGAGATTTGCATAATAGATTTTGGGATTTCAATAACAACAGGTTCTCAAAGGCTCACGAGTACAGGCATGACGATGGGAACGCCGGAATATATGTCTCCTGAGCAATGCAGAAATGTAAACGTGACCTTGCAAAGCGACATTTACAATTTAGGGATAGTTTTTTATGAAATGCTCGCCGGCGACCCTCCTTTCACAGGCGGTGCCTCGCTTGCCATTTTGAATAAACACCTGCACGAAAAACCTGAATCGCTGAGAAAGAAGAATCACAAAGTTCCTGAGGCTTTGGAGAAAATAATTGATAAATGCCTTGAAAAAAAGATGGATATGCGTTATGCGAGTTTTTCTGAATTTATGGAGGATTTAAAGATTTTTTTAAGCGGCGATACTCAAAATACAGTTCCAAAAAAAAATATTATAAAAAGGCTTTCCGTACCTGAACGCATAATATTTTTGATTTTGTGCATTTTGCCTATTTTGCTAGTTTTGTTGATTCTTCTTTTGGCTTTCAAAAGCACCCCGGAAAATTCGCCTTCAATCGGTTACTTAAATCCCAACAAGTCATGGACTATACAAAGTGTTCAACCGGAAATTTCCACTGCACCGCTTTTTGACATGGCTTTAAACACGGCTTGGATTGTCTCGAAAAATTCGGCACAGAGGGCGAATAGCGGAATTTTGATAACGATAAAATTTGCGAAGCCTGTTTTGATAAGCAATTTGGGGATTGCCATAGGAAATCAAAGTGATTGGGATAGTTTTCAAAAATACAGCAAGCCAAAGGATATTTGGATTCGTTATGCAAATTCCACAGTTAAAGAATATAAAGTGAATGAGCAATCTTCCACTAGAAAAATTTCTCTGGAAGATAAATTGGGTGTTCAATACGTTGCATGGGTTCCCGTGGAAGTTACCGAACTCATGTTTGAACTGAAAAGCGTGCAAAACGATAACAAATCAGATGACTTGGCAATTTCGGAAATCAGGCTTTTTGGGATGGAACTTTGTATCTTTTAATTGAATGGTAATTTTACATGTCGCAGCACTATTTTTAATGGTATTGGCAAATGCCCTGCTGGTTCTTGTAGAAATCGCGGTAGTTTCTGCGAGACCGTCTCTTTTGCGGCAAATGGAGCAAGAAGGCAAATGGGGAGCGACAAGGGCAATAGCCATTTTAGAAGACCCGAATGTATTTTTGTCCACTGCGCAAATAGGCATAACCCTAGTTGGGGTTTTATCCGGTGCCTATGGCGGCGCAACCCTTGAGGAACCGCTTGAAGCCTTTTTATCGACTTTGCCGATAATAGATGAATATGCAAACATGATAGCCTTGCCTCTAATAGTTATAACCGTATCGTATTTTTCCCTGATAGTGGGCGAACTTGTCCCAAAAAGGCTGGCTTTGCAATTTGCAGAAAAAATTTCCTGCACATCTGCTCCTCCAATGTATGCCTTGTCCATAATTCTAAAACCTCTTGTTTGGTTCTTTGATTTTTCAGGTGACATATTGCTCCGCCCGTTTAACCTGCACGAAAGCAGAAAACGTCCGGTAACACCCGAAGAACTTCAACAGATGGCAAAACAAGGGCACCAAGAAGGCAGCATAGAAAAAGATGAGTTTACCATGGTAAATAGAGTGTTCAATTTATCGGATAGAACGCTTGCTTCCGTTATGACTCCGAGGCTTTTGGTTGAATGGCTAAAACTGGATATGAGCAAAGATGAACTTCGTGGAATAATTATGCTAAGCGAATTCACACAATTTCCTGTTGCCAAAGATAGTCTGGAAACTCCCATAGGAACTGTGGATGCGCGAGATTTGCTATGCCAACTGGCAGCGGGTGGCGAGCTTAATATGCAAGCCATGATAAAACCGCCGCTTTTTCTTCCAGACTCCATAAATGCAATGGACGTTCTTCATAAAATGCAAAAGTTGCAAAATCCCATGGTGCTTGTGATAGACCAGTACGGAATCTGCATAGGCATAGCAACTTTGGAAGACATAACTTCCGTGCTCGTTTCAGAAACTGAACTGTCGCAAATTTCAGATGATAGCCCAAAAATGCAAAACAGCACTTGGATAGTAGATGGCTTAACGGATATTCACACGATAATGGAAATGTTTTCTTTTTTGGAATTACCGGGCGAAGACCCTGAACCTTGTCACACTCTTGGCGGAATGGTTATGAATGCTTTAAGTAAAATTCCACAATCTGGGGATGCCTTTGAATGGAAAAATTTTAGATTTGAAGTTTTGAACATGGATGGGCAAAGAGTTAGTAAGGTTAAGATAAGCAGAATTGCATAGCAAAATATGAATTTTTTTATTCCTAAAAAATTTTTGGCATGGACAATAATAAGCGAGTGCCTTTCTCGCATAGCCCTGATTTTTGCGCTCTTTCAAATTCCGATTCTGGTAAAAAATTTTTCCAACGATCATATATACTTTTTTCTCGGAGCAATTTTTTTCTTTGCCCTGTTTCATTTTTTCTCGCAGAAATTATCTCTCAATCTGGGAGGAACTGCTAAAAAAAAAATACAGACATATTTTCAAAATATATTTTTAAACACCTTACCAATCCGCGACCGTGCTCAAAAGGGAATGCCATTGCAGGAACTCTCATTGCATTATATGAAAACAGCGGATTTAATGGAACCTTGGTATAGCCGCTTCTTGCCAAGCGCATATTTAGCCGCAATAATTCCTTGCATAATTTTAGGAGTTATGTTTTTTATAGATAGGTTAACTTTTATAATTTTGTTTTTTACAGGGCTTTTGCTTCCGCTTTTTTTATTCTTAATAGGGAAAATCGCAAAGCAAAAATCCGAGGAACAATGGCAAAGTTTTTCAAAATTGAGAGCATTTTTTTTGGAAAGTTTGCAAGGTTATAAAACCATAAAAATTTTCAAAAAAGTAAAGGAAAGGGAACGTGATTTGGAACTTGCAGAAACTGAATTCGGCAAAAAAACTTTAGCTGTCCTAAAAACAGCATTCCTCTCGGCTTTGGTACAGGAATGGGTTGGTTCTCTGAGCATTGCTTTGGTTGCGGTCAGTTTGGCTTTGCGTTTGATGAATGGCAGCATGGAATTTGATGCGGCATTTTTAGCTTTGTTGCTCACGCCTGAATTTTACCGCCCCATAAGGCAGTTTGGCACAGCGTTTCACGTTGCGATAAATGCAAAAACCGCCTGGGAAAAAACAAATGATTATTAAACTACCCCAAAAAAAATCCCTAATCTACATCTCCGGACCACCCGGCTGTGGAAAAACGCGGATGGTTTTGGAAATGCTGGGGCACATTGAGCCGCAGAACACTCAAACAAAATTGATTTACGATGGGGATAAAAATGATATTGCCTGGATGCCGCAAAATCCGGTTTGGTTTAAGGGAACCCTTTGGGAAAATCTTTGCCCTGTGGAGCAGCGAGATTTTTTTGAGGTCAAGGCGGCTCTGGAGAGCGTAAATTTGGGACATTTTATAAGTAGGTTAAATGAACAGGTTTTGGAATATGCCAATAATTTCAGCGGTGGTGAAAAGCGACGTTTGGCAATAGCGAGGATAATTCTATTAAACCGCCCGGTTTGGATTTTAGATGAACCATTTGCTGGATTAGACAAAGCCAATGTTGAAATGATTGAGAAACTTTTGGAACAGGAAAGCGAGACAAAAAGCATTCTTTGCATTAGCCATCACGCAGAGACTCTAGCAAGGGCAAAAAGAGTGTTTGATTTTTCTATAGTAAACGCCGATTAACTCATTCAACTTTCGTATATATGCGATATAAAAGTTTAGAGATGATTTATGAGAAAAAATTTCACGCAACGCCGCCACAAAGCACTTAAAACAGTGTTTTTGAATGGC
>Ga0268262_10001667_pt1 | contig 27083 bp, 25 predicted proteins | sample TergutNc150P3_FD_190354 | JGI IMG/M metagenome (GOLD analysis project Ga0268262, IMG submission 190354) | Nasutitermes corniger P3 segment gut microbial community from laboratory colony in Florida, USA - Nc150 P3 (SPAdes) (version 2) | ecosystem: Host-associated > Arthropoda: Insects >... | reverse complement strand
CCTGATGCAGAACATGGCCGGCGGCCTTGGCTTCAATTTTGGGCAGTTCATGCTGGTCGGCATGTTGGTCAACATGCTCTTCATGACGACCACCATGGGCACCGCCTCGCTGGTGGACGACCACCACACGGACTTCAACCAAGAGATGCTCGTCTCGCCGGTTTCGCGCTACTCGCTGGTGATAGGCAAGATACTCGGCAGTTCATTCGGCGCGATAGCCGGCATGGCGGGGACGCTGGCGGTAGGGGCGGCCATGCGGATTTCGCTGCCCTTCGGCAAGCTGCTCCTGCTTCTGGCGCTCTCCCCGCTCATGTGCCTTTCGGCAGGGGCGCTGGCGATAATCGTCATCGGGCTGATCAAGAACAAAAGGGCCGTGAACATAGCAATCATGCTCATCACCATGCCGCAGATGTTTTTGTCCGGCGCGATCATCCCCATCCACCACTCCAGCGGCGTGCTGCTTGTCCTGAGCAGGATGATGCCCATGACATACTGCATAGACCTCGCGCGGGCCATTGTCTGCGCCGGAACGCCGGAGTACGACAAAGTGGTGATGTTCAACCCTATTGTAAACTTCGCCGCCATCGCCGTGCTGACCGTCGTCTGCCTCGCCATAGGCACATTCTTCTTCGCAAGGAGCGAGAAAAATAGATGACGTGCGGCACTCGCACCAGTCCCCGTGATGGGCTACAATCTAGGCTTCACGGGGACTGGATGATTTCAAAAGCGCTTCGAGCCTGCCTGCTGCTGGCGCCGCTGCTCTTCACGGCGGCCTGCTCGGGGCTTGCGGAAACAGACACCGTTTCCGTCTCCATCCAGGCCGAATACGAAAAGAAAACCATTCAAGGCGCAGGGCTTTCGACCAAGGGCTTTGCGCCTGCCAGGCACTGCTGGGTGGAGGGCGTCGACGCCCAGACGGGGGCCCAATACTTTTCGGGCTACCTGAACTCAAAGGGCCAGGGCGTTGCGGACGTGCCCAAAAACGCCAGTTTCAAGGTCAGGCTGATGGCAAGGTACGAGGTCCCCGGGAAAAACAACTATGGGGATTTCAGGATGCGCGGCAGTGTAAAAAATGGGGCCATATCGGTGACTTACGCCGACCACGGCGCGTTCAACGCCATACCCGATTGGTCCGTCACAAGCGAAAACTACTTGGCCGAGCGCGACATGACGGTAGCGCTGAGGGCTTCCGACACGCCAAAGACCATTGAGGCCGGGGCATTCAACATAGCCGACATGGCCGTCGAGTTCGCTTTGAAGATGGGCGAACTAGAACCAGGGATAGGCCTGCCGAACCTGCATACATTCTGGACGCCCGACAACCTCTACACGGACTACCCTCACGCCACGTTTGACAGACAGTCCAGACTGCTGGCGCAGGCCACGGGGAGGACCATCTTCCAGCACAGGGTCTCCGGCGTTGGCAACGCTTCCACGGAGGGCAGGGCCGACGAGTACAACGACTCCGCCCTTATGGAATCCTTTGCCCATCTGCTGTTTGCGGACTACGGCTACCCGCCCATCAAGCCAGCGAACCCAACCGACCGCATTGTCAGGCGGGACTGCGAGGAGTTGGCCTGGGTGGAAAGACAGGCGGCGGCGGAATCCACCGCGGCCTTCGTCAGCGGCTTCTGCGACTTTGTTTCCGCGGCGTTCAGGGACAATCCCACACTCATAGACATTTTCCCGGAGGGCAACAGCTTGTGCAGGCTGGACGCGCAAACAGCGTTCCCCAAAGCGCATGGGGGCGAACACTACCGCCAGAGCGTGGCGTCCGCGCTGTACAGGATATGGGCCAACACCCTTGGGGGCACAGCGGCGGGGCTACAGACCATGTGGGACGCCACATTTAAGCAGGGGATGGCCACAGGCACGTCAAACGGCAACTACCCTTACGGCTACCTGCAATGCCCCGTCGGCAACTTTTCATCGTATGTGGGTGGACTCCACTCCGGCGTCACAAAGGGCGCGTGGGCGTCCATCCTAGCCATCCTGGACAGCGAATCCATGGGCAACCCCAACGCGGCGTTTTTCAATGGCGGGGCCTACTGGAAGACAATCGGAATCCCAAATGTGTCTGAAGCTGGCACCGTAAGGACGTATAGGACAGGCAGGTATTGGGACTTCGACCAATCGCAGTCCTACTATTTCACACTGCAAAAAGCCAGAAACCTAAAGGTGACGCTGGAGATGACCGGGGACCAGGACCTATTCCTGGAGGTGTTTTCGGGCAAGGGCGTGCTGGAAGAAAGCACAGCGTTCAGCCAGAAACTCGCTGCGCGAAGCATCACCCTGACCAACCTAAAGCCCGGCAACTACACAGTGAGGATCCGCGCCGGCTACACCACGCAGGACAAGAAGACTGGCTATAGGCTGACGTTGCAGTAGGGGTGGTTAAATACTTTGATTTTCACTGCGCGAATCAAGAATGGTCACAATTAATACTTCGGCTTCATAGGTACGGAATATGATTTTGTAGCGATCCTCAAAAAGGCACTTTCTATAGATGTTTAGTGGAATATTTGAAATGTCTATGGTGTCAGCAAACGGAAATTGAGATGGATTTTTTGCAATTCTGCCGACTGATTTCTTGTAACTTGACATTAGCTTTCGTGCGGCATTGTGGCTGACGCGCTCTAAGAACTCAACGTGCATTGCAAACATTGCATCGGCTTTGGGGGCAACCGTGATTTTATATTTTCTTGGCAACTATGCGCTCCAGTCTCTTGATTGACTCCTCTATGGGCACACCTCTGCCAGCCCTAATATCTTCCTCGCCAAGTAGTATGGCCTCAAGGGCATCGCTGGGCCCTGGCAGTCTGCCTCCAGCATGTCTTTGTGCAAAAGAATGCACCGCCTCCAGGTGTGCCGTTGGTGGCAACTCAACGGAACGGTCTGAAATCATAATCGGCAAAGCCTCAGACATGCAACACCTCCTCAAATCATTGTATCGGCATTCGCAAGAAAATTTTGAAACAATTTAGCATAAATTATTTATACATTTGTTTGACACATCACATTGATGGTTTTAAATATGGTTTTTGTTGTTTCCAAGAATTACTGTAAAGTTCTCAGAACAGTTTGTATCAATTACAACTCTAATCACAGCGTTTTTCTCGTGCAGCACTAATTTCTGCATTAATTTCTTCCAAACTCAACTTGTTTAGACCTGCCTTGACCGCAGACAGTTGCATGCGCGTGACAGTGCGCATGGCTGATACCTGGCGAACGGTTGCCAAAACCTCATCGAAGTTGGTTTCATCTATTGGGATCATCAGCACAGATGGTTTCCCGTTGCTTGTAATGACAACCTCGCTCTCCGTGTTGAGCGTGTCTCGCACTTTCTTTGGCGCAACCTTTAGGTCTCTGAAAGTAAAAAAGTCCATAGTCCACCCCTATCCAGCATGGGCGGCCATCGCTATGACGTCAACATCAAAGGTCGCCAACACGCTCCACTTGCCCACTGACACTCACTGCGCTATACTGTGGTTCTGCCTGAATCTGGCTTTTCTGGGCTTTGGGGGGACATGGGCGAAAACACTGTCACATACGCAGCTTCGGGCGTGGACATCGGTCGGCAGGACGACGCGCTGACCCGCATCAAGCCACTGGTCAAGGCCACGCGCACACCTGGCACCAGAAGCGACATCGGGCTTTTCGGCGGCCTGCACAGCGGCCTGTTCCCGGAAGCCAAGCCGCTGCTGGTGGCCAGCATGGACGGCGTGGGCACCAAGATGAAGGTGGCCCGCATGGCCGGCGTGTGGGACACCGTGGGCGCCGACCTGGTGAACCACTGCGTCAACGACATCCTGGTCCAAGGCGCGAGGCCGCTGTTCTTTTTGGACTACATAGCGGCGCAGCGGCTGGAGCCGGAAGTGATAGAGCAAATCGTCAAGGGCATGGCCGAAGCCTGCAAAGCCGCCGACTGCGCCCTTTTGGGCGGCGAATTGGCCGAAATGCCGGGCGTGTACCAAGAAGGCGAAGTCGACGTGGCCGGCACAATAACGGGTGTCGTTGACGAAGACAACCTGCTGCCAAGGACGCAGGGCATGGCGCCCGGAGACCCGGTAATCGCCCTGCCCTCCTCCGGCCTGCACACCAACGGCTATTCGCTTGCGCGAAAAGTCTGCTTTGATGTGGCCAAGCTGGGCATCGGCGATGAACTGCCGGGCACGGGCCAGACCGTCGCCAAGGCGCTGCTGGCTGTCCACAAGAGCTACCTAGTGCCCTTGCTGCCCTTGGTGAACGCAAAAAGGCTGCTGGCCATGGCCCACATCACCGGCGGCGGTCTGACTGACAACGTGCCCCGCGTACTCCCGCCAACGCTGGATTTCGTGGTCAATACCTCCAGTTGGGAGATACCGCCCCTCTTCCGCTTCATCATGGAGAAAGCCAACATGCCCCTGGAGGACGCCAGGCGCTCATTCAACCTTGGCGCTGGGATGGTGGTTGTTGTCAAGCCAGAGAGCCTCGGCTTTGTAATGGACCACCTGGAAGCCGCCGGCGAAGTACCTTGGCTAATAGGCGAACTCGCCGCCGGCACGGGCAGGGTCGTGTACCGCTGAGCGGATGCGCTTGGCAGTGCCAGCAGGTTTGCAATGCGAGAAGCGTTATAGTATGGTAAAGCCGCAGAGGAGCAAATGGACGCATTCCATAAAGAATACGAAGAAATACTGAGCAAAATCCCTACCAGCAAAGTCGGGCGTTTGTTCGATGAACTGAAAAACAACCTGGGCAGTCGTCCACTGGTGTTGTATGGAGCCGGTCGCTCGACTGCCGCCATTTTGGATTATTGCACAAAATACAGTCTGCCAGTGGAATGCATTTGCGACAGTGCCAAAACGGGTGTGTTTAGCGTAGGCAGCGCACTGCCAATCATTGACCCACATACACTCATGTTGGAGTATTCACAGGCAAAAGTGATAATTTGTTCTTTTACCTACGATGCCGAAATCTATTCAAATCTTTTAAAAATTGGTTTCTTGCCCGAACAGATCGTCAGATACCCCGCCGAGCATTTGTATTTGGAGACCCCACAGACCTTCAAACAATACCTAGAGGGATATAGATGGGCGTATAATTTTTTTCAGGACGATGTCTCCCGTCAAACGGTTCTGGACAGAATGCGCCTTTACCTTCTGGATACACCGATACTTACGAACACATCCTGCACCATGTACTACGAAGACGGGTATATTTCACTTTCCGAAAACGAAATGTACGTTGACGGTGGCGCGTACGATGGGAACACTGCCGAAGTGTTTATCAGCAAAATGCAAGAAGCAGGGAAGCCGTATTCCCGAGCATACGCATTCGAGCCAAGTCCAACCAACTGCGAAAAAGCAAGGCATCGTTTGTCCAACTACAAAAACATAGAGATCGTGCAGAAGGGATTGTGGAGTACAGAAAAGGAGCTCATGTTTTTTGAAAACGCCGAAAACACGGGTGGTGCTTCATTCGTTATCTGCGGAGGCTCTGGGCAGATAGTCCAGACCACCTCGTTGGACATCTTTTTCACGGGCATCCCCGACAGCGAATTGCCCACGTTCATCAAGATGGACATTGAGGGTGCCGAAAAGGAGGCTCTCATTGGAGCCTCAGATATAATCAGGCAGAAAAAGCCAAAGCTGGCAATATGCGCCTACCACAAGCCAGAAGACGTGTTCAAGCTGCCGCAGACGATAATGGGCATGAGGGACGACTACAAGTTCGCGCTAAGGCATCACTACGATGGAGCTTACGACACAGTGCTGTACGCAGTGTAGGAATGATTGTGAACGCCTTCGCTCGTCAGTTTTATAGTGGTACATCAATTAAATTGAAAGAAGACTAGACGGGCAATGTGCTAAAATACCTTTGAATTTCGTCCATTTCGACTTTTAAGTATCGGACGTATTCCATTTTTTCGGCATCGGATATCTGTGCCGTAATCAGGACTCGCAGCGTATCTTGGATGGCGTTTAGATAGACGCTGTATAAAAAATGTTCATTATTGGGACTTATGGAGCCAACTTTGGTGATCAAGAACTGCTTCGCAGCATCGAACAATATGCGGTCGCTGTGAACCCGATTGGGGTCAAAGCCGTAGGACGTCGATTGGCTATTGACGTAGTACTTGTGGAGAGTACCAGCAAGTATCCCCACGCGACTGGCGCGTCTGAAAGTGGCCTGCACGGCTAAGGTATCGCCGCCATATATAAGCGGGGGAACTTCGCTGACCCAATTTCGCAGAATCGAAACTGAATATAGCTTGCCCCAATAAGTACGCATGAATTGGTGGTAGTGGGGAAATTGTGTGCCAAAGGAATCCCCCTCCAAAATTAAATCCTGCTCCAAAGAGCGGACGGACAAGAGGTCGCCAGTCGTGCTGCTCAGAAAATCGCTGCCGCAGACAGCCACCTCCAATCTGTTATCCTGCAGGAACAACTGACATTTTTCCAGGAAATCGGGCTTGTATTCATCATCTGCGTCAAGCATACAGAAGTAAGAGTTGACATCGCATGCATCCACCAGTTCAAACCAGTGGTTGCCAGGTTCCCATACATGATTTTTGGCATTGGTCAAGTGAATGACCCTATTGTCACGGTCGGCAAACGATTTGATGATGACACCGGTCCTATCTAGCGAGCCGTTGTCAACAATGTAATATGAAAAATCTGGAAAAGTCTGAGAGAGGACGCTCTCGATGGTGCGACCAACCGTTCTTTCGGCATTGTACGCCATCGTAAAAATTATGACCCTGTTCATACTAACTCCAAACAATGCAGGTGGATGGTGGCTGGACGGAGATCAGGCATTTTTGAACTCGCTGTAGACTTCGTCAAGCCGTAGTTTTTCGGTGCTTCTAGTCAAGAAAATGTAATCTGGCGCGTATGCACAGACACCTATCTCTTGCAGTCCATTTAACATTCTGGCCACCATACAGATTGTATGGTCTGTAAGCGGCCTCGGATCGAATCTGTCCCTTGTAACGTCAACAGCCTTGATATTCAGTTTTTCACAAAGCTGGATGAACCCATTTATGTCATCCTCGTTATCGTTTATGCCTGGCAAGAATATGTATTTGAGGTGCACAAAGGCATCCAGCGAATATCGGCGCAGATTCTCGCACACTTTGTCGAATAGGTCAACACCCTTGATTTTTGCGAAAGTCTCACGAGTGCCAGCATCAATGCTAGGGCATAGTCTGCTTCTGCCTTTTAAGAGTATTTCGGCAATTTTCTCACTATAGACGCTGGCATTTGTAAAGAACCAGCATGGGTGATTTTGGATTGCAGCAAATATTTTATTGCGGAGCGGATGAACTGTGATTTCACCAGCTGCACATATTATGACAGTATTGGTGTCAATATAATGGTTCTCCTGTAATAATAGCAAGAATCTCAAATCTTGTTCGACATTGGAATAAAACAAATCATTAACATCGAAATAAATGTTAGGACAATATGAACATTTGAAATTGCAAATCGAATTGAAATAAAAATTAAAAAAACGGATGCGCCTATCAGAGTACCAGTAACCATCGGTAATACTGGAACAACCTATACATGAATTCAACGAATTGGGTCTTGATGACATGTTGATCTCATCAATGATTTTATCACGAGTGTTCAAAAAAACACTAACAAGTTCTTCCTGTGTAAGCCTTTGATTTATGAAACGTGGCGATTGATTTCTACCGTAATCCGAACAACAAAATTCCAAACCATTATCACAGTAATACATGAATGTTTCAAGAAAAATGCAACTCTTGTAACGCATAGAGTCTTCATAGTTTATAATGCGGGACGGCACTACGCCCCTATCAATCAATGAAGTAATTACAGCGGGTTTTGTAAGCTCATTGACCGTAACGAAAAACAGGCAACTAGGATAGAGGGTCTCAATTTCATTGAGAGCAAGTACTGGGAGGCCTATGAAGGTAGTGCCCTGCTTCTTCGGGTCGTTATCGCCAAATGCCACTGGGGAGTATTGCTTGGACAGTTCCCTAAAGATCATTCTGGCATGGTATCCAGCCCCAAAGAAAACAACCTTGGCTTCGCTCATAGTGGCTCCTTGGAACTGATGTCCATATTTTTAAGTGTCTTCAGTGCAAGAGATTTGCCAAGCTCTGTTGCAGAGTCACTGTTGGCATATATCCAGGCACGTACGTTCTGCAAAAATGACTCCCGGTTCCCCACAAGGTTTTGGAAACGAGGGTCTGAGGACTGCGTGTGCAACAACCCTTTAGTAACATCGCTTTCAAATATCCTGGAAACATGGTGCAACTTTTTTGTTGCAGAGAGGTCGGTTGCGCATAGCGGTCTGAAAATAAAATCATTCATCCAACCAAGCCAAATGGCATACAGATAATCCAAGTTTGAGAGAGATATTGTGCCGAAGCGTTCGAGAAACTTTGCGTAATAGCGGAACAGCAGATGGCAATCGTTTAGACGATTACTATTGAATGAATTGTATGAAGATTTTGGGTGTACGCGATATCTGTGCAGTGACTGTGATAAAAAACCAACTCTGCTTGACAACATCAAATACATAAGCATAAGCACACTGTCTTGTGCAAAAGACATTTCAATATGTGGAATACCAAGTTGCAGAATTATCGTGGACTTATACAGTTTATTCCAGAGTGCATTGATATGACTTCGGTAATTAATGAATTCATCAGCAAAGGCGCGACCTTCGAGGATCAGATCAGTATCAGTTTTTTTGTGCTCTATAATGTGCCCCGATTCAGCCTCATAATAGTCCGACCCAGCAACGACAATGTCTAAATCAGATTGTTGTGCAAAAGATAAAGTGATTTTCAAAAAGTCTGGTTTATATTCATCATCGGCATCCAGCAAACAGAAGTGGGAATCCACTGTGTGCCATTTTACAAGATTTTGGAAGCGGTTGCCAAGTTTCCAAACTGTGTTGCGGACGTTGGCGAGTGGAACTACTCTGTTGTCGAGGTCAGCGTAGTGTCTTATGATTTCGCTGGTTGCATCAATTGAGCCATTGTCAACAATGTAATAGGTAAAGTCACCGAATGTTTGCGATAAGACGCTCTCGATAGTGCGCACCAGTGTATTCTCAGCGTTGTAGGCACAAGTGTACACGACAAGCCTGCTCTGACGTGCCTCAGCGCAACAAATGGCAGCCACATCGTGTGAGATTACGTTATAACGCTTTAGAATCTCTTCTTTGATTCGACGCAGGTCCATAGGATTTGCTAAGAATGTATCGTCCAATAAATGAATTGAACCCCCCTTTTTTTTCCGGAGTTCCACAATTAAGCACCCCACTGCCTCAATTGCGTGGTCGCTGTATGAGGCTATACCCAGTCTGTCCCTAGAAACGTCAACCGCATTAACATTTAGACGCACACAGAGATCAATGAATCCATCTATGTCAGCATTGTTGTCGTTCACGCAAGGTAAAACATTATATCGCAAATGGGTGAACCCACTCATAGAATACTTTTGCAGATTTTTGCACACTTCGTCAAATGCATCCGCGCCCCAGACTTCGGCGAATGTCTGGGGTGTGCCAGCGTCCACGCTGACATAAAGCCGCGCGCCATTTATGGACATCATCTCGTCCATCTTCTCGCTAAAGAAGTGGGCATTTGTATGTATCGTGCATGGATTGTCCTGCACCTCCGAAAATAGTTCGTCTTGCTGCGGGTGGTTTTGCAATTCATCAGCCTGCAGGTGAATCTCGGTGCTAGTGTCAATGATGCCTTTCCCTTTCAAGAAGCGTATAAACGAGAGTACACACTCTAGGTCAGTGCCGAGAGCGCATGACCCGTCACTGGACGGGTTGCAGCGATGGATATGATTATAGTTCGGGTTGCCAATGTATAAAACACGGACTTGCCTATTGGCCGACCATAATCCATCTTTCACTTTTAGGCAGCTCGAACATGGGCAATGTAGCTCTGTTCCAGATGACAAGTTGATCGTTTCAATTATCTTGTCGCGCTTGGCAAAGAAGCGTTGTATCGCCGCATCGTATGCGTTGCTTTCTATCCGAATCCCTAGAGATTGGCTCTCGTCCAATCCAGAACAGTAAAATGAGAGCAACGGTCGTACCTCACTCAATGAAATGCAGAGACTGCCTTCAACCTCAGGACAGCTATCATATCTTTTATATACTTCAAAATTGATTATGCGAGAGCGATCTATGCCTTTTCCGATAAGTGATTCTATGGCTGAAGGTTTGCTTTGCTGATCTACAGCAAGGTAATATAGACAGGCTGGGTATCTGGCTTCAACCTGCTCGACCAAAAAAAGGGGCAATCCCATGAAGAAGTGCCTTAAATGGTCTTTAAGCTCTTTGTCGCAACAGGCAACTGGGGAATATTTTTTGTTTAGGGCCTCAAACACGCTTTCGGCATAGGCGCCAGTGCCATAAATTACCACGTGATCTCCGCTCAAGCGCACTCCTTTCCCGCAAAGCATAAGTTCCAACAGGATTTCAGAGGTATCAAGCGGCAAAGGACGTGGCACCAATTCAAAGCAGCGCGGCGTCCTATGGGCAACATAGGCAGGGAGTGTTCAGTCATCACTTCGCACCCCCAAACCGTTCCTGGGCTTCGGCGTTGCCAACAACTCTGCAAGATTTTCTTCTATCCGCCCCTGGTCATCAGGCGTGGCCCCAAAAGCGTTGTCCAGTGCGGATGCTTTGACCCCATGCTCATGGAGTCCAGCCAGCATCCTGGCAACCATTCTTATGGTGTGATCCTCAAATGGAGATATTTTGTTTGTATCCCTTGTAATATCAACGGCTCTAGCGTTTATGCGCGAGCAGAGATCAACAAACCCGTCAACATCAGCTTCGTTGTCGTTAAGTCCTGGCAAAATAATGTATTTTAAATGAACAAAGCCATCCAACGAATACCGAGCCAAGTTTTCGCATACTGTATCAAAGAGGTCAACACCCTTGATTCGAGCAAATGTATCGCGTGTGCCAGCGTCAATGGATGGATAAAGCCGACTTCTCCCACCCCGCAAGATTTGACCAACCTTTTCGTTGTAAGCACTGGCGTTTGTATAGATGATACAGGGGTTGCTCTGCACTTCGTCAAGTATTTTGTCTCGAAGCGGGTGAACCAATATTTCTCCAGAAGTCAGATGAATCTCGGTATCGCTGTCAATTATCTGCTTTTCTTTGACAAAGCGGAGAAACGACAGCATTTTTTCAACATCAACAGAGGACTCTGAAATTAATGCGCTTGAGGCATTACAGTACGAGCATTTGAAATTGCATATTGAGCGGTGCATAATATTCAGGATATGAATACGTCTGTTACTGCGCCAAAGACCTTCTTTAATGTTTCGACAGCCAAAGCACGAGTTGCTGACAGCAGCATTCATTGGCGAGTTAAGTTGTCCGATGATTTCATCGCGCACCGCAAAGAACTTTTTCATGGTTTCACCGAGAGCATCGTAATCCACTGGCACTTGCGGGGAACTGTTTTTCCCAAATTCCGAACAGCAGAAAAACAGGGATTCAGGGCCGCTCACACAGGAATACCACATGAACATCTCCAGCTGCCAGCAACTAATATATCTATTGCAGACCTCGAAGTTGACTATGCGCGAGCGGTCAATGCCCATTCCTGCCATAGATTCGATCACGCTCGGCTTTGCCAACACATTGACAGTAATGTAATACCGACAACCTGGGTATCTGGCCTCGATCTCATCAATCGGCAGCACAGGCAGACCCAAGAATGTGGTGTCTTGCTTTTTAGGATCGTTGTCGCAGAATGCAACTGGAGCGAACCTTTTGCTTAGCTCTCCAAAAATCTGTCCGGCGTATTCCCCGGCACCAAACAAAACCACCTGTCCCTTGCTCACGCGCACTCCTCCGCTTCGCAACCTATACTCCCATAGGCATCTGGAGGCGTCAAGCGACAGAGCGAGCAAATGGGAGAAATGTGTTCGCACAGCCAAGGTGAGCCCTGAACCAAAGTGACACCATTGCATCCAATCATATTGCCCCCAAAGGACCTGCCAAAGGAGAGGCGGAGCTGGCCAGCCTGATCTTAGTCAGCCTCTCATCAATGCTTCGTCGGTCATGAGGCGTCCCACTGAAAGCGTAATCGGGCGCGGAGGCTTTGATGCCTAAAGCTTGAAGCTCATGTAACATCCAAGCAACCGCGTTAATGGTGCGATCGCCAAAGGGTGTCGTCGCGCGGTTGACATCTCTTGTGACATCAACGGCATTGACTTTCAAGCGATCACAGAGCGCGATGAATCCCTCAATGTCGGACTGGTCATCGTTCACGCCTGGCAAAACGATGTATTTTAGATGAACAGGACCATCCGATGAGTAGCGGGCGAGGTTTTCACAGACTCTATCAAATAAGTCAACACCCTTGATTTTTGCAAAAGTCTCGCGAGTGCCTGCGTCAACACTAGGATAGAGCTTGCTCCTTCCTTTCGACAGTATATTACCGATCCTCTCACTATAGACGCTCGCGTTGGGAATTAATCAGTTGACTTCAGATATTGATAGTTCATAGTCCCCCAGAGTGGATTCCTTGCCTTTCCCTTATTGTCCGAGCGCCATCGAGCCAGTGGCAATTGACGCCAATGGGGCGATGTGCATAATACGCCTATGGGTGCTATTGCGGAAGGGCTTGAGAGAAACGGAGGCTTGCTGGAGGAGCAGCGGACGACAGACAGGCGTGGCTATCCGAAGCCTCTGGGCACAACCTTGGATGCGATGAAGAACCCGCAAAGGCGGAACGGTGACTTGCCAAGCCATCTGTCAACGATGACGAAGAGGGTGTGCGGCCGCCAGTGCGTTTCCGACCACAACGAAGGCCGTTCCAAAAATTTCTTGACATTCCATTCTTGGAATGCTATCCTCATGGGGTGTCGTGCATGACCATGAGCGGCGCGGACAGGTCGTTTTTCAGATACCAGGACAATGGCGGGCGTGACCCCGTCGGGGAGTTTTTGATGGAGCAAATCAACAAGGGTGAGCAGGCTCGGATCACGGCTAGGATAGAGTTTGTGGAAAGTCACGGCGTGAGCCAGAGTAGGCGCTTTGTTGAAAATCTTGGGAAAGGCCTCTATGTGCTGAAGTTGCATAGCAAGCAAAACAACCCCAGGGTTTTCATGTGCAACCATCCTAGTGTCCGGGGCAGGTTTGTCATGCTTCACGCCTATCCGAAAAAGACCAATAAGATCCCTGCCGCCGAAGCGGACACTGCTCGGAAGAGACAAAAAGAAGTGCAAGACAACCCAAGCAAACACATTGTTGAGGGGCATCTATGAAGAAAACATACAATGGTGACACTCTTGCCATGCTGATGGAGATCGTTGAAAGCGACCCCGCTTCGCTGGTTGAGTACAAAGTGGAGAAACTTCGCCTCGCGCTTCACTTGTCCTTGAGAAAAGCGAGAGAGCGCACAGGTAAGACACAACGGCAAGTCGCCGCGCTCATGGGAGTCCAGCAGTCTTGGGTGTCCAAACTCGAAAGCTGCAACAACGACCACACTTTTGAATCCTTGGCCAGGTACGCCTTCGCCTTGGGCGCCGACATCGCTCTCAGCATGATTTTTGACGGGGATGCCCTCATGGAGCTGGCTTCCTCAAAAGACCAGCGAAGCGACAGGGCGAAGAAACACAACGTCGGTCGTCTGCCCAAATTCATCAATTTCCCTGACGCTCTCGCTGTAGACGGTGTCTGCAGAGAAGACTGGAACTGGGTTGCCGCAAGACCAGAAAGCCTGGGTGTCTATGCTGCATAGGGTTGCACCAGAAATGTTTAAGGCCGCGTCCGCTGTCGGTCGCGTGACTGAATTGCAGACGATCCGGTTACTGAAGCTCGACTCGTTTGTTGGCGATCTTCACGACCAGACCAACCAAGACGGCACCCTGGCCCATAACCTGAGTGCAAAACACTTCTTCGCCGAAGAACAGGGAATGTTAATCGTCCAAATCGAATTTGACCTAAAGTTTCAGGACAGCAAACTGGCCAGTACGGGGAGCCAAGGTATCGGCATCAGAGCAACCTACGAGCTGACCTACGATCTGACCCATGAGTTCAGTGACGATCCGCCACCGCCCCAATTGAGGGATTTTCTTTTCAGGAGCTTTGCAGGCGTCAGTGCCGTACACCACTTGTGGCCTTATTGGAGGGAACTGGTCTATTCGCTCACGCAGAGGTTTGGGGTAGACCCCATAGTCTTGCCCCTGATTAAATTCGAGTCTGAGACAACGGAAGGCACGCCCCTCCAGAAGCCCCCGAAAAAACTACCCAGCGACAAGGGTGTCAAACGTAAGCCGCCTGCCAAAGCACATGCCAAGCACTGAGTTGATGCGCTCAAGTGTGTGCGCCCTCACGTTCCCTGAATTGAGCCTGAAGCAGACCTCGTTGAGGTAAAGCTGGGTGTGCTTGCGGCTGAACGAGTGGTATGTGCCATAGAAAGCGCGTCGTAGTAGCGCCCAGACACTTTCGATCCCGTTGGTATGTGCCATGCCGTTGACGAATTCCTTGGCACTGTGGCAGACGGTCTTGTGTGTACGGTCTGGAAGTCCTTGGTACGAGCGGTGTTCATCGGTGCAAACCACGGAACCGATGCAGACAGTCTCTGCAACCCGCTCCTTGAGATTGGAACCAGCGTCTGGAACAACCTGAGCCTTCACATTGCCAGCACGCTCCCTCATGCCAAGGACAACGGTTTTGTCATCACCATGACCGCGTTTCTTTGATTCATGGCGGTTTTTGTCTTTGCCGCCGATGTAGACCTCATCGGCCTCAACGATACCAAAGAGGAAATCGCCCTCAAGATTGTCGCCCTCACACGCTTTGCGGATGCGCTGGAGCATGAACCAAGCCGTGCGCTGCGTGACGCCGATCTCCTTGGAAAGTTGCAGAGACGATATGCCTTTCCGGGCCGTGACGACTTGGTAGATGGCGAACATCCACTTGTCGAGCGGGACATGTGAGCGCTCAAAGATTGTCCCAGTGCGGACTGTGTAGACCGTGCGACATGCCCTGCAATCGAAGTAGCCGCCCACGCCCTTGCGTTTGATGCAATACTGATCATCGTTGGAACCGCAGTTTGGACAGATGGGACCATCTGGCCAACGGAGCGATTCGAGGTAATTCCTAGCGGCTTCCTCGTTGGGAAACGCCTTGATCAACTGGAACGCTGAAATCGTAACCTTGCACACGGTTCACCTCCATGCACAAGTTTCGCTAAATTTTCTTGTGAAGTCAACTGACTAATTCCCCTCGCGTTTGTGAGTATCAGGCATGGATGGTTCTGCACTGCCGATAGTATCGCGTCCTGCAGTGGATGGATAGACAATTCGCCTGCCATTAGGTGAATCTCGGTGTCAATTCCAATGATGTTCTTTTCGATGATATAATGTAAAAATGACAATGACTCTTCCGTATCAGAAAAAAATGAATTGTCTATATGTTCGTTTGGGGATTGACAGTAGGAACATTTAAAATTGCAAATCATGCGATGCACTGGATTAAATACTAGAATACGCCGGTTGGTACACCATAGACCATCACTGATGCCACTGCAGCCAAAACATGTGTTGTCTGGACTGACTTTCGTGGAAGAGTTCAGCTCCTCTACAATTCTGTCGCGTGTTGCAAAAAATTCTTGTATTGTTATATCGTGCGCACCGTAGTGTATGTTGGTACGAGGGGAAGCGTTCTTCCCAAAGTCTGAACAACAAAACAGCAATGCTCTGAAGTCTTTTGTCAGGAAATGGCGTAAGTGCGTTTCGAGCAACCAGCAGCTTTTATATCTTTTGTACTCTTCGAAATTGATAATCCGCGAAGGGGCAACGCCACCCTGAACCAGAGATTCTGTGACGTAAGGCTTTGTAGCTATGTTCACAGTAATGTAATAGCGACAATCAGGGAAATCCGTCTCAACCTGGCGGAGCGACATCACTGGCAGACCCATAAAACTAGTGCCATGCTTTTTTGTGTCGTTGTCGCCGTAGGCCACCGGGGAATATTTTTTGTCCAGCGCACCAAAGGCTTCTTTGGCATAGCCGCCAGCACCAAAAAGGACTACCTGCGAGTCGCTCACACGTCCTCCCCGGCGCCCAGAGAAAATGCTGCCAGAATATCCCAGGGTAAGCCACAACAGACCTTGTTTCGGCAAGAAAGCGTTTGGCACTGGCGCTGGACATCATCGGCGACTATGACATAGAGATTCATGTTTACGTCACCTCCCTCATGACGGCGGACGCTGTTTCTATTGGGCCTGCTGTGAGGTCTGCCAACCGCTCTGCGATGCGGCTCTGATCGAAAGGGGTCGCCGAAAATGCGTTATCAGACGCGGAGGCGGCAACGCCGATCTTTCGCAGTTCATACAACATGCTGGCAATCTTGTTTATGGTATGATCGCTAAATGCCGCAGGGTCGTAATAATCCCGTACAACGTCCACTGCCCTAATCTTTATGCGTTGGCATAGAGCAATGAACTCATCAATGTCAGTTTTATTGTCATTCACACCCGGTATTACAATATACTTCAGATGGACAAAACCATCCTTGGAATATCGAAGCAGATTCTCGCAGACCTCGTCAAAGACATCCAGACCCTTAATCGCCGCGAATGTATTGCGTGTGCCCGCGTCTATGCTTACATACACTCTGCTTCTGCCCGCAGACAGCATCTCACCTATCTTTTCACTATAAATACTGGCATTTGTGAATACCCAACAGGGGAAGTTTTGTAATTCAGTCAGTATTTCATTTCTGCGGGGGTGAACTGATATTTCGCCTGCAGCAAGATGGATTGTTGTGGAAGCGTCAATAATATTGTTTGCTTTTATGAATCTCAGAAATGAAAGTGCCTCGTCAATGTCAGCGTCAAAGTATTCGTCAATCGTCTCGTAACGTGATTTGCAGTACGAACACATAAAATTGCAGAGTGAACGATGCCTGAAATTCAAAAGATGAATACGCCTGTTGGTTTGCCACAGAGCATTTTTGATATTACGACACCCGTTACACGTGTTTTCTTTGCTGACTTCAGCCGATGTGTTTAACTCATCAACGATTTTGTTTCTGGTTGAAAAGAAGTTGGACATCGTTGCAGCGTGTAATTTGTCCACCACAGGGATACGAGGCGAAATGTTTTTCCAAAAGTCTGAGCAGCAAAATGCCAGATTCCGTTGGGTTTGCATTAGATAATAATACATGCAAGTTTCCAGTTGCCAGCAGCTCCTGTATCTCTTGTATTCTTCGAAGTTGATAATCCTGTATCTGTCAACGCCACCAGCAATGAGGGATTCTGTCACATACGGCTTTGCGCCGAAGTCAACGGTGATGTAGTAGCGACAACCTGGGTGACGAGTCTCTGTCTGCTCGAGCGATAGCACTGGCAGGCCCATGAAACTGGTGCCCTGCTTCTTTGGGTCGTTGTCGCCGTACGCCACCGGGGCATACTCTTTGTTAAGCTCGCCAAATAGTTCTCTAGCGTAGCCGCCAGCGCCAAAAAAGACAACCTGTGGTTCGCTCACGGCTGCTCCTTTGGTCTTGTTTCCATGTTTTTCAGTATTTTTGCCACCAAGTGCCTGCCGTGGGCGGTTTTTGATTCATCCTGAGCGTAAATCCAAGCAGTGACCCTCTGCAAAAACTCCTCCCGGGCGGCAAGGTTGCGGAAGCGAGGGTCAGCCACGTGGCGCAGCATGGCCTTAGTGACACTGCTGGCGAAAACTTCCAACAATATGGACAGCTTCTCCGCAGCCGATACATCTTGGCCACACAAAGGCCTGAATATGAAATCGTCCATCCAGCCCAGCCAAATGGCGTACAGGTAGTCCATGTTGATTTTGCTGATGGGGCCAAAACGCTCTAGTGAATTTTTATAATGCCTGAAAAAGACCCGACAGTCATTCAGGCGGTCAGAATTAAAATACCTAGAAAGTGAGTTTGAATACAAATAGTACTTGTGCAGTGACTGGGCTAGAAAACCAAAGCGTTGTATTCGTGCATAATATTTCCACAATTGTATCGAATCGTCACAAAATCGAATTTTAGGTAATTTGTCTCGGTTTATGCCTTTGAATATTGTGTATTTAAACAATTTGCCCCAGAATGCACCGATTAATTCTCTGTATTGCAAGAAATCATCCGCAAAAGCACGTCCCTCGATAATCATTTCGTTTTTGGCTACCTTTTGCCCGACTATGCGTCCAGTGTCAGCATCTATATAGTCAGACCCAGCGGCAGCAATATCCAAGTCATATTTTTGTGCAAACGCAAAAGCACTCGCTAAAAATTCCTTTGAATATTCATCATCGGAATCAAGAAAGCAAAAATAGAAGTTGTCTGGATATTTTGCCTGCGATAACTGAATCACTCCATTTTTTGGGAGTGCTTCCAAACTCATCACACAAAGACGAGCATCATGTTTTGCGTATTCCTCCATTATGTCTCTGGTCTTGTCGGTGGAGCCGTTGTCTATCAGATAGTAATCAAAATCGCCATAAGTCTGACCAATAATGCTTTCAATAGCACGACGGATTGTGCTTTCTGCGTTGAACGCCCTGGTATAGACGATGATCCTGGGTGGGGCATTTGGTTTGAGTGTCGCGCTTGTCATGGCAGGACCACCCAAGTGCTCCCACGCCCCAGACTGTAATGAGTCCCCGCAAATGAGCCGTCAAGAACCCGAGTGCTAGGCGTTTTGACATGAGCCGTCATCACAACTGCTCCGCAGCGGGGAAGCGAGGCACATCGTCACCGAAACTGATGCAGCTTCTGCAGGAGACCCGGGGGGAATCGTTGAAATGACGTATCGTCTCGCGCTTTTCTTCGTCGGATTGGCTGTCGTCGTAGAGGTCAAGGAAATCCCTTGGCGCGGGCACAATTTTGCCAAGGGTGGTCGCCATGAGGGAGCGGGCGCAGCCGTGCAGCTTGCCCCTGAACATGTGGAAGTTCTGCATGGCTATTTGGCCGCAGTTCTCGAACTGTCGCCGCAGTTCTTCTTCGGACTTGCCCCTTTCTTCAAAGTGGTTGTTGTCAACCCATCCGCCGCAGTGCTGACCCTCGCCATAGTATCTCTTGGCCACAAATGGTATGTCGTTAGCCTTGAATATTTCCACGATTTCCGCCAGTTTGCGGGAGTGTTCACCGTAGTCGCTTATCTGAACCTGGCAGTGCTGACCGTAGCAATTCAAAGCCTCAATGTCCTTTTCGTCCGGCAGCACTGTGGCGTTGATTATCAATACCAGCTTGTCGAACTTTTTCCTGTGGCGCAGACAGTGCATATAGACCTCGCCCATGTCGCGCCTCAGGAATAGCTCGCCGCCCACGAATTGCAGCCACTCCGTGTGGTCAATCAGGGCAAAGATTTTGTCTATGTCCCTTATGACCTCCTCAACCGGCACATGGGGCGGGTCGTCGTACATCGTCATGTAGTTGCTGCACAGCTTGCAGCGCAGGGTACACTTCAGCGTGGGTATTATGGCGAGTCTTCGCAAAAGGAGGGGACTTGTCACGGTTTCTCCTTTTGCCAAGCGTATAGCACGGTTTCCCATCGGTAGGGGCTGTGCTGTCTCAGCGTAAAGTGATAGTCTGGATTGAACCGCTGGATGACGCGTGGGAGTTCATATATGTCCTCTGGCTTGTGATAAACGCAGACGGCCAACTTGGGGCGCACGGTCTTTATGACCCTCTCCGCGCCCTTGAGCGCCTCTAGTTCCGACCCCTCGACGTCCAATTTGATGAACGTAGGGTATTCGTCCTGCGGCAAGTCGGCAAAGACCTCGTCCAGAGATGTAAGCGAAACCATGTCCCCACCTTCGCCGTCAATCTTGCAGCCTGCGGCAAAGCCCAGTGTGGCGTTGGCTTCCGCGCTCTTGCTCCACAGCCCATTTTGCACGAGGCTTATGTTGGGATGAGAGGACAAATTGGATTTGGCCTTTTCAAAATTGATTGGGTCTATTTCAAAACCATATATGTGCCTGTATTTCCCGTTGCACTGGCGTATGAACTCTTCCGAGCTATCTCCAAAGTAAAGACCGCCGTCCACGAATACTTCCGAGTCAGCAAGAAGCATCTCCTTTGGAAAATAATGCTTTTCCTCTGGGGAAAAGCGCATGAGGTCGTTGAAAAGATAGCCATTGATACTTTCCAGCACAATCTGCTTGGAGTTGTCGTCCTCAAAGAAATTGTATGCCCACTCATATCCTTTGTAGTGTGATTTCATTTCTTCAAACGAAAGTTTTACAATTTCCACTCGCGATTTTTTGAAAAACTTGTAGGGCGTATCAAAAGTGAATACCTGCTCCTTGTTAAATCCCAAAGACAGGATTTGATTATACACTTGGATCTGCGTATTGGGGTTCGCCACGGAAAGAACGATGTTCGCGTGAGCATGGTTATTTTTAAGGTCATCGGGTGATATGATGTGAAGTCCCGTTTCAGCGTCAACGCCTCTTTTGTATGTATCACAAAAGCACTCAACGGGAATACCGCAGTCGGTGAAGTTTTTATGAATAACTGCACCATAAAAGCCCACACCGTACAGGACGATGGGGCGGACCGTCAGAATGCCTTTCAGCCTTTCCAACTCCCCCAGGTGGGCGCCACTGTTTTGCCTGGCTTCAATTTTCTCGAACTCTTTTGCAAACGTGTCCATTATTCAAACCTTTCCTGGCGATGTGGTTTGGCGACAGTCACAATCCATGTACAGCGCATTGGAAATGGCTGCGTTGTCGGATTCGGAAAACACGTCCGTCTCGTGTATCACCAACAAATTGTTTTCCCTGGCACGGGAGGCTATCCCGCACGCCACGCGGAGGGCTTCCTCTGGCAGCGGCGCCCGCTTGGTGCGCGTGTCGTTTGAAAGTTGAACCACCGCGCCCAGCTTTGCCGCCAGGCCCACAAAGCCGTCTGCTTCAATCTCGGTGTCATTTATCCCCGGCAGCATAATGTACTTTAGCACCACGCAACCACCCGTGGCGGCATAGCGGGTCAGATTTGCGCATACCGTATTGAAGCAGTCAACGGACTTGATGCGGCGGAATGTTTCGGGTGTCCCGCAGTCCATGCTGGTCATTATCGTCAACAGCCCCTGCTCCATCAGGGCGGCCAGTTGCTCACTGTAAATCGCTGCATTTGTAAAAAGCAGCGTCCTGTAGCCGCGAAGCAGGTCTATGAGTTTGTCGCGGTTGGGATGAACCATTATCTCGCCGGTCGAGAATTGCAGGTCTAAATCCCTGCCGCTTATGTTTTCCGAGACGTAGCGCAGCACGTCCAACTGTTCGTCCATGTCGGGCAGTTTGTCAGGGTCAAGACCCTTGTTCCGGGCCTTGTTGAAGCAATAGCAGCAGTCGAAGTTGCAAAAGGAGTAATGGTCGGATTCGCTCACCTGCAGAGAAGTCAGCTTGGGGTCAACCAAGCACCAGCCCTGTTTTAGCTTTTCACAACCATCGCAAGGCGTAGTCTTGCCGTCGCGGATTGCCTGTAAGGTATTGGAGCGCCATTCCTCAAAGCGTTTGACATCGGCAGCCGTGTCGCCGCTCCTGTCTATCCCCGGATGCCGCCAGTAGCACCGAACAAAGACTCGCTTGCTGCGGAACTTGATGGTGGTCTCGAGGTCGCTGCACCCAAGGCGGTATTCTATGGGCGCCCAGTTTTGGATTCTTTCGGGGGCCATCGAACGCTCGGCTGTCAGGTAGCGCAGCACGGTGCCCATAGCGTTGGCGTCAACAGTGACGTAGAGTTTGCAATCGGGGAACCTAGCAAGGGCCTCGTCAAGGGGCAGCACCATCAGGTCATGGCGACCGCAAAACGGCTTGTGCCACTTTGAAGCGTCCAGGTCGCAGGCACAAACAGGCTCATAGCCCTCTTTGCACAAGCGGCGCAGGTTCTGGGCCAAGTAGGGGCCCGCACCATAGCAAATGACCTTCACCTAGAACACTCCATCCAAACGCACTCCTTCATAGAGCATACAACACCGTCTCCGCCATGTCCAGCAGATGGTAGTGCCGGAGATACAGCCTGTAGTCCGGGTTGTATTCCTTCACCAAAAAAGGTATCTCCCAAATGTCCTCTGCCTTGTGATACACGCTGATTGCCAGCTTTGGTCTTTGTTCAACTATGATGTTTTTCGCGCCCCTGAGCGCGGACAGCTCCTCGCCCTCAATGTCAAGCGCGATGAACGTCACACGCTGTCCGGCCATGTATTCGTCCAGCGCAACAGCACTAATCACTTCGCTTCCGTTTTGGCTGACGAAAGATAGCCCGAAATTGTCAAGCGTGAATCGCGTAGAGCCGCTGTGGTCTGATAATCCAGCCTGAGCTACATCAACATTTCTGATTGAGGCGAGTTTCCCCTTGCATAGCTCAAACTGTTTAGCACTCGGCTCAAATGTAACCATTTTGGCGTAGGTGTCGCCAAACCAGTTGACGTAGCTCTTTTGCGTGTCGCCGTTGTAGCAGCCGGCCTGCACGAACACCTCGCCATCGCCGACTAGACCCATCTCCATCGGAAGGTCAAAGTATTGGTTCCAAGACAAATCTAGCTCGAACAGGCTCATCACATCAATTCCAGCATCAAGGCACTGCCTATGGATGGCGGCACCTGCGGGCTGGCCCACTGAGTTAAGGACTAGTGCGTCCTTGTGCTTAGCGGCGAAATCCGCGAAAGAAACAACTGGCAGACCGTAACGCTCCCCTACAACTCCGTTGTCAATGATGCCCGACCAGCCTGAAACACCGAGTACCCGGCTCACCCCTGCCTCCAGCACGTGTTTGCAGCCATGGCCGGCACCATAGATGAATTTTTCGCGGCAGGGGTCGCGCATCCCATCGGCCAGCGCGAGCAGACGCGACTTGTCCGCGTCAGGAAGCCTGGTGAGTTCGAGGGTTTCCGGGAATGCCTCGCGCTTGACATCTGCCCCGCACATGACGCGGGCGTCAAAGACGCGGAGCGAGAGATCATCGCTTAGCAGGGTGCGTGCCCTAGCAATCTTTTCAGTGTTTGTCATCCTGAATGGCCTCCAGCAATTTTTGGAGTCTGTCGCTTTCATCGTCGCGCTGGAAACCGATGATGCGGGACAGTTTGCCTTTGCCGCGGTATCGTGCGATGAATTCAGCGGATTTTTCAAGCGCGCAATCGCTCAAGACGCCTTCCATGTAAAAGTCGCGCGAGAGCAGCACCATAGCGGCGGTCTCGTCCGCAAGCGCATAGAAACCGCCGATGTCGGCATCGTTGACATTGATACCTTCGAACAATATGTACTTCAAAATCACCGTGCCATGCTCGGCATATTTCCTTATGTTGGCGCACACTTGTTTAAAACCATCAACGCCCTTGATCTTATGGTAAGTTTCGGGCGTTCCAGCGTCAATGCTCACACAGAGTTCGGCACAACCGCGCCGCAGCACATCCGCCACGGCATCACTGAATAGGTAGCCATTGCTGAATAATATAAGCGGGTGCTTTTCAATTTTTCGTAGAAAGGCAGCATGATTGCTGTCTATGGTAGGCTCGCCTACGCCAAAAGCTATAACGGCATCCTCGTGCATCACGCCGCTTGCCATTATAGTGTCCATAGCTATGTTCAAATCGTCATACACAGATGATTGGTATTTTTCAAAAAGCACCCCATTGGTGCAATGCAGGCACTTGTAGTTGCATGCAACATTTCCACCGAGTATGACGTGCCGTTTCACCCTATTGACAAAATAATACTGCTCCTTGATGAATGGGCAGTCTTTGCAACATTCGGGCACATGACCATCAACAATGGCATCAGCAAGACCGTCCATGTACGCAATGGCTTTCCCAAACGAATCCCCTGAAAATTCGCTTGGCGCTATGTTGAATTCCGGCCGACCACGGGTCGCCCCACCCTCGGAAATGCAGTCGCATATCTTGACGGATACAAAGCCGCCGTTGAACTGGAGCAGTAAAACAGATTCGAGGAAGACGCACCCCTTTCGCTTTTCCACTGGCTCGTAGTTTATAATATTTCCAGGCTTAACACCGTTTTCGAGCAGGTAGCCAATTATGTCGGGCGCGTGTCGCTCGTTTGCAGTTACATAAACGTCAAAAACGCCAAACTGCTCCTTTGCGCCAGCAAACGACAGGACAGGCAAATCCAAAAAGTGTTTCCCGTGCTTGTGTGGGTCACGGTCGCAGAAGGCGATTGGCTCACTGTCGCCGATGCGGGTCAGTGTCAATTTGTGGGTGAGTAGCGCGTTCTCGCCCGCGCCGTAAAGAATGACTTTCTTCTTTTCCATGTTCTTGGGCACCTTTCAAAATGCTAGCTATAGATCTATCTTGGGAGATGATCCCCCCCCCATCTTCTTGATTAGTGATTTCAAATGTTCACGCTCGCTTGCGCGGAATTCTACGCCATAGAGCTTTCCTTTGTCTTGAAAATGTATGATTATCTCAGAGATTTTTTCTAATGTTTTTTTGGACAAGCCACAATCGCCACCATAATCTTGTGATAGGTTGACTTTGGCACCTAGTTTTTCGGCTAATTCCATAAATCCATACAAATCTGCATCATCATCGTTTTGCCCTGAAAACAAAATATATTTTAGCACCAAAGTTCCGTGCTTTGCGTAGTGCTCAAGATTTTCGCAAACCCTATCGTACCCGTCAACGCCTTTGATTTTTGCAAATGTTGCACGGGTACCTGCGTCCACGCTAACGCGAAGCCACGTGTTTCCACCAGCCAGGGCTTCTGCTGTTGGTTCACTCCATACATACGCATTGCTATATATGATCAATGGATATTTGCAAAGACGCTTCAGCACCGCGTCATGTTCTTTTGCTACAGTGTGTTCTCCAAGCGACAATGTAACAAGACAATCATCGGCCATCACGCCGCTATCTTCAATAATTTCAAAGCAATCAAGGAGAATGTCCCAAGCATTATATGTACACTTTTCCCACTGCATGACATTTCCGCAATTATAGCATGAAAAATTACACGGCGCAAAGCCACCCATGCCAATTTTTCTAAGTTTAGATTGAGTGTAATGATATTCGATTTGTTTGTGCCACCAACATTTTATGCATGTCTGTGGAGGATGGGATTGTTCTATGTCTTGTTGCAATTTATATTTTTCGCATAGCACTTTGGAAAATATATCACCATTAAAATCTGTGTTGTTCAAAATGGTTTTCGGACTCGCTTCCGAAAAAGTAGCTAATTTGCCACCAATACAGCAATGATAAAATTCTAAATGATCTCCGCTAAAAATCAATGTCATATCGGAGTCTAATGATGCACAGCCTTTCCGCTCTCCTACTGGTTCATAATTTATAATATTTTCTGGTCTTAAGTCATTTTTGAGCAAGTAGTCAATTATACCCGGTGCATACTTCTCGTTTGCTGTTACATAAACATCAAAATTGCCGAACTGTGTTTTTGCATCCGCAAAGGACACAACAGGCAGCCCAAGAAAATGTCTCCCCTGCTTGCGCGGATCACGGTCACAGAATGCCACTGGCTCCCGCGCTCCTATGCGCTTCAATGTGAAATTGTGCTTAATCTCTGCGTTTTCCCCGGCGCCGTAGAAGACAACCTTTCTATCCGCCATCACGCCCCCTTTTCCGTCAGTGTGCGGCGCATGGAGCGCTCGAAGACTTTCATTATGTATTCTTCGTTTTCGGGCGATACGTGGCCCACCTTGACTGTCAGGAACTCGCGGTACACGTTTGGCATCTTGTGGTTGTCCTGCACTTTGCTGTCAAGCCCCTGCCTGCGGTGGCTCTGTGGGTACTGCCTGTAGTTGTGCAGCAGTCTGGCCAGCACCCCCGCCCTGCTGGAATGGCGCAGATACCACAGCATGGTGGCGGTGTCGAAGCGGTGGCTGAGGGCAAGGTCGGCCAAGTATCGATCCAGCGCGGCGAAGTCAACACGCTCGAACAGTGAGCCGCACTGCAGCTTGCCCCAGCGCGCGCCCATGAAGCGGAAATAGTCGGGGAAGAGCGTGCCAAAGCCTTCGCCTTCCATGACTAAGTTTCGCGCCAAGATGTACTCGTTTTGCACAGCGCCGCTGGCTTCATCCACAAAGTTGGAGCGGCAGGCGGCATAATCCAGACCGTGCGCCTTGACGAAGCCAAGCATTTCCTCCAGAAAACTTGGGGCGTAGTCATCGTCCGCGTCCAAGACGCAGAGCCAGTCGTCGCTCCCAAGGTGCCTCGCCAACTCGAGGACGTTTTTCCGGCTCTCGGCCGTCCACTCCTGGTTCCGAGCGTTAAAAAACGGCACTATCCGCCTGTCTTTGGCGGCGTATTCCCTGATTATGTCTCCAGTGCCGTCCTCCGAGCCATTGTCACAGAGGTGGTACGCAAAGTCGCCGCAGGTCTGTCCCAGCACGCTCTCGATGGCGCGGGACAGCGTCTTTTCTGCGTTGTACGCCTTTGTGGTGAAGATGATCATGTCAGGGGACTTTCCCTTCGTTTCTCAAACACTGCTCGGCGGGCACGATGCGCTCGCGTCCTTCAACAAATCCGCCGCAGTAGCGGCAGGCGCTCAATACATCCAGGCTGTACAGCCCCATTATGTTACGCCGAATCTCGCCGTCAGTCAAGCTCTTGTCGTGTATGTTTATGCACTCGTGCGGGTTTTCGGGCACTATCCCAAGCTCCGTGCATCTTCGCAGGACGTGGCAAGGGTACAGCCGCCCGTTGTGCAGCGTCACCACCCAGTGCAATTTTTGAGGGCAGACGCACTCGGCGAACAACCTCTTGGCGGCGTCTTCATCGTGCTTGAGCGACAGGTCGCTGAAGTCGAGCCAGCCGTTCAAATGCACGTTTGCGTACTGGTCGCGCTGTTCAAACCTGATGGAGCAACCGGCGAGCAGTTCCGCGTTGCCCTGCGCGTGTTTGGAGAGTTCGGGTCCATAGTCGTCGAGTATCACGCGGACCTTTTGACCCATCCCCTGTAGCGCGGACAGGACGTCGTCGCCAAACCTGATGCTCCCGTTTGTCACCAAGGAAAAGAACTCGAAGCGTCCGGAGTATCCGCCAATGTGCCGCAGCACCTGGGGCAGCGGGCGATACATAAGCGGCTCGCCGCCGGACACTTCAAAGATGCGGACGCGGTCTATCAGTTCCATGGCGCGGT
>Ga0268262_10001666_pt1 | contig 27086 bp, 28 predicted proteins | sample TergutNc150P3_FD_190354 | JGI IMG/M metagenome (GOLD analysis project Ga0268262, IMG submission 190354) | Nasutitermes corniger P3 segment gut microbial community from laboratory colony in Florida, USA - Nc150 P3 (SPAdes) (version 2) | ecosystem: Host-associated > Arthropoda: Insects >... | reverse complement strand
TTTGCTGAATATATACCATTACGCTGTTTTCTGCGCTCATTTATTTATCCTTATCCTAAAGTATGATCCGCGATGAGGCCGTGGATCAGCTCCGCAATTCCCGCTTCGCCGGGATCGATGTACCTGATGTCCGCGGCGGTCAGCACCACGGAATTGATATGCTTCACCTTGGTGGGAGAACCGGCAAGACCGCACTGAAGCGGGTCGGCGTTAATCGCGGGAATGTTCCAAAGGGCCATCGGGTTTTCCGCGCTGTTTTCCTCCGCGTCGGGCTTTTCAACAAAGCCAGCCGGGTTGCTTGGCGAACCTGCGTCCGAAACGGGAACCGCGCGTTTGTAGGTCATGCTCTTAATGGCCGATGCAGGGCGGGGCATTTCGCCTTCAGCGTTGAAGGTGACAAGAACGGGTAGTTTCGCTTTCACCTTTTCCCAGCCGCCTTCTATTGAACGAACTGCGGTGATTTCTTTTTTTGCGATGTCCAGGGTTTCAATTTTGGAGACGCAGGTGATCTGGTTGACGCCCAGTTTTTCCGCAGTTTGAGGGCCTACCTGCGCTGTGTCCCCATCTATCGCCTGCCGCCCGCATAGCACAAGGTCAAAAGCCCCGGCTTTGTTTATCGCGCATTTAAGCGCGTAGGAAGTGGCAAGGGTATCCGCTCCGGCAAAGCCCCGGTCGGAAACCAGGGCGGTAAAATCCGCTCCCCGGTAAAGGCACTCTTTTAGCACCGCCGAGGCCGATGGCGGGCCCATGGTTATCACGCTCACCTTGGTGTCGGGGTTGGCGTCTTTTATTTGCAAAGCCGCTTCCAGCGCGTAAAGGTCGTCGGGGTTAAAAATAGCCGGAAGGGCTGCCCGGTTTACCGTGCCTTCCGGCGTCATGGCTTCCCCGCTGATATTTTGGGTGTCAGGCACCTGTTTTACCAGAACTATAACATTCACAATTTAATCTCCTTATTATAATCAATACCTTCCACATCGAAGCCGTGGACTTCAAGAAAATCATGCTTAAAGCCCGCGACATCCGTTTCGGAATGTACATTTTCCGGGGTTATGGTTTTCATTTTTTTCATGACCGCCTTTTGGACATCTTCCCGCATCTCCCAATCATCGATGCGTATCCTGCCCTTGCGATCAACCGGCACCATTTCCGGGTCTCCGCTTTCCGCAGCGTAAAGCCTGTCGCGATAGAGCCGAACAATTTGCTCAATACAGCCCTCATGAAGGCCCATCTCTTTCATCACCTTGAACAGGCACGAGATGTACAGCGGGATAATTGGAATTACCGCGCTGGATCGGGTTACCACAGCCCTGTTTACGGAGATCCACGCCCCTGCGATTTTTCCCTGCGCTGCGTAGGTTTTGTTGATCTCTCCGCAGGCCCGTTCCAGATCTTCTTTTGCCTTACCGATAGTTCCGTTTTTGTAAATTGGCCAGGAATGTTCCGGGCCAAGGTAGGAATATGTAACAGTGCGGGTTCTGGGCGATAGGAGGCCTTCCCTGTACAACGCTTCGATCCAGTATTCCCAGTCTTCGCCGCCCATCACTTTTATCGTGCTGAAAATCTCGTCTTCCGTGGCGGGTTCCGCGTGGGTTGTATTGAACGTTCCGTTCATCATGTTGAGGGTCAAGCCCGAGAATGGTTCCCCCACAGGCTTGATTGCGGATTTGTACAAGATGCCCGTTCTTGGATCCGTCCTGACCGGGGATGCAAGGGAATATACGATAAGGTCAATTTTCGCGGTAATCTCCGCTTCTTCCGCAGCTTCGCGTACAGCCAGAGCGGTATTGGCTTTCATTTCGCCCAGAAAGGCGTTTCCGTCCAGCGTTCTGGAAATCAAACCCGCCTTTGCCGCTTCGCTATCAAAGGCCATGTTATTGTAAAAACCTGGCGTTGCGGTATGGTTTTCCGACGCGGCTTTTTCTTTGGAGATTCCGACAGTTACAGTCCCATAACCAAAGGCTGCGGCGATGCGGCTTGCAAGGCCGTAGCCGTTGGAACAGCCAATGATCAGCGCCAGGCGCGGCTTTGCACCGGTTGCAGGCTGAAGGGCTTTTTTCGCATATTCAATTTGCCGCAGTACAGTAGCGGCACAACCGATAGGGTGGCTGTTAAGGCAAATATTATTTCGAACCATTGGTTTAGTAATCATGATTATTCTTTAAGCCTTACTCCCAATTTCTCTCACAAAGGCACAAAGCTCACAGAGGACACAGAGAAAAAAAAGAAAGCTCTACTTAATTTCCAATTCATTGAATCATAAAATGACTGAAAGGTACATTGGAATTTACAAATTAAGCCTGATACTCCGTGTTCTTTGTGTACGCGAACCGAAGGTTCGATGTGCCTCCGTGAGAGGTCTTTTGTGTGGTTTTTTCTAAAGTTGATGGTGTTGCCTTTAGCCAACGAGGCACATCCATTCGGCTTCGGCTGCTAGCTCTTCGCCTACATAAGCTTTGCCTGACTGTTTGATCATCTTGGATGAGACCCGGAGGTTTTCGATTTCCGAGCGAAGCTCGTCGCCGGGGCGTACCTGGCGGCGGAATTTTACCTTGTCAACGGTGGCGAGGAAAAACAGGGAATTGCTACTGAGGACGCCGAGCTTCCGCAAGCCCGCGCCGCCTGACTGGGCCATGGTTTCAATAAGAATCACACCCGGAACTACCGGGTACTCCGGGAAATGCCCCTTAAAAAAAAATTCTTTTTCGGTAAAGACGTGTTTTGCTACTATTTTTTTTTCATCGGCTTGTACAATCTCGTCAACAAACAGAAATGGTTCTCTATGGGGCAACAAAGATTCTATATCATTCATTATTTCACTCCTTTAGGGAGTGGGGAGTGGGGGATAGGGAGTAGGGATCGTTGTTCGTAATCTATTCTTAATAGTATCGCGCAAAGCTTACGAATAAAGATACCACTCCCTATTCCCCATTCCCTATTCCCTATACTTTTTAAAAACAATTACGCCGTTGTGGCCGCCGAAACCAAGAGAGCCGGAAGCGGCGGCGTTAATTTCGCCGTATTGGGCTTTGTTGGGCACATAATCCAGATCGCATTCGGGATCGGGGTTGTCCAGGTTGATCGTGGGGGGATAAAAACCTTCGCGTATGGCAAGGATGCAGGCAATGGCTTCAATGCCGCCGCCGCCCGCTACGCAGTGGCCGGTCATGCTCTTTGTGCTTGATATTTTCATCTTGTAGGCGTGATCCCCGAAGGCGATTTTCAGCATTTTGGTTTCGGTTGGATCGTTTATCTCCGTTGAAGTGCCATGGGCGTTGTAATACTGGATTTCCTCCGGCTTAAGGCCAGCGTCGGCAATGGCTTTTTTCATTGCCGTGCTGCCGCCGATACCGGTCGGATCAGGGGCGGTTATGTGATACGCGTCGGCGCTTGCCCCATAACCTGCGAATTCGGCGAGTATTTTCGCTCCCCGGTTTTTTGCGTGTTCCTCGCTTTCAAGAATAAGGATTCCCGATCCTTCGGCAAGCACAAAACCGTCGCGGTCGGCGTCAAACGGACGGGAGGCTTTTTCCGGCTCATGGCACCGTTTTGTCGAAAGGGCTTTTAGCATCTGGAAGCCGCCGATGGCGAAAGGCACTATGACCGCTTCAGTTCCGCCGGAAATGACAACATCGCAGCGTTCTGCCCTTATAAGGTCCAGCGCTTGCCCAAGGGCGTCAGTGCCGGAAGCGCAGGCTGTAACCTGTGTAAACGCCGGTCCCTTTGTGCCGAACAGCATAGAAATATTCCCAGCCGCTTCGTTAGGGATCATCAGGGGGATGGTTAGAGGCGGCATCCTCTTTGGCCCCGCATCGAAGAGTTTTTTGAATGCCTCGGTAATAATTTCAAAGCCGCCAATCCCGTTGCCTATAACGACGCCGGTTTTATCCGGATCGCTTTTTACAAGCCGCCTGCCTTCAGCGTCCGGCTCGGCAAGAAGATCCGCTTCGATAAGCGCCTGTGTTGCAGCCGCTGCCGCTATCTGAATAAAGCGCGACATTTTTCTGGCTTCTTTTTTGCTTATCCACAGTGTGGGATCAAAGTCCTTGATTTCCCCGGCTATGGTAACGTCGAATCCGGTGGTGTCAAACTGGGTGATGGGGCCAATCCCGCTCTTGCCGGCTTTAAGGCTTTCGCATAATTCGCCTACCGTGTTGCCAATTGGGGTGATTGCCCCCATTCCGGTAACAACTACTTTTCTCATCTTGTTCTCCATTTCAATCAGGTAAACATTCCGCCGTCTACCGGAAGAACTTGCCCGGTGATATAAACCGAATCGTCCGACGCGAAAAACAGGACAGCGTTAGCGACATCTTGCGGGGTACCCATGCGCTTAAGGGGGATCTTTTCAATGAAAGCTTCCTTAACTTTATCGGGAAGCCCGGCGGTCATGTCAGTAGCAATGTAGCCGGGCGCTATGGCGTTTACCCTGACGCCCCGGCTTGCGGTTTCCTGTGCAAGGCTCTTGGTTACGCCAATAAGACCCGCCTTGCTTGCGGAATAATTCGCCTGCCCGCCGTTCCCGTGAATCCCCACGACGCTTGCCATGTTGATAATTGAACCGCAACGCTTGCGGATCATGTCGCGGCCTACTGTGCGTGCTACAAGAAAAGACGCGCTTAAGTTAATATCCAGCACTTTCTGCCATTCTACAAGGGACATTCTAAAAGAGAGGTTGTCCTTGGTAATACCGGCGTTGTTGACCAGTATGTCAAAGCCGCTGGCCTCTTTTAGGGCGCTTTCAATTTTGCTTTCTACAGCGCCAAGTTCCGAAAGGTCGGCGGCAACCCAGTGGAGCTTTCCTTTCGCTTCTTCAATCCTCGCCGCCAGGTCTTCCGGCGTCTTGTAGTCAAGCCCCCAGACTTCCGCTCCCTCCGTTATAAAAAGATCCGCAATTGTCTTGCCTATCCCCCGTAGCGCCCCGGTTACCAGGGCTTTCTTGCTGTTCAACCGCATTTTAAAGCCTCATCATGATAGAGTTCGTCAATTTCCGCCACTGTACCGGCGGAATAGCATGGAATGGCGCTCCCCAAATCTTTCCATAGGCCCTGCAATACTTTACCGGGGCCTGTTTCAAGTAGCTCCTTAGGCTCAAATTTTGCCATAAGGGCCTCTTCGTCCGTCCAGCGCACTGGTTCAACAATTTGCCTGATAGCCAGGCCTTTCGCTTCGGCGCCGGTTGATACCTGCCTGCCTGTTACATTGGAAAAAATTGGGATTTTCGGATCGCTGAAATGGACTTTTTCCAGATATGGCGCAAAAGCGTCCGCTGCTTCCTTCATAAAGGGCGAGTGGTAAGGCCCTGCCACCGCTAGCCGCAAAAAGCGTTTTGCCCCCGCTTCCTTAAAGCGTTTGTCCGCTTCCGCCAGGGCAGCGGCACTGCCAGAGACTGCCACCTGTTTTGACGAGTTAAAGTTAGCAGCGTATAGATCGGCAGTAAGCCCCTGGCTCTTCCATTCGGCGATTAAGGCTTCCACGTTTTCCGGGGCAAGGCCGACAACAGCAGCCATACCCGGCGCGGTTGCTGCGTCCGCTCCTTGTATGCGGTCAATTGCCGCCTGCATCGCGTTTCCCCTGTAGGTAACAAGGTAAAGGCAGTCTTCTTCGCTTATAACGCCCGCGACAGCAAGGGCGGCGTACTCGCCCAGGCTGAAACCCGCGCAACCAGAAGGAGTTATCCCCCTTTCCGCAAGGTATTTCGCGGCGGCAAGGTTCGCAAGCGTAATTGCCGGCTGCGAGACATCTGTCCTTTTTAAGTATTCGGGGCTTGAATTGGAAAGCAGCTCCGCCATGTCCTTCCCCTGAATTTTCGAAGCCAGGGAAAAAAGCTGCTTTACCTTTTCGCCGCCCTGCTTTAGGAAATCAATTGCCATCCCGGGATACTGCGCTCCCTGGGCAGGATATATATAAAATGTTCCATGAGCCATTAATTTTTTCCTCCCTAAAACCAATTTAAAATGACAAATTTCAATATTATGTCACTATCATGCTTTTCTTTGAAAATGTCAATGCGCTACCAGACTATAAGATTTGCGCCGTAGGTTAATCCGCCGCCAAATCCAACGAATAATACCAAGTCCCCGGTTTTTAGCTTTCCCGCCCTGTTAAGCTCATCCAGGGCAATGGGGATGGAGGCAGCCGAAGTATTGGCGTATTCCTCGATGTTAAGGTAGAATTTTGCTTCGGGGATTTTCAACCGCTTGGCCGCTGCCTGGACGATCCTGGCGTTTGCCTGATGCGGGATGATTAGGGCTACATCATTCAGATTGATGCCTTCCAGCGAAAGTATGTCTAAAATGGTGTCAGTCACTGCTTTTACCGCAAAGTTGTAAACTGCCTGGCCGTTCATCGCTATGTGGATAGGTTTCTCGACGGTTTCCCCGGCTTTAAAGGGGTTTTTCGTGCCGCTCCTGTCAATAACCAGGAATTCCGCGCCGGAACCGTCGGCCCTTAGAACTGTCCTTATTAGCCCGCGTCTGCCCGTCCCTTCACGCGGAGCAGCGGTTTTTTCCAAAACCACGGCTCCTGCACCGTCGCCAAAAAGAACGCAGCTTCCCCGGTCGGTCCAGTCGGTAACTCTGGTAAGCAATTCGGAAGCAATTACCAGGGCGCGCTTTTTGTTATTGTCCAGCGCCAAAAGCCCCGCTGCGGTCTCCAGAGCGTAGATGAACCCTGTGCAGCCGGCGGTTATGTCCATTGCCCCGGCCCGTTTTGCCCCCAATTTATTCTGTAGTATGCAAGCTGTGGAGGGGGTGCCCAGAAATTCCGCCGTTACTGTTGCAAGGACGATAAAATCCAGGGAAAGTGCCGCTTCTTCAGGGCTTCTATCCGGTTCCGCCATCGCAAGGGCCTGACGTGCCGCTTCCAGAGCTAAGTCGCTGCACGTCACATCATCAGCGGCGATATGGCGCGCGCCTATGCCTGTGTGGGATCGAATCCATTCATCGCTGGTGTCGATTTTCTTTGCCAAATCATCGTTGGTTACCCGTTGGGGAGGAAGCGCCCTGCCGGTTCCTGTTATCTCAAAAGCCATAGTCCCCTCTTAAACTATTATTGGGATAGTGCCTTTCAGGCATATGTAAAATGACATTTTTTCATTTTTTGTCATAATAACAAAAAGAAATTTTTTGTCAAGCAATTACTTAGACCCACATAAATCAGCAAGGTTGCGGCTATGTGGACACTGGCGGCATAAAAGGCATATTATTCTTCGCATGATTGGGTTTTTGATAAAAAAGTGCTTTTTTGATGCTTGGGATAATTTATTCAAGATTGTCCTGATAAATCTGGGTTTTATTGCTTCACTGTCAATTCCTGTTTTCGTTCCGGCGCTTTTTCAGGCTGTCCCTGCCCTTGGAATTGTGGTATTGGTAATCGGTTGCCTATGGTGTTGTGTTTACCTTTCTACTGCGGCTCTAACCTTAAAATCCATATCCGACTACGGCAGTTTCGGGTTTCTTGATTTTTTTGGAAACCTGAAAATAGCCTGGCCTGCGGGACTTCTTTTGGGGGGCTTTTTATTTGTTGGTTATGTCCTCTGCGCTGTAGTGATTCCCTTTTACTTTAGCATGGGAACAATGCTGGGGCTTTTTTTTACCGCGATTGTTTTTTGGACTCTGGCGGTTGGAATTCTGGCTTTTCAGTTCTTCTTTGCTGTTCGCAGCCGTCTGGGTACAAAACTAACCAGCGTAATACGAAAGAGTTTTATTATTTTCTTTGATAATCCCATGTTTTGCATTTTTTCATTTATCTATAACCTGATTATCATGATTATTTCTGCGTTTGTGGCTTTCCTGATTCCGGGTCCTGCAGGCGCTCTACTTTTTCTTGACGAAGGCTTGCGGCTCAGGCTCCTGAAATACGACTGGCTTGAAGCCAACCCTGAAGCCAACAGGCGTAAAATTCCCTGGGACGAGCTCCTGATTGACGAACGTGAAAAAACAGGGAGCAGGAGCTTCCGAAGCTTTATTTTTCCTTGGAAAGATTAAGGTTTACTCTTATGTAGCTGTTACCAAGTCCTCACGAACAAGCCTGGAGATAAATTCTGATGGAGTTTGGTGTACAGCTCTTGCACGGGCATCCAAAATACGTACAGTCTCCTCATCAAGCAACAACATCCTGGCGCGACGTTCAGTAAAAAAGCCGCCTCCGCCTTTCCTGATTTTAGGAGTAGTTTTTGTCCATAGCTCATCCAGTGCGTCAGCTTCTTCTTCTGTCATTTCAACCATTGGTTCCTCTCTAAATTTCCAATGAGATTGAATCCAAGCAAAAGATGCTTATTGTCAGCATCGTCAATCGGATCTTCGTAAATGAAGGTTTCAAAAGCCCGCAATATATCGGCCTCTGTAACACCATGCTTAAATGCTGCCCGGTTAAACTTAATACCAGCATACATTGAGTAAATATAACATGAAAGAAAGTGGTAAACAACAAACAGGAAGTAAATAGCCGGAAATAGATAAGGAAAGCGGGTCGTTCCAGCCTAATATGCCGTTATGACCCGCTTTCCTTCACCGAATTATATACAGGTTATTTTTTGATGGTTGCAACGCCTATCAGTAATCGTTTCTGCCTTTTCGTGATTTTTTCATCAGTTTTCTTGCTATGGCCTTCTTTTTCCTGTTCAGGATGGTGGAGGGCTTTTCGTAGTATTCGCGTTTTTTAAATTCCCGAATGATTCCTTCTTTTTCTACAAGCCGTTTGAAGCGTTTTATGGCTTTTTCCAGCATTTCGTTATCATCTACGATGATATGAGCCAAAAAAATTCACCTCCTTTTAGGTAAGTATCAGAGTGACCCTGTCCTTAGCTTATCTATTATATATTCTTTGTCAAGGAGAGGGCGGGAGAGGAAAGCGTCGGGATCGGCGTTTTCCGTGGATACCCGGATTTCCCAATGAAGGTGGGGGCCGGTGGCAAGGCCGGTAGAGCCTGAAAGGCCCAAAAGTGTTCCCCCCTCGACGACTGAGCCTTCGCTTACGGCGATGCTGTCCAAATGGTAGTAAAGGGAATAAACGCCGGGGAGGTGTTCCAGAATAATGGTGTTTCCTGTTACTATCCGTTCCCTTGCCAGTACAACCCTGCCTGCCGCGCAAGCCATTACTGGTGTCCCGGTTGGCACTCCGATGTCAACTCCGGCATGAATCGAGGTATCGGTTTTTCCGTCGGCGTACGCGTAAACGCGGCGGTCGCCGTAATCGCTTGTTCTCCTTTTGGATGTTACAGGCGGCGTAAAGAGGCCATCGCAGTAAATTGCTTTTCCCGTTCTGCTTATAATTGACCAGAGTATTTCAGATTCAAGTGTTTTTTGAGGGTCAGGCACGGTACGGAGATCGGTGTTTGCCTGGTTTAAAGGGATGGTTTCCGACTGGAACACCCGATTTTCTATAATAAAGGGCAGATCCCTGATTGTCCCGCCTTCTGATTCGATGCGGACTAGCGCGTCCCCTATACGGGCAGTGGAAGGAATCGCCAGGATTGCTACCTTAATGCCCAGCCCTTCATCCAAATCGAAAAAAGAGGATTTTGCCAGCCGCCTCTCCCTGGAATCCAAGAGTACCGCGTAAAAGGTTTGAGTTCCGCCTTTGGATTTATCGCTCCAGGCTATTGTAACCGGTTCCCCTGGCTGGGCAGCAGGCGGAATAACGGCAAAAACCGGTTCTTCTTCTATAGAAAAAGAAGCGGCAATTATTTCGACAGCTTGTTCTTCGACAAAGGTTTCTTCAACTTGCTCTTCGGCAGGTTTACTTAAAGTTTGCTGCCTGTCCCTCGCGCAACCTAAAAAAATAAAAATTACTAATGATAATAAAAAAAATTTATTAAAGAAATCTCTCACAAAGGCACAAAGTACACAAAGGAAAAACGAAAATTTGATCTTCCTTCGTGTTCTTTGTGAGCTTCGTGCCTCCGTGAGATGAAATTTGAGAAATTCCATATTCCCTAACTCCCGCTCCTTTTTAAGTCGCTGATAATAAGCTGGGGCGATTCTATACCCTTGAAATAGTTGCGGGTAATTTTGAAAACCACGTCAACCTTGTCGCCGAGATCAAAGTCCCGCTTTGCTTTATCCGCCGCCTGCCAGTAAACAGCGGGCCATTTGTGGCTCTGCGTGTCCAGAATTAGCTTAACGTGCTTTGCTTCGGGTTTTCCCATCAGGCTTATCTCGCTGATCTTTATATTCCTGGTCAAAAAAGTTATAGGCTCGTTCCCTTCGCCAAAGGGTTCAAAACGATCCAGCAGGGCGAAAATTTCCGGGTTCAGGTAGGAAAGCGGCAGCTCGGCGTCAATTTTCAGAGTATCGCCGTCATCGTCAGACAGTTTTATTTCGGCGGCTTTGGCTTTAAGGCGTTCAAGAAAAGGCTCCCAATTTTCTTTTGCTATGCTGAAACCTGCCGCGAAATCGTGCCCACCCCAGTCAAGAAACAGGTCGGAACAGGCTTCCAGAAGTAAATGAAGGCTGTACCCGCGTGTTGAACGAAGGGAAGCGGTATAAACCTCCTCGCCGAAAGAGACCACAAGGGCGGGAACCTTGAAGCGGTTCATAAGGCGGTTTGCCATTATTCCGGTTACCCCCCTGGGGATATTAGGGCCGTATGCGAAAGCTATTTTTTTCTGATAGGCTTGCAAATTTTCCACTGCCACCGGTTCCACTATTGACCAGATTTCTTCGCCTATTTTTTTCCTCTCTTCATTCATGCTTATCAGATCGGAGGCCAGGCGATCCCGTTGGTGGGAATCGTTCTCCAAAAGAAGATCGAGGGCTTTTTGCGGGTTACCCATGCGGCCGGCGGCGTTGATTGTGGGGCTTAGAATCCAGGAAATGTCGTTTGCCCCGATTCGCCTGCCTGATATATCCAGTTTAAAGAGCAGGTCGGAAAGCCCCGGCCTTGGCTTTTCCATAAGCGATTGGAGCCCCTGCTTTACAATTATCCTGTTTTCGTTTCTTAGGGGCATAATGTCCGCCAGGGTTCCAAGGCAGGCCAGTTGGAGGTCCATTTTGTCATCGGAGCCGAACAGCTTTTCCCTTTGCCATACAAACGAAGTAAAAAGGTTGGCAAACACGTCAATTTCGCTTGTTTCACCGTCCCGGTACTTTGCTACACGGGAAAGCTCTTTGATTCTCAGCAGGGTTTTCCCAGCCGTCTGTGGAATCTCCTTGCCTATCTCGCCCGCAATGTCCTGCATGTAAATTTCTACCCCGCTGCCGAAAATCTGAGCCAGGGTGCGTTTTTGGAGCGCAGCGTCCCACGCGAAGATCTGCTGGCCTTCCAGGAAGGCGGGCAAGCGGGTTTCGCTGATTTTTACCGCGCCAGGCACTACCGTTTCGGTAAGGCTGTCAATAAGCGCGAGGTTTCGGAGTTTTGCGATCTCTATTACCCAGGAATCATTTATCGGGCGTGTGTTCAAAAGGCATACAGACTGCCCGTAAAGCTCGGATTTCAGGGCAAAACGCAGGGCTGAAACGAGTTTATAAGCCACTGCGCAGCCGGTCAGGTCCCTGAAGATTTTTGTCGATAGTTTCGGGTTTACAATAGCCAGGGCAGGGGGGAGGTTTTCCTGGGGGTTGTGGTGGTCTGTGATGATCACGTTGACGCCCAGCTCCTCAGCTTTTTTTACCTCTTCAAAATTGGAAATGCCGCAATCCACTGTAATTATCAGCGTTCCGTAAGCGGCGGCGAAACCTTCGACGGCTTTTAGCGATAGGCCGTAAGGCTCGTCCCCGGCGGGGAGCCGGCAGCTCACATCCATTCCCAGGGAGCTTAAAAAGCCGGCGAGTAAAGCGGTGCTGGTTATGCCGTCTACATCGCGGTCGCCTGAAATCAGAACCTTTTCTCCTTCTTCTTTTGCGGCAAGGATCCGTTCCACCGCGTCTTCCATGCCTGGCAGTTCAAATGGGTTTCTCAAGCGCCTAACGTCATCTTCCAGAAAGTATTGAATTTCTTCACCCGTAATTATGTCGCGGCGCGCCAGAATGGACGCTGTCAGGAGATCGCAGCCGTATTTGGACGAGATGCTTTTTACCAGCTCAGGAGAAATATCCCTTTTTTCCCACTTCATTTAACGCCCCACATACATTACTCCCAATAAATCTCACAAAGGCACAGAGAAACACAAAGCCCACAAAGGGCTATTGGTGATTTGTAAGCTCAAGCTATCCGGCGAAGTCGGATTGCTTGTGTCTTTCTTATACATTTTTATTAAAAAATAATAAAAAAAATAGTAGGTAGCGCGTAATAAGGTAACAACTCATCGTCCTCCGTGTCCTTTGTGTGCTCCGTGCCTTTGTGAGAGGGCTTTTGGAAATATTTTATTATTAAAGCCCACTAGCCTTATATCCCATTCCAGGTTGGGAGCCTTCTTCCCAGGGCTGCGGCAAGGACTGTCTGGGAGAGGGCTTTGGCTTGCTCAAGTGAAGGCTCATCCAGGGTAATCCTTTCCAGGGCGGTTGGAGGAAGGGATTCGATTTCCTTAAGCCAGAGCCGCGCTCCGCACCCGACACGAAGAAGGGAATCAGAGTCTTCTTTTATGCCTATCGAACATTTTTCACAGAGAAGAACCTCTTTCTTCGCAAAGTACCATAGTACATCCTCGTGCTTTACTTCACAAGAGCAGGAAACGCAGGCGGAAAGATCCGGCCTTATGCCCAAAAATTGGGCCCAATGCCATAAAAAATAGATCGCTATACGCGAACAAGCCTTTGCGGACGCTTCGTTAAGCGCGTCCAGAACGGTTCCGGCCAGCTTTACCGCTTCCGGCAAGTTCTCCCCGCCGCCCTGGGAGGAAAGGATGGTTTCCGCTACCGCGTCGGCAGCTATCGCCCTTTCCCACACCTCTCTTATGCCCGGCCTGTACGATTGAACGTCAAAATCACTTACTTTATTGGAATCTCTTACGGGATCATGGTAAATCCAGAGTTTTCCTTCGTGAAATGGCGCGACATAGGCCCTCATTCGGCTTTTTGGCCCCCCGTAGACGGTCGCTTTTAGTAGTCCCTTCTCCGTGGTAAGAAACCATGCTTCCCTGTTGGATTCTCCGGAGGCTTTTACCCGAAGAGTCAGGGCCTGGCAGGTAAAATCGCGGGGCATGGGGTATTATTAGAGGTTTGCGGTGTCGATTTCTTCACCTGAAAGGCCGGTAATGGCCTGAATTTCTTCGGGTTTATAGCCTCTGGCCTTCATGTTGCGCGCTATTTCTTCTCGGTTAGCCATGCGACCTTCCTGCCGACCTTGCAGGAGGCCTTTTTCTTTGGCGGCGTCCATATCGGAGTTATAAACCAGCCTTTGGTTGTCCCAGAATATCCTGCGTGCCCTCTTCTCGCGATCACGCTCTATCTTTTTTAAAGCCCTGTCTGCCCTCATAATCCCTTCCTCTTCACAGCGCAATTCATCTATAAGGGGTTCCATCCCCTCTTCTACACGGTATTTGAAGTATATACACCATTTCTGCTGCTAGACGCTTGATTTCCCAATACGAGCGGGTAAAAGGGATTACTAGTTTCATACCCTATTACTGCACGGGGATGGGAAATGCTTTGATTTTATATAGAGATCCAAAAACTTTGCAATACTATTCTCAATTCGCTTGTAGCATTGCTTGCCTGAGAATGGCGTTGGCTCTGGTCTGATAGCCAGGGCCGTCGCGTTTTAACCATTCAAGAACATCCGCGTCAATGCGTATCTGTACGGTCTGCTTTATGGGTTTATAAAATTGCGCATCCGGGTATTTCGGTTTGAATTCCTGTAACTGCTCCGGTGTCTGTACAGGGCATTCGCTGAAATCCTTGGTCTTGAAATTCTGCAATTCCGCTATGCGTTCATCGCTCATAACCGGATATCTGCTGTCGGTAATTTTCATCATAAAGCTCCCTCTCAAGCTTCTCGGCAAGCCGGGCAGAGATGATTCGGATTCTACCATCTCGCTCGGTATACGAAACAAAAAAATAGATACGCCGGTTATAAGATGCTATACCTTTCCAACGTACTTCATTAAAATGTATTCCATGATCTTCCTTATTGAGGATATTCTTGGCTTCGTCCCATTCAAAACGCCCATCAGGACTAATTTGACTCCCCATTACATAATAGTATATACATTTTTGTAATTGTCAAGATGCCTGTTTATTATTGCTTAACTTGGAAATCCTGCTCAGATTATATCTTTTCTACGCTAATCTTATACCCAAGGGAATATAATACATTGGTAAGTGTCCTGAAATTTATCTTCCTGGCGTTTGTACTTCGAATTTTTTGGATTACTGTCGGGGATACCCCTGCTTTTTGTGCCAATGCCCTTACAGAAATATGCTCTGATTCCATTTTTTCCAGTATAAATTCCGATAAAAGAAAGTCATTATATTCTTTATCGAATTTTTCCTTTCTTTTAGGGTTACTGTTAATAAATTTGTCAAATGTCGTTTCCATGAATAGATTGTACCATATTTGTGATACAATGTCAATTCTTCTTAAATAAGCCAGCATATATTCCCGCAATGCCAAATTTTTTCATCCCTCAAAATGCCAATATCCAGCCCCTGCTACAGTCCTGTTTCCTCAGCAAAAAGCAAAAAAAAAGGAAAAAATCCTTGACAATATTAGGAAAAATGAGATATAATAAGGGGTAAGATCAAGATAAAGAGGATAATGGATAACCGTAGGCTATCCCCTCTTGTCAATTTCAGGAGGATTCTTAAATGAAGAAAGCTCTTATTGTACTTTTAATCCTTGCCGTGGCAGGGGGGTTGTTTGCCCAGTCCTTTAGCGGGAGTGTCAAGACTGGTGCTTACTTTGAATTTGATGGCGATAGTCCAGTTAACGGTACTATGGAAGATGGTTGGCGAGGCCAGGCTGTTAGGGGTGCGTTGAACTTTTCCAGTGGTGGAGATGATTGGGGTGTCAGCATTGGTACCAGCGCGAATGTAGCTGATCATGGGGGTGCCGTTACTGGCATTAGTGTTGAGGGATTTAATGGCTGGGTGAAGTTCGCTGATATATTTAAACTCACAGCCGGCAAAGGCGTTGGCGATGCATGGTATGCCTTCAATGTTGATGCATGGAGTGACATGCATGGTAGCGCTGCAGGTGCCAGGATAGAAGTAACGCCCATTGACGGCCTCAATCTTGGTGTCTTGTTTGGCTACCCCAAAGCGGGCAGTAACGCCGAAAAACTCGCGAATTTCTTCCAGGAAATCGGCCTTGGCGCAAAATATGAAGCCAGCATTTTCTCTGCCTACGCTTCTTTGCAGTTAGATAGCCCGGAAACCACTGGCGGCGACATGGATGCTACGGCAAGATTCGGCGTTAAGGTACCGGTTGCCGACATTCTTGAGTTTAAGTTGGTTGGCCATGTCGATAACCTGTTTACCGGTTCAAAAATTTGGTTGGAAGAAAAAATTTCAGGCAATATTGTTGGTTTGGGCTGGTATGTATGGGCTCGTGAAAACCTTGGCGATCCGCTTAAAGTTGCTGCCCATGCCGGTGTAGATTATGGAATCCCGATTAATGACAAAGCAAAAGTAACAGTTGGCGCAGACGCAAATCTCACCATCATCGAGCCTTTTAATTTTGATTCCTTTGATGTTTGGGCCGAGCTTGCATATAACTTTAACGGCAATGTCAATACGAGTTTTGAGTTTGGGATTGATGGAGCCGTTGATCCTATGAAGATAACTCCCTACCTTAAGTGGTTAATTGGCTATACCTTCTAAGAAAGAGTTTGCTTGATAAAAACCCCGCTCCGGCGGGGTTTTTTTGTGGGGGAGAGAATGACTCGAATAATTAACCACGAACCTCCTGAGCCGCAATATAATATTTAATAGGCAATCAATATGACGAGCTCTTGACATCCAGAATAATGTATTGTACATTGTACAATATGGATATCTTATTGGATGCAAGCGCAATAATGGCACTAATTCTCAATGAACAAAACAGAGATATGGTCATTATGTTAACCAGAGATACCACACTTTTTTCACCAGAGGTAATTTCATTTGAAATTGGAAATGCCCTTGTAAATTTATACAGAAAACAAAAAATTACGGAAAGTGAACTTTTAGAAGCATATAGAAATTTTACACTGATACCAATAAGGAATATCAAAATAGATATTGATAAGGCATTAAAAATCGCCTGTAAATATAGAATTTATGCCTATGATGCTTATTATCTTGAAATTGCGAGTAGGTTGAAAATACCTTTGATTACTTTTGATGAGTCAATGAAAAGAGTGGCTTTTAGTCTTAAGATAAATATTTTGGACAAGCTATCCCAAACGGAGGAATGAAATGAAAATTTACAATTATTCAGAAGCGCGGCAAAATTTTTCAACAGTATTGAATACTGCATTAATTGAAGATGTAATAATCACACGAAAAGATGGAAGCAAATTTAAATTGACCCCTATACAAGATAGCCAAAAAAAGAAAAAATCTCCATTGGAAGCCATAGAAGGGATAAAAACCAGCGCAACAAACCTTACAATGGGCGATATTCTTGATGCTATAAGAGAAGGCCGGGAACGTTGTTGTTAGTTTAGATATATTCTTAATTGTTGACATTGTAATAATTAGTTGGAATTATTAAAATACAATTGGAGGTAGGCATTTTGGAGACAATGGCAATTGATTTAAAAACTCTGGTTACAAAAACCGATAATGAAGATGATTTACCCGAAATTATTGCTTATATTAACCAAAGAAATAAAAACATAGGCTCTTTCTTAAATTTTGCATCAAAAAACCGAATCGAAGCCAAAAATTATAAGTTTAATCGTGAAACTTGTTATGATGGATAGAATTTTTATTGATACAAATATTTGGTTGTATCTTTTTCTTCAAGATTCTTCTAGTAAATATAAAATTGTCGAGAAATTTTTTTCTGAAAATGATAAAAACCTTATGTTTATTTCATATCAGGTAATAAATGAGGTAACTAATCAATTAATTCGAAATAATTTTGATGAAACAATTGTTAGAGAAAATATTGATTGCCTATATAAAATATGTATAATTCATAATTTTTCAAAGGATACATTATTTTTAGCATCTTCATTAAGGGAGAAATACTCATTTTCATTCTGGGATAGCATGATAGTATCCAGTGCAAAAAATTGTGGTTGTACTGTATTGGCGAGTGAAGATATGCAAGATGGATTAAAAATAGATAATATGATCATTCGAAATATCTTCGGGCATTGATGATTTTTCATATTGCCTCGTCATATTTTTATTTGTGGTCACAATTTGTGACCACAAATTATCCCATTCCCTAACGCACATGGCGCCTACTTCGTTCTTAGGGCATCTTTTTTTCCCCCACAAAAAAACCCCGCCGGAGCGGGGTTTTTATCAAGCAAACTCTTTCTTAGAAGGTATAGCCAATTAACCACTTAAGGTTGGGAGTTATCTTCATAGGATCAACGGCTCCATCAATCCCAAATGTAAAGCTCGTTGAGACATTGCCGTTAAAGTTATATGCAAGCTCGGCCCAAACATCAAAGGAATCAAACTTAAAAGGATCGAGGATGGTGAGATTTGCGTCTGCGCCAACTGATACTGATGCTTTGTCATTAATCGGGATTCCATAATCTACGCCGGCATGGGCAGCAACTTTAAGCGGATCGCCAAGGTCTTCACGAGCCCATACATACCAGCCCAAACCAACAATATTGCCTGAAAGCTTTTCTTCCAACCATATCTTTGAACCGGTAAACAGGTTATTGACACCGCCAGCCAACTTAAACTCAAGAATGTCGCCAACCGGTACCTTAACGCCGAATCTCGCCGTAGCATCCATATCACCGCCAGTGGTTTCCGGGCTATCTAATTGCAAAGTAGCGAAGGCAGCGAAAATGCTGGCTTCATATTTTGCGCCAATGCCGATTTCCTGGAAGAAATTCGCGAGTTTTTCGGCGTTACTGCCCGCTTTGGGGTAGCCAAACAAGACACCAAGATTAAGGCCGTCAATGGGCGTTACTTCTATCCTGGCGCCTGCAGCGCTACCATGCATGCCGGTCCCTGCATCGACATTGAAGGCATTCCATGCATCGCCAACGCCTTTGCCGGCTGTGAGTCTAAATATATCAGCGAACTTCACCCAGCCATTAAATCCCTCAACACTAATGCCAGTAACGGCACCCCCATGATCAGCCACATTCGCGCTGGTACCAATGCTGACACCCCAATCATCTCCACCACTGGAAAAGTCCAACGCACCCCTAACAGCCTGGCCTCGCCAACCATCTGCCATAGTACCGTTAACCGGACTATCGCCATCAAATTCAAAGTAAGCGCCGGTCTTGACGTTCCCGCTAAAGGACTGGGCAAACAACCCCCCTGCCACGGCAAGGATTAAAAGTACAATAAGAGCTTTCTTCATTTAAGAAAGCTTTTGCCACGGACAGCAATTCATTGAAACAATGAATTATCGATTATTTCTATTGCCTTTTTTGCTGCCGCAAGGAGTTCTTTTTCTCCTCTCTTGTCTTTGTGATTATAACGCTCGCTGACATTTTTACTGACCTTATGGCCCATGAATATTTCCTCAACATCTCCCATATTGTAGAGGTTCAGCATGGTTTTATAAAAATGGCGACCTGAATAAAAAGTGATATTTTCATTTTCCAGTTCGCTTTTCTCTTTTCCTAAAAGCGAACCCATGAAAATACCGGCTTTTTTGGCGTTCTTAAAAATCCGCTTATTACAGTCTCTTACAAAAATATAGTTTTCGTCCGAGAGCTTTTTCTCTTCAATCCATTCCTCAAGTGTCTTTCGTACTTTAGGATGAAGCGGTATGGTTCGTATACCGCTGGAGGTTTTGCTTTTAACAATGTTAAGAAAGTCCACGTTTTCCCTGACAATAAGGTCTTTGACTTTAAGGTTCTGCAATTCGCTGTTTCTGATTCCGGTGGAATAAATAATCGAACACAGCAAATAGGATTTTTTATCTTTCCATGTGTCTTTGAAAATTCCCTTTAGCTCGTCAACCGAATAGCACCCCCTGATCTTGCTATTGGCAGGCCGCAAAGGCGATATGTCCTTTACGATATTGTGTTTTATTATGCCTGCCATAAATAAATGGCTGAATATTGCCTTGATTCCGCTCATCTGCCGATTAATTGATTGAGGGAGCATCTTTCTTTCGATGAGCAGATAGTTCTGGAAGTTGCGCATAACGACAGGCTTTATGTTGCTGAACCGCCTTATTTTGTTTTTTTGCAAAAACGGAATAAAAGAATTTATAATGAATCCATGTAAAATTTGCCTTGATGTTTCGTTTATTTTCCTTCCCCTTGCAGTATCAATAATCAGATAGGGACTGTTCTCGGTGTAATAATTGCTAAGAACAGCAAAAAGCGTATTCGCTCTTTTCTTTTCAAGATAGTTGCTCAGTGTTTTTGTGAAGGCAATCATAATAAGACTTCTTAATGTAAATTGTTGATTTTGGGAAGTATATTTTGCTCCATATGTTTTTAATTGTTTCTTTTGTATAATGAATCATGAAAGAATTACAGCCAATCGCCGAATTTGCCCGGAGAATCAGGGAAAACATCGAAACTGTTTTCCTTGGGAAAACCGCTGTTGTTGATATGCTTATAACCGCTTTTCTTGCCCGTGGGCATATTCTGCTGGAAGACGTACCCGGTACGGGAAAGACAATTTTGGCGCGCAGTTTTGCGTCAAGCCTTAACCTAAGCTTTGCCAGAATCCAGTGTACGCCGGACTTGCTGCCCGCCGACATACTCGGCGTTTCGGTATGGCAGCAGAACGAAGAGTCAGAGGATCGCGGGCGTTTTGTGTACAGGCCGGGGCCGTTGGTGAATCAATTCGTGCTTGTTGACGAAATAAACCGCGCTACCCCGCGCACACAGTCCGCCCTTTTGGAAGCTATGGCGGAAGGGCAAATTTCAGTTGACGGGAAACGCTATGCCCTGCCCGAGCCTTTTTTTGTGCTGGCTACGGAAAATCCCGTCGAATTTGAGGGAACCTTCCCCTTGCCGGAAGCCCAAAAAGACCGTTTCCTGCTTTCGCTGGGCATCGGCTACCCTGACACGGGTTCCGAAGCCCTGATTCTTGAGAACCAGCGCCGCCTTACACACCCGGTTACCGACATTAAGCCGGTAGCCCAGGCGGAGGAAATAGCACCGCTTCAGGACGCGGTAAGCCGTATTCATGTTGACCCCATGGTCAGGGATTACTTACTGAGCCTTGTAACGGCAACCAGGAACGAGAGCCGCCTGCGAGTCGGCATATCGCCTCGCGGAAGCCTTGCCCTGTACCGCTCAGCGCAAGCCTATGCCGCTGTACAGAACCGCGGCTATGTTACCCCGGAAGATGTAAAAGAAATGGCGGGAAGCGTGTTTCAACAGAGGCTTCTTTTATCTTCCGAGTCTATTGTGCGCGGAATACAGCCTGAGCGGATCATTCAGTCTATACTTGATACAACTCCTATCCCGGAGTACCGGACCTCGTAATGAAACCAGGCTCCTCATGGAATACTGTGCAAATTATAGGGAGAAAAAGGCTAATATGGGTATTCATCATATTGCTTGCCATTTACCTTTTTGCGCCCATTGCCCTGATTCAATTTTTGTGCATCTTCTTCCTGTTCATATTGATAAGCTCAAGGCTCTACGTTGAATACCTTATAAGGAATATCCGTGTAATCAGGCAGGATTCTGAATTGAGGGTGTTCCGGCATGAATGGGTACAGGTGGAACTAAAACTGGAAAACCGCGGGCTGCTTCCCGCATTTATGATGGTAATGGGAGACGCGTCAGGAAGTTTAGCTGTTTTAAGGTTGCGCAAAATTATCTGCGCTTTGGGACGGCGTTCATGGACTACGATGCGTTGGCAGGGTTACTGCACCGATCGGGGGATCTTTACCCTTGGCCCTGCAATAGTGCGCGGAGCCGATCCTTTGGGCCTTTTTCCTTTTCAGTTGACGGCTGTAGAAACGACGCTGCTTTATGTATACCCTATTTTATGTTCCATTAGCATCAAGCACCCAATAGGAATTCCCCTGGGAAATTTGATAAGCCCCAATCCCTTGTTTGAAGATAATACTCGCTACAGATCGCTGCGCTTCTATAATCCGGGTGATGAGCCCCGCCGCATCAACTGGAAAATGAGCGCCCGCATGGGTTCCATCATGGTCAATGAATACGATGCCACCGCGTCATATCCCCTCATGATTTTTCTTAACGCGGATCGGAATGAATATCCGTTAAAGAAGCGGGGTATATTTATTGAACGTGCCATTGAAGCCGCAGCAGCTCTTTGCCTGAAGGCCGCTCAGGAACGGCAGGAATTGGGGATTGTTATATACACCTCGGCAGGAAAGGATGGAATCTCCGTTATCGCGCCGTCCTCCTTTACCCTTGTTCCCATTCTAGAGCGGTTGGCTACTTTGAACTGGTCAATCGCAAATGATCCGGTAGAAGGGCGCAACAGCGCGTTGGCAATGCTTGAACAGGGAAAATATCTGTCCTATGGGACCCGCTTTCTCTATACAGGTCCCGATTTGGGAGATGAGGCATATATCAAGCTAAACTCGTTAAAAAAATACCACCTTTCACTGGAATACCTTGTCATTGACGATCACTCCATGCCTTCCCTTGTTCCTGGGAATTCCCGCCGTTATAAAATGAAGGAGAGCGGACGTGAAATCATTTAATTTGCCCGCCAGGAAGACAGACAACGGGCTGATTGAAGGAGGGTTTCTCTCCAACGGCCCGCTCTATACGCTTCTTGCCATGTATATGCCCCTGTCTGTTTTAATAGCATTGCTACTTCTGGCAAAGGCGCTCCTTCCTGTGGCTTTTCCCTTAGCATCTATAATTGCAAGTTCTTGTGTAAGCGCTGTCATCGCTTCTTTGTATTGCGACTTTATGAAGAGTGCAAAATCCAGGCTTCTTGCCGATATTCGCGGTGCGATAATTATTTTGGCTGTTATTTATATTTTGGTTTCAGTATTCCGCCGGGAGCTTCCCTTTGGGCGGCGTTTCGTTCCCGGCATAGCCAATATATTGTCCGTTATGGGGGCGCTTTATGCATGGTGTTCGGTTATTTCATTGAAACAGGTATTCAGCGCCCGAAGGCTTTTTGAGGCATATACGGAAATGTACCGGGATGATCAACTGCAAGGAGTGTTACGCGAAGATATAACCTTGTTACAGGACATTGATGAAAAAATCACCAAAAGAAGACTCAATTTTATTGTACAGCTTGTAATCATTGGCATCCTGACCATTATCAGCGTTTTTATCAAAGTTTCCCTGTCTCTATCTTTGTATTTCTTATTGATTGGCATTCTGGCTGTTGGGGTATTTATATGCGGCTTTTTTGAAATTATGCGCCGGGAACTGTACTATGCGGCAGAAGGGATCGCTCTTTCAACCGCTGACAGGCTTAAACATACCGAGGGCATGTGGGTACTCATTCTGTTTTGTACCGTCTGCGCAATTCTTATGGCTTCGGATACAAGTCTGCTTCCATTTTCAGCGCTCGCTGCATTTTTCTTATGGCTTCTTTCCCTGCTTGGCGGTTTGTTTTCTCCGTCTGCGAGAACTTTTGAGCCTGAATCTTTTGAGACTAGGGAATTGCCCTCGTTCATTCCCCCTCCAATTGAAGACGCTCATAGTTCATTCCCGAAATGGCTGGCTGAATATGGCGCGATGATCTTTAAATACGCCTTAATTTTTTTGGCGGCGGCGGCCTTCATCCGGTTTATGATTTCTCCCTTATTGAACAGGGGCAAGCCTCCAGCCGGAAAGCTAAAGTTCCACCAAAAATTATGGCGCATAATTGCGGAATGGTTTAAGGGAATGATGATCGCCCTGTCTTCTTTTTACGCTTTTTTAAAAAATAACAAAACCGCACGAAAATTAAATAAATACAACAGTGAAGAAATCCGCCGTACTGCCGCGACGATTATGAACGCGTATTCGCAGGCAAAAAAACAGGATATGCGGCGTAGCGTGACGCTCTTTGCCCGTCTGATTATCTGGGGCAGCGAAGTCTGTCAGGTAGATTGGAAACCGTCTTACGCTCCGGGTGAATATTGCGGCATTCTTGCGGTTGCCGCGTTTGCCATGGGACTCGGGGAGAAAATTGCCCGCTGCGGGGAGCTTTTCGAGCAGGCTCTCTATTCCGCAGAGATTCTTTCCGCCGCCGAACAGCGGGAATTTAAAAACCTGGTGGAGGAAATTAGCTCAATAATTTCATGAACATATCATCAACTTAAGGGATTTTCTATTATTTTTATCTCACAAAGCTCACAGAGGACACAAAGGAAAACAAGAAATTTTACCTAATTTCTCAGTCTTTGGATTAGAGGAATACTAATAGATACATCGGAATTTTCAAATTAATCCCAAGCTCTGTGTTCTTTGTGTACTTTGCGCCTCCGTGAGAGTTCTTCTGAAATGCTTTTTTCTAAAATTAATAATGTTGTCCCTAGTCCCCGATCCCAATTCCCTATTTTGTTCGTGAGGTTAGTGGTAAATTCCTTATGAATACATTATACTTAAATAAAATGACTTCTCCGACAAAAGCCCTTCCGGTTTCCGTTTACAGGGTATTTTTTTTAGTATTTGGGATTCTCTTGCCCTTTGTCGCCGCGGCTCAATCGGTAAGGCCGGTTCTTTGGGGAAATGATTATGGCCTCTATAGCCGGGATCAGGCGGGGCGGGCAGAAGTTGTCTGGTCGGAAGGTAAGGTCAAGAAGGTAATTCCGCTGGGACAGGGCTCTTCCTGGGCGCTTCTTGCAGATAATGGGATTTGGGTTTCTGAAAATTTACGAAACTGGGAAAAACGCAGCCGGGGCCTGCCTGAAAAGACTATAAAATTATATGAAAACGGGAAAAAATCCTTAGTTACGGAAATTCAGGACATAAAAGACCTGGAAGTTGACCCAATGAACCGGGATATTATGGTTTGCGCCATTAAGAACGCGGTTTACCTAAGCCAGAACGGAGGGAGAAGCTGGGAAAGCCTTGGGATGCCGAATTACAGATCGAACGGCTTAAAGGCTGTGGCGGTAACCAGCGCGCCAGAGCTAACTGTTTTTTGTTCCCACAGCATCTATGGCGTTTATTATATTAACCCAAAAGCGCAGGGGGCAAAGTGGATCGAAATAAGCGATGGCCTTGAAAAGCTGGAAACCACCGAAAACCCCGATGAGGTTTCCGACATTGCCGTTGCCCTGGATTCCTCAGGAAACGTTGCCATTTATGCCAGCCAAAGCTTCCGCCCGCGCCTTTATAAACTGAACTGGACAAGCAAAAGCTGGAGCCTCTTGTGGTCAAACGGCGCGGTTTTTGGGCCGGTAGATTCACTGCAAGCCGGAAGAAATTCCCTTACCTTTATCCGGGATGGCGGGGTTTTCACCCTTCAGCTGAACGCGGGGAATGTTGATGCCCGTTACAGGCAGGATCTAACAGAAGCCATTGACATATTGCCCGGAAAAGCGGGTTGCGCTGTTTTTACCGGGAGCGAAACGATCTGCCTTTCGGAGCTATGGCTCATGTCAGAACGGGGTTCTGTTGAACGAAGTTCTACCGGAGGCCGCCTGGTGAGTTTCGGTCAGGTTACTCAGGGGGCAAGCGATAAAGAAGGCCTTTACCTGCCTGTAAACCACGCCATGGATCCTGGCAGCTTACGGCCTTACCTCCAGACTATTGAAGGCCACAAGCTCAATATGGTGGTTATCGACATGAAAGATGACTACGGCAGGCTGCGTTTCACTCCCAATGACCCTTCAATGTTGAACCTTGGGCGTGTTTTTCGCCCTGTAGACATAGACGCGTTTTTAAAAACGATGAAGGAACGCGGCATTTACACAGTTGCCCGTATTGTGGTTTTCAAAGATCCGGAAGCGGCGCGGAAAGAAGGTGAAAAGTACGCCGTATGGGACGGAGCAACCAACAAAGCATGGGAAGGTTACTACGACACCCGCCGAAAAAAGACCAATGGGGCTGAAGAAACCGATTCCGCACATGTTACTGCGATTTTGCCTGCCAACGATCCGGATTACGAAATACTCAGGACCTGGTACGATGAGAAATGGGTAGACCCTTATTCTGAAGTTATCTGGGATTACAATGTTTCAGTAGCGCAGGAGCTTTGCCGCAGGGGCTTTGACGAAATTCAATTTGACTACATCAGATTCCCCACTGACGGTGTAAACCTGGATAACGCCCGTTACCGCTGGCGGGATAGCGGAATGGACATGGACAGCGCCATTGAGTCGTTTCTGCGGTATGCACATTCCAGGATAACCAAGCCAATTTCCCTGGATATTTACGGCGCCAACGGCTGGTATCGTACCGGAGCCAGAACCGGCCAGGAAGTAGAAATACTTAACAAATACGTGGATGTTATCTGCCCGATGTACTACCCTAGCCATTTTGAGCAGACCTTTCTTGCCCAAAACCCGCCGGAAGAGCGCCCTTACAGGATCTATTATTTTGGAACGCTAAGAACCCATATAATAGCCCGCGGCCAGGTGATAGTCCGACCATGGGCGCAGGCTTTTTACCTTAATGTGTCCTATGACCGGAAGTACTACAACGACGATTATGTGCGAAAACAACTGGAAGGAGTCCGCGGAGCGGGCAGAGGCGGGCTTACCTACTGGAATAACTCAGGCCGTTATGGGGATATCCCATAATGGATTAAGGGTTCCCCAGGCAAGTGCCAACAGAAAGCGCAGTGTCGATCATGTAGTGCGAATGGGGAATGGTCTTTGTTTTTCCTGCGGGAACGCTAAGGTTTACCGAAGTAATTTCGTTTCCTTTCAGGGCAATCATACGGCCATATTCGCCACGCGCAAGGAGTTCCGCGGCGGCAGTGCCAAGGCTTGTGGCAAGAATGCGGTCAGTAGCAACCGGTATACCGCCCCTTTGCACATAGCCCAGAACGGTCGCTTTGGTGTCCATGCCTGTTTCTGTTTCAATTTCCCTGGCTACGCGGTAAGCGATGGAGGGATTTACAGTTTCGGCACGGTATTTTTTTCTGTCCTTTTTATCCATTCTGCTCTCTTCAACCGAAAGTGCCCCTTCGGCTACAACAACAATGGAAAAACTCTTGCCGTTCCTGGATCGTTCTTCAAGGTGCCTGCTAATGCTCTTAATATCGTAAGGTATCTCGGGAATGAGGATCACATCCCCGCCGCCCGCGACTCCAGCGTAAAGTGCAAGCCAGCCGGCTTTATGGCCCATAAGCTCAATTACCATGACCCTGCTGTGGCTTTGCGCGGTTGAATGCAGGCGGTCAATGGCGTCTGTGGCTATGGCAAGCGCTGAGTCAAACCCAAAGGTACGATCGGTGCCTTCGATGTCGTTGTCTATTGTTTTTGGAAGCCCAAGCACGTTGAGCCCCTCCCCGGCAAGGCGGTACCCGGTTGTGTTGGTCCCGTTCCCGCCAAGCACAACAAGGCAGTCCAGTGCAAGTTTCTTATAATTTTCAATGATGACCGCCACTTTATCCTGCTCTATCTCGCCGAAATTAATATCTTTGGAACTCAAATGGAATTCGCCCTTATAGGGCTTTTCACGGCTTGCCCCGAGAATTGTGCCTCCACGGGTTAAAATGTCGGAAAAATCTTCCTGGTAAAGGTTTCGGAAATCCCCATAGATAAGCCCCCTAAAACCATTGGCAATGCCGATAACCTTCATATTGTAACGGCTGGTAGCGGCGCGGCACACACCCCTGATAGCCGCATTAAGGCCCGGGCAATCTCCGCCCGCAGTCAGAATGCCGAAAGTCCTGGTAACGGACCCTTTCGCTAATGAATTTCCCATGGTAAATTCCCCTTTATTACAGATTTTAGTCTCTATTTAACCTGTGCCAGTCGCTTATGCGCCGTTCCAGAGATCTGACTTCTTCTCTGGTGGCATGGCGGATTCTGTCCCGCAGATACGGGAGTATTACCCGCTGTTTCATGGCTACCCAGTTCCTTGGCAGTATGTTGGGCGGCGAAAGATAACTCTCGGGGGGCATCCGGCCCAAAAGGTCGGGGTAGAATTGCGGAAAGACCTGCTCTGTTACGGTTTTCATGGCTGAAAAACCTCCGGCTATGCCAAACGATGATTC
>Ga0268262_10001665_pt1 | contig 27099 bp, 25 predicted proteins | sample TergutNc150P3_FD_190354 | JGI IMG/M metagenome (GOLD analysis project Ga0268262, IMG submission 190354) | Nasutitermes corniger P3 segment gut microbial community from laboratory colony in Florida, USA - Nc150 P3 (SPAdes) (version 2) | ecosystem: Host-associated > Arthropoda: Insects >... | reverse complement strand
TCATGTCAAAGCGGTGCATGGTAATGCCCATTGTGTCCGCAAGGCTCCGGGCCAGTTCTGTTTTACCGACTCCCGTTGGGCCCACGAAAAGAAAATTTGCCACCGGCTTGTTGTCGTCCCGGAACCCGGCCCTGGATCGCTTGACCGCCTTTACCACCGCGCTAACCGCCTGGTCCTGGCCGAAAATTCTCTCTTTTATCCGGTCTTCCAGCAAGCGCAGGCGATCCTTCTCGCTTCCGCCTACCGATCGCTCAGGAATGCGGGCGATTTTTGACACCACCGTTTCAATTAAAGGAAGGCCTATCTCGATTTTTTCAACGGAACCTTCCTGCACGGTGTGGGCCTTTGCCGGAGGGGAACCTCGCCCTTCGGGCTCGGCGGAAGGAGCGCCCGTTTTGTTGCCGAAAAGCTCGGCGAATTCTTTTTCTTCCTTCATGTAGGCTTCGATTCTGGCGTATGATCCGGCCTCGTCAATAACGTCGATGGCCTTGTCGGGCAAGCGCCGTTCGGTGATGTACTGGGCCGAAAGTCTTACCGCCCCTTCCAGCGCGTCATCGGAATAGTGGACTTTATGGTAATCCTCGTACTTGGTTTTTAGGCCGGATATGATTTTAACCGCGTCTTCCTGGCTAGGCTCGTTTATGTCTATCTTCTGGAAGCGCCGTGAAAGCGCCCTGTCCTTTTCAAAGAATTTGCCGTAATCCTCGTGGGTTGTGGAGCCTATACAGCGGAGCCTGCCGCTGGTCAAGGCCGGCTTTAAGAGGTTCGAAGCGTCCAGGGCGCTGCCCGACACTGAACCCGCGCCGACCAGGGTATGGATCTCGTCGATAAAGAGAATGGCCTTTTCTTTTTTAAGAATTTCTTCAACTACCTTCTTAATCCGCTCTTCAAAATCTCCCCTGTACTTGGTTCCGGCAACCAGAGCGCCCATGTCCAGCGAGTAAATCAAAAAATCCTTCAGCGTGGGAGGAACATTGCCTGCCACTATACGCTGGGCAAGCCCTTCCGTAATTGCCGTTTTCCCAACCCCCGAGTCTCCCACATGAACAGGGTTATTTTTAAGCCTTCTGCAAAGAACCTGAATGGTGCGGTCAAGCTCCGACTCCCTGCCTATAACGGGTTCCAGGCGTTTTTCACGCGCCATGGACGTTAGCTCCACAGCATACTTTTCCAGGGCGGTTTTCTTGTTCCCCCTGGTTTTTGATGCCGGGTCGGCTGTATCTTCATCAGAAAGAACGTCTTTCAGGTCTTCCCCTTCAACCGCATGCCGCCGGTTGTTTTTGCCGAAATCAAAACCTGTCGTCTCCTGTCCATAGGAAATAATGCTTAAAAGATCGTAACGTTTTACCCCTGCCTGCTGCAGGTAATAAGCGCAGTAGTTTTTCTCTTCCTCGTAAAGGGATACCAGGATGTCGGATGCCTCCAGGATTTCTTTCTGGGCCGCCTGGCTGTTTATTACCGCCCGTTCTATGACGCTTTGAAAATGCACAGTCTGAATCGGCTCAGCGCCCGCAATTACATGGATCTTCTGCTTAAAATAAATTTCCAAATCGTGCCTTAACTGATCAATTTTGGCACCGCAGGCTTCAAGTATGATCTGGATTTCTTTTGAATCCAGCGCGGCATAGAGTATATGCTCCGGTGTCAGGTATTCGTGGTTGCGGGCTTTGGCTATGTTGTACGCCTGGGTAATGATTGTACGCACAGGGCCGGAAATTTTCATACTTCCCCTCAATATAAAAATATAGATTCAGATAAAAAACAAATACAGGTATACATATATAGTATACAATATATATAATTTTTTAACAAATGGTGAATTTCTTTTTGTGTGAATTTCTTTTGGTTAAGCCTCTTCTACCACACACTTTAAAGGAAAATCGTACTGTTTTGCAATGGAATGAACCTGATTTACCTTGGTTTGGGCAATATCCCAGGTATAGTTTCCCACCACTCCCCGTCCTTTGTGGTGGACATTAAGCATTATGGCTTTGGCTTCGACCGGATTTTTATGGAAAATAATCATCAGAATATCAACAACGAAATCTCTGGTAGTATAGTCGTCGTTTAAAAGAACAACCGCGTATTCCCTGGGTTCTTCTATTTTTTTCTCATCCCGGGTAATTAGTTCTGTGCCGTTATCTCCAGCCGTTCCAATTTCCATATTTCCAAGAATACCGGTTTTGCCTGAAAAACACAATACGTACGTGAGACATCACGTACGGCGACAGGGTAACCACATGGTGCATTTTACGGCCCTTCGGGTGTTGTATAATGTGTAAGATGGCCATAGACATTGCCGCCTGGTACGAAAAGTACGGGCCCATGGTAATCCGGCGATGCCGGAGGATTCTCGGAAACGAAGAGGAAGCGCTGGATGCGGTTCAGGATGTGTTTTTAAACCTGATCCGTTGGGAGGCGAAACTGCTGGATAAATTCCCTTCCAGCCTGCTTTATACCATGGCCACAAATCTTTGCCTTAACAGGCTAAGAAAGAAAAAGAGGGAAGTTTTATCCTGTTTTTCAGGCGACAAGGAGTATTTTGTCTGGATCGATGAAGGTTTTGAACAGGTAGAAGCCGTTGTTTTGCTGGAAACGATTTTAAAAGACGAATCGCAGGAAAACCGGACTATTTACTTTATGTACCATGCCGACGGGATGACCCTAAAGGAAATCGGGGAGGTTGTGGGGCTTTCCACATCAGGGGTACGGAAGCGGCTTAACGCTTTTAGAAACCGGGTCTTGGCAAAGCTATAGAACGGAGGACGGAGAGGCCGGTAAAATGGAAAATAACAGAGTATCGAATTTTATGCTGGAAAGATACAGGCTTGGGGAGTTGCTTCCCGAGGACAGGAAGGCGCTGGAGGAGGCTTTTGCTATGGACGAGAATGTCCGCTCCCGCCTTATCGTTCTGGACGAGAGCGACAGGGAGCTGCGCAACCGCTATCCCGTCGAATTTATCGATCAAAGCTCCCGTCCGCCAAAAATGCGTTATCCCGGCAAGTGGAAGCGGCTTCCGGCAAGGCTGCCAAAACAGGGGAAGATTGCCGTTGCCATTCTCATTTGCTTTGCTTTGCCGCTTGTTTTTTACCTGCGGGTACAAAGCCAGGCGGAAGCGCACGACATTCCCGGCCCCGCATATGGATTTTCTACCGACCGCGCCAAGGGAGCGGTTCTTTCGCACGCCGAGCTTTCGGTGTATTTAAAAAGCGACAGCGAAATTCTTTTGAGCGATCAAGCGGTGCTTGGGGAGGGAAATACGGTTCAGCTTGCCTACACGGCCCCCGTCGGTGAGTGTTACGGGGTGATTTTTTCCATCGACGGAAGATCGGAAGTTACCATGCATTACCCCTACCGGGCAGGGCAAAGTCCGCTCCTGGTTTCCGGCAAGCGGACTTTTTTAAGCGAGGCCTATACCCTTGACGACGCGCCTTTTTACGAGATCTTTGTTATGGTGGTATCGGAAAAACCCCTGAATGTGGAAGCGGTTTTACTGGAAGCTCAAAGCATAGCCAGAACGGAAGATTTTGCTTCCGTTGACCTTCGTTCCGACGAAGGGAAAGAGCGAGTATTTGGCACACGCGCTGTTTTTGACGGCTGCGATGTAGAAACCGTGAAGGTATTGAAAAAGTAAAGAGGTGTAAAATGAAGATACGCATATTCAGTCTGAGGATTGCTTTTGCCGCAGTTTTGTTGCTGTTGGCCCTTAACGGCGTCTTTGCAGTCGACAGCACGGTTACAAGGCGCTTCGGGATTTTTATCGGATCCAACAACGGCGGCAGGGACAGGATAACGCTTCGGTACGCAATCAGCGACGCAAGATCTGTGTCCAGGGTTTTTACCGGCATGGGAGGGATAGCAGTCGAAGACAGCATTCTTCTGATTGAGCCGACAGTGGGGGAGATTAACCGCCAGCTTGATAACCTCGGAAGGATCTCCGCGCAGTCTCGTAAAAATGCCCAAAGAACGGAACTGGTGTTTTACTACTCAGGCCATTCCGACGAAGACGGAATTTTATTGAACAGGGAGCGCTACGGGTACAAGGAACTTCGCGACCGCATCGGCACCGTTCAGGTCGACATGAGTATCGTGATCCTTGATTCCTGCTCGTCCGGGGCCATTACAAGGGCCAAAGGCGGCGTAAAAACCCAGCCCTTCCTTTTTGACAGCTCCGTTTCGGCGGAAGGCTACGCCTTCCTTACTTCCAGTTCCGCCGACGAGACCTCGCAGGAATCGGACGCTATAGAAAGCTCGTACTTTACCCACAGCCTGCTTGCGGGCCTCCGGGGCGCGGCGGATTCCGTCGGGGACGGCAGGGTTACGCTTAACGAGCTTTACCGCTACGCCTATACCGAAACCCTGGCGAAAACCGAGACCTCGTTGTACGGGGCCCAGCATCCAAGCTACGACATACAGATTTCCGGTTCCGGCGACGTGGTGCTGACCGACATAAAGGAAATTTCGGCAAGCCTCTTAATTTCGGAGGATGTTACAGGGCGCATCAGCATAAGGGACAGCTCTGACTTCCTTGTGGCGGAACTCACCAAGGTTACAAACAAGCCCCTGGAACTGGGCCTTGAACCGGGGCTGTACCGCATCATTCTGCAGCAGGGGGACAAATTTTACCGCGCGGAAATAACCCTTGCGGAAAACACACGCACAAGGCTCGGAATGGATACCTTTTCCGGCGTCGCCGCTACTTCGGGAAACCGCAGAAGGGGAGACGGCTCAGAGGAAACGGACGGCGATTTTCGGGATTTTAATTTTAGCTTTCAGATCATTCCCGGCGTTGAATTCAGCGGCTATGACAACGAGAAGGAAACCTATAATTTTCTTCTTGGGCTTTTTGTTGCCAAAGGCCATAATCTTTTAGGCTTGGGCGCAGCGGGCATTGGGTTGATAAATACCGGTTATGTCCGTGGCATACAGGCATCCGGTATATTTAACATTGCAGGCGGTCAAGTAACGGGCATACAAGCATCCAGCGTATTCAATATTGCAGACGGCCAGGTAACGGGCGTACAGACAGCGGGGGTATTCAATATTGCCAGAGGCGGCGTTGGAAACGGCATCCAATACTCAGGGATTTTCAATACTGCCGGGGGCAATGTTACTGGAATGCAGGTTTCAAGCTTCTTCAATAAAGCGGAAGAACTTAGGGGAATGCAAATCAGCACTGTAAATGTTAATTCCGGGGGAACCGGCCTTATGATCGGCGTTGTCAATGTTTCCGGCTCAGATAAAGTAGTGCCTATCGGGCTTTTAAATATTATAAAGGACGGCATCCTGCATCCGTATGCTTATTTTGACGACATGATGTTTTCAAATATCGGTTTAAGAAGCGGGTCAAAACATTTTTACGGCACTATCGGCGTAGGTCTGGGGGGAAGTGTTCTTTTCGGCAGAGGGGATAAGCTTCTTATTACCAGGGGAGGATTCGGATTTGAATTCCCCTTCAAAAAACTGTTTTTCGATATTGAAGTATCAGGCGGCAGAATAATTAAGCTTGATTACCTGTGGGATGACATGAATGAATTGCCAACAAGAATGGCCCAGTTGCGCCTTGTGGCAGGGTATAAGCTTTTTTCCCACCTGGGCGTGTTTGCGGGCGTTTCTTATGATTACTTCCATAGGATGAAGGAAACCTCCCCCGATCCAAGGGATTTCGGCGGGCCGTTTATTGGCTTTGGCAATGACAACCGTATCGGAAAACTGGGCTTCTTTGGAGGCATACAATTCTAGCCCTTGCGAACCATATCTTTTTGGGGTATACTTAATTACTCAATTTAGGGAGGAGATATGGCCTTAGATAATTACGATTTTGAGCTTTTAAAGAATGAAGCGGAAAACCTTGTTTTAAAGGAACTTGAACGTCAGTTGGGACTATACACAGAACCTGTATGCCAGTGCAACGAATGCATTGTGGACATGGCCGCAATGGCGCTCAACAATGTAAGGCCTTTATACAGGGTATCGCTTTTGGGAACCCTTTACGCAGCTACCGCAATGGACCAAAAAAGATATGCCGATCAAGTCAGGGAAGCGGTATCAAACGCAATTAGAAAAGTACACAATAATCCGAGCCATGAACCGCATGTTGAACATGCGCAAGCTGAAGCATAAAGGGTTACAATAGCGCTTCGTTGCGCATTGTGTTCTTGACGGAAAGATAAGTTTTGACCCTTAAAACGCGGAAAATTTCCTTTTTGGGGTTATTCTTGTAATCGTACAGGGTTTTTTCGTAAAGGGAAACCGGAACTTTCATAACCGCGACTTCGTTCTCTTTTATCCCGTGGATGTGGAATTCCAGGAAGTCCTCGATTCCCAGAGCATCTCCTCCCTTTGAAAAGCCGAAGTACCATATCTCAATTTCTTCATCCGGGTATTGTTCCTCCGCCTTAAGCAGAAGGTAGTATTTAATCGCTTCGACAGGAGCGGGTTCAAAGCCGTCGTAAATCACCGACAGCCTGTCGGCCATTTCAGGGTAGCCGATGATTGTCTCGACAGAATCGGAGCCTTTTTGTTCGGCGCTTTTTTTCCGCCGGTAAAACTCGCCCCTTTCCAGTTCGGGAAGAACCTCGAAACGAAGTCCCTTTGAAGGCCAAAGGATCGAGAGGGGAAATTCCGGCTTGTGTTTTTTGCCGCAGGCCGGGCAGGAAAAATTAAAAAAACTGCCGTTTTTTATTTCATCCAAATAAACGGGGTCTGTATCCAGGTTTACCTCCTCCGGGACTTCAACCTCGAAAACCTTGTCGCAGGGACAAGGGATTTTTCTTTTCATAATTTCTCCTTGCTATAAAAATGGCTCATCGTTTTGCAAGAAACATGACATCCCCGAAAACCGCGAACAGCATCAAGCCGGCTATTATAATGACTCCGAAAGTCTGAAAAGCGGAGACGAATTTCGGGTTAAGGGGTTTTCCGCGTATGCCCTCAATAATAAAAAGCAGAATCATGCCACCGTCCAATATGGGCAGAGGAAGCAGGTTCATGATGCAAAGGGCAATAGAAATTAGGGACAGGAAATTGGCGACGGCGCTGATTCCGGTGCCGAATCCCTGATTAAAGCCTTCTGTCGCTATGTCGCCAACCATGTAGGTAATGCGGATTGGCCCGGAAACCGCCTGCGTAAGATCTACGCCCTTAAAAAGCAGGGAAAGGCTTTTTACCGACAGCGCGAAAGTTTTCCACGTTTCAACCGTTCCCTTTGCCAGCGCCAGATGAGGCGGCAGGGTTGGGTTACGATACCTTACGGTTGTCCATGAGATGCCAAGGTCCTGGGTTCCGGTTGATGTGTGGATGGGGATAATCGAAGCCGTCATGGTTTTGCCATCCCTTAAAAATTCCACAGCCAGAACCGCTGGTTTTTCATCAAGAATTTGATAGAGGCCCATGGTGTACGGCAATTCAACGCCGTTTACCTTTAGTATTCTGTCGCCGCTTTTAAGGCCGGCAATTTCCGCAGGGCTTTCCGCCGCGACTTGTTCAATTACAGGGTCAGTCCAGAAGTAAACGCCGATTTTTCCGGCCCCGCTGCTTTTTTCCATTACAGGCCGTACAGCAAGGGAAAGAACCTGACCATCCCGCTCTACCAGAATCGGAAGCTCTTGCCCCGGATTTGTAGCAATAATCTCCTGAATATCGTTATATGTGTTGGTCTCTTTACCTTTTATCTGCAAAATCCGGTCTCCGGTTTTAAGCCCCGCCTCGTCAGCAGGATTTACGGTTCCAGGCGTAATTTCCGAAGCCAGAATTATGCGGTTTCCGAGCGTGTTTACCTCAAAGCCAAAACCCCATATCACCGAGAGCACAAGAATCGCGAAGAGCAGATTGAAAAAGGGGCCCGCGAAACAGGTAACGGCGCGGCGGAAAGGATGAACGGCGAAGTAGCTTCCTTTTTCGGCGCTGAGCCCTTCACCGTTATTGCTGTAAGCCAGTTCAAAATCATTTTCGCCCTTCATCTTGCAGTAGCCCCCAAGGGGAAAGATGCCCAGCCTGTATTCGACGCTTCCGATTTTCTTTTTGAAAAACGGCTTGCCCCAGCCGATGGAAAAAGCTTCAACATCGATCCCCATTAGGCGCGCGGCGAGGAAATGCCCCAGCTCATGGACAAATACCACTACTCCCAGGCCTATAAGGCCCAGGAGAATTTTATAAATATTGGCTATCATTTTTTACTCCAAACATAATCTTCGGCCATTTTTCGAGCCCCTCTGTCCGCATTAAGTATGGCCTCGATTGATTCAAGTCTTTCCCCCGAATTCGCGCTTGAAGAGTATGCAAGCATACTCTTGTCTAAAACATAGCCGACTAAGCGGGGGATTTCAAGGAATTCTATTTTTTCCTTTAAAAACGCTTCCACGGCGATTTCGTTGGCGGCATTGTAAGCGATAGAGAGATTCTCGCCGCCAGAAAGAGAGCGGTAAGCCAGGGCAAGCATAGGGAATTTCTCCAAATCCGGCTTTTCAAAAGTCAGGGATAGCGAAGCAAAATCCAGGACGCCGAAGGGGGAGCATACGGTTTCCGGCCAGGCCAAAGCTTCGTGAATCGGCAGCCTCATGTCCGGCTTTGACATTTGGGCATAAACCGCCCCGTCTTTAAGGCGCACCATAGAATGAACAACGCTCTGGGGATGTATCGCTACTTTTATTTTTTCGGGCGGAAAGCCGAACAAACCCGCGGCCTCGATTACCTCAAGGCCCTTGTTTGCCAGAGTAGCCGAATCAACCGTGATTTTTGGCCCCATATTCCAGGTAGGATGGGCCAGCGCCTCTTTAGGCGTTACACGGGAGAGCATTTCCCGCGAGTATTCCCTGAAAGGCCCGCCGGAAGCGGTAAGGATGATTTCGGAAACATTGTCCTTTCCGTGAGCCTCGATAAGTTTAAAAAGGGCCGAATGTTCAGAATCTACGGGAATAATGCGGACGTTCTTTTCGACTGCCATGGCAAAAACGATCCTGCCCGCCATGACTATCGTTTCCTTGTTTGCAAGGGCCAAATCCGATCCGGCTTTTATGGCCGCGACCGAGGGCTCAAGCCCCGCCGCCCCCGAAATGCCGTTGACGGCAATGTCCGCTTTTGCCTCGGCAATGGCGTTTAAAAGCCCGTCCCTGCCCGAGAAATCAAACTGCGCCCCTGCAGTGCTATCTGCCAGGGCGGTTAAGGCGGCGGGGAATTCTTCTTTCAGTTTTAAAAGCCCTTTGGCGTCGGCGTGGGCTGTCAGGAGAACCGGCTGGAAGCGATCTTTTTGATCCCGCAGCACGTCCATTGCGCTTTTGCCTATTGAACCGGTAGCGCCAAGGACAGCCACCCTTTTTTTCATTGAAAGAGAACCTGGTAGATTATGTAGTAAACCGGCGCGGCAAGGGCCAGGGAATCAATCGAATCAAGGGCGCCGCCTCTGCCAAGGATAAGGGTGCCTGAGTCCTTAACGCCTGCGCTGCGCTTTAACGCGGACTCGCAAAGGTCGCCGAGGATTGCGGCTGCGCCCGCGCCGAGGCCCAACAGCGCCCCGGATAAATGCGAAGGCAGAACCCTGGAAGTAAAGGCAGACGGAAAAAAAGTAGCCGCAAAAAGCCCGGTTCCCACCGAGGCGGCCAGCCCGCCTATAAAGCCGGCTACGCTTTTTTTGGGGCTTACGGACACAATGCCGCGGTTTCCATCTCCAAAAAGCATTCCCGCCAGCCAGGCTATTGCGTCATTGAGCAAGCCCATAAGAAAGAAAATCAGGATGACCAAACTTGCCTTTGCGAAAACGGCCATCTGAATTATCCAGGCTATAAAAAGACCGGGGTAGATCATTACGGCAAAACCGGCGGCGGTTCGTCCAATGTATAAATCGAGTTTTTCGCCGTCGGCAAATATGCTGGAAACCAGAAGCCAGCAAGCGCCCAGGATAAAAGCGCCGGGCACTATATGCCCCGCAACGCCGAGGCTTACAACAACTGTCCAGGCTGTCGGGCTTATGGCTCCCAGAACAATAGCTTCCGGCACTGAAATGACAAGATTTTTATGCGTAAGAATATACCTGAATTCAACCGCCCCTAAAATCGTAAAAGCAATGCAAAACAGGTTCAAAAGCAGATGGTTGTATTGGGGAAAAAGTATGACTATCGCGAGCAGGGCGGGAAAGCCGACAAAAAAGACTATCAACCGTTGAATTATTTTTTTCATTGCACTGCTCCGAAGCGGCGATCCCTGCCATTGTAGGCCAGGATTGCCTTTTCAAGATCGTCTTCTGTCCAATCAGGCCATAGTTTATCAGAGATATAGTATTCGGCGTAGGCCCCTTCCCATAAAAGAAAATTGCTGGTTCGGAATTCCCCCGCCGTTCTGATTATAAGATCCACATCCGGAACATCCGGGTTATCCATATATTGGCTTAATTTTTCAGCCGTCGCCGAATCTCCCGCTTCAATCAGCTTTTTTACGGCCCTGACAATTTCGTCCCTGCCCCCGTAGTTGAGCGCCAGAATTACCTGGAGGCCGCCAAAACCGCCTGTGACTGCGCAGGCAGAGTCCAGGTCTTGCAAAATATCAACGGGCAGTCCTTCGCGGTTCCCGGCGTGGCGAATTCTGATGTTGTTCTCGCGGTAAAAATCCATTTCTCCCTTCAGGTATTGTTTTACAAGACCCATGATAAACCCGACCTCTTCGGCTGCCCGCTTCCAGTTCTCGGTGGAAAACGTGTAAAGGGTGAGGTACGAAACGCCCAATTTCACTGCGGCTTTTACAACGCGCTTGGCAGCCTTTAGGCCTTCCAGGTGTCCCTGGGTGCGCAGTTGCCCGCGTTTCTTCGCCCAACGGCCGTTCCCGTCCATTATAATGCCTATGTGGGACGGGACGGCGGTATTCCCCGTCAAACCTCCATGATCTCCTTTTCTTTTTCCTCAAGAACCTGGTTTATCTTTCCAATGTACAAATCGGTCAGCTTCTGAAGCTCATCCGCGGTCTTGCTTTCCTCGTCCTCGGTGATCTTGCTGTCTTTTAACAGTTTTTTAAGCTCTTCGTTGCCGTCCCTGCGGATGTTCCTGACCGCGACCCTGCTCTGCTCTGCGTTGTTCTTCGCCAGCTTTACAAGCTCCTTTCTGCGCTCGCCGGTTAAAGGAGGAATGGATATGCGGATCACCTTGCCGTCGTTTGACGGGTTCAAAGACAGCTCCGACGATCGAATCGCTTTTTCAATTTCGCCGATAAGCGCCTTGTCCCAGGGCTGAATGACGATGAGCCGCGCCTCGGGTACAGAAATATTCGCCACCTGGTTTATTGGGGATTTTTCCCCGTAAGCGTCTACCCGTATCTTGTCGAACAAAGCGGCGGAAGCCCTGCCGGTCCTAAGGGCGGAAAAACCGTCTTTAAGATTGGCCAGAGTTTTTTTCATCCGTTCTTCGGCTGCGGCTTGGGTCTCGCTCATTTTAGTTGCCTACCTTGAAGTAGACGAAATCTTCGATGCTCAACTTGAAACCAAACTTCTTTCCCGCGTCGGACAGGGCCTGGGCCACGGTTTTCTCGTCGTCTTTTACATAACCCTGATCCATAAGGCAGATTTCTTTGAGGAATTTGCCCACCTTGCCTTTTACAATGTTGTCTATAACATTGGCGGGCTTGCCCTTCATCTTTTCGTCCTGCTCCGTTTGCTTGCGGAAAATTTCTTCCTGTTCCTTGAGCCACCCCTGATCAATTTTTGACTGATCCAGGGCATAGGGGTTATAGGCCGCCACATGGAGGGCAAAGGTAAAGGCGAAAGCTTTTACTTCCTCGCTGCTAAACGCCCCGTCCTTGTCCGCGCTGAATTTCACAACAACGCCTATAACTCCGTCGTGAATATAACTTGTCAGGTACTCGCCCGCTTTAGCCGTAACGGTTTTAATGCGCCTAAGGCTCATGTTTTCCCTTATTTTGGCGGCCAAATCCATAACAAGGCTGTTTAGCTCGTCGTTAGGTTCGGAATAGCCTTTTTCCAGGACTATATCCGCAATTTTGCCGCCAAGTGCAATGAATTCCTCGTTCTTGGCCACAAAGTCCGTCTCGGAAACCAACTCTACCAGCACCGCCGTCGAGCCCTGGGCCCCTGAGTCTTTTATCTTGACAAATATCTTTCCTTCTTTGGTGGCCCTTCCGGATCGCTTTTCAACCGCAGCAAGGCCCTTCTCTTTTAAAAGCTTTTCCGCTTTTGCAAAATCGCCGCCTGTTTCAACCAGGGCGTTTTTGCAGTCCATTATACCCGCTCCGGTCTTTTCCCGGAGGGCTTTTACATCTGACGCGCTTATATCTGCCATTGTGTCTGCTCCTTAAAAAATCTGTGATAATATAGAAAAAAACTATTCTTCGCCGTAGGCTTTGTCTATGTCCACCGGAAGATCGTCTTCTTCCGTTTCCTGCTCCTCTTTGGGCGCGGTGGTAACTTCCGTGTATGTTGTTATGTCGATTTCCCTGTCCTCTTCCCTTATGGAAGCGTCGGTCATCATTTCTTCCTCTTCGTCCTGTTCCAGGTTTTCGATGATCTTGAGACCGACTTCGTTATCCGCTTCAACCACCGCGTTGGCAATTATCTGCGTAAAGAGGGTAATGGCCCGTATGGCATCGTCGTTGCCGGGGATGGGATAGTCAATGCCGTCGGGGTTACAGTTGGTGTCTACCACGGCTACTATGGGAATGCCCATGCGCTTGGCTTCCGCCACGGCTATGGCTTCTACCCTGGTATCTATAATGAAAAGTATTCCGGGGGGCTCTTTCATTTCCTTGATGCCCCCAAGGTTTTTCTGGAGCTTGGCACGCTCCTTGCCCAGAGCCGCGATTTCCTTCTTGGTCAGGTTTTCGAAGGTTCCGTCAATCTCCATCTTTTCAAGCTTTTTAAGACGGAGCAAAGATTTTTTAATGGTAACAAAGTTGGTGAGCATTCCGCCCAGCCAGCGGTTGTTTACGTAGTACATTCCGCAGCGCTCGGCTTCTTTTTGGATAGCCTGTTGGGCCTGTTTTTTGGTCCCTACAAAGAGAACCGATTTGCCCGAAGAGGTAACCTTGCGTACCACATCGTAGGCGTCTTTAATCGCCTGGATGGTCTTTTGCAGATCAATAATGTGAATCCCATTTCGTTCCGCGAAAATGAATTTTTTCATCCGCGGGTCCCAGCGTTTTACCTGATGCCCAAAGTGCACGCCCGATTCCAGCAGGCTCTTCATGGTAACTACCGCCAAATTCTCCTCCTCCGATGAAAACTATATGTCTTCATCATCCATCCCTATATCTCATTACCCGGAGGTAATGGAAATTCAGCCGCCGTATGGGTAGCCGTTGTCCCTTAGCATGACATAAAATTCCCTTAACGGCAAGCCCACTATGGAAGAGTAAGAGCCTGAGATTTTTGAGACAAAACAGGAAGCCAAGCCCTGGATTTTGTAAGAACCGGCCGCGTCCTGCCATTCCCCGGAGTCAAGGTACCATTCTATCTCTGCGTCTGAAATGGGCGCAAAGCTAATAGTACTAACCACTGAACGGCAATCGGATTTTTGGGTCCTTCCGCTGTAAAGCGCCACGGCGCTGATCACCTCGTGGGAACGCCCGCTGAAAATACGCAGCATATTGCCCGCGTCGTTTCGATCCTTGGGCTTTCCGTAGATTTTACCGTCCATGGCAATTAGCGTATCCGCCCCGCATACCCAGGGCGGATTCTCGTTTTTGAGGACTTCTACGACTTTTCTGACTTTTCTAAGCGCCAATTCTTCGGCGGTAGCCAGAGGCCCGGCATTTTCGCGAACGATCTCATCCACGTCCGGAGTTACGCTGGAAAAAGGCAGGCCAAGGAGCCTGAAATAATCTATCCGCCTTTGAGAGCCGGAAGCTAAAACTATTGGTTCCAACGACAAACGCATGAATGAATTTTTACCACTAACCAACACGAACCATCACGAACTTGATGTTAGAAAACCATTTCTAACCTTCAAATTCCATGAAATAAGAAGGAGTATGAAGGTTTTCCGGTAAATATCGGAGTGAGAGTTCGTGGTCGTACAGTCCGACCGAAGCCGAAGGCTAGACCGAAGGTCTGCGGTGCGCTTCGTGTGGTTCGTGGTTATTCTCTTCCAAAACCATATGTTCATGCGTTTGTCGTGTATTTGCTCTCTATGCGTCCTTAAGCTCACGCAGCTCCCTTAGGCCCCTCAGTTTGAAGGTGGCCTTTTCCTGGATCTGACGGACGCGCTCCCGCGTTATTCCAAGGAGCTTGCCGGTCTCTTCCAGGGTCAGGGGGTTCTCCCCTGTCAGGCCAAAGCGCAGCTGGATAATTTTCATCTCCCTCTCGGAAAGCCTGGAAAGAATATCCCCGATGGTCTCCTGTATGGTCATTGAGAAAACATTCTCAAAAGGTTCTGTCAGGGTGTCGTCTTTAATAAGGTCCGCAAGGCGGGTGAGATTTCCCTTGTCAACTATTGTGTCAAGGCTTGTGGTTTCCTGCGACAGTTTCACGATTTCCTTAACCTTGGAAACGGGAAGTCCCAGTTGCTCAGACAACTCCTCGTTGCTTGGATCCCTGCCCAAATCCTGGGTGAGCTGTTTGGCAGCGAAATAGCTTTTTTTAATCGTGTTGAGCATGTGGATTGGAATCCGTATCACCCTGCCCTTGTCCGCTATGCTCTTGATAATGGCCTGGCGTATCCACCAGGTGCCGTAAGTGGAGAACCTGCAGCCGCGGGTGTAGTCAAAGCGCTCTACAGCTTCAATAAGGCCGATATTGCCCTCGTCTATAAGATCCAGAAGGGAAAGCCCGCGATGCTGGTAATTTTTCGCTATCGAAACCACCAGGCGCAAGTTGGACTTAATCATCCGGTTTTTGTAATCAAGAAGCGAATCTTCCAGGGCCTTGCGCTTGGTCTGAAAGGTCACTCCCTTTCGCCTGTTTTCGTATGAGGCTTCAAGGTCCTCGATTTGCCGCCGTATCTTTACTATTCCTTCTCCTATTGCCTGTTCATCCTGGACAGTTAAAAGCGGGTATTTAGATATCTGCTTGAAATAAAGCCCCAAAGGATCGGCCTCTTTGACATTTTTTGTTTTATGGGGATCCTTTGGCCCTCTGTTTTTTTGGCCTTTTTTTACAGGCCATGGCGCTTCTCTTGATGAATGCACCAATAGCTCTTCGCCTTTCTCCTCCCCCCCAGAGAGCATACTTTCATAGTTTTTAGCCATCACTCTACCTCTAAATGTTTTTTAACTAAAGTAAAAGTTTTCAGGTTTTCCCTCTCTTATATATATGTTTAAGCCCTGGGGGCCTTGGCCGGATCTACAGGAGAATTGCTCAAGTAGACCATGAAAAACAACTGAGGCTTGTTTGACATCGCGTCAATGCCCAGTTTTCCTATTTCAGAACCCGGACCTACCCTGTCGCCCTCCTTTAGCGATAAACTTTCCAGGCCGCCGTAAACATATAAATAACCCCCATCTACCTGAATAATTACAACTTTTCCGAAACCCCTGTAGGGACCTGCCGACAGTACGGTTCCCCGGGTAAGGCTATATACGGATTCGTACCTTGTCCCGGTTAGTACTACCCCGCTCAGCTTGCCGGTCATATAACTGAGTTCCCTTGCGGTAATCGGCCATTTTACCTGATTAACCGCAGACTGCTCTGTCCCCTTTGGGGCCGTTGTCCCCTGTTGGGGGGCGCTCTGGGCGGTGGCTGTTATTGCGGGAGCCGTGCCGCTTGCCGGAATTTTAAGAACATCCCCCACGCGCAGTACATAACTCGCCGAAAGGCCGTTCAGCTCCTGAATCGACGCTATGGTTACCGAAAACTCCCTGGCAATGCCGTATAAGGTATCCCCCTTGACAACACGGTAGACTACGCTTCCGGACGCAGACGCAACGCTTGTCCCCGAGGGGGGAATTTTCAGGATCTGGCCAGCCAAAATACGGGACGGATCGGCAATCCCGTTGTACTTCACCAGATCGTCCGCTTTGACTCCCAAAGCCCTGGCTATGGAATAGAGGGTTTCACCCTTCTGGACTGTATGTACCGTTTCCTGAGCGTAAAGCCCCCGGGGAAAAAAAACAGAGACCGCCGCACTAAATAAAAAACCGAAAAAAACGGCCCGGAAATTCATATCCTTTTATTATCGGCACATTGTAACAGTTTTATAATTATTATACCGCCTTTATCTCTATTTATCTGTTTTAATGCCGGATATTTGCGCTAAAAAATATAATTTAATGCGAAATTTCATAAAAAAACGGTAATATACTAAACAGAGCCAGTGACAGAGCCTCTGCGTTCCAGAAGAGCGGCGGCAAATTCGACCTCGGCGATGCTTATCCCAAGACGAAGGGCAATTTCTGCTTCTGAAAGACCCGAACCCAAAAGCGATTGTATCTGCTCCCTGATTGTCTGCCCGTTAGAAGAAGAATCCGGCTCTGTTTTTAAATTGAAATCAGGAAGCGGGAAAGCGGCGTCTGCTTTTGCGGTTTTTTCACTCTCCTCTGCCTTTTCGCTTTCCGCTGATTGCGAAGCCGGCTGTTTGTTTATCCTGTAACGGTTTTTTCCAAGTTCCTTATATAATTCTTCAGCGTTTCGGGTTTGATCCATTTCCTTGATATAGGTTTTCAGGCGCTTATCGATTTCCGCCAAAAGGCCTTTTAACTCTTTTTCCCGCTCTTCAATAAGCGTTATATCCCTTACCGTGATCTCGTTGATTGATTTCAATATCAAGTTTACTTCTTCCTGTACCTCGGACAAGATTTGCTCCTTGCTTGTTCTGCGATTAAGGTACGACCTAAAGTAAAAAAAAGAAAAAATGGAAACAATTAACGCTAATATGGAAAACAGAAAAGAAAGGCCAACGGGATTCACTTGTCTACCCGGAAATATCTATATTTCGGCCCAATGCCGGATCCCTGATTAAGTCCCGTTCTTCTTCTGCCGCCGGCAATTCTTCATCTTCATGATGCCGTTCCCTTGCCCCGCCGTTGTATTCGCGCCCGCCATGCCTTTTTTCGTCCTTAATTGTCTCGGCCTCTCCGCCCAAATCCTGTGACTGATTAACGGACTGAATATTCTGCTCGTTCTTTTTCTGGATTTGTATCTGCTGGATAGATTCCAGAATCTGCTGGCCTTCCCGCTGCATAGCCTGGGTTTTCCCAACTTTATCCATCTGGGAAAAAATGGCCTGAAGATCAATTGGTAGCATAGCCATCGGGTGCCTTCTTTACATCCTCGTCCGGTTCCTCATACTTGCCTACACGAACGAGGTTGTTTTCGAGAACGAATGTTACCGCTTTGTAATCGGTACGGACATCGCTAACCGCGTCTTTTATAATTATTTTCACACCGGGATAAACCTTGGACGAGGCTGAAACCCTGCCTCTGGTCTTGATAGTATTAAGGAATTCTTCGATTTTCGCGGTTTCCTCTTTATTTTTGAACAGATCGGAAGTGAGTTCCTGGCGCTTGTCCATCAATTCGCCCATATAGACTTCCTTTTCTTCAGGCAGGGATTTTCGCTGTTTTTTAATGTTGATAAGGGTTTGAAGATTCAGCTGGACATCCTCAAGCTGTTTCTCCATTTCAGCTTTCTTAACTGCCAGAGTTTCAAGCTGCATCTTGCTTTTGGGATCAATCCCCACTTCGCAGATGGTTTCTGTTCCGCTGGTGGGACTGCCAAGAATTTTCGCGTTAATTTCCTCGGTGGCCCGAAGCCTTCCTCCTACTATATGCGCGCGCTTGCCCTGGCAAATGATCCGCTTGAAAGCGTCCACCTGGGAATTAATGATCCCGTCCGAGACTACTACCATGTTTCCGGCTTCAACAATTGTATTCTCAATAAACCTGGCCCAGATGGATCTTCCTGCCCGGACCACGCCGGAATTTTTTCCGGTTACGCCCTGATGAACGATTATGTCCCCTTCCGCGTCAAGTTCCGCCCTTTCAACCGTGCCGTTTACTTCAATATTTCCGGCGGCTTTTACGGAAAACCCGTCTTCAACGTTTCCGTTAATGATGACTGTTCCCAAAAATATTATGTTGCCGGTTTTAAGGTTTACGTCCCCTTGAACGGTATATACCGGCTCCACGTTTATTTTTCCACCGACAAGCACCACCTGCCCGTTTATATCGGCAACTATGGTAACCCCGTCATCAGCGACGTGTACGTGATTGCCCAATGGCAAAGGTATGTCCTTGCCGTCCCTTGCCGGAAGAAATTTGCTGGTAACGGTCCTGCCCTGTTTTCCCTTTTCGGGATCCATTTTTTTTGCCAGAGGCTGTTTCGCAACAACGTTTTTAATGATGTTTATATCCTTAAAATCTATCCTGCCGTTGCTGCCTTCGCGCAGTCTTATTTTATTTTGATCTGTTTCAAAATTATACTGGATGTAAGCGTGCCTTCCGTCCTCGGGCCTCAGTCCTTCGGCAACCAGCACCTTTTCCTTGTAAATCGGCCTGTCGGCGAATTCCCGGAGGTACTCTTCTTTTATCCCGAAAACAACCCTGTTGTTTCTGAGAAAACTTATATAAGTTTCAACTGAAATGTCACATCCTCCGATGCCGGGGGGCGTCACGATCATATAAGCTTTTAGTTCGTCTGCGGTTATTTCAACAGTAACCATGCTGTCGTTTACCGGCCTGTGTTCAAAATCGCCTATTCTTACATATTCGCCCGAGGCTTCCTTTACAACGGATGACACAAAAGCCTGATCAAATTGCTGTACGCTCCTGGAATGGATAAGGCTAAAAGCATCGGAATCACGTATTCTGCGTCCCGCGCCCTTTGGCGGTATTACTTTTAGGAACGCCCCGTCTATACTGAGGTGGATAAAAACATCCCCGTCAACATCTTCGTTAATCTGGGCGGCGGCTGCGGCGTCATCACCGTAATCCAGTCCTTCAAGCTCCGCCTTCAAAACTACCAGGCGCTCGTAAGCTTTTATGGCCCAGGGCTTTTTGCCCTGACCAAATAACCCCTTGTTTCCCTTTTCGGTAATTTCGTACTCAAGCTTTCTTACGGGAACATCCAGCAAAACCGAAGCCTCGGAAACCGCGTCTTCAAGGGTGGCTCCCGTGGCGGTAACAATGCGATTATTTCGATCCTGCTCCAGCCTGTCCTTTACCAGATGTTGAAGCCGGACAAAATCAACCATTTTTACACAATCCCCCTGGGACCGTTTCTCAGTTTAAATCTGAGCCGCATGACTGCTTTGGTATGGAGCTGGGAAACGCGCGATTCGGTAACTTCCAGAACCTGACCGATTTCTTTAAGGGTAAGATCCTCAAAATAATAGAGTACCAGTATTTTTTTTTCTTTATCCGGCAGTTCATTGATTGCCTCGACAATAACGCGCCGTATTTCGTCCCTTTCGGCTATCACTTCGGGATTAAGGCTCGCCGGGGACTCGATGCTGTCCCCGATTGAAACCCTGTCGTTATCGTCCCCGGAATACCAGACCTCGTTGATGGAAAGCATGGAAGTTCCCGATATCTTTTGCAGGGTCTTAAGATACTCCTCTTCGCTTATACCCAGGGCACCGGCTATTTCCTGATCCGTTGCGGTTCTTCCCAGCCTTGCTTCCAGCGAGCCGATGGTATCTTCCACTTCCCTGGTCTTTTGTCTTACCGATCGTGGAACCCAGTCTATTGAGCGCAGTTCGTCAAATATCGCGCCGCGGATCCTTGTAACGGCATAGGTTTTGAATTTTACGTTCTTGTCCGGATCGAATTTGTCAATGGCATCCAAAAGCCCGAAAACGCCAAACTGCACAAGATCGTCGAATTCCACATTGTGGGGCATTCCTACGGCGACTTTCCCTGCCACGTATTTTACAAGGGGAGCGTATTGTTTTATGAAAGCTTCCCGAATTTTTAAATCCCGGCTTTTTCGGTACTGTAACCAGAGTTCATCCTCTTTTTGCTGTTCCATTGAATAAGTATCCGGACCCGAAGAGCCAGCTCGCTGACTCGAAGAGGCAGCGGGCTGACCATTAGAGCCAGCTCGCTGACTCGAAGAGGTAGCGAGCTGACCATTAGAGCCAGCTTGCTGACCTTTAGAGCCAGCTTGCTGGTTATTCCCGGGAGCCTTCCCCATAACTTATCCCTCTTTATCCTTTTTTAGTACTGATCTAATTCCCATGGCAATTTCCTTGGCGTCGAAATCTTCCGTCCATTTCGGAGTTTTGTCGGACCTTCTTGACAGGCCTGGCGCCGAACGCTCATTTGCTCCCTGTTCTTCATCGGGAGAACCTGACATAAAAGCCTCCGCCATGCTGTCCAAATCGGGAAGATCCTCATCCGAACCTGAAGCAACATTTTTTTTCGGACCCGCTCTTGCCTGACCGCCTGCAGGGGCCCCAGATGACGATCCCGCGCCAAACATATTGCTAAAGTCCGGTACGACGGAGCCACTCGACTCCCCATTATCAGTATAACTCCCTTTTTCGTTCTGATCTATACCCGGAATACTTTCCCCATCCGAAGCATCTTCCCCGCCGTTCTGGGGAAAGATTCTTTTGGATAATTCTGAAATATCTCCCAGATCCTCCTCTGAATCGTCTGGCCTTGCGCCCGCGGATGCCTGGCCCAGGGCTCCGGAGATAAATCCCTCGGTCATTGCCGACGAATCAGAGGCGCCGTCAGCTTCCAAAATGTTGATTCTGGATCCCGGCCTGGAGCTGTCCCCACCCGCGCCGCCTTCCAGAAGTTCCGGCAATTTCGAGCTTACGAGGATTTTAATAGCGGCGGAAAGGACAAAAAAAATGGCTGCGAAAATCAAGGGGCGTATAATCAGCATGGGCATGGTTGCCCGGCTTATAAGGCCTATCAGCAAAGAGAGGACAAACGCTGCCACGGCAAATATGCCGCTGAACTTCAGGTCAAGCACAAATCATCCTTTTTAAATAAAGGGTATTAATACCGCAGGGCAGAGCCCTGCACCCGGCGCCTACGGCACCTTTCCGCAGCAGAGCCGCAGGGTATTAAACCCTTTTTTGTTCCTCCTCGCTCGGTCATGCGAAAGCAAGCTTTCGCGCGACCCTCGCTCGTCGTCCAATAAGACAAATTCCCTTTAAACAAGATACATTCCTATGACTTTTTTTTGAAAAGCCGCATAAACATGGAACCGAACCCCCCTGTTTCCCGAAGATCGCTTTTCTCCATTTTACCTACAATGTGCTGAACGCAGATACTGGCTTTGCATTTGGGGTCTATTACCATAAACGGCTTCTGCCGCAGAACCGCATGGGAAACAATAGGGTCATCGTAAATAAAACCCAGGTAATCGACTTTCAAATTCAAAAACTGGCCCGCGATATTTGTCATTCTGTCGGCAACTTTTTTCGCTTCCGTGGCGGTTTTTACCCGGTTTACAACGAGCTTAAGCTCCATATCAAGGTTATCGTACTCTGTTGCAATGATCTTGATGATCCCGTAGGCGTCGGTTATTGCCGTGGGTTCCGGGGTCGTGATAATCACGGCGTCATCCGCGGCGGCGATAAAATCAAGAACGTTGCTTGAAACGCCAGCGCTGGTGTCAATAATGATAATATCCGCGAATGAAAGCGTATTTAGTTCCTCTATGAAATTCTGTCTTTCCGCGTCGCTTAAATTGGCGATTTGGGAAATCCCCAGCGCCCCCGCCACAATTGAAATGCCGTAATCGGTCTCTACCATGATTTCTTTCATGGTCTTGCCTTTGCGGATCATGTCGTAAAGGTTAAAGCGCGGAACCATGTTGAGCATGATGTTTACGTTGGCAAGCCCCAGATCCGCGTCCATAACCACAACCTTTTTTCCAAGGCGGGCGTAAGCCAGGGCCATATTCACCGACACGTTCGTTTTTCCTACCCCGCCTTTCCCGCTTGTAATGGTTATGATCCTGGTTTTGCCCCCTTTCTTTGGCAACAAACCGGCCTGGCGATTGTTTTTATCGCTTTCTTTGGCGCTTTCGGGTCTCTTCCGCATTATTTCCCGCAGTTTTTCCGCTTGATCTTCCATCCTTATCTCCCCTTGAAACTTCGTTGGTCAATGCCTAGAAGCTTCGTTGTTCATGCCACTCCTGCATTTTTTCTCTTTCCTTTATCCGGGAACTTTTCGTCAAACTTTATCCTGTTCACCTTAAAGCCCTCAAGGTTGGTTAAAAATTGCATCACCGAGGCTTTGTGTATATGTTCCAGTATCCCCTGACCGTTGGTTATATAGGAAATCGGCTTTGCCCTTTCCGAAAGCGCGCTAATTATGTTTCCGGTTCTTGTTGTTTCATCCATCTTTGTAACAATCACCGACTTGTAACTAAACGCCTCGAAATTTTTAAGTATCTCGTTTACATCGCTGAATTTTGTGGTAGCCGCCAGCACCAGGTGGACATCCGTCAAGGTCCCGCAGGCGTCAAGGATCTTTTTCATTTCTCCCAACAGTACCATGTCCCGGCTGGGCCTTCCGATAGTATCAATAAGAAAAAGATCCGTCCCTCCGGAATTTAAGGCGATAATCTTCTTCATCTCATCGTAATCCGTTGCAAAAAAACATGGAACTCCCATACAGGCAGCCAGTTTTTCAAGCTGTTCCCTTCCCCCTATTTTGTAAGCGTCAATCGTAATGAGCTTAACATTGCGTATTTGGCGGGCATTTTCATCCATGCCAAAATTGGCCGCCAGTTTCGCTATGGTTGTGGTTTTGCCCTCTCCGGGAGGGCCGACAAGGATCATAATCCGGGGACGGGTGTTGAACTTTCCGGCATCGTAAATTTTTATGCTTTCCCCTATCCATTCCAAAAGTTTATCCTGAACAGCCTGGTAATTACCAAGGCCGTTAGGGGAAATTTCATTTCGTGCCCTTTCCAAAAGGGCCTTGCGGTAAGAAGCGGAAAAATCGTTTAGAATAAGAATATCGTCAATCCGGTTTAGGGTGGGGTGTTCCTCTCTGGAGCCGGACATACCGGAGTTTTCAAGTTTTTCCTTGATCATCCTTACTTCGGCCAAAACTTCCTTTATGGCGCTGTCCTTACCCGCGTTGGCAACGGCGAGGACTTTCTCCTTCTCCACGGCAAAATCATCGGCGGCCTGACGCGGTTTCTCTTTCGGCAGGGATTGCTCTGGATAAACCTGCGGCCTTGCAGGAAGATAATTCTCTTTCCGGCTCTCGTTGTACTGAACGCCGCTTCTTCGTGTCGGGATCATGACCGTGAGCTTCACCCCTTCTTTGGAAAAAAGGTTTAAAAACCCTCCGGGGATCTTGACCGATTCATGCATGAGAATAGTTATGTTCTCTCCATATTGTGCATGGGCTTTTCGTTCCGCCTCAACGTAACTTGGTGCCTGCACAGTGTAGTATTGCAGCATATCCTCCCCTTATTGTTCCTGTTCCAACGCTATGATCCCGATAGACTCAACTTTATAATCCTGGGCGATTTCCGCTACCGACAGCACCGCCACTTCAGGAAGCTCCCTTTCAAGGGCGGTTTTCACAAGGTAACGCGCCTGGGTAGAACACAAAATAACAGGGAAATAACCCTGGTCATGCACCGAACGCACGGACTTTCCAAGAGCCTTTATCCACGCGCTGTGCAGAGTAGGTTCAAGCGCGGAAAAAACATCGCCGGAGCTGCTCTGGGCTTTGCTTTCAACTATCTTCTGCTCCAGGGACGGCTCCAGGGTCAGCACGTGAAGGGTACGATCGTCATCCGCGTACTGGTGGCAGATCTGGCTTGAAAGAGCCTGCCTGGCCTTTTCGACCAGAAAACGCGTGTCTGTAGTCAGGGGGGCAAAATCGGCAACTGACTCCAGAATGGACACCATGTTTCTGATTGAAACCTGCTCTTTTAAAAGCCCCTGAAGCACCTTCTGTATGTTCCCCATGGTAAGCCCCTTTCCGTCCCTGCCCATGAGTACTTCATCAACAACTGCCGAGTAATCCTTTTTAAGCCCGTCTATCAGGCCCTGGGTCTCCTGGCGGCCCAAAAGCTCCGCAGCGTGGTGTTTTATTATCTCGGTAAGGTGGGTGGCTATTATCGTAGGCGGATCCACAACAGTATAGCCGAGCCTTTCAGCCTTGTCCCGCTTGTCTTCGCTAATCCAGAGAGCCGGAAGGCCAAACGCGGGATCCGTTGTCTTCTCTCCTGACAATTCTTCTTTGGCCGTTCCGGGGTTAATGCAGAGGTAGTAACCCATTCTGATTATGCTCTTCCCCACATCGACCCCGCGTATCTTAAAGCAATACTCAGATTGACCCAGCTGTATATTGTCCTGGATTCTGATTTTTGGAATTAGGATTCCCATTTCAATACCAATCTGGCGGCGCATTTCCTTTACGCGTTCCAGAAGCTCCGCCCCCTTGTCCTTGTCCACCAGGGGAATAAGTCCGAAGCCCAGCTCCAGGGACAGTTGATCCGGCGGTTCCATCTGTGGAATGTCCCCTTTATCGTCTTTGGGTTTTCTGCCGGCCTCCCCGGTCCTCTGCATCATTTCGTTGAAACTGGCCTGCTTGCTTTGGGCCTGGTACATCTTGAAAGCGCAGAAACCCAAAAGGGCGGACATGGGGAAAAGCACATATTTTGGAAAGCCCGGCAGCCAGGCCATGCCGAAAATAGCGACCGCCGCTGTACGGTAAGCCCTGGCGTTCCTTGAAAACTGTATCGATACCTGTTCGCCAATGTCTCCGGGGGCGGCGGCGCGGGTTACCACAATTGCCATTGCGGCTGAGACAAGAAGGGCGGGAAGCTGGGAAAGAAGCCCGTCGCCTATTGAAAGGGAAGTATAGGTCGCCAAAGCCGTGTTCAAAGATTCCCCGTTAAGGGCTACTCCGATTATGAAGCCTCCCAAAACGTCGATCACGATAATTAAAATCGCGAACGTAATATTTCCGGATATAAATTTGCTCGCTCCGTCCATGGCCCCAAAAAAATCCGATTCCCTTTGCAGGGCTTCCTTCCGGGCGGTGGCTTCCTTTTGATCAATCGCGCCGGAACTGTACTCCGTGTCTATAGCCATCTGCTTTTGCGGCATTCCGTCCAAGGTAAAGCGGGCGGCCACTTCCGCGATCCTGGTGGCACCCTTGGTGATAACAATCTTCTGAACCGCGATAATCGCGATGAAGATAACGAAGCCCACCACAAGGCCGATGGTACCGCCGGAGCCTACAACAAAGGTGGCAAAGGCCCTGATCATCCTGCCGTTAAAACGCGAGCCCTGGATAAGTATGAGCCTTGTAGAAGATATGTTCAGCGCAAGGCCGAAAATAGTTATTACCAGAAGAAATGTGGGAAAGAGGCTGATATCCGTAGGCTTTTTGTTGTCCAGAACAATCAACAGCACCAAAAGAGAAATAACAAAGTTAAAAGCCATTAGCGCGTCCAGGATCACCGTGGGGAGGGGAACGATAAACATTGCCAGCACTACCACCACCGCAAGACCCATGAGACTCCCGTTCAAACTCTTGCCCGGACCCAGTTTGAGCAGATTATTCAGGCCCCACGTTCTTTGGGCCCCGCCCCCAGCGTTTGGATTGGCTCTGGCAACGTCAGCCATGTTCTACCTCTCTCGTCTTTGCCTTAAAGTCCATTTCCCTAAGCCCCCATCCTGCCGGCTTCGCCGGCCTTGGTTGCGGCGCGTCTGGCCTGTTTTTGCTCAAAACTGAAGAATTTCCCCACCACCGTGGCTACAATATTCCAGTAAACGACTGGAATTTGATCCCCCACTTCGGTTTCCCGATATAATGTCCTGGTTAAATTTGGATGAGGAACTACAGGAACATTATTTTCCTTAGCCACTTCCCTGATACGCATGGCAAGCTCATCTACCCCCTTGGCAACTACCACGGGCGCTCTCATATCGTCATCCATGATGTCATATTGCAGAGCCACAGAATAATGGGTCGGGTTTGTAATAACCACATCCGCGTTGGGTACGGCGCTTAGCATATTCCTTGACAGCAATTCCCGGTAACGGCTCTTTAGCCTGCGCCTTACGTCGGGATCCCCCTCATCCTGCTTTAACTCTTCCTTGAACGTTTCGCGGGTCATCTTTAGCGATTCTTTAAACTGGTAGCGCTGGAAAAAGATGTCCGGTATCGAAACAACAAGGAGGAGGAAAGCCGTAACAACGAGCAATTGCGCGGCCATGGTCGCAATAAGGGTTATTCCCGTCCACAGGCCTGCCGTTTGGAGGTTGGCCAGCTCATTGCGTTTCGACCATATAATAGAAAAGGCAACGACGCCGATAATGCCCATTTTAATTATCGACTTGCCAAAGTTCACAAGCCCCTCTACCGAGAAAAGGGTGCGCTGAAAATATCTGCCAAACTTTGGCATAACCTTGGAAAAATCAGGCTCCAGGGGCTTTGTGGTAAAAAGAAGACCTACCTGCACCATATTTGAAAACAAGCCTGCGGCAAAACCCACCAAAAGAACCGGCAGAGCCAGGCGCACATAATACCTTTGAAAAATTCCGGCTGTGAATCTGTCGTTTAGCGGATCAAGCTCGTTAATTCTGGTGAAGAAAAACCTAAGCATCTCCGCGCAGGTCTTAAGTATCCATGGGGCTAGAATTATTATCGAAATGGCAGGTAGCAGGAGGCCCAGTGCCGAAATAAGCTCCTGGCTCTTCGCAACTCTGCCTTCTTCGCGTGCCTTTCTGTAGGTTGTCTCGGTAGGGTCAAAGGTTCTGCCTTCGTCCTCCGCCGCAAACCATTGCAGGTGCATGTTCTGCGCGGCACGAGAAAGCTCTACTCCATTTAGGGTTTCCTTGAAATTCCTCTCACGAAGGCACAGATTAGAACCTAAGATAGGCGCGAAGTTACAATGAAAAAAACATCTCACAGAGGCACAGAGGGCACGAAGAACACAAAGGTAAGACAAATTATATATTAATTCTGGTATCTTCCTGTCTTCCTTTGTGTCCTTTGTGATCTCCGTGTCTCTGTGATATGTATTTAGAGATAAGTCCCTAATCAGTATTTTTCCTTTGCGCCTCTGCGCCTTTGCGAGAGTTTTTTTGATCATAAAGCTCCCCCTTCGGCTATGCGCTGGCCTATTTGGGTATACAGGGTTTGAAGGGTTTGGAAACCCGACTCGACAACCCTGCTGAACGCCTGGGTCATAAAGGGAAGGGTGACATAAATGAGAAGAAAGGCCA
>Ga0268262_10001664_pt1 | contig 27104 bp, 25 predicted proteins | sample TergutNc150P3_FD_190354 | JGI IMG/M metagenome (GOLD analysis project Ga0268262, IMG submission 190354) | Nasutitermes corniger P3 segment gut microbial community from laboratory colony in Florida, USA - Nc150 P3 (SPAdes) (version 2) | ecosystem: Host-associated > Arthropoda: Insects >... | reverse complement strand
TGAATTTAAAGCATTGGTGAAAAAAATGCACGATAATGGAATTCGTGTTTTGTTGGACTCCGTTTTTAATCACAGCGGGCGAGATTTTTTTGCTTTCAAAAAATTGCAGCAAAATGAACGCAATTTTACAGATTGGTTTTCAGGGGTAAATTTTGACAGGGGAAGTCCAATGGGCGACCAATTTGATTATAATACATGGGCTGGTTTCTATGAATTGCCGAAATTCAATCTTAAAAATCAGGAAGTGAAAAAGCATCTGCTTGATGCCGCTCTATTTTGGATAGATAATTTTGATATAGATGGAATGCGCTTAGATGCTGCCGATGTATTGGATTTTAACTTTATGAAAGAATTGCGCCAAATTACAAAAGAGAGAAAAGCGGATTTTTGGCTTATGGGTGAGGTTGTTCACGGTGATTATTCAAAATGGGTAAATGATTCTACGCTGCACAGCGTTACCAATTATATGTTGTACAAAAGCATATTTTCCAGTCATAATAATAATAATTTATATGAACTGGCACATTGTTTGAAAAACGCCGTTCCTGAGAATGGATTGCCGCTATACACATTTTTGGATAACCACGACCAGCCCCGCATTGCAAGCAATGTTTCTAAACCCGAATATTTATTTACATTATATACCTTGCTCTTTACAATACCTGGCATTCCCTCAGTTTATTATGGAAGCGAATGGGGCATAAAGGGAGTTAAAGAAAAAGGTAGCGACCAGGCTTTACGCCCTTATATAGATATTGAGAAAAGCTCTGATTATAGCACTGATTTAACAGAACACATCTGCAAACTCGCACATTTAAGGCAGAATGAAAATGCTTTAAAATATGGCAAATATAGGGAAATATCTTTGGAATACAAAAAACCTTTTATATTTGAGCGTTGTTTTGAGGAAGAAAAAATATATATCGCTGTAAATATCACCGAACAAGAGGCTTTTATAAATCGAAGCACTCGTTTCAATGGTGCATTATTGGATATATTAAATGGTGAAAGTTTACACGATACGCGTAATATTCAAATAAAACCTTATACGGTGAGGATATTGAAGGAGGATAGAAGCAAATAATAAGTAAACCTAGAGCAATAGGGGTGGCTATTATGTGGGGATAGTTGAGTAATTTTCTATATTCTAACTTAAAATACCACATAGGAGAAACCATGAAAAAGTTTAGTATTTTTGCGCTTTGCTTGTTTTTGCTGGGTTGCGAAGAGGAAAAAATAGATACCAGCAAACCAGTGGATTTAGATAATGCCGTTGCATTGTTTTGCAAGGAAGCAAGTAAAAAAATGTCTAAAGATTCGCATGTTATAGTACGGAAAAAAGATTTTGAGAGCGTTAACAACGCAAGCAAGGAATATATTCACTGGAAAATTGTACAAAACTTTACAGAACTCAAAGACATAAGTCCGCATGACAATGATAATATAACAGTGCAAGATTTAAAAGATAAAGGAGAGATATTTACAATAAAGGTTCATTTGGAAAAATGGCACGGTATGCCATATTATAAAGGTAAGTTTTTTATGGATAAAAATGGGGTGAAAGCAACTGATGAAAGTATTTTACGAAAAGAATACGCTATACGAGCCGACAATATTGTTTTTTCATCAAAAGAAATAATAAGGGAAGATTCAACTTCGGTAGAAGGGCTGTCAGTTGAGGCAGATGGCAAAGGTTTTCTGAAAATTGTAAATAATAAACATCCAGACAATATTATAGGTATAAGGATATATAAAGGCAGTTCTTTATTTAAGGATGAAAAAGTTAATATAAGTAGTAAAGGCGGTTATAAAACTTATGAATTGGAAAGCGGAGAATATAAACTTCAAATTAAAGATGATTTTAATGAAGAATTTTGCACTATTGGAACATTCAAAATAACAAATGAGCAAACTGAAACAAAAACTTATAAAGGTTGCAAATGAAAAATATATTTTTTGTGTTTTTGCTTGCTGTATTTTGCAACGAGACTTTTGCAAAAGATTTAACTTTAGATTCTGCAATCGCCACTATGGCGAAAGAGATAATGAGTAGCCCAAAAATAGGAAAGTGGAAAAAAATAGTTTTGACTGATTTCTTGACTGATTTTTCTGATAAAATTGAATTTCAAAATTATATAGAAGAAGAATTGACAAATAAATTGATAAATGGTTTTCATATTATAGATAGAAAAAACTTGGGGATTTTGCGAGAAGAATTGGAATTTCAAAATACGGAAAAAGTGGATACGACATCCCTAAGAAAAATAGGTTCTTTTTATGGCGCTGATTTTATTTTATGGGGATATCTTAAAAAAGAAAAATTAACAATTAAAGTACAGAACGTTCAAGATGGATCACTAGGCTTCGTAAAAGAATATCCCGTAAAAAAAGATTTCATTTGGGAAAATTTAGAAAATAAATTAACACCTGATCCTTGCCTCATTTTATGCGATGACTTACCTGATAAAAACAAAGCTGTAGATATAGCAGTTTCGCATTTAAGCGAAAAAACCACGAAAAATAAGAATAATGAAATTTTGGTATATAATATTTGGGCAGATACAAAAGATTTATCGGAATCTATTTATAAGAGAATTGAACAAAAATTATCTGATAATATAAAAATAAAATTGATTCCTAACATAAATCAATTGGTACATATAGAAAGGGAAATGAGTTTTCAGGCATCGGGTGAAGTTGATATTAATACTATAAAAGAAAGAGGAAAATTACTCAGAGCTAATGCAATTATTTATGGAAACATAAGACCAATCGGCAAAAATTATCGGTTGTTTTTATACGCAGTTAATGTTGAAAATGCTGAAATAATTGCTACGCATTCGCAAAGAATTAAGGGAGACAACGAAAACAAGAACATTGCTTTACCAAGCAAAATAGACTCAATTGAAGTTAAGGAACTATCTTCTGATAAAATAATTATTTCTTGGGAAAATATTTCAAATGCTAGAAATTACATAGTTTATAGAATTAAACAAAATGACAATGTTGAAAAAGAAATCTCTACAGAAGCAAATGGAATTGTGGATTTTGGGCTGGATAGTGAAACAGTATATTGTTATTATGTGAAATCTAAAAATACTAAAGGTACTGGAAAACAATCCGAGAAAAAATGTGCGAAAACTTATGGCGTTCCACAATTTAATTCTAAACCAATAATTGAGAGTAGAACAGAAAATAGCATAAAAATAAAGTGGGCTAAAGTCCACGGTGCTTCGTATTATAATGTTAAACGTTTTTCTAAAGGCGAAAAAAACGAATGGAAGACTGTGGGGAAAAATTTGCGTGATACTACCTATACCGACTCATCTGGTTTGAAAAACTCCACTATTTATAAATATCATATAGAAGCCGTAAATTCAGCCGGATCTAGCCAAACCGATGATTTTGACGCTATTACAAAGCCCATTCCACCAGAAAAGATTTCCGCTACTGAAATTCGTGCAGACAAAATAACATTAAAATGGGAAGATAAACAAGAACATATTTCTCATTACATAGTAGATAGATATCCTAATGATAAGATTTCTAATAAAACAAAGGAAATATCAAAATTACAGCCAGAGACCCCTTATCAATTTCGATTAAAATCTGTAAACAAAGACAGAGAAGGATATGAATTTTCAAGTGAATATTCTGAACCATATTCAGTTACAACTTTGGGCAAACCCAGTGCGCCGAATTTTGTGAAAATTCAAATTGACTCCGCTTATTCCACTTATTATTCCAAGATCCCAAGAATAAATTTAAATTGGGCTCCAGTTGATATAGCAGATAGTTATGTTATTTATAAAAACGACAAAAAGATAGGAGAAACAGAAAACACACATTATGACGATGATTATCCTAAAGAAAAAGGCATGGAAGTTATTTATTCTATTTCTGCAAAAAACGCTGCCGGTGAAAGCTACGAAAAAAAATCGGTTTCTATTTTGACTGAACCGCCTGAGCCAGTTATAATAGGAGGAGGATATACAAAAAGCAACAACCGATTTTTCATTGAATGGGAATCCGTACCAAGTGCTAATAAATATAAAATTAAATATGAAATTTCAAATAAAAGAAATAACAAAACAAAAAAAGGCGATACTTTGATTATGGACACGTTTTTTAAAAAAGAAAATTTAGATTATTCTTCTGATTTTATTTACTGCGTTACTGCTGTAAATAAAACTGGCGAAAGTGGTTGTTCGAAAGAGAATACAATGAAATTTGAAACGCTAAATGTACCACAGGAACCTTCTAATTTAGAAGCATTTCCCTTATCTGCTGATTCCATTGAACTTAGCTGGAACGCTGTGGAAGAAGCAAAATCCTATGTGATTTATATATGCGATGCGGACAGACGTGGCAAAAAATCCTGTGATTCATTATACTCGACCAACAATACTAAATACACGCATTCTGGATTAAAACCGAATAAGGAATATGAGTATGGGCTTGTAGCCAAAAACGCAGCAGGTCCAAGCGATACAGCTTACATAAGAGAAAAGACCCTAATTCTGCCACCGACAGACATTAAAGTAGATATATTTGTTTTAGATTCTGTAAAAATAACTTGGCGGCAATCAGACGGAACTGATTCTTACAAAATATACAGAAAAGAAGTCAATGGGGATTCATCGGAAAGAGCAATAGATGTTCAAAAAACAGAATATATTGATAAAATTGAAGCGAATAAAGAATATTTTTATTATGTTGCCGCAGTGTCGAAAGATAAAAAAGAAAGTATATCTAAAGCAAAAAATTATAAAACTGCGCAAGCTGGAATATTTGTATTGAAAAATGAAGATGCTTCGGGCTATATTATTAAAGGTTATGTAATAAAAAACGGTCCTAATATTATGGAAAAAGACTTATCTTATACTGGAATAAATCCCCATGGGGAAGAACGTATCAATTTTCCTGCCGATGGCATAAGTTATGAATTATCTATAATAACAAATAGCCCCAAGGGGCGAATACCGCTTACGGATAATGCAGGTAAAGATAAAAAATTTAACCTTAAACGTAACGCAGAAACAATTCTTATCTATAAAGGAGATATGCTTCGAGAAAAGCCAACACCAAAATCAAAATGAAAAAATACTTCTTAATAATTTTTTCCGCTCTTATGCTAGTTTTAATCTCTGGTTTGCTCTATGTCTTTGCCATAATTCCTAAACAAAACCCCTCTGGTAAGTTTGACCTCGCCACCATAAATGGCATTTTAACTGGAGAAAGCCACGTTTTTTATAGAGATGGCAAAACCAGATTCGGAGCCTTTTTCAATGAAACGCATAGATTTTACGTAAAATACGATTCACTGCCAAAATTCCTAGTGGACGCAGTTGTGGCAGCAGAAGATGCAAAGTTTTGGGAACACAATGGTTTTGATATAAGCGGTATAGCACGCGCTATTAGAAACAATTTAAAAAATAGCCATCTTTCACAAGGCGGAAGCACCATAACGCAACAAACAGTAAAAAATCTATTTGGAAGAGAAGAACATACGCTCACTGCAAAAATCAGAGAATTTGCAGACGCATTGCGGTTAGAAAAAAAATATAAAAAAGAAGCTATACTTGAATTTTACTTAAATCAATTCCATGTCACAGGCAATGGAAAAGGAATAGGAGTTGCTTCGGTTTATTTTTTCAATAAAAATATTTCGGAACTAACTTTGGAAGAATGCGCCTTTATAGCTGGAATTTTAAAAGCACCTAAAAATGCGGAAAAAAACAGAATAGACAGAACTAAATATGTGTTGCGGAGAATGTTGGAAACAGAAAAAATCACAAAAGCGCAATATGATTCTGCAAAAATTCCAGAATTAAATAAAGGCGAATTTCGCATAAAGGAATATTCCGCTTTGCTTACGGAAGTAGAAAAAATTTTCAACAAACCTTATTTCAAAAAATTTTTTGAAGAGTATGGAATAGACGATTGGAAAACAGATGGGTTGAAAATTTCCACAACATTGGATAAAAATATTCAAGATATAGCTATGAAATCCGTTAAAAACAATCTGCTAAAGCTGCAAGCAAAATTGGCAACCGAAGATTCCATACAAGGCGGTTTAGCGGCAATTCAAAACGGCGAAGTATTGGCGGCTTGGTCTGGGCAAAACAATACGGGATGGTTCAATAGGATTTTTGAAGCGGAAAGGCAATTCGGTTCTGTTTGGAAACCCTTGCTCTATGCTTTGGCATTAAAATATCAGTGGGATGTTAATGATGGTTTAGAAAATGAATATAACTTATTTTTCTACAAAGACAGCTATTACTTTCCGCATTCGGGACACAAGGGAACTAACTCGGTAACTTTAGAAAAGGCGATAGCGCAATCGGAAAACATTGCGAGCGTTTGGCTATTAACTCATTTACTTGATAAACTTTCAAATGAAGAATTATTAAAAATCGCAGAAAAACATTCTATGCTCAATGAAAAAATCTCTAATAATTTGAAAGAAGAAATTATATTTGAACGAGTAAAGAGAAATTTGCTTGGAGACTGGCGCGTAAACGAGCGAGCATTGCAAGCATTGCATTACGGTAAAAACTACGAAAAAGAAATTCAAGCGCAGAAAAAATACCCAGACAGAGTAAAATTGCTAAAACATAATTATTTGAGATACTTAACTTTGAATCCAGATAAATACGAAGATGACTCTGAACTTTTTACGGACTTTACCTATTCGGATTTTCAGATGATACGAGATTTAGTTCAGCAAGAAAAATCAGAACCATTGCAGAACGATGATATTTTATCGTTGCCTGATTTTCGCATAAGTCTTGCACTTAAAGAATTTTCTGCATTTTGCAAGGAAATAGGCATAAAAAGCAACCGTAATTTAAAGGAACTTTTAAATGTACCGCTCGGAGTGAATGAAACTACAATAGCAGAAATGACCGTTGCTTATAATAGCATCGTAAGTGGAAAAATCTACAAATGCAAATATGGAGAATGGGGAGAACCTTGCGTAATAAAGGAAATTCGCAATTCTTATGGTGATGTTATTTTTAGCAACGAAGTAGAGTCAGAGGAAATAATGCCAGAAGATGTAGCTGAACAAATGCGAAATATGCTCTCAGAAGTTTTTAAATCTGGTACAGGAAAAGCATATTCCAAGAGAGCCTTGAAAATAAACGCCATTGGTAAAACTGGCACCTCAAATGAAAACCGTACGGTGGCTTTTTTTGGTGCTTTACAGGGAGATTCCATTATGGCGGTTGGCAGTTATGCTGGTTTTGACGATAATCAAAAGCTGACAAATAAAAATATAAGCATAACAGGCGCAGATGGTGCCTTGCCCCAGTGGATTGATTTTTTGGAGCTAACTACCCAAAGGAGAGTAAAATGACAGTAAAATTTTCAAAATATTTTATACCTGTAGTAATAGGTCTAATTGTTTTATTTTTTCTAAATTTAATATCGTTGTAATATAATAGAAACCTATGGAAAATGATAAGAAAATTTCGGGATTTAATGCTGGTCAAGCAAGAACTGGCAGCTCGGCGCTTGACGTGGTTTTAATTATTGACCGAAGCGGGTCTATGGCTGGAACTGAAGGAGCCATGAAACGCGGATACAACAAGATGATTGAGTATCTATCACGGCTGGGTAAAAACATAACTATTTCTACCATATTGTTTGATGATAGCGAACATATTGATATTGTCTGCAACGGGCAAAAAGTAAATGACATTAAAAGTGACCATGAAATTCCATTCGAGGCTGGTGGCTCAACTGCCAAATATGATGCTATTGGGGTGGCAATTGAATATGAGAATGAGAGAAAAAAAGACCCGAAAAACCCCTTTCCAAGTGCCGATGTTTTGTATCTAACTGTTTCTGACGGAGACGAAAATGGAAGCACTAAATATGATGAACCCGGAATCCAAAGGGTAATGGATGCTGAACGTACTCGTGGAACTGACGGCAAAGGGAGGCGAGAATTTGGATTTATCAATGAATTTGGAATTTATGCGAATAAAATTCAATCTACGATGAATGTTGATGATAATCATTTGCAAATTTTCTTGAGAGGAGATAGAGGAATATATGCCTTGTTCCAAACGGTGGACATCGCTGTGGAAAATATGTTCTCGGACGGACAAATAACATCAACGTGGAAAGAGAAAAGTGACTTGATTCCAATCGGGAACGTAACACTTGGCGAAGTTAGAACTATTGTAGGCCCAATGATAACGAATTTTGAACAAAACGAACAAACCGTGGCCGAACTTATCAAAATTGCAGAAAAAGGGATGACAAAAAATTTTGTGACTCAATATTCTGACTTTGCAAAAAAAACGCAAATGGCAGCAATTAATTCAAAAACCAATCACAGCGACCTTGATGATATAATCAATATATATGTTGCAGGTCAAAAAGACCCCGTAGGTGCGCTGAAGAAAGCTGTTGCGGTTACTTCGGAAAAATGTCGCAATGGATGCTTGTTAGCTCTTGAAAAAATGAAGGATATGGTACAGAACAAAGATACACTTGCAGCAATGTTTTACGAAGCAGTTGAACAGTTTTCATTAAATAGAAAGGCATTAAGATCAATTCCCACTATTGCTGCTACGGTTGCTGGTAAACCCGAAACAGTGATGGACTATGAAATAAAAATCAGTAGCTCAATGCGTAAACCCGATGAAGATTTTATAAATACAATTGCTCTCGCGTATGGACTGCGCAAAAAGTGGTTACAAGATTCATCCAACAAACGTTTAATTTTGGAGGTTAAGCATTTTTTGGAATTTGCCGATGACCCCAAAGGGTTGCTCGCTGGTAAATTGGATTTTGAACAATTCCGTACACTTGCAAGGACATTGGAAGCACAGTCAGCACAACTTTTTCCTAACGGTACAAAAATATTGTAATTTGCTCACAAAAATATAATTGAATCAAGAACACCCCAAAGAACAATTCGCACAGTCTTCGGGGCTGCACATTTGCAGCGAGCCATAGCGAGCGGGATTAAAGCCTATTACATCGCCGTCTTCGCCAAATACAAGCGAATTGACATCGGCACTTATACCAACAGCATCTGGGTCAAAGGCTTTGACCCTGCCCTTCGGAGTTTTTATCAGAGTTGGAGCAGCAGGTTCCAGCGATTCCAGCTTTCCCGATTCGTAAAGAGAAAAACCATTCCTTGTTAAAATTTCACCGAACTCTGTTTTTATGGAAATGGTTTCACCCGGAAAGAGTGTTATGCTGCGGATGTTGCCGCCTTGGTAAAAAGCGACTCCGCTGATTATTGCGGTAAAAGATGTAAAGGGCAGGTCAAAGGATAACGGAATGGCTAAGGCTTTCTCGTCTTTCTCGCTCCACATTCCGCTGATTTGGCCGTCTAGTGGGAAAAAGCGTTTTAATTCTCCAGTTTCATAAAAGGTCACAAGCTCTGCGGGAAATTCGCCAATTGGTGTTTGAATTTCTTGGACTTCGTTGAGGGCAACTGCTTTTACCATGCCGTTTTTGTAGAACTCAACGGAGTATTTATTTTTGCGGCGATTGGTTTCTTCGTAACAAGGAACAAGCTCGCCAACATGAGTGACAAGCATATTCTTTTCCGAAAGTTTAACGCCTTCCAGCTCCCCACTTGAGTAGCAGACATAGCTTGCTACACCGGCAAACACACCACTTGGGAGTTGAATCGCATTATTTTCCAATAAATTGAAATTTTGCATTTAAGTAATTTACTTATTTTTAGGGGGAAAGATTCTCATAAGTGTATCTGTTGCGACCATTTTTTTTGGATTCGTATAAGGCTTTATCGGCAGCTTTAATATAATCCTGCGGACTCTGTGAATATTTAACTATACCAGTTGTGCCTCCAATAGAGATTGTGATATGATCTGCTATGTCACTGGCTTTGTGGGGTATATTGTATTCATGTAATTTTTCAAATAATTTTTCAGCAACCAGAAGAGCACCGTTTTTATCGGTATTCGGCAAAACAACTGCAAATTCTTCTCCGCCATACCTTGCAACAAAATCGTCTTTTCTTATTAAACACTTAGAAATAGCAAATGCTACTGTTCTAAGGCAGTCATCTCCCTTGTCATGACCATAAACGTCATTGTATTTTTTAAAATAATCAATGTCTATGAGCAATACGCTTAGGCTACTACCAGTACGGGAATGGAATTTTATTATATTTTTTAAGCAACCGTCTAAATACCGTCTGTTGTAAATACTGGTAACCTGATCAATTATGGTTAAGTGGAAAAATTCATCAAAGGTTTCAATTTCATCATAATGTTCTCCTTTTTGAAACTTTAAATCCCAGTCTATAAATGTTTGATTTATTATTTTTAGCATTCGGTTAAGCGGTTTCATTATTGATATGAAAAATATATTGAAAAATATAAAGACAGAAAAAATAACTGACATCATTACAGAAAAAAGAACAGCTATGTCGGTTTGCATAGAGTCTCCCATAGTAATAGGACGCGTAGCGGTTATATACAAATTCAAAGCAGGAATTAAGCCAACTGCGATTATTTGATTTCTGTCTTTTGTTTCAAAATATTCGATTTCTCTGTTTTTTAATCTTTTTGTTCTGGCAAGAATTTCTTCGCCAGTTTGCCCAAACACTTCGGTTATGTTTACTTTATGTTCAACAAGATTAATATCCTTTGTCTCGGTTATTTCTCCAGCGGCATTAAAGAAATACAATCCTTCATCAATTTCGCTGTTTATGGATGCTTCTAGTCTGAACCTATTTATTTCAATGGTTTGCATTAATTCATATTTGGAGTTTTTATAATGGATTTTACTCATTAAATTGATAAATATCACGCTGCCAAGCAAAAATATATACAGAAATAAAATACAGGAAAAAATAATAAACCTGCGTTGCATTAAGGTTTGATACTTGGTCATAATTTATTTTAAAACCAAAATATGTTCCCGCAAAAATGCAAGCTCCTGCGGAAGGTTTCGCAAGGCAGCTCGGTCTTTTTTTGACATTTCCCAGCGAATTGACGGCAGGTTTGTTCCATGTTTTCGCACCATTAGAATATTTGTGAAGGTATCTTCAATTTCGTTCACTATCTCAAATGGGAATGTGGCAGCAATATCGGGTTTGTTTGCGGCAGAAGCAGGAACAATATAATTTGCCCTAATACCCACATATTGCACATCGCTTTGCGCCATATCAAGTTCTATTCCCCAATCCGGCACGGAAATTCGCGTTCCTTTGGCAATCGCCTTAGCGATATTTTTGCAACCTGTAAGCCTTGCCGCCTGAACGCTTACAGGATTTTTGAACAAGGCTTTCTTTTCGGAAATGGGTTCATTTTTGCCGCAATTCATAACGGCTATATTGTCGCTGAGTCTATATACTTCGTCTCGGTTGTGAGATACATATAAAACAGGATTTGAGAAACTCTTGAGCAACGCGGAAAGTTCCATTTCCAATTCCCAACGCAAATGGCTGTCCAAAGCGGCAAAAGGTTCGTCTAGCATTAGAATGTCTGGTGAACCCACTAGAATACGAGCAATGGCACAACGCTGTTTTTCGCCGCCGGAAAGCTGGTGTGGGTATTTGTTTAAATGGGAGTGTATGTGGAATGTTTCCGCAAATTCTGCTGCTTGTTTTTCGCGATTGGTTTTGCTTTTTATTCCAGTCATTATATTTTGCAGCACAGTCATATTTGGGAATAGGGCGTAATCTTGGAACAGAAAGCCTGTGTTTCGTTTTTGCGGTGGCAAGTTGATTTTTTTTTCAGAATCAAATAGCACTCTTCCGTTCAGTTCAATGTGCCCGCTGTCTGGTTTTGAAATGCCCGCTATGCAGCGAAGTGTCATGCTTTTGCCGCTGCCCGATGCACCCATAAGAGCGGTTACTCCGCGCTTCGCTTCAATATTCACATTCAGAGCAAAACCGCTAAAGTTTTTTTTGATATTGCAAACGAGCATCGCTATCCCCTAACTCTAGGTCTGTTGAATATCTCAATTAATACCATAAACACGAATGCAATTCCAAGATTTATCATTACCCAATAAAATGCCATATCGTCTCTGCCGATTTGCCAAAAATATGCAACAGAGGTGGAAACGGTGGCGGTTCTGCCTGCGATATAACCGCAAACCATGCTGGTTGCTCCATATTCGCCAAGCCCGCGCGCAAATGCTATCACCGTTCCAGCAATAATTCCGTGTTTGCAGTTAGGGAGAAGTATTCTAAAGAATATATATTTTTCAGACAATCCAAGCGTTCTACCTGCATCTAGCAAATTTTGGTCAAAGCTTTCAAAAGCTCCGCGTGTAGTGCGATATATAAATGGAAACGAGATAATCACAACTGCCACCACTGCCGCTTGCCAACGCATTGTGATAATTACATCTAACCATTCAAGAAGTTTTGAACCCGCCATGCTACTTGGAGACAGGCTAACAAGTATAAAATAACCGATAACGGTAGGCGGCAGCACAAGCGGAATAGCAAATATTGTATCACATACGCTCTTGAACATTTGCGGCATACGTAAAATAGCATAAGCCGCAAGAATCCCAAGAACAAACGCAAAGGAAACTGCTATTACAGTGATTCTAAGAGAGTTATATAATGGGAACAAATCCATTTATTTATTTCACTACCTCAAAACCAATTTTTTCAAACACCGCCGTAGCTTCCGGTGAACTTAAATAGTCTAAGAATGCCTTTGCTTCCTTTGGTTGTTTTGAATTTTTCAGCACAGCCGCAGGATATATAGCAGGTTTATGGCTTCCTTTTGGTGCTTGCGCCACAACTTTCACATTCTTTCCCGTTGCTGCATCGGTGGCAAAAACTATACCTGCATCCACACTCCCGCCTTCCACTTGCGACAGCACCTCTTTTACATTGGTGCCCAAAGAAGCTTTTTTGGTAATTTTATCCCACCCTTTTAAAAATGTGAATATTCCTTCGGTATAATCCCAAAGAGGTGTGCTTGGGTTTCCAAATGCAATTACTGACACTTTGTCACCAATGCAATCTTCAAAAGATTCAATGCCTTTAGTGCTGTTTTGCGGCACAATTAACACAACCTTATTTACAAGCACATTTTTGCGCGTTGCAGAGTCTATGTACGTCTCTGCTATTGCATCCATTTGCTTTTGCCCTGCAGATAAAAACAAGTCCGCTTCGGCTCCGTTCTCTATTTGTATTTGCAGTTTACCGGCTGAGTCAAAATTAAAATTGAGTGTTGCTTCTGGCACAGATGCTTTGTATAATTCTGCAATCTCGTTCAACGCTTCTGTTAAGCTAGCAGCAGCGAAAACTGTGAGCGAATACTTCTCTTTTGCTTTTTTTTCACCACAACCAACTACAAAAGTCATAAGAACAAAAAGTAGAAAAAAATTTTTCATATTAATTCCTCAATTAGAGAAAAGCATGTGTTCCCTTGTAATAATGATTACCCCTACAACCCTACAAAAGAACACATACCTTCCCATTTATTTCACTACCTCAAAACCTATTTTTTTAAACACAGTTGTAGCTTTGGGCGTACTTAAATAGTCTAAGAACGCTTTTGCTTCTTTTGACTGTGCTGATTTTTTTAGCACTGCCGCAGGATATACCGCTGGTTTATGGCTTCCTTTTGGTGCTTGCGCAACAACTTTCACATTTTTTGCCGTTGCTGCATCGGTGGCATAAACTATGCCTGCATCTACGCTGCCGCTTTCCACTTGCGATAGCACCTCTTTTACATTGGTGCCTAAAGAAGCTTTGGCGGTAATTTTATCCCACCCGTTCAGGGATTTGAATATTTCTTCGGTGTATTGCCCAACAGGTACGCTGGAATTTCCGATTGCAATCAGTGATACTTTGTCGCCAAGGCAGTCTTCAAAAGACTTAATATTTTTTTTGCTGTTTTTTGGCACAATCAACACCACCTGATTTACAAGCAAATCTTTGCGCGTTGCAGAATCTATATAAGCCTCTGCTATTGCATCCATTTGCTTTTGCCCTGCGGATAAAAACAAATCTGCTTCGGCTCCGTTTTCGATTTGAGTTTGCAGTTTGCCACTTGAGTCAAAATTAAATGTGAGCGTTGCTTCTGGAGCAGATGCCTTGTATAAGGTCGCAATTTCGTTTAACGCTTCTGTTAAACTAGCAGCAGCGAAAACTGTGAGCGAATATTTCTCTTTGACTTTTTTCGCCTCACCTGCGCCCATTACGAAAGTCGCAAGGACGAGCAAGATGAGAAAAAAGAACCCATTATAGGTAGTGAACGAATTAACACGATTCTTTTTCATATTTCCTCCTACTTAAATGCGTAGTTAAAGGCTAGTTCAATGCGGTTAATTGCTTCCTTATCAGAATCTTTGTAAGAAGTTGATATGCGCCAATATTCAACGCCTACAAATGCACTGGGGATAAAGTTATATCTTAAATTCCCGAATATTCCCATATTGCTGTCTATGGTTCCTTTTTTAAGGTCATCATCGTTGGCTATGCTTTCCATTCCAAGACCGCCGCCAAGAGTTAGGCTTGCAGGTAGTTTAATGCTAAGGTTTGTCCAAAAGCCAAAGGATTTTACACCGTCTCCTTCACTGATTTTAGTTGGATCTAGAGCAGACGCGGTTAAACCTAAACTTCCGTTTGCATAATTTCTAAGGTTTTGTCCATAGAAAAATTCTCCAGAAAGACCGAGAATATCTATTATGGGCAAATTCAAGTCTGCATTCGCAGACCAAGATTTTGGAAGTTTAACAGAACTTTTATTTTTGGTGTCGATATCGGTGTTTTTTTCGTTTGCAAAATGCCCAGAAACACCAACCTCAAGATTTTGTTTTTTGTCTGCCCACTCTGCGGGAATTTTTAAGCCAAGGCGTCCCTGAAAAGCGGGAGATACTGGAGCGGTTGCTCCGCGGTCGTCAACTGCGGCAACGGCTATTTCCGTAGGACCAAGCACTTGTGTTAAGCGAATTTGTGGTACGCGAGAGCTGCCTATGTTGCCCGAATAGTTCATAGTACCTTCGCTGAGTATGGAAGGGTCACGCGGTGAAAATACATTACCGGTTTGACCGAACAAAATGGTTAAACCGAGGTCGCCGAATTTCACTTGGCCATAAGCGTGCCTTATGCGGAAGGCAGAACCAGCTATGGAGACGGAGGATGATGAGATAGTTGTTTTTACGGTATCACCAGTGGAGTTTATGGTACTGTTAGCACTAACTGCTGAGACGGCAGTAGCAGTAGCAACTCCATTGTTGTTACGCCCAGCGCTATTATTAAAATCAGCTTCGATTTTACCGGATAACTCTGTACCCTCTTCGGTTGGAGAATCAGAAAAATTAATGCCGAATCTTGTGTGATTCACATTGAGAAGAGTGCGGCTTCCGCCATTTTTACTATCACCGGGAGCAGTGAGATTCCAGTTATTTGCGTTAACGTTTTTAACACCGTCTTCCCAAACCGCATTGAGCTGTGCAAATCCGTATAGAGAAATTTTTGTTCCACTTGCAGCTTTAGCAGGTTCTGGTTTTGCAACGGGAGCGGGTTCTGCCACTGCTACACTAGGAGCGACCTCTGGTACTGCTACTACAGGTGTTGCAACAGGAACTTCTGCTGGTGCTGGAGAGAGAGCAGGCTCTGCAACGGGAGCTATTTCAGCTTGTGCAGGTGCCTGTGCGAATACGACCGAAGCCGTTGCGAGTAAAGCTGCCAAAGACAACTTTGTCAAATGATATTTTTTCATATTTTTACCTCAAAGCAAAAATTTAGAAAATAAAAAAATGTTTGTCAAGGGGGGGCGGGTGGTTTTATCATTGCTCACATAATACTGCTACAAAAGATAGCTAGGCGTTTACATAATACTGCTATAAGTCTGTTTTTTGGTAATTACGTGAAATTCCGAGCTGTTGATATTGCTGTAAACGTGCTATATGTATCTGGTAAGATTCTTGAATTTCCTGTATATCTCTTGCTCGGTTCAAATTCCCTCGCCAGTCACAAACGCAATAACCTTGCCGTTTCGCCGAGAATAAGCAATCTATACAGCAACCCGGTAGTCGTTTTTTTATATCGGTATATATCTCGTTCTGGCATTGCGATGTATGTTGCAGTTTGAGGTTCTGTGCGGCATCCCTTATCCAGCGGATTATCATAGCCGAGGAACATTTCATAAACCTAGCTATCTTCCTCACTCCGATATTTTTAAGATAGAGATCCAAGGCTCGGCATTTGTCGCGATAAGAAAATTTCCTCACCTTATCGCTGAAGAATTGCTTGCAGATGCTACATTGATACCTTTGCACACCTTTGTGCATTCCATTCTTCTTGAAACTTGTACTACCACAATGTGTGCATTCCATAACTTTCTCTTATAACAACAATCAATGAACAGACCACCATACTTTTTTGTCAGCATAAGTAAAATCGTAATTCATAGATTCAATTATTGCCTCAAAATAGTATTTTTCTGCTTTTGCTGTTTTTGTTGCTTTTTTCAATTTTTTAAAAAACTCTTTTGTTTTGGCTACAACTGGAGCCGAAATGAACATTTCAATAAGGGTGGAGGGATTAGGCCCTGCGAGCGATCTTGCTAAGTGGCACTTATTCATATTACTTTCCTCAAAGTAAAAAAGGCATGCGTTCCCTCACAGAGACAAATTGCCTCTATAAAAAAACACACGCCTTTGTGTGCGCAATTCACATTCGTGAATTACAACTATAAATATAGAAAATAAAAAATGGTTTGTCAAGGGGGGATGATTACTACAAGCGTTTACATAATACTGCTACGAGTCCACTTTTTGGTAATTGTGTGAATTTACTATTTTTTATCTTAGGGAAAAAAATGAATATTTCACCTGAAAAAATTGTTGCCTATTTCCAGCCCATTCTTTCGGCAGATTCAAAAACTGTGTATTCTTACGAAATTCTAGGGCGGTATATAGATGATGAAGGAGCCGTACACTCCTTAGGTCCGTTTTTTAACGATTTAAACACCACAAACGAAGAAGCATTGCAAGTGGATAGACTTGTAAGACGATATGCCTTGAAAAAATATGCTGAAGAAAAGCGTAGTGAATATTTATTTATCAATATAAGGCTTGCTTGGCTCACGCAATTCACAGACAGGCCAGATTTAATGCTAACTTTGAAATGGGCAGAGGAATTTGGCATAGAACTGAAAAAACTTGTTATAGAAATTACGGAAGAAGAATTTAATGCAGACGATGCATACATCCATGCTATACTTCATTATAAAGGCGTTGGCTGCCGCATTGCACTTGATGATTATGGAAAAGGAGCCAGTGATATTGAGCGGTTGGCAGAGATAAAGCCCGACATTATAAAAATAAATATGGACTATATACATAGTAGCGAAGAATCTTACCATTATCGCGAATATCTGCGGTCTATTGCATATTTTGCCGAGTCGGTTGGAATAGAAGTGCTGTATGAGGGCATAGAAACACAAAAGCAGCTTGATATTTGCCTAGCTTTAAAGGGTAGATTTTATCAAGGATTTTTGATTGCTCGCCCTCAAGCCTCAATGAGCAATGCTGTTATAGACAATGCTATTTTTTCTGAATCAATTGAAAATTTATATACTGTTCTGCAAAATAAAATAACCAGAACAGAGACACTGCGAAAATCCTTAGATACTCAAGTTGAGCATTTTTTGGCCGCAAATCCATTCAATTCCAAAGAAAACAATTATGATATATATCTTGCAAAACTCTGCCGGCAGCTGTCAAATGTACGTATGGTTTATTTATGTGACAGCCACGGTAACCAGCTTACCTCCAACATCGTATTGCATCCCACAAATACCACACTGTACAATAACGAACAAAAAAACAAAAATTGGATTTGGCGCGGATATTTTTACGAGGCATTAAAATCTGTTACCGCTGGTGAAAAAAGCTGCTTATCAGATGCCTATCACGATTTTTCAACAAAAGACAAAGTTCGCACTTATTCATACTCAATAACCAATGACATTTTTTTATTCGTTGATATTTCTAACACCCCCTAGTAATAATCGCCTGAACCGTGCCAGCTTTGTCGCTTGTAATTTGCACCTTGTATGCGCCGCTGTTTTCTATCCACGGCGGAATGTGTTTGCAAACTAGGTGGAGTTCCATGAAGGGTGTGTTTTGCAAAAAATCCATCATCGCTTTTTTGCTGGTCACCTCTGGACATTCTTTTTGCAAAGCTACCAAATCCAAAAAATAAACGCCGGGCGTGGATGTTTCTACGGGCTTTGCTTCCCTGATAATCGCTTCCTTTGCAGCAACGGTGGCATCTGCATTGCATATTTCTTCCATTATGCCGTCAAAGGTTTCGCCATTCAGTTCGCCTATTTCAAAAATATGAAATCCCGCTCGGTCAAATACCGAAAATGGAATGCCCACCAATGCGCCGCCCGCTAACACATTGCAACCTTCAATGAGCGGCAAAAGTGCCTCGGTGTTTTTCCTTGTTGTAGCAGGTGCAGACGGAACTATTTTTTCAAAGCCCGTTTCTCCTGTTTTTTCCCAGCCCGTTTTGCCGCGCTCATATATCAAGAAGCGGTTAGCTTCAAAAAAGTCGCACAGCTTTGAATCTGCATTTGTGAATACAGCTATTTTTTTCATAAAATCCTCCTTATGTCTTTTTGTAGTTTCTTTGCCGCAGAAGCGGTAATGCCCCAGTCAAAAATGGATGAACTCGCATGAACAAGTTGAGCTAGGTCGCAGTTTCCGGCTCGTTCGCCAATGCCGTTTATAGTCACATCGGCGTAAAGGCAGCCAGCTTTTGCCGCTTCAATTGTATTTGCCACCGCCATTCCCAAATCGTTGTGGGCGTGAATTCCTAGCTCTGCCCTGCCCTGCAGTTTTTCTGAAAAATCTTTCAACGCATTTCGGCAAAGGCTTGGCGATACTGTGCCTGTGGTGTCTGCAAAGCGAATTCGCGCCACACCAAAATCCAATAGGATTTTGGCAATGGTTGTCATAAATTCCATTTTTGAATGAAAGGCATTTATAAATCCCACCGAAGCGAAAATGCCGCTTTTGTTGATTAAATTCAAGCAAACTTTCAACTGGTCTATAACCCAGTCTTTGTTAAGTGGCACGCCTATATGAATTATATCCGGTCGCGTATCAATTGCTAATTCAACATCAGAAGGCACAAGCCTAGACCACACCGATATCACAGCGTTCTTTCTGTTTTCTATAATTTTGATGATGTCTTCTTTTTCTTGCTTGGATATCGCCGGAAATCCAACTTCAATTTGATGTACGCCATATAAATCCAGCAACTCGGCAATTTTTATTTTTTGTTCAGAAGTAAAATATAACCCCGGACTTTGTTCTCCGTCTCTCAACGTGCTGTCTAAAAGGTATCTCCGCCGTTTCATATTGGGTGTTTTAAATTTAGAAAAAACAACCGCATATAAACGTATGAGGTTTGCATTTATTTTGTCTGAACCAGAATTCACAGAATAATATAATAGCAAATATTGGGCGTATGCAATACGCCCCTACTTTGCTCTCTCTTGCCGAGCGAGTTCTAGGCAGCTTTTGGCGAGTTCGTTGTTTGGGTCTATTTGCAGTGCGGCTTCAAAGTCTGCTATGGCTTTGGCGTGGTTGCCTTTTACTGCATACGCTAGTCCGCGAGCTGTTAGGGAATAGATGTAGTCGGGTTTTATTTTTAAGGCGGAGGTGTAGTCTTTTATGGCTTTGTTGTATTTGCCTTTTTCGTAATATATATTTGCTCTGTTGTCTAGGGCTTGGTAGAGGTCTGGTTTGAGTTTTAGGGCTGTGGTGTAGTCTTTTATGGCTAGGTCGTAGTTGCCTTTAGATTTGTAGGCTTTGGCTCGGTTGTATAGGGCGTTGAGGGAATTGGGTATGAATTTTAGGGCGTTGGTGCAGACTGCGATGACTTGGTCGTAGTCGCTTTCGTCTATATTCTCATCGCTGTCGTCTAAGTTTTCGTCCATTGTTTATTTTACTCCTCAAAGTTGAATGGTATTGTTGGGGTGGTGTTACCGCCGTCTGTTATGGGTTGCCATTTCCATTTTGATACTTGGTCTTTTATGGCGTTGTCAAATTCGGGGTAATTTGTGGTGCTGGATATTATGTTTATGGTTGTGACATCGCCGCTGGGAGTTATGGTGAATTTGAGGATTACTTTGCCAGCGAAGCCAGATTTATTTTTCAAATAGTTCTTGTAGATGGTTTTTAGTTCGTTTGCATTTTGATTTACTACGGTCATTATGTCTATTTTTGAGCGAGTGTTTTCGGGTAGTTGGTTTGCTGGTGGATTTTGCACACAGCGAACACTATAAAAAACTTTTTTATCTACTTTGATGTAGCTCACTCCCTCGCCGCTAACTAAGAACATACCACGACTGTAAGCGATGTTGTCATTTTCCTCGGAACTACTCCACCAACCGCCGACATCACCGATACGGCTGAAACTGCTGCCAGTATTGCTGAGACCACCAGGCAGAGCGGAGAAGCCATAATCATCTGTGCCGTTTTTATCGTTGCCCCAGCCACTCGCTGCTTTCAATTTAACTCCTACACCAGCACACCAGCTATTGTCCTCACAGTCTGGGTTGATATATTTCATTAAAACATTCCAGTCCGCATTGCTAGGAGTATGCCAACCGTTGGGGCAAGCCACGTTAGCTGTTTCCCAATTGTAAAGCCGTCCGTATTTTTGGCAGTTGCTTTCCTTGTTGTCATAGCACTTTGAACCGCTCGCGTTGTAGTTGAGGTTCTCTGCCATCCAAACTTGCGAACCTATTTTTGTGGTTTTGTAGGTTTTGTTGTCGCGGGGGTCTGTGAATGGAGTTTGGGATAGAACTGCTGCGTGAAGCACCGCTAGGAGAATAAGTGCTTTTTTCATTTCTTTGCCTCTGCCTTTTTTTGGTGAGCGAATTCGAAACCGTTTCTGGCATCGATATCATTTGGATCAATTCGTAGTATTGCTTCAAAATCCTCAATAGCTAGGTCATAGCTCTCTTTGACAAAATAAGTGTTGCCTCGGTTTAATATGGCATCTAGGTAATCAGGCTTAATCCTTAAAGCGGCGGTATAGTCTTCAATAGCTCTGTCATAGTTGCCTTTGTCGTAATACGCGTTACCTCGGTTGTACAAAGCGTTGTGGAAATCAGGCTCAATCCTTAAAGCGGCGGTATAGTCTTCAATAGCACGGTCATAGTTGCCTTTGCCAGCATACACAGCACCGCGATTTAATATGGCATCTCGGTAATCAGGCTTAATCCTTAAAGCAGCGGTATAGTCTTCAATAGCATTGTCATAATTACCTTTGGCGTAATATGCGTTGCCTCGATTGTACAAGGCTTCGTAGTCATCGGCTTTAATTCTTAGAACGGCGTTATAGTCCTCAATAGCTCTGTCATAGCTGCCTTTATGTTTATACGCAATACCTCGGTTGTACAAAGCGTTGTGGAAATCAGGTCTAATCTTTAATGCAGCATTAAAGTCTTCAATAGCCAAGTCGTAATTGCCTTTGATGACATTCACAACGCCTCGGTCGTTCAGGATTTCGCAACTATCATTAGGCATATTTTTCATATTTAATAGAACCTCACTTTACGCAGCGAACCGCGTGGATATTTTTCTTGTGGTATTTATCTATGTTAGAAGCTTCAGCTATTATTTTTTTCATTTTTCTCTTACTCCTTTCAAGAATTTTAGGAATGCGGCTTTTTCTAAAACTCCTTCTGTGATATGTCTTAAAGTTCCGCTTTTGTCTAATATAGCAAAAGTTGGGAAACCTTCTATTTCCCAAATATTAACGCAATTATAAATTTCATATCACTCTTTTGCCAAATACGTACCATAGCCGTCTCTTTTATTATTTGAATAACCGCCTATGTAATGATCTCCATCTGACCATTTATATATGCCCAGTCCGGTACGTGTTCCATCATTTATGATTTGCCCCTTGTAACGGTCTCCGTTGTCCCAACTATAAGTGACATTTTCCATAGTTTTTTCAAGCACCGTTTTGGTGGATTTTTCCCAAACGGCAGCTAATGGAGATAGAGTTGCAAAGCTCATTGCAATTGCGAACAAAATCTTATTAATTTTCATATTCATTTCTCCTGTCTTTTTTTCAATCCTGTACGCAACGAACGCTAAACAAGGCGGTCTTGTAGTTGCTGGCCCAGCTAGCGATATCGAAGATGATCATTCGGTAGTAAGCGTGGTTAGTATTGTTCTCAGAGCTAATCCACCAGTTGCCGTGGGTGCCAATATATTGGTCATCGGAATGGTCACCAGGATAGCCGCTACCGCCCGGCAGAGCCGAAAAGCCGAAAGCATCCACGCCATTGCTACTGTCCCAACCTCTGGTAGTCTTAAGGTATTTGCCTTCTGTTTCTTCACCGCCAACCGTTGCCGTCAATACTTCCCATTCTGCCTTGCTCGGCAAATGCCAACCACTAGGGCAAACCGATTTAGCCGTATTCCAATTATAGAGCCGTCCATACTTTTGGCAGTTGCTTTCCTTGTTGTCATAGCATTTTGAACCACTTGCGGCATAGTTCAAATTTTCTGCCATCCAAGTCTGCCTGCCTATTGTAACTTTCTTGTACTGCTTGCCATCCCTGCTGTCGGTGAATGTAGTAGAAGTGCCTTTGGTGGGTTGATTATAGGTAGGGGCGGAACTTTTACGCTTGCTGTCTGATTTGGCTAATGCTAAACCTACCGAAAAATTAGAATATTCCTCAAGTTCAGGATAATACCGGACAGCAGTTTCGTAGTCTGCAATAGCCTTATCAAAGTCTTCTATCGCAAGATAAGAGGATGCCCTTTGCCAATACAGTTCTCCAAAAGCTTTCTTATTGAGGTTGTCGCTCAACCTAATTGCTTCCGTCAGGTCTGGGATAGCCTTCTTGTAATCTTTTTTATAGCAATATGCTAGACCTCTCATTAAATAACCATTATATATATCGGGGCGAAATCTTATAGCTTCACTAGCTTCTCTAATTGCCGTATCATAATCTCCAGCCTTATAAGCAGCAAGTGCGGCTTCCAAATGATTCTGTGCCATAGCCGGTACACTGCAAAGCAAAAGCAGCAGCACAACAAGTAAGGGACAAGCGAACCTTGCGTTTACGTTGGTTGTAGTTATCTTCATTGACTTTTTCATCGGTTTTCTCCTATGGTTTGTGATAAAAAAAAAAATTGTCTGAACCCCGATGCCCCAGATTTGAGGATTAGCAGGATTGCATACAGAGTTCATAACGCCAGCCTTTTGATGCCATTCTTTCGGCTATGTATTCGCTGACGGTTCCGCAGGGACCTGAGCAGTACCAGTCCATATAATTGCCAGTGCCGAGCATGGAGGCTATCATTGAACCTGCACTGCGGAAACTGTGGCCGCATTCAGTGTTGTCGGGGTCGTCTTTGTGATACCAGCCCACGTTTGCCATCGCAGACCACAGCTCGCAGCCAAAGGTTTCGTTCTCTTTCAGGCGAGCGGTAAATAGCTCGCCGAAATCATCTTCAAATTTTTGATCGAAGTCTGACATTTCTGTTTTTCCTTTTCAAGGTTTGTTTGCTTAGGGCTACGGGATAGTGGAAAAAGAATATTCCCTAAGGTAGGGATAATATAGAAAACTGCCTGACATTCGCCTATACAGACAGCTTATATTTCTTTTATTGTTTCCATATTTTTTGGCATTTTTCAAGGGATCCAACGTGAAATGCAAGTTGTGACTACATTTGATGCCGTTCTTTCAGCCTTTACTGTTTCCTTCTTCAACTTTGTCGTTTTTTTTATCGTCATCTTCTACTATTGTGCTTTCCGTAATTTTTTTTTGTGAACTTGATGATGAACTGCTTGAATTTATTCTGTCGAGCAAATCCTGATGATTTTTTGCATCTGCCTCTGAAAACAAACTTCCACTAAACGTCTTTCCGTCGCTTGTCATGTAAGTATCTCCCATAAAAATCTCCTATGGTTTGTTGTTCAACTCATTGAATAAAAAATACCATATTTTTTGACCTTTGTCAAGGGGTACAACGTAGAATGCAGGTTTCGCGGCGTGAAATGCAAGTAGTAGCGAAATAGGGCATATTCAATACATCCCTACGATTTTTGCAAATTCTCGGTTGCTCACTTCGCCTTTTTTTTGCATAGATTTCATTTTAACCTGTTCAAGGATATGCGGAATATCTTCCTCTGCGCACTTTATTTTTAGTTCTGCGAGCTTTGTGCGTATTGAGGCAGTTCCGCTGTGCTTTCCCAGCACAATTTTCCGCTTTTGCCCCACGTTTTCTGGTGAAAACGGCTCATAACCAGCAGGATCTTTTAGAATTCCGTCAACATGAATTCCCGATTCCACTTCAAATATTTTGCCGCCTATAATGGGCTTGTTTTTTGGTATCTTTTTTTTTATTATTTTGGAAAATAACTCTGCCATTTCGGGGAGAAAATTATAGTTTTTTTTAGGTTTGCGAAGTCCGTTTATTTTCAAAATCATAATCAGCTCTTCGGTCGCTGCAAAACCGCCAATGCCGCTAAAGGAACTCACTATATTTTTTCCGGCACCGCTTATCACCCATTCCGCAGCCAAAGCGGTTGCGCAGTGGAAGCGATTACTTGGGCAAAATTCAAAATTGCCTTTTAAATGCTTAAAAGTTTGCAAATAATCGCCGCATAGTGCATCGTCTAGACCTTGTATGCGTGTTTTTTTGGGGTGCAAAATATAGGCTGGATATTTTGGTAGCGGTGATAATAAATCGTACATTTGTTCCGAAAGCTCAATTGCATCAACCTCCATTTCAATTAGGAAATTCAAAAATTTTGAGAGATGGAATTTATTTTGCGGCAGCTTGTCCAGGCACGCCAAAGTTTTATCCGTTATGCGAATCATTTAGATTTTGTATTCCTCTACCGGAACTCCACCTTCCAAATGCTTTTCACAGATTTCCTCAATCTTTGCCTCGTCTAGGTTGCCGTACCATACACCTTCGGGATATACAACCGCAATTGGACCTTTATCGCAGATGCCAAAACATCCGGTATTGGTCACTAGGCAGTCGGACGTTATGTCCCTTTCCTCAATTTCCTGCATAAACTTTTGCACCAAGCCAACTGCTTTCTTTTGAAAGCAAGTGCCCATTTGCGTTCCGTTGATGCGGGAGCTTCCGCAGACAAAAATGTGATATTTAGGCTGTATCATGAGCATTCCTCCTTTTTTCTTTTGCCGCTTGCAAAACGGCTGTTTCTACTCTTTCATAAGTTGTAATCGCGCCAATGCCGTTTTCCTTTAAGCGTTTTTCCGGTGTTGGACCAATTCTTACCGCAAGTACTGCTTCGCAGTCGGAAATAGCATGTATAACCGAATTCCATCTTTCCTCTTTATTTTCACATTGAGGACCATTGCAATACTTGACTACTTTTCTGGTTTCCACAAACCTCGCATTCTTTTCATCACTTTCGTAAATATAAAACTCGTTTGCCTGCCCAAAATGCATATCCACAACTGCTCCTGTTTGGGTAGCTACCGCAAAACGCCTGAATTTTTCGGGCTGTGGTTTTTCTAGAGTGTTTTCTCTGAATTCAATGGACACATCTCTATCTAGAGTTCCTGCTGCATCGGAGCGGCATTGGCGGCAATGAGTCATTTGCTTTATGTTTGCTCCGCACTGCTCTCTAAGAACCGTTATTTCCCTATTTGTCACTCGTTCCAAGCCTTCAAATTCCGTACCTTTTACCGGAAGATGCGGCATTATGTTTGTGATAAAGGCTCCGAGGTTTGCCGCCATTTGGGTCACTTCGTAAATATGGTGGTCGTTGATTCCTTTTAGGGTTACGCAATTCACTTTGCATATTATCCCTGCCTCGCTCAACATTTTTATTCCAGCGAGTTGGTTTGCAAGGAGAATAGCAGCTCCCTCAATACCTGTGTAAGTTTTGCCCATATATTGAACATACTTATAAATTTTAGCACCAATTGATGGGTCAACTGCATTCATAGTTACCGTTACATGGCTCACATCCAATTCTTTCAATGCTTGCGCATATTGCGGAAGCAACAGCCCGTTTGTTGCAATGCAAAAAGTTACACTTGGGTCATATTCACGAATTAGTCGGAAAGTTTCGGCAGATTTATCAAAATTTGCCAAAGCATCGCCGGGCCCGGCAATGCCCACAACAGTGAGGTTTGGCATATTCGCTTTGAGTTTTATGTAGCGTTCCAAAGCCTCGGCTGGGGATAAAATTTTAGATGTAACTCCTGGGCGGCTCTCATTCATGCAGTCGTAGTTTCGCAGGCAGTAGTTGCATTGGATATTGCATTTTGGGGCAACGGGTAAATGCACACGTGCATTTTGGCAAGCCTGTTCGCCAAAACAGGGATGCGTAGCGGTTTTGTCTGCTGCTTTTTTTGCTGTTTGGGGTTTGTAAAATTTTTTGTGCAAATCTTCGCGAAAACTGCTTTCTACTTTTTCCATCATAGCATTTGCTGCTTGGTCTAATATGCAAAGCGAGCCGTCAAAGCCTAGAATACGGGTTCTCTGGCCGCCTATATAATCGTGTATGGGAAATGCGCAGCGTATAAGCGGAATGTTCAGTTTGCGCGAAATGCGCCGCCCGTCTGAGCTTCCAATTAGCAGGTTTGCGTTAAGCTCAACACACGCTTCTTCAATTGCGGCAAAATCGCTGTCGTCAAGAACTCGTATTTCGTCTGCGAAATGAAATTTTCTGCAATCTTCAGTCTCGTTTGCGAGCATCTCTTTTAGTTTTGGGGAAATTGAGCCTGTTGCCGCCAAAACAGGAAGTGCACCGTTTTCGCAGCAGAGCCGCACCATAGCCGCCACAAAATCTGGGTCTCCGAAAACCGCAACTCGTGCCTGTGCGGAGTGTTTGTGGGAATCTATCATCGCATCTATATAACGCCCCTTCGCTTTTTTTATCTCATCGCTTGCAACTCCACCCGCTTCTGTTAAAACGTTTACCAATTTATCCATTCCACCCGCTCCAGCAGGCAACGGCAATTTTAAATAAGGTACTCCATAAGTTTCTTTTAAATACTCAGCAGGGGAATTTTTTTCGTCTGTGAATTCGGAAAATTCAATTGTGAGTTTTGCGCCAGCCATTGCCACAATATCCCCTATTGAGGTACCGC
>Ga0268262_10001663_pt1 | contig 27109 bp, 23 predicted proteins | sample TergutNc150P3_FD_190354 | JGI IMG/M metagenome (GOLD analysis project Ga0268262, IMG submission 190354) | Nasutitermes corniger P3 segment gut microbial community from laboratory colony in Florida, USA - Nc150 P3 (SPAdes) (version 2) | ecosystem: Host-associated > Arthropoda: Insects >... | reverse complement strand
CGCTCATCTCCTGATTGGGCAAAAATTTAACTGCCAACACTGACAGTTACGAATACGCCTTAGCTGCGTAATCGCGTGGAACTGCCCCGCCGCTCTGAGGGACAGCTTCCGCGTCGCAATCAGAGCTGGTTTTGCCGCAGCGTCCGGTGGCGGCAAGATAAGATTTTCCGGAATAAGGACAGGCCGCGCGCCGTTTAGCCAAGCCCGTCCCGACAATTTAATAAACGGCTAAATCTGTAGACGTTTATGTTTCGCGTATTGGGACGCGGGTTCGACTCCCGCCACCTCCATTTTTTTCGTAAAGACTCACACAAAGATCACAAAGGGACAAAGAACACGAAGAAGGAAAAAGGGGTTATCGTCCGAAGTCTAAACTTGAGCTTCACGCTAAGATAACGGACAAAAACCTTTCTTCCCCCTTTGTGATCTTTGCGAGAAAATTTTTTATTAACAGTTTTATACCTTTGACATTCCTTTTAAAAATTGTTAAAAATATTTCTATCAGACTAATAAGGAGTTCAATTAAAATGCAAATTTTTAATATTTTTGATAATTTGGAAAGAATGCATAATAATATAAAAACTGGTAAGGGAAAAGACGATGTTCTTAAACAAGAAATCAACATATTAAATAAGAAATTTCAAACAACACGAGGTTATTTTGATTTGTTAAAAGGCAAATCAGACCCACAAGATGAAAACGACTTAAAAATTTGTTCATTTGTTATTATCTACGCCAGTGAAGTATTGGAGGCAATAACAAAAATAATAAAAAAACGGGAAACAATGCCTGAAAAATCTTTTTCTGATGAGAATAAAAATGTATTAAAGAATCCGCTAAATAGTATTCATATGTTATTAGTACATTATTTAGATATATTTAAAGAAGTTCTGATTTTGAATGAAAATAATTTTATTTATGGCGCAATATCCCGATCCCGGTCACTATTAGAGATGTTTTTTATATTTCATTATTTATTCTGCAATCCCGAATCTTTTGAAAGATATTCTGATCATGGGTTTTTGCGTTATATAGAAAGAAGTAAAAAATGGAAAATACCTTTACGGGCAAGTGAAATAGAGCGATATGAACAAATAAAGATAAAATATAATGATGAATACGGCAAATTCATTAAAAATTACGGATGGGTTAAAGAGATTAAAAATCCAAATGGCATTGGCGGACTAATAGATTTATTTACAAATGTTAATGACGATAAAACAATATTTTATCTGAAAGATTGGTATAAAGTGCTTTCAGAATTTTCACACAGTTCGTTTTTTATCGTAAGTCGTCCTGAAAGAAAATATGTGCCGGATTTCTTACCGTGGGCAATAATATACTGTTTAGAGATGCTAAGGGCTTATACCGATTATTTAGTTGATAAATTCAAGTTATCGGAAATTGAATATTTACCAGATATTATCGGCGGGTTAATAGGTATTATAATAAATAATATACAACCTTATCATCCAAATACCGATTACAAAAATATAGTTAATACAAACGATAATTATAAATAAGCAATTATATTCGTTTATAAATCTCTTCACAGAATATTTTACATTCCCTATCAATAACTTCAAGTTCCCATTCAAATGTTTTTTGTGAAAGTAATTCGGAAGGTAAAAGTTGACATTCATTTTTATATGGATTATCGATACTAAAAATATATTGTTGAGTTTTAGTAATAAAATCTAAAATGTGTCGCGTAATTTGCCGTGCGAAATCCCTATCTTTGATACATAATTCCCGCATGGGTTTTATTGAAAATATATTGTTTATGGCATTATTAAATTTGTCAGCTCCCGTGCCTAATAAAATTAAATTGGATATATCATTTTTGCACAAATGTTCATAAATAAGATCATATAATCTTTTTTTATCAATTTCGTCCAATAAAGAATTTTTATCCAGATTTTTAGTGATATAATTTTCTTGTATTTCCATCATTATTGAAACAAACTCTTGGGGTATTGGCGCTTGTTCACAATTATCGTTTTTTATTTTTTTTGCAATGCTATACATCATTTCCCATTCGTTGCGGTTAAATGAATAACTTTCCGTTACAAATTTTATAGGATAAACGTCAAATTGATGATATTCTTCTTTTATTTTTAATTTTTCCATGTTCTTTTTTATTAGGGAATTATAAGGAAGGCGTAAAGGAAAAGCATTATATTTTTTACATCCGTTTTCATCTAAAAAACTAATGGTATTAAGAAATGATTCAAAAGTTTGTCCCGGTATACCAAATATAATGCTGATTTCATATTGAATATTTAAGCGATTAAGTGTTTTCATTACCGATTTAATATGTTCAATATTATTTTCTCTCTTTAAAACTTCCATTTCTTTTTTATGAATGGTCTGCAAACCAAATTCCAAAACTATTCTATCCTTATTACTTTCGCATATTGATAAAAATTTATCTTTAAGTTTGTTTTTTAATATGTCAAAATTAACTTGAAAATTAAATTTACAATCTTTAATTTCCATCAATTTTTCCAATGTTACTATATCGCGCTCGTCCAATATAAAAGTTGCATCAAGAACATTTATATTTTTTACATTATTTTGTTTAAATAATTTTATTTCATCATCAATTCTTGTATTATTAAATCTGATAACATTTCTATTTCCGGCATTTCCCCATTCACAGAAATCACAGTGATAAGGACAACCTCTCTTGCTTTCCCAATATATATTTTTTGTAGTTAAAGGTAACGTACCGGTTAAATAAATTGATACAAGATCATTGTCAGTGATAGTTTCATTAAGAATAATATTTTCTGTTTCATTTTTAAATATCTTCTCCAGTGATATTTCCGCATAACCTTGAACGTAATAATCAACATGAGGATAAGTTTTATATAACTGCTCTTCGCTTAATGCGGTAATTACATATCCGCCTAAAATAATTTTTCCAATAAATACTTGTTTGAGTATATTAATTAATCCATTTACAAAACCTTCTGACCATATATAGACTGAAATGGCGATAAAAGAATAATCATTTATTTTATTAAAGTATTTTTTCTTAAAATCATCAAATATCCTGTTTTCAACTTCTGATGACGAATACTCAAAAAAATTATCAATATAATAAATTTCTAATTCTATATTAATATAATCGGAATCTTTAAACTTAGCCAATATTGAAGAGATTGAGTATGGGACAGGCGGATATCCATCGAATATCTTGGAAAAAGCAAAACTTATGAGTAAGCATTTTTGCATTACAATATAACCATCCTTATATAGTATAAAATTAAATTAAAAAAATATCAATTGATCTGCGAAGATTGTAACAGGCTATCTTTCAACTGCGACTTTGTGATCTTTGTTTCTTTGTGTTCTTTGCGTGAATCTCTTTGGAATAAATTATTTTTTATTATGCAGTAAACCAGCCGCTTCTTCCTCGGAAACGGCGTTAATCAGAGACTGACGAATTGATTCGTCTCTTAATACAGCGCCTAGAGCGGAAAGAAATTGAAGATGAGGACCGTCTTTTCTGGGAGAAATTTCCAATACAAAAATATGGGACGGCTGGTTATCTTCGGAATCAAGAATAATTCCCCCTTTTTTTATGCCTACCGCCACAACAGTGTCGTTTACTCCGTCAGTCTTTGCGTGCGGCAATACTATTCCGTATCCCATGTTGGTACTCATTATCTTTTCACGTTCAAATACGTCTTTTATAACAAGTTCTTTATTACGCAATTTTCCCTGTTTGTCAAGCATATCAATAAGTTCTCTGATTATTTCCTCTTTGCTGTTGCCTTTGAGGTTCAGGATGATCGAATTTTCTTCTATTACGGAAAGAAGGCTGTTGCTGGTTCTCCCTCTCCGGTCAAAAAGCTCTTTCTTCATTGTTGTAGTGTTCATTGAATCTTTTAATTTTTGCATTGATTCCGAAAGGTTAAGTATATCTTCATAAATAACATTTTTTATAAAAGGCAAATCCGATTTTGACGTCTTTACAGTAACGGCTTTTCCTTCACAGCTAATCGTAAAAGAAACGTCTTCTTTACGGGCTAAAGCTACGTTATTGTCAAGATTCATCGTCTGCACATAAAATCCTTCGGCGCGGATGTCAATCAGCAGCCTGTCTACCATAAGTTTAGCGACATCATGAGAATTAAAATCCCATTGTATATGAATGGCGTCTTTGTCCTTTACTGTTTTTCTTGTTCCCTGCCCATGAATTTTTAACGACGCGGTTAAAAGCGGAGGCGCGGCAACGGTGGAAATTAACGTCAACAGAATTACAATCGAAAAAAGCTGGTTGTCAAGAACGCCTAACGTAAGCCCAATACCGGCGATTATAAGCGCGACCTCGCCGCGGGGAACCATGCCTATTCCTATCCGTAACGCCCCTTTAATATTAAAACCAAGCAGAAGCGCGGGAGTGGCGCAGCCAATTACCTTTGCAAAGATTGCGGCAATAGTATAAATGCCGCCGAATATTAAAACAGGCACGGAAAAAAGCTCCCTCAAATTTACCATCATTCCCATAATTGCGAAAAACAGGGGAACAAAAAATTCATAAAGCCCTTCTAGCCTTCCCTGTATCACTGCGGCAATATCGGTCTTGGAAAGCGAAAGCCCCATAATATAAGCGCCGATTATCATCGCAAGCCCGCCATGCATTTCAAAAAAACCGGCGAGAATAAGGGCAAGCCCAAACGCAAGCACGGAAAAATCAGAACTGTTTTTAAATAATTTTAAAAACATGGCAAGCTGGCGTGAAAAAACCAAACCCAGTATTGTAAAACCAAGCCAAATGCCGAACGCTTTCCCGGCTATGCCAAGAATTATCGACGTGGAAAAATTGCCGCCCGCGCCTCCGCTGAACAAAGCGGCTATTCCAAGCACTACAGCCAGCATGATAATTCCTAATACGTCGTCGAATACCGCGGCGGCAAGAATAGTAACGCCTTCGGGAGAGTCCATCTTTTTTTTATCGCTTAGAATTCTTGCGGTAATGCCCACCGAAGTCGCGGTTGAAAGTATGCCTAAAAACAAACACCGCGTGTCAAAAAAAGAAGTTTTAAGAAGCAGTACGCCGCAAAAATCTCCAATCACAAAAGAAAATACAACTCCGCCAAGACCTATTACTATTCCGGCGATTGAATATTTTAGGAATAAGCCGATATCCGTTTCCAGCCCGGAAAAAAAAAGCAGGATAACCGAGGCGACCGTAGCAAATGAGTACAACTCCGAACTTACCGCAATAGAACCGTGTCCGCTTAACGGAAACAATCCGTGGGGAAAACCGGGAATGGGAATGCCGCCTAAAGCGTAAGGGCCGATTACTACGCCTATAAGCAGTTCGCCAAGCACTGAGGGAATGCCTATTTTTTTCGCTAACCGTCCGCCAAAACGCACGGCAAATAAAATTATCCCTATCTGGAAAACCAATTCCGCCATTAATTCCGTAATATTCATTTTATTGATACTTCCTTGATATTTCCTGAAATTCATTTTGGATATGCACAATCGCGTCCGCAATGATTGGATCAAATTGAGTTCCCCTGCCCTGCGTAATAATTGCAAGCGCTTCGTCATAGGGCATCGCCACTTTGTAGACGCGGGCGCATACTAACGCGTCGTATACGTCAGCTAACGACGCCAGGCGCGCGGAAAGCGGTATTTCCTCGCCTTTTAACTGCCGGGGATAGCCTTTTCCGTCCCAGCGTTCATGATGTCCGTAGCAAATGTCTTCGCAATGTTTCAGATATAAAGATGAATTTACATCGCCTAGCTCATGTATAATATCTCTGCCGCGGGTGGTATGCGTTTTCATTATTTCATATTCTTCGGGATCGAGTTTTCCGGGTTTTAAAAGAATTTTATCGGGGATAGCTATTTTTCCAACGTCATGAAGAGCCATAGATTTTACGATAATATCCGGCTGGAGTTTTTTAATTTCTTCGGCATAAACTGAATTTGAAGACACTAAATAATCAATTAACGCCTTTACAAATAACTGCGTCCGTTTAACGTGTTCGCCCGATTCCAAATCGCGGTGTTCGATAACATTCGCAAGTCCTTGCAGGGCGTTTTCCAGAGTCCTAGTCGCTTCCTCCGTTTTCTCCGCGACCATTTGTTCCAGATTATCGCTGTAATTTTTTAACGTTATTTGATTTCTTACGCGAAGTTTGACAATTTCCGGCATAAACGGCTTATTAATAAAATCAACGGCTCCTGCGGCAAGAAGCTCGCTTTCCGAATCGTTTTTAGCGGTAATAAAAATAATGGGTATCCGTTGGAACGCTTTATCTTCTTTTAATTTATCAAATAATTCGCGCCCGTCCATTTGGGGCATAACAACGTCTAAGAGTATTATCTTTGGAATGACGCCGGCATTTTTTAATTTTTCAAGCGCTTCCATCCCATTGTACGCCGTTATAACGTCATAGTCATCTTTTAATATCTCTTCGAGTATCATAACATTTGTTTCAATGTCATCAACAACTAAAACTGCCGGTTTACTTTCATGCATATTGCGCTATTACCTTTTCAATCTCCGCAATAGTTTGGGAATAAACTGTTTTAACAATTTCAAATTGATCGGGATTTACGGAAGCGGCTTTTATCTGGGCTTCCAACTCTTTAACCTGTTTGTTTAGTTCGATAAGGGACAGATTTGCGGAAAGCCCTTTAAGGGTATGCGTAGAATTTTGCGCGTTCGGCAAGTCGCCTGCCGCTAACGCTGATTCAATTTTCTTAATATTATCATCATCTTTAAACTTTAGGAGCAATTTGACATAAAGCTTTATATTATTCATAACTCTTTTCGAGCCGTCTTCAACATCAATATACACTAAATCTGCCATAATTAACCTCACTCAAATATCGAATACTTTAATTATCGTTCACGGTAAATAATCCTGCCTCTGCTTAAATCGTATGGAGAAAGGGCGACTCTGACCTTGTCCCCCGGAACAATACGGATATAATGCTTTCGCATTTTTCCCGAAAGGTGGGCCAAAATAAGATGCCCGTTCTGATTATCCAGTTCCACCCTAAACATTGTATTTGGAAGAGCTTCCCTGACTACTCCTTCTACCTCTATTGCTTCCTCTTTTGCCACTTTAACTCCTTGGTAACAATATAGCAGTTAAAGCCCCTTTGTGTCAATTATGCCTATATGGTAATATAAGGTATGAATTATTATAGCACGAGAAACAAAAATAAAAAAGTGAATTTTGCCGAAGCCGCCCTTACCGGGCTTGCCGAGGACGGGGGGCTTTTTGTGCCGGAAGAAATTCCCCAATATCCTGAATATGTGCGGTCTTCGCTTGGTTCTATGGCGTTTACGGATATTGCCTTTGAAACAATAAAACCGTATGTAAACAGTGAAATTCCAGACAGCGTGTTATCCGACATAGTACGCTCGGCTTTCACTTTTACAGCTCCTTTTGTGCCGGTCGCAGACCGCTTCGCTTTAGAGCTTTTTCACGGTCCGACGGCGGCATTTAAAGACTTTGGAGCCCGTTTTATGGCGCGCGCTTTTTCATACTTGCGCAGGGGGGAAGACAGGTCGTTAAGAATACTTGTAGCCACTTCCGGGGATACGGGCGGAGCTGTGGCGGACGGCTTTTTTGAAGTGCCGGGCATTTTTGTTACAGTTCTATATCCCAAGGGGCGCGTGTCTCCGCTTCAAGAGCGGCAGATTGCCGGTCTTGGCAGGAACATTACAGCCCTTGCCGTAGAAGGCAGTTTTGATGACTGCCAGCGTTTAGTAAAAGCCGCTCTTGCGGACGAAGGGCTTAAAAAACGCACGGCTCTTTCTTCGGCAAATTCAATTAATATAAGCCGTCTGATTCCGCAGGCTGTTTATTATTCAGCCGCCGCAGGAAAAGCGTTTGCAGGGCTTGCCGATCCTGACGGAGAAGCTACGCCGAGAACTTCGAGAGCCGGAAAAACGCGTTCGGCGGAAAGCGGACTGCCCGTTACCCTATGCGTCCCGTCCGGCAATTTCGGCAATTTAACGGCGGGGCTTTACGCGATGAAGATGGGCGCGCCCGTAAAGCAATTTATAGCGGCGACAAACATAAACAAGACTTTTCCGGATTATCTTGATTCAGGCGAATATCTTGCAAGAGTTTCGCAGGCGACAATTTCCAACGCGATGGACGTAGGCGCGCCCAGCAACTTTGAGCGGATGAACGCGCATTTTTCACTGGAGCAGATGCGTAAAATAATTCTAGGCGTTTCAGTCGGCGACGACGAGACTAGGGAAACAATTACGCGCGTGCATGAACAAACGGGATATTTTCTTGATCCTCACAGCGCGGTCGGCTGGAAGGGAGCCGACAAGCTTTACGCGAACAATAAAATCCAACAAGGGGCGCTTGGCGTTCTTTGCACCGCGCATCCAGCCAAATTCGCTGAAACGGTAGAGCCGTTAACCGGTTCTCCTCCCATGCCTGCGTCCCTCTCCCGCACAATGGAAAGAACGGTAAACGCAAAAACAATTCCGGCGCAAACGCCCGCATTGATTGATTTCTTAAATTCAATTTCGTGAAAATATTTTTTAATAAAAGGGCGCAAACCTCCACAAACTTATTTTTTTCTCCTTCCCCGTTTGCCCGCGTCAGTTTGTGCGTTTTAATATTTTTTCTTTTATTTGCGGCATATTCTTCCGCCTGCGATTTGGAAGGGCATTTTGATTTTGCCGTACACAACAGCGGAGAAGAACTTCTTTATTCGGGATGTTATGACGCGGTTAATTCCGGACCGCATATTATTGAATATGTCCTGACAAAAGAAAGAGCGCAGGCAAAGGGCGTAAAGCGTCCGGCGGCGTCATTTACGCAGAACAGGGACAACGGCGTATTACAGCGGCTGTTAGCCGAACACGGCTATTCGCTTCCCCATCACCGCGACTACACCCGTTCCGGTTTTGACAGGGGGCACATGGCCCCTAATGCTGATTTTAACGACACCTATGAAAACGCGCTTATGACTTTTTTTATCGCCAACATTTGGCCGCAAACGCCGCAGGTAAACAGAGTTGAATGGCTTAACACGGAAAACGAAACAAGAAATCTCGCGTCAGAACATTCCGGAGTAAAAGTAATTATCATTGTTGATGAATTTAAAATGGAAAAGGTAGGAAACATCAGCGTCCCGTCCTGTTTTAAAAGACGGGTTTACGGTTTAACGTCAGGCGATCTAATTTATGAAATTGACGTTTATCAGTAGGCCGGTTTTGCCGCTTTCTCTAACATTTCCGCTTTTTTGGCAGGCTTTTTATGAAATCAACCGTTCCGTTAATATGCCGTTTATGCCCCGTTCGTCGCTTTGTTGCCACAACAATAAACTCCCACAGCCCCGTCAGGCAAAAAAAAATTATTTATATTATGTTTCTTTATTACTGATTTCTTTACCGCAGTTTTTACAGCTCGGCAAATAAATTTCATTCACGGTTCCGCATTTGCTGCAAATCCATTTGTCGTTTGCAACAGTATCGGATTCATTTTCAAATGAACCCTTTTTCTCAATTTCATTTGAATTAATATACGCGCCCTCATCTGCAATTTTCTGGTGATTTTCATTAATTTTAGCGTATTCAATTTTCTTTATATCGGAAAATTTAATTAAGAAAATCATAAACAATAAAATATCCACTATACTCCATAAAATAGGGAAAACATAATTATTTTTAAATAATATTTCTTGACCCAAATACGTAAACAGATAATCGCCGAAATATGCAATAATAAAAAATTTTTCGTCCGCTTGTATTATAGACTTGCTTTTACTTACAATGTTTTTTATTTTATAATTTTCTTGTTTAAAGATAAGAGTATGTTCTACAAACAACAATTTAAAAAACATCAGCAAAAATATAATATTTAAAAATAAAGGAAGCGTTTTAGATTCATATATTATCGAAGAAACATACTCTTTAAGCAATAAATCATCATAATTTTCCTTATATAAAGTAACAAGTAAACTGCTGTTTGAAAAAACAAAAACAATACACCATATTATATATATAATAACAAAGAATATTAACGCTAAAAACGCATATTTTATGTATATTTTTAGCGTTTGCAAAATAATTGTTTTGTAACTGTTATATTCAATATCAGGGAAATCATTCAATTTATAACCTATATAATTCTTTATGATAATAATCTCATTTATAAAATATGCTGAAACCGTTAAAAGCAATACAACTGCAAGAATACCGTTAAAATTGGCGTCAATCAAAAATAATTCCAAATTTAACAATACTGAAAAAAACAACAAAGAGAGTATGCCTAACTTGTTGTGATTATACATTTCTTTAATTTTTGCCTTCAAATTATCCATACGTTTCTCCTTTTTTATTTTATGATATTTTTTTTGTAATGTAAAGAAGCATTCTGTAATATTAATTAAGCGCATTGCGCTTAACTTTAATCATGAAAAACTTATAAAAAAACTTGCCGGTGTTTTAGATGTTTCAAAATTCCTGCTGGGACAAAACAAATAAATAATCCGATAATCTGTTTAAATACGCCGCGGCTTCATGACGCGCAGGATGTTTTTCCGTAACGGCGAAAAATATCCTTTCCGCCCTTCTTGCTATTGTCCGCCCTATTTGGATTTGCGCTTCTATGACATTTTTTCCCGGCATAACAAATTTTTCCAGCTTCAGAAGATTGGCGGACAACCTGTCTATTTCTTTTTCCAAACAGGCAACTTCATCTTCAGGCAGAAAAAAATTATCGTTTTTTATGTCGGAAACATGAGACATGATTAAACCGATATTTTTTTGAATTCTTTCTAAAAAATCACGCGAGGAACGCCATGCGTCCTTGCCGGTAATCATGGCTTTAATAAGCCCCAAGTTGCAGTTAAGCTCATCAGCCGTTCCTATAAAATTAATTGTCTCGCCGGTTTTTGACGTTTCGCGTCCGCTTAAATCGCAAGTTTTTCCTTTGTCGCCTTTTCTTGTATATATGCTCATATTACAGCGTGTCAGGGGAATCGAGCCAAACGGGAAGCTGCATTGACGTTTCCAGATAAGCCATCCTGCGTTTTTTTACGGTGATCTCCATTACCGCAAAACCTTCTTCTTCCAATAAACGCAAACGCGAAATAGACACGGGATCGTCTTCTGAAATTCCGGCTTCATCGGCAATGGAACCACGTATTATGCGGTTTACGCGGAAATTAGTTGAAAAAACGCTGTTTTGCAACGGCGTAAGAATCATGCCGAACAATGGGGCGGCAATGCGATCCTTCTTGTCAATTTTTGCCGCGTCCAAAAGCGGAAGATCGGGACGGGGGACAGTCATTATAACTTTTCTTTTTACTTCTTCGGTTTTTTTATCAAAAAGTTCCAACGCTACAAGCTCCCCGGGACCGCACATAAAAACCGCGTTCTGCAAAGCGGGAATAAGCCCTCCTTCAGCGGCGGTTACCGTCTTCCCGTTCACTGTCTTGATAAAAAAACCCTCGTTGACTTTATGCAAATAAGAAGGCGTATTTGGAGCCGTATAAATTATTTCAGCCTCAGAATTTGTTTCGCATAACGTAAGCCCAAGCCACGGACGCTGGGATTTTCCCCCCTTTATCATTGCCGGCAGGGCGGACGTAAGCGTTTCCGCCGGAACCGCAAAGTTAAGCCCTTGATACTGATCCGCGCCGGCAAAAACTATTCCCACAAGCCGCCCCTCACTATCCACTACAGGGCCGCCTGAATTGCCGTGATTGACGGCGGCGTCTATTTGAATAACGTCTCCAATCTGCAAAAAACGCCTTCCAAGAGCGGAGACAATCCCCGACGTTACCGTCTTTTGCAGTCCTACGGGGGAACCAATCGCAAGCACCGTGTCGCCTATTTTCGGAATTACGCGGTCTACAAGCGAAAAAACATATTCAGTCTCGATTCCCGTTTTAATCAGCGCGAGATCAAGCGCTTTATCCCAGCCAATGACTTTGGCAGGAACGCGCGGACTTGTTGAATCTCCCATGCGGATATACATCCGCGAATAACCTTTGCGCTTTGGATCAACTTCGCTTTCTATAACATGATAATTTGTAATTAACAAACCGGATGAATCAACAAAAAAGGCGGAACCTAAAACCCTGTCCGGTATGCCAAACCCCCGTTCAATTCTGTATCCTCTGTCAACAAGAACAGTGGCGACTCCTTTAATCATATCGGAAGCGGTATCGCGGCCTTGAGCGTATTCACGCAGATTGTTAGGAATATTTCTGCCGCCTGCCGCCTGAGCCGCGGCAAGAAAATACGCCGAAGACCGGCGCTGCCGCCCTTCTACGGCTTTTTCAAGAAATAAAATGGCGCTTTGATAATCAAGCGGCTTTATTTCATGCGATCTTACCGCCGCTAAAAACGCGCCAAGGTTATCGCCGTCTTTTAATCTTTTCTTCGCTCCCGCAAGAATAAATTCCGCTTCTTTTCCGGTATGGGCGTTTTTTATTCCAATGCTGGCGATAGACCTGCCCAAAGACACGGCGTCGTCCCATCTTTCTTCCTCAACCGCCTTATCCTGCATTGCGCATAAATTTTCTATTGCTTCTTTTTCATATTTAAGAAGACGCTGCCAGTCTTCATTTTCATTACTATTGGCGGAAGAATAAATTTCTTTATAAATATAGATTTGGTTTAACGCGGCAACCGGATTTTCTTGAACTTTTTTTTCAATGTCGCTTAACCTGAACGAACTTGTAGAACGCCCGGGAGGCGCGTTTTCTTTTTTGTCCACAGTCTCACATGAGAAAACAAATAATGCAAAAATAAATAATATATAAATCTTTCTTTTCATCGTTATCTTCCAGTTTCCGAATAATTCATTTCTCCTCCGCCGTCTATGTCAAAATAATAAACAACCGAACCGTCCTGCAGATACACTTCTCTTGTTTTAAAATTTCCGTTTCCCGACCAATCGCTTTCCGAAGAAGCGATTAAACGGCGGAAATCAAGGACGTTTTCCATTTCGTAATCAGGCGGCGGACTGCGGAAACGGCGTATTGTTTCCATTCTGCCGTCAAGATCGATGTCAATATGCTGAACTACAGGCATTCCTTTTTCAAATTCCGTAACGGAAACCTGCCGTCCTTTTAACGTTTCAACAGACCTAAGTATAACTCCGCTGTCCATGTAAATTGTTTCCGTCGCGCCGTCAATTTCCAAACTTGGACGTGAATAGCTTGAACAAAATGAAAGAAGGGAACGGTAAGTAAGGGCGACATATTGATACGCAAGCTCAGGATACAGAAGCCCCGAAAGTTTGCCGCTTCCGCCAAGTTCAATAAAATTAATCGGCGCGTAATTAAAAAAAACAGGGCCAAACTTAAAAGTTTCATTTTCCAATTCCGCCTGTTTTACGGAAGGATAACGCTCCCATTGCAAATCAATGCGCCTTGAAAAGTCCCGTTCACGCGAAGAGTCATTTCTTGAAATGAATACGGAAACTTTTTGAGGATCATTGTCCAATCCAAAATTAATTTTTAAACTTAAAACATTATTGCTTATGTTGTCAATCAAATAATCAATAAAACCGGCGCGGTAATGAACAGTGTTTTCGATGTAGCCGTCGTTATCGTCATCAATAATTATAAAACCGGAAAAAACAAGAAGTTTGCGCGTAAATAAATCGCGCCCTTCTTCACTGCGAAGCAGTTTATAAGTATCGGCTATAATATTTTTATATATAGAAGGCGTTTCTTTGCCGGAAAATGCGGCAAATAATTCTTCTGTCGCCGTCCTATCGTCAATAAGCCCAAGATTAAGCGCAACGGGAATTGAAGCCGGATTCGGTTTAAAATTTTCCTGATTGGACAAACTTCCCGACCTATATGCGGCGGCGCTTCTTCTTGCGTCGCCAATATCCCTTATAAACGGGGCCGCCATCCACGCAAGTTCAGGGTCGGCTTCCTGCAAAAAAGGAAGCCGCTTAAGCGCAAGTTCAAGCAGATTAATGTCGCTCTGAGGCAATTCAGATGACTGAGGTTTTCTGTTACGCGCATATTCAAAAAATATCCGCAACGGGCGCGGATCGCGCTGGAATCTGACCATAGCTAGCAGAAGGCTGCTTCTAAACTGCGCCGCCGAAGAAACGTAATCATAGCCCGGCTCGTTTCCGCCAGCCATTCCGCGCAAAGCAAGAAGGCGCAGCATTACCGGATCGGCGCGGGAACCGGCAGAATCAATTTTGTTAAGACAAGCGAGCGCATCTTGATATGAGCGCATGGAAATAAGCATTTGCGCTTTTAACAACTGCGCGTCATACTCGCTGTACTTAACCCAGCGGTTAGCGTCAATAGCCTTATTTAAACTGTCAACAACCGTTTTCTGCCTTATGCTGTTTTTATAATGCGATTGAACAACGGCCAAAAGGTATGGAATATCAGAAGATACTGTTGAAAAATCCATTGCGCGATTGGCGGCGGCAAGAGCGTCATCCCACCGCTGTTCGTCAACCGCCTGCTGTATCCATTGAACGTACCTTAGCGCCGCCTGCAAATCGCCTCTCGCGCCCGTTCCAGCCTGCGAATAAACATTAAAGCAAACAAAAGGAAACAGCAGCAATAAACACAAACTATGCAAACCGTTAACTTTCATTCTCGCGCCCCTTTAGGCGGAAGGCCGATAATTTCCCGCACTTCTTCATCAATAAGAGTCTCGCGCGAAAAAAGGGCGTCGGCCAGTTTTTCAAGTTCATTTTTATGTTCTTGTATAATTTTTAAAGCGTTGTTTCTGGCGCGTTCAAGTATTTCCTTAATCGCCCTGTCTATCCTCTGCGCGGTATCTTCCGAATAATCTTTATGGCGCGCTATTTCTTTGCCGAGGAAAATAGGCTCGTCCTCCTGACCATAGGCAATAGGGCCGAGTTCTTCCGCCATGCCCCATTCGCAAACCATGTTACGCGCCATTTCAGTCGCCTGCTGAATGTCGTTCTTTGTTCCAGTGGTCGTCTCGTTATAAAAAAAGTTTTCAGCTAACCAGCCGCCGTAGCAGATGGCGATGCGGTCCTCTATCCAGCCCTTTGAGCGGCTGTAACTGTCTTCTTCGGGGAGGGAAAGCGCCGCGCCCAACGCCCGTCCGTGGGGAACAATCGTAACTTTATGCAGGGGGTCTGAATTTTTAAGATAATAGTGCAATATCGCGTGCCCCGCCTCATGAATGGCGGTCATACGCCGCTCTTTGTCGGAAACCACAAGCGTCTTTCGCGCTACGCCCATAAGCACCCTGTCCCTTGCCTCTTCAAAATCGGACATCATAACTTCGGGTCTGTCTTTTCGCGCGGCGAACAAAGCCGCTTCATTTACAAGGTTCGCGATATCCGCGCCGCTCATTCCCGGCGTCGCCCTAGCGATGCGCGCGAGATCAATTTCCTTATTCAAAGGAATTTTCGCGACGTTGATTTTTAAAATATCCTCGCGTTCCTTTATGTCGGGCATCGCAATAATCACTTGGCGGTCGAAACGCCCGGGACGCAGAAGGGCAGGGTCTAAAACATCGGGACGGTTTGTCGCGGCAAGAATGATAACTCCGTCTTTTGAATCAAATCCGTCCATTTCCACAAGGAGCTGGTTCAATGTCTGTTCGCGCTCGTCATGACCGCCGCCGTAACCCGCGCCGCGAGTGCGCCCTACCGCGTCTAACTCATCAATAAAAATTATACAAGGAGCGCTTTTGCGTCCCTGATCAAAGAGGTCTCTTACGCGGCTTGCCCCGACGCCGACAAACATTTCCACAAAATCCGAGCCTGACATATGAAAGAAGGCGACTCCGGCTTCTCCAGCGACAGAACGAGCCATTAATGTCTTGCCTGTTCCGGGCATTCCGACAAGAAGCACGCCTTTTGGAATACGCGCCCCCATCTTGGTAAACTTATGCGGATTTTTTAAAAACTCAACTACTTCTTCAAGTTCGTATTTCGCGTCCTTCTGCCCGGCTACGTCGGCAAAGCTCACCTTTTTTCCTTCGTCATGGTAGCGTTTTGCCCTGCTTTTTCCAAATTGAAAATTCTTCATGCCCGCGCCCTGCATGTTTCTAAAAATAATCATAATAATTGTAAAACCGATAATCCATGGAAGTATGTCTATAATTATCCGCATGAATGTTATTTTCGTCGGAGAACTTACAATTTTTACGCCCTTGTCCGGCAGGCTGAGAATAAAAGGATCAGACAGGCTAATAACGCGCGTTTTAAACTGGGGGAGACCGCCTGTTGAGGAGCCTTTTAAATAAATATCCGCTATTTTGTCGTCATAAACAGTAACGGATTCAACCTGATTTTCATCGACAAGGCGGATAAACTCCGTGTAGGATATGTTCATAACAGGAGCTTTATCGCCCTTGTAAAAAAAGGCTATAAAGATAACTGACGCTATTATAAAAAAAATAAACGCAAAACTACCCGGTTTTTTAGGCTGAACAGGTCCGCGATCAGGTAATTTATTATTTGAATCAAGCATCAACACCCCCGTCCCACCAATTAATCACAGATTAACAATAAGAGTCTGCATTTAAGAATTTTAAGCGTTTTTTGCTAATTAATCAAGTGCAATCCGGAGCAGCCTGATTGCTTAGGAGTGCAATCCGACTTCGTCAGATTGCTTGGGAGTTTTGCCAAAGGGAAAGCTACAGTTTTTATTGAAATTTTTATTTTGGTAAAATTTCATGTTTTTCTTGTAATGGCTTGCGTTTGGCAAAATTTCGGATTTTTTTTAACGGCTTGCGTTTGGCAAAACTCCAAACCTTTAACCGTTAATTGGTTTTTTTCAAGAGATTTTCTATTTAATTAAAATTTTTTAATAGGCATATAAAAATCATCAAGCTCTTCTTTTTTTATAACCGGTTTTTTTTCTTCTTTATCTTCTTTTTTTTCTTCTTTCTTGTGCACAACATGATATTTTCTTTCTATAAAGCGCGTCATGTGCCTTATAAACTTTTCAAACTCTCTTTCATTCATTCTCTCAATTTTATCTTTTTCTTTTTCCCATCTTCCCTTTACCGTAAAACCAAACGCAAAGTTGTCTGATAATTCGTCATTTTTCTTTGTTACTTCTTTATTGTATACGTTTATTTCCGTAAATTCAATTCCCCTCTCTTTGTACCCTAATATCCTCACTGCATAATTTTGCTTTATAATTACGGCCACGTCTTCAAATATTCTTTCGCTCATCCTTTTCTATCTTCTCCTTCATTTAGTATAACACATTCTTTAACGTATATGCAACAACCGTTAAATTCCGCTTTCAAAGAACTTTTTTAGCGCGAGGAATAAAAGGATTTTTCCCTTCGCGGGCGTTTTTACATGTTCAGCCTGCGGTGTTTTCCGCTAATTAGAGTCTGTCTATAATGTGGACACATTATAGACAGACTACTTTAAAAATCGTATTTTCGTAGCCTTAAGGCGAGAAAATACAAGGTCTGTCCGCAAAGTAACCGACTTTGTGGACAGACTATAATTAATCAAGCTCCCACGCCGGAACAGATATTACATCCTTGCCAATAGAAACGGTTTTTCCGTACAGGCAGACTATCGCCCCCGTACCTGCCGGTTTTTTAAACACAGACAGGTTTTTAAAAGCCCTGTAATCGTCAGCGTTCGGATTGGCGGTTTTCTTTACGTCAATCGGATATAAAGTCATATTTTTTTCGATAACAAAATCGATTTCTTTTTGGTCGGTATCACGGTAGAAATATATATTGGGAATATCGCCGTTGTGCCAATACGATTTTAGAATTTCCGCAAAAACGTAAGTTTCCAGCATTGCACCGCTTTGCGCTCCGTTACGCAGGGCGTCTGAGCTTTCCCATGAACAAAGATACGAGGCAAGCCCAGTGTCCAGAAAATACAGTTTAGGCGTTTTAATCGTACGTTTTGCGACATAGGAACTGTAAGGATACAGCAGATAGATCACCCCCGATCTTTCAAGAATTTCCAGCCAAAGTTTTGCCGTCCGTATGTCAATATGCACGTCTCTGGCAAGATCAGAATAATTAAGAAGCTGTCCCGTCCTTGCGGCGGCGGCTATCAGAAAATTATAAAAAGCCAGTTCGTTTTCTACATTGAAAAAATCTTTTACGTCCCTTTCCACATAAGTTTGGATATACGAATCAAAAAAAATTTTTCTCATGCCATGGGTATGTTTGTTTGTAATAAGGCGCGGAAACGACCCCTGCCATATTTTCTGGTACATTTGAACGGACGTCAGCGGTTTGCCTGACGGTTCTTTTTTTGTTAATTTGAGCGACGGCAGAAAGGACGAGCAGGGCGTTGTTTTTTTCGTAATTTCCCTGTAAGAAAATCCAAGCATATTTAATATCGCGACGCGACCGGCAAGGCTTTCATGTATACCCTTCATAAGGCGGTACTTCTGCGAACCTGTCAGCCAAAACAACCCGTTTTTTTTATTCTTATCCGCATAAAGTTTTATGTAAGGAAAAAGTTCAGGCGCGTATTGCACCTCATCTATAATCACGGGAGGAGGATTTTCATCAATGAATCTCTGCGGATCAGAAACCGCCGCCGCTCTGGCTTTGAAATCGTCAAGCGACACATACCGGCGGTTTTTGCCTCCAAGCCGCTCCATAACCCAGCTTTTGCCGATTTGCCTCATACCCGTCAGCAGAAGCACGGGAAACGCCTTACTGGCTTTTTCTATAACATGCTGTATTGTTCTTTCGATTATCATTTTTTCCTTTGCGTTTATTTTAGCATATATATGTAAAATTAAACGAGACGTGGAAAAAAGTCAATAGAAAAATATATTTATCATTAGGTTAATTTTTTTGTCGCGCCGCAAAAAACGTAAAAACAGCCTATCCTTTAACAATCCGCGAAATCCCGCTTTCAAAGAACTCTTTTTGCGCGAGGAGTAAAATGATTTTTTCACCGTCGCGTCTGATTTTTACGGTTCCAAGCTCTGCGGCTTTTACTTTCATTTCGCAAAAACGCCTTACTGCGGCGCGTTTTACAGGGCGCGAATTTTTTCTGTTTTTTAATAACTCGTCAATGGCAAGAAATACGGCCTCTTCGCGGATAATCAGGGCTTGAGCGAAAAAGTTTTCCGCCTCCGTAAAAACAGAAACAGGAAATTTACTGTCCGCGCGATTTTTCAAACCGTTATGTGAAGTTTCCTTTCCGCGCCCGCGTCTCCGTACTTCCGGTTTATAATCACGCCATTTTATACGGGAGACGGCTTCACCTGCAATAAAGGCGGCTGTAAGCGACTGCGTTTGCGCCATGCCAAAAACACCGCTTTTCCATGAAGGAAACGCCTCATTTAACAGCGGAACAAGAGCGCGGCGTATGCGGTTGCGAAGGTATTTTTCATCGGTATTTGTGGAGTCTTCGCGCCAACTTATGTTTTTGGCTTTTAAGTACTCTACAACGTCAGCGCGGGTCATTTTTAACAACGGGCGGAGAAGACGGCCGCGTTTTACAGGCATGGCGGCAAGACCTGCAGAACCAACTCCGCGCAGGATACGCATTAAAGCGGTTTCCAAAAGATCGTCCTTTGTATGGGCGAGCAAAATGACCGTCTTTTCACCCAGACGGCTTGCTTCTTTGGAAAACGCCCTGTGGCGGAAAAAACGGGCTGAGGCTTCTATGCCCATTCCCTTTTTCCGCGCAAGAGCGGCTATTTTGCCCTGCGGAATATTTTCAACGCGGCATTCAATACTGTTGTTTTTGCAAAAGTCGCGGACAAATTCGGCGTCGCCACGGCTTTCTTCCGCCGGGCGGATACCGTGTTCAACGTGGAGACAAAAAAGCGAATTTTTGCCGATAACGCCGCTGTTTCTAAGAGCGAGTAACGCCGCAAGCAGAGCCATTGAGTCCGCGCCGCCTGAAACGGCAGTTAAAAAGACTGTCCCGTGCGGACAGTCTTTTAAGCAAGAAGAAACATTATTCTCAAATTGAGAGCAGATAGGTTATTTTTTCTCCCCGGCGGCCTTCTTGTCCCCTGCGGCCGGAGCGGCTTTCTTGTCTCCAGCGGCTGGCGCGGCTCCTGCAGCCGGAGCGGCTCCAGCGGCCGGCGCGGCAGCGGCTTCTGCGGCGGCTGGCGCGGCTGTTTCAACCTTCGCGAATTTCACCAGCGCAAAAACCTGATCCGGATTTGTAATAAGTTTAACTCCGTCAGCAAGCGGAATATCCCTGACATGCATGGACTGGTTGGCTTTAAGCCCCGAAATGTCAATATCGATCCTTTCGGGCAAGTCTTTGGGAAGACATTCAATTTCAATTTCATGCAACGGAGTTTCCAACATACCGCCGTCGCGTACGCCGATAGGGTTCCCGTTGAAAATAAGGGAAACTTTCGCGCGAAGGGCGACTCCGCTTTCTACTTCGTAAAAGTCGATATGAAGAATATTACCGTCAATGATATTGCGCTGGGTATCTTTTACAAAAGCTTCGTATGTTTTGCCTTCTACTTCTACTTTTACTATTGTACTTTCAGAGATACCTTTTGTCCCTTTAACAAAATCAACGGCGGCCAAATCAATAGATACGGATTTGCCTGATCTTCCGTAAATTACAGCCGGAATCCTTCCGTCCCTTCTAATCCTTCGGGAATCGGCGGAACCCTGTTTCTGACGATTTTTTGCCTGTAATACAACCTTGCCCATATAATTACCTCAATAAAAAATTAACGGGATTAAACCCTATCTGGGACGACAGGATTCGAACCTGTGAATACCGGCTCCAAAGACCGGTGGCTTACCACTTGCCGACATCCCATTTTTCGGTAAGTTTACTAAAAACACCGGAAAGAATCAAGTGAAACTTATAAAAAAAACCGTTTGGTTTTTTTTATAAGTTTCTAGAAGAAAACCGCTAAATCATTACAGCATAATGAAATTATAAGGCTATTTTCTTCAGAGATTTCTTTAAAATGTAAGACCGGACTAGATGTCGTCCGAGTTTTCGGAGACAGTATCAACATCGCCGGATTCGTACTTATCCAAAATACGTTTTTGTAACTCCGCCCTAAATTCCGGGTGAATGGGATGGGCAACATCCTTATACTCCCCCGCTCTTGTTTTTCGGCTGGGCATAGCGATAAAAACTCCTGTTTTGCCCTCAATAATCTTTATATTGTGAACAACAAAGCAATCATCAAATGTAACCGTTACATAAGCTTTCGGCTTGCCGCCTCCGGCTACCTTTCGGACCCTAATATCAGTAATTTCCATGGCTCTCTCCTTTAAAGTCCTAATGTTGATAAGAGATTGATAAAAGCCCCAAAACGGAACGCTTTTATTGCTAACCTCAATTTATTTTACATTGTAATATGGTTTTGTCATGAAAGCAAGCAAAAATTTTTAGAAATAATAATAATGTTTCATATAAATTTTACAAAAAATAGAATTTTCATAAATCATTTCCTCACAATGAGAGTATCGTATGACATAATTAAGAATTATGAAATTTACTTATGGAAAAAATTCAAAAAACTGAATTTTTGAGCCTCTTGTCCTATTTATGTTCAGTAATATTGAAATTCACTACGCTTCCCTGAAGAATCCCTGTAAGTTCATAAGCGCCGCTTTCAAAATCCTGCGCGTATTCATAAGTTTCGTTCATAACTCTCGCCGGCTGCGCCCTTCCCCTTGAAGCTTGAGCGGCTCCGCTTTCGTTGTATACAACGCTTATTCTGTAAAAGCCGGGAGCAAGAAAAATGTCGCTTTTACCGTCGGACGGAACCAATTGCCTGCTTTTTACTGTCGATTTTTCAAAATCTGTATATAAGCCCTCTATTTTTGTAACCGTAATTCCCAATCCCCTTATAATCTGCACGGGTTTTGGCATGATTTTTCCGTTTAAATACCATGAGTTATTTTTAAATTCATAAGTTCCGCCGGCATATTCAAAAGCGTTCAAGATATTAAAAAATGACTGCGGAAAACCTTCATTTCCCAAAAATCTTAACGTCAAATTTGCCGGAATGCGGATGCTGGCCAAACTGCTGTTATTGGCAAATACGTTTTCTTCCAAAACTTTTAAATTTGACATGATAACAACGCTGGTAAGGTTGTTGTTTCTAAACGCAAACCGTTCAATAGTAACGAGCTTTTCAGGAATAGTTACCGACGTAAGCCCGTTATCAGCAAACGCGTTTTCCCCGATAAATGTTACGCTTGCCGGAATTGTTATATTGGTCAGCCTGTTGTTGCAGAACGCTCCTTCTTCAATGGTTACAAGCCCTTCATGAAGAGTTACGCTGGTAAGGCTGTTATTTCTGAACGATGAATGTTTGATGACTGTAACGCTTGAAGGGATAGATATATTTGCAAGATTATTATTGTTAAACGCGGAACGCCCTATGCTTGTAACGGTAGACGGAATATTTATACTGGATAATTTATTGTCCTCAAACGCCCTCTCCCCTATGCTTACAACGCCTTCCCCAAGCGTTACAGAAGTTAATTGCCTGTTGTTAAAAAAGGCGTTATCCTCTATTGTTTTTACGCTTCCGGGAATTGACAGGCTAGTCAAGTTGTTATCGGCAAACGCGGCGTTGCCGATTGTCGTAACGGTTGACGCTATGCTTACGCCCGCCAAACCGTTTTCCGCAAACGCGCTTTCTCCGATTTCCGTAACGCCTTCCGGTATTCTCAGATTGATCAGCTTGTTTTTATAGAACGCGAAACGCCCGATAATTTTAACGCCCTGCTGAATATTTACATTGGCTAATTGATTGTTTCTGAAGGCCGAACGCCCGATATTCGTTACAGTCGGCGGAACAGTCAATGATGACAACTGATTATACGCGAACGCGCTTTCCCCTATGCTTGTAACGCCGCTAGGAACAGTTAAGCTGGACAGCTTATTATTCGCAAAAATGCTGTTTGGAATTACCGTAACGGCGGAAGGAATGGTTACGCTGGCGATTTGATTATTCATAAACGCTTCATCACCAATACTTACTATGCCGTAAGGAATGGCTATACTGGTGATCGCGTTATCCTTAAAGGCGGCTTTTCCGATTGTTTCCAAATCGTCATTAATGAACGCGTCCTTCAATTTGTTGCTTGCAAAAGCGTTATCCCCTATAGATACGACGCCAAACGGTATTGTTACGCTGGTCAGGTTATTGTTAATAAACGCGCCGGATTCAATTACCTTAACGCCTTGCGGTATTGTTACGCTGGTCAAATTTTTTCTCCTGAACGCATGGGTTCCAATAACGGTTACAGGATACTTATTTATTTGCGGAGGGATATTAACGGCAGGGCCTTTTCCTTTATATGCGGTTATAGTAACGGTCGTGTCATCGCCGGTTCCGACCATAGTATACGAAAAATCAACAACGCTGGCGTATGGCTGGGCGTGGACAGGAGCGCAAACAAAAATCAATCCGACTACAAAATAAACAAAAACAACCGAATAAATAATGTTTTTCCTCATAACGAATCTCCTTATTTTCATCCGTTTTTTTACGGCAATTGCCCACGGCGGTTTAATGCCGATTACCGCAAGAGTATCCGCCGTTTTTATGGCAGATACTTATAAATATAGTACAAATTTAGCAAAACGCAAATAAAAATGTTAATTTCACATAATTGAGCGGCATTCCCGGACAAACGCCCATTTTTTTCTCAAGGCTTTAACCGCTTTTTTCGCCTGCTCCCTGCCGGCGAAAACTCCAAAACAGGTAGCCCCCGATCCGGAAAGATTTGCGTACTGCGCCCCCAATCTTTTAAGGTTTGCGATTATCTCATTATAAACTGATTTTTGGCTCTCCGGTAAAAAATTTAAAAAATCGTTAAAAAAATAAGGGTAACCCTTTTCATCAAATTCGCCATTTTTTACAAATTCATCAATTTTTCCGGTTTGCATGGAAGTGCGGTTTTCGTCAAGCGTTTTAAAAGCGGCGGATGTTTCGCTGTGGAAACCCGGGTTAACCAGCGTTAAAAACAGTCTGGGGGCTTTTAACGGCAAAATACGCTCTCCCCTGCCTGTTACAAGGGCGGCTGGGGTTTCATGGATAAAAAACGGGACGTCGCTGCCAAGAAAAGCCGCCATTTCCAATAAATCTTCGCGGCGGCAGGGTAAACCGGCTATTTTATTCAAAGTTAAAAGGACAGCCGCCGCGTCTGACGAACCGCCCCCAAGCCCGCCGCCCAAAGGAATGCGTTTTTTTACCTTTATTTTAAGCCCCTGCCCAAAACCCGTTTTTTCACGAAAAATTGACACAGCCTTAAAAATGATGTTTTTCTCCGCCGGCAGTTGGGTATTTAACCCTTCCATGTCGATTTTTACTGTATTTTCGCCTTTTAAAATGTTAAAATACAGGGTATCGCCGAAATTTACCGCCAAAAAGACGCTTTCTATGTCATGAAAACCGTCCTGCCGCCTGTCTTTTACGCTTAAATGAAGATTAATTTTGGCAGGGGCAAAAACAGGCTTTGTTTTTATTAATACAGGCATAGAATACAGAATAACATATTTAAGGATTTTTTCAAAATCTTTAAAAACCAGTTGACAATTTCGTCTATCCTCTTTTATGTTTTTATAAGGAGGTTTTTTTAAACCTTCATTACTCAGTTTAGATTCAAGAAATTTAATTTCTAAAGGGAGAACATTATGGTTCTGAACGGAGCTTTGGATCAGGAAGATTTAACGCTGATACCGGTAAACGGAATTGACGCCGTTTATGAAAAAGAGAGTCCACCGCCGGCTTTCATCTTCAGTGATGACGATGACATTGATGATGATTTTGATGATGAAGATGATTACGAAGACGACGAATTGGAAGACGATGACGATGAGGACGAAGACGAGGACGAAGATGACGACGACTATGATGACGATGATGAAGACGACGACTATGAAGACGAGGACGAAGAGGAAGACGACTACGAGGATGAAGAAGACGATGAAGATTGGGATGAAGAAGACGAGTAATTAAGGCTATATAACATCTAAAGGTTCCGAATCTTTAGATGTTTCCTTTATTTTCTTCAACCTGCGCGTTTTGAAACGTTGGGATAAGAGTCCAAAGTTTTTCAAGTTCGTAAAATTCACGCGCGCCTGAAGTCATCAAATGTATGATTATTCTCCCAAGATCGATCAAACGCCATTCGTCGTCTGAATCTTTGCGCGAACTGCCCAATATTTCTATCTTATTCACATGGCAGTATTCTTTAATGTGCCGGTCAAGACCTTCGATGTGCGCTTTACTTGCCGCCGTCGCAATTATAAAAAAATCCGTCCAGTTGTTAATTCCGCGCAAATCCAGTATGGAAACATCCTGCCCTTTATGTTCCTGTAAAAGCGCGCCAAAACCGGCCGCTTGTTTGTCAATTTCCGACGACGTATCTTCCATTAAAGTTCCTTCCAATAAGCAAAGTAACATCCGCTTTGTATTCAAAATTTTGAAGGGAAGAAGCGTCTTCCTGCGCGCTAAGTTCCCTTCTAATGTTAGTGCAATGGATAATATCGGCAAATTCTTTTACTATGTTTTCATCTCCAGAACGGTGGATAATAACTGTTCTTTCATAATTATTCCTATCCGCGTTTGCGATGGAAATTATGTCATAGCCAAAACTGCGCAGCATTTCAGCCGTCTTTCCCGCAAGACCGTTAATCGCTGTCCCGTTTAAAATTTCAACGGTAAGAACGCTGTCAAGCAAATGGATTTCAACTTCACGGGTAAGCGCGCTCAAAGTCTGGCGGACAACTTCTTTTACAATTCCGTCCCAATGCGGTATAATCAGCATCTGCCCCGACACTTCTTTCAGGCTTCCCCCGATAGCTTGAATATTAGTTCTGTCTGTATCTATATTGACAAACTCGTTAAAGAGAAGCATCATCGTGCGCTGGTTCATGCTTGTTCTGAAAAATGAATGGTACATCTTTGCGGCGTCCGGATTATTAAGTTTTTCATTCATCTGAATCTGGCGTTTAAGAAGACCGAGAAAAAAACGATGCCTGCGGAATACTTCCATGTCGCTGTCCTCATGAGGCAGGGTGTATGTAGCGTAAAGGCTCGCCTTATCGCCGTCCAAAACAGTCATGCCGGAGGGAAACAGTATTACCTTATCGCCGTCCCTGTACGATACCGCGGAAGGAATAAAAATCTCCACTCCTTCCAGAAGGTCTACAATGGAAACAAGATTTTCCTTTGTGATAACAAATGAAAAATTTATCTCTATCCCTAAAAGTTTTTCAATTTCACTTTCGTAACTGCCGATTCTCGCAGGATCATACACCCTGTCAATCCTGTCTACGCGGTTGATTTTCGAGATTAACAGGCCAAGATTTTCCGGTATGTCAAAAATAGCCGCCCGTCTTGTAACAGGATAATACATAAGCACGTAAGTGCTGATTGGCATTTTATTGTCTTCGATGATAAAAAGAGAACTGACGACGCGGTTGCCGGAAAAAGCGTCTTCCACAGGGTTACTGCGGAACATAATCAACGAAAAAACGATTCCAAACGCAAGCAGAAGAAATATTAACACGAGTAATAAAATGGAAGCGTCGCCTTTAATTATTCTCAATTTTTTCTTTCCTTACCTTGTCCAACAGCAATACTGTTTCTTTGGATAAAGCCTGTCCTTTTGCCTGCAATTTAATAATTGTTTTTTCAATTACGGCAATAAGTATGTTATCTAAAGATTCTTCCCTGCACATTTTTCTTAAAGCAGGGTCTATATTTCTTGAGAAGTCGGTTTTGTCGGCAATATAAATTATCTTTGCCAACTGCCCCATATTTTCACTGCCCGACGTATGAACCGCAACAGCCTCAATCACATCTTCATTATGAATGCAGAAACGCTCTCTTAGCAAGACCGCCGCGGCTTTTCCATGCAATAGATTAGGTCTTTCCATTTCAAGGTCGGAAATTTCCATTCCTGCGGTTTTCACTATTTTTATCATCAGTTTGCCGTCCATTTGTTTCGCCAAGTCGTGGGCGATTCCGGCAAGGTAGCCGTCCTTAGGCTCAATGCCGAAACGACTGCATAAGTCAAAGGCGTGAAGGGCTGTGTGCCTTGAATGAAGGAAACGCTCGGTATTCAGGGTTTCCCTCGCCTCCGTTTCTATACGCTCTATAATGCTGTCAGGAGGGGGCGTAGAAGGCTTGTCTCCGCCATATCCGTATAATTCTCGGT
>Ga0268262_10001662_pt1 | contig 27118 bp, 19 predicted proteins | sample TergutNc150P3_FD_190354 | JGI IMG/M metagenome (GOLD analysis project Ga0268262, IMG submission 190354) | Nasutitermes corniger P3 segment gut microbial community from laboratory colony in Florida, USA - Nc150 P3 (SPAdes) (version 2) | ecosystem: Host-associated > Arthropoda: Insects >... | reverse complement strand
AGACAGCGGGTTTTGATTCCGCCATTCGTTGGTTCGAATCCAGCTACCCCAATGAAAATTTTGTAGTTTTTAACGAGTAAAATGGAGAAATTATGCAGCTAACAACCCTTAATGCACAGATGCGCACGGCAGGTTCTTCTAGAGATAGCGGCCGTGTTCGCAAAGCTGGCAACATACCTGCCGCTTATTACGGCAAAGGTTCCGAATCGGTTTCCATAAGCGTTTCGGAAAAAGATTTAGAGACTGTTCTTGCGCCCGGCAAAAGATATACCTTGCTGGACTTGGTTATAGATGGCAAGGCTGGGAACCCCGCCATAGTTTATCAATATCAAAAACACAGCATTTCGCAAAAAATAATCCACGTGGACTTTTTAAAGATAGACGAGAATACGCCTATTTCCGTGCGAGTTCCAATTCGCCTTTCTGGCATACCCATAGGCGTTAAAAACCAGGGCGGCAACCTTTCACAGGAAAGTCGCTACCTAAAGCTCTCCGCAAAGCCAGCAGACATACCCGCAAGCATAGAGCTGGACGTTTCCGAGATGCCCAACAACACAACCTATTATGCGGAAAAACTGGATTTAGGCAAAGCCTCTTTGGTTTCCCCAAAGCGCACGGTTATCTTTACCATAACCAAGGGACGCGAAGCCGAGGCCGAAGCTGCCGCCCCAACAGCAGCCGCTGCGCCAGCTGAGGCAGCAGCCCCTGCGGCAGCAGCTAAAGGCGCCCCAGCAGCCAAAGGAGCACCCGCTGCAGCAGCCAAAAAAGAAGAGCCTAAAAAGGATGCCAAAAAAAAGTAGCCCAGCGATGAGCACCAATGCCTAATGTAACTATTCGTGAAGACGATGTTATGATAAAGCTCCGCAGTTTGCGGAAGAGTTTTGGCAATCAGGATGTTCTTTTAAACGTGAATTTGGATATAAGGCGCGGAGAGACTATGGTGATCATAGGGCAATCCGGCGGCGGGAAATCGGTTATATTAAAACACATGATTGGGCTTTTGCAGCCGGATGGCGGAGAGGTGAGCGTTGACAACGTGATAATCTCCACCCCAAAATTCTTTGACACGCACACAATACGCAGAAAGATGGGAATGCTTTTCCAGATGGGCGCGCTGTTCGATTCCATGGACACAGGCGAAAACATAGCCTTTGCCCTGCGCGAGCACCACCCGGAGCTAACCGAAAGGCAAATACAAGACAGCGTAACCGAAAAACTAAAGCTGATAAACTTGGTGCCGGAGTTCCGCACCAAAATGCCCAACGAACTCTCCGGCGGCATGAAAAAGCGCGTAGCCCTTGCGAGAGCCATAGCCCTAAGCCCTGAAATACTTTTATACGATGAGCCTACCACAGGGCTAGACCCAATAACCTCCGACGTTATAAACGATTTGATTTTGGATATGCAGTCAAAGCTGGGAGTGACTTCGGTTGTGGTAACCCACGACATGGCAAGCGCGTTCAAGGTGGCAGACCGCATAGCCATGCTTTACAAAGGGCGCATAATTGAGGTTGGAACGGTAGAAGAAATAAAAAACACCACAAATCCGTTTGTAAAACAATTTATCACGGGGCAAAGAAATTTACCCACAGGTACCACCGCGCGTTGATTTTCTACTTTAGCCATGATGTCCCCTTTTATAATTCTAGACTGCATCTTTATACTCCTGCCTTTTTTGGTTTTAGGAGTTGGGTTGCTTTCAACAAGGTACTCCAATGCTTTAGCCAATGTTGGTTCTGCGGCTCTGTTTTTGCTCTACGCCGGGTTTTCGCTCTGCGGGATTGAAGACGGGAAGATTAGCGTAAGCATATTGACTTGGAGCATAAACGGCCTTGGGATTTTGACAAGGGAGCTTTTGCTTTTGTCTTTCTTTTTAGCCTCTGTTTTGAGCAACAGCTATAACTTGAGGAACAAGCCGGAATTTTTAAGCGCAATGCTGTTCGTGGCGGTTGGCGGAATGCTGGTGGTTTCTGCCAATGAGATTTTATCCTTATTCATAGGCTTGGAGCTTGCAACTATGCCCATGTATTTTTTGGTGGCTTGGAATAAATTCTCATCCAAAGGCTCGGAGGCTGCCCTTAAATATGTGCTTATGGGTTCGGTAGCCACAGCTACCCTGCTGTTTGGCATGGGCTATTTGTACGGCTTTGCCGGCTCGCTCTTTTACGCTGATATTCACAACGCGGTGTACAACACAGCTGGCACAGATTTAAAGCTATTGCTTATAGCGATGGCTTTTATAGTGATGGGTGTGGGCTTTAAGCTAACCCTGTTCCCCTTTCACACTTGGGCGCCGGACGTTTACGAAGGCGCGCCAACCCCCATAACAGCCTATCTCTCCGTAAGCTCAAAAGCGGTTGCGCTTGTGTTCCTGGGTGTTTTGGTGTACGGGCCTTTGGCGGAAGCGGGCCTTGTGTTCAGGCTTATATTCTCCATGCTCGCCATGGCAACCATACTCATAGGCAATCTTGGCGCGTTGAAGCAGAGCAGGTTGCGCAGGTTCATGGCATATAGCTCCATCGCTCAGGCGGGCTATATCTTGATAGGCTTGTGCGGAGAGGCGCGGCTTGGAGTTTCGTCTTTTGTCTATTACCTTTTTCTCTATGCGTTTTCAAACTACCTGATGTTCTTTTTAATAGGCATAATAGGCAAAAACCGCATGGAGAGTTTTGCCTCGCTCTCCGGCCTTTCTAAGCAAAACCCGCTGCTCGCCGTTCTGTTTGCGGTAAGCGCGTTTAGCTTGGCTGGCATTCCGCCGCTTGCAGGGTTTATAGGCAAGTGGATGGTGTTTGCAAGCGCGGCCTCCGTTGGCAATTATGCGCTTGTGGGCTTTGCCGCCATAAACAGCGTAATAGCTCTTTACTACTATTTGCAAATAGTAAAAGCCGCCTGGGTAAACGACATAGACGAAAACTTGCCGCCTGTGCAAATCTACGTTTGGCAGAAAATAAGCCTGGCTTTTTTGGGCATAGCCGTTCTGTTCTTTGGCATAGCCCCGTGGCTGCACTCATACATCTTTAAAATGGCTCTGTGAGCCGCCGCTGATTACTCAGTGACCAGCTTGACAATTTTTGCATACACGCTGTTTGTAAGGGCGTAAGTTTCCAAGCCTTCTATCAAGTTGAGCGTGCTGAAAATAATCTTGCCTTTGCCGTGTTCTATGAACTGCAAATCCACGCCTTCTTGCAAATGGCCGTCCTTTAAGGAAACGGAATGCACAAGGCTTTTTGCATCTTTAATTTCCGGCATGGAAAGGCCGGGCGCAATGGCGGAACAAGTTTTATCCAAAACATCTTTGCCAAAAAATTCCTCTTTAAGCGGGGAATCCTTTAATATATAATGCACTGCTGTCCCTCCGGCACCGGAGGAATAAAAGTATTCCAAAGAGCAGCCAAAAGAGGAGCAGCCGTTAAACATCTTTATATCTTCCGGGTCTATATCCGAGATAAATAGAATTTTGCCGCCTTTTACCGCATCCGAAATGGATGTGAGAATGGAATTGTCTGCCCAGGAGCTGAGAGCCGCAGTGAACATTATTGGCTTTTGCCCATTTATCATTTTGATTATTTCCGCAGAATTTTCTGCGGTGTCCAAAAATTCGGTTTTTGCAAGAGCAGCCTTAATATCAGGGGCATCGATAATCTCTATGGGTTCTTCTGCGGAGTAAATTTCCTCGTCTGAGTCCAAGAGCGCGAGCTTCAAGGTGTAAGAGCCTGTTTTTTGCGGTGCTTTTAGGCTGAGTTCCCCTATGGAAGCGAGCGCGAGTTTAGGCATCGGGAATTTTTTGCTCTGCGAAACCACGCTGTGCCCAGCTTTGTCCAAAAGCTGGGCAGATACGCCAACCTCGTCCAGCCTTTTTTCATTTAAAACATTCAGCTGAAACGAGATTACCTCATTCTTCGCCACAACCCTTTCCAAACCGCTCATCAGCAATTTGGTGGAAGCGGTTATCTGCTTTATGCTCTGTTCCAAACCCTTGCTCGCGCCGGATTCGTCAATAATTCCGCACAGGTCGTTTTTAAAATCCGCCCATTCCTCAATAAAGTAGCCGCTCACAATGGGGCTGCTCTGCAAGCATTGTATATTCTGCTCAAGCCCGGATACCGCAAGCTCGTTTATATCTTTTGTTTCGCTGCCTGTGATTTTTTTGATTTTTTGCGCCACGCTTTGCAAACCGGCATTGTTTTTCATAGAACCGAACAAGCTGTAATTTTTTATGGAAAGCAAAACCTTCCCGTTTTTGTTTATATCATCCGTGAACTGCTTGTAGTTATCCTGCAGCCAAGCGTCCCCAAAGAATGGGTCCGGTATAATAAAATCTTCGTCTTCGCCAATGCCGTAGCGGGATAGAAATAGCATAAAAGGAACCCCGCCAAAAATTTTAAGGGCAAGGCGATGCGAGGAATACGCCACGATATTCCCGTCTGTTACGCCCATAACCTTTCCGGTTGCGCCAAAAGTCTTTTCGCGCCCGTGCCTAAAGTTTTGGTCGTTATCTATAAAAACGTTATTCACATTGCTTATTGCCGCATGGCAGCTTTCCAACGTGTTTATGCGCTCCAAGAGCTTTGCCCCGTTCTCCAAAATCAACCTGCCGTTGTCTGAGCCTAGAATCCATGCCGCCAAACACGGGTGGTTTACGCTTTCGCATACTATTTCCCGCGCTATGTCTTTTACGGCTTCCAAGCCCATTTTGCTGGATTGCTCATCGCATATAGGGAATTCCTGAAACACCAAAAGCCCAAGCTCATCGCATACTTCCAAAGCCTCTTTGTTAAAAGGGGAGCCGCCGGTGCGGACTGCGTTAAAGCCAAGCTCCTTGATGCTCTCCAAATCTTTTTTAACCGGAAAGCCCTTGCGCTGGCTGTACACTATGCCCTGTATTTTGATTATTGAATCGTTAAAGAAAAAGTCGCCTTGCTTGCAGTCAAATTTTTTAAAACCGAAGTTTGAGGCCACGCTTTTTGAGCCTTCTACGCTCACTTCCAAAGCGTATATGCTGGGTTCCTCTATTGTCCATAGTTTTATTTCTTTAAACCCAAGTTGCAGGGTTATATTTGCGTTTTCCTTTTCGAGTTTAACCTCTTTTTGCATAAACGAAACTTCGTTCTTATGGTTGCGAATGCCTATTTTCAGCTTGGTTGCGCAGTTGCGCGCATTGTTGAAAGATATCTTTGCGCCTATCTGCTTTCTATCGCAGTCCGTGGCTATTTCCAAAGCGGATATCACAGCTCTTTCCCCGCTTATTATGGATACTTTGCCGGAAAGCCCCGCAAACGGGAAACGCTTCCACGGCAAGCCAAGGGGCATGGTCTCTGCGGGTACAGGCTCCCCGCCGGTCATAAGCTCAAAATCGTTGTTTTTTGAAACCGTGGACACTTTAACGCACAGCAAATTCTCAGCGCCGCTCTTGACATAAGACGAAATATCAAATTCAAAAGCCGTGTTTGCGCCAAAATGGTTGCCCGCAAATTTACCGTTCACCCATACAACAGCGTAAATCGCCACCTGCTCAAAACGCAGGATGCACCTTTTATCTTTGTTTATAGCGGAAAACTTCTTGTAATAAAAAGCCGTTGTAGCTTCGTTTTCGTTCCAAATATGCGGAACGCTTATATTTTTAGCGTTATCCGGGATGTCTGTGAACCTGCGGTTAGCCACGCCTTTGTTCTCCAAGTCCCAAACCAATTTCCATTCGCCATTTAAATCTATCTCATGCATGGTAAATGAATCTAGAAAAAATAAATTTTACTATATTAGTATGTATTATGCTCTATATCCCCTTTTTAAAAAAAATCAAAGTTTTGGCTTTGTCTGTGGCAATGTTCGCTGGTTTTGCGGTGGCTGGCGAGGGAAATATCAACTACTACGGCCAGCTCGGCGTGCACAAAACGCAGAGCGCGCAGACCCTTGGGCACGGCCGCTTGGGGATTGGCTTCTTTCTAGAAGGCGCAGGTCTAAATGGCAACCTTGTAGAAGACGATAAGTTTTACATTCCGAATCAACCGCGTACAGAGTATTACACCACAGCCAAATTTCTTGGCTTAAATCTCTACCCGTTCCTGTCTTTTGGGCTTTCTGAATATTTTGATTTTTCAATAGGGTTCCCGGCTTACGGCGAGTTTTTTCAAGTGGATTCCACCGGGGGGAGAACGGGAATAGATTTAACCGCAGGCGGGCAGGGAAATTTATTTCTCTCCTTTAAATTCAGGGCTCCCTTTGACGATAGCTTTCCCTTTGACTTTGCGATTATCCCCGGCTTTGGCATAAACACCGGCAGAGAGAATGCGAATAAGCTGAATGACTACGGCCCCTGGATCCGCGACCCTATGTTCCTAAACGTAAATCCCACCATAACCGAACCCTATCGTGTAGGCGACTCTGCTAGTAAGGGTTCTTCTTATACCAATGCCAATAATTATTTTAAATTCGGGATTGCGAGCACGTTTGATTTTAACAGGATAAGAGCCAACATCCCGCTTATGGTTCACCTGAATTACTCAAACAGAAGGACTCTTGGAACAGATGGGAAAAATTATCCTATAGTTCAGGGTTTCTCCTCGGCTTTGGAATGGACTCCCATGCAGTACGTATCCCTTTACTCGGAATACTATACCGAGTGGCTGCCCTCAGACAAAGATATCACCGTGGATTTGAGTACCGTTTCGGTAGGCGGCTCCTTCCATTTGTCAAAGCATGTGGACATGCACCTAGGCGCGCAGATATTCGTTGGGGATAAAGGTAAATACGCGGACAAATTAGCCACAAATTTTGACAATGACGGCAATAAAATTTATTACAGCGCAAGGCTTATCCCGGACTACGTGGCTTATGGAGGCTTCACCATCAAACTGTTCACAATGGACCCTGTAGTGGAAGAAGTGGAAGAAGAAGAAGAGGAATACCGCAACCCCGATACAGACGAAGACGGAGTGTGCGACCCGTGGGTATCGGAATCCGGAAGGCAGCGCGAGTTTAAAAAAACTTGCTCAGGCATAGACCTATGCCCTTACGAGGCTGGCTCTTTGGCGGACAAGGGCTGCCCGGAAAAGCAAGCGGAAGCGGTACCTGCACCAACAATTTTGTTCACCGTAAGCCCGGATGTTGTAAGCAAAGGGCAGTCCGTTACCCTCACTTGGCAGGTATCCAATGCTTCTTCAGTTGAAATAGAAGGCATAGGCTCGGTTGAGGCGAGCGGCTCAAAGAAGGTTAAGCCCACGGCTAACACCACCTACACTCTCACGGCTACGGGCGATGGCGGCACGCGGACATCTTCTGCGGATGTTGAGATAGCGGCAGGGCCTTTGCCTATTATCCTGTTCAGCGCAAACCCCGAATCCATACAGACCGGGCATTCCGTTTCGCTGAAGTGGGAGGTGACCAACGCCACCGAAGTGACCATAGACAACGGAATAGGCAAAGTTCAGCACAAAGGTTCCAAGCAGGTTAAGCCCACGAGCAACATTGCGTACACCTTGACCGCAACGGGAGAAGGCGGCACTAAAACAGAAACGGTGGAGATTGAAGTGGCAGAGCCACCCCCCATCGAAGCAAGGGTGAACCTGCAAGGCGTAACATTTGGCAGCGGCAACGCTACATTGACCCCCAATGCCAAAAAAGTTCTTGACGGCGTTGCGGAACAGCTTTTGGCAAACTCAAAAGTGAAAATTGAAATTCAGGGCCACACGGACAACCAGGGCAAACCTGCGGCAAACCAAGACCTGTCCCAGCGCAGAGCAAAAGCTGTTGTGGGTTACCTAGCTACCAAAGGTGTTAGCACAACCCGCATGAGAGCCGTTGGCTACGGGCAAGATGTACCTATAGCGGACAACAAAACTGCCGAAGGCCGTGAGTTGAACCGCCGAATAGAGATGGTAAGAGTGGATGACTAGGATGGTAAGAGTGGATGATTATGACGGTAAGAGTGGATTATTAGGAGAATTTTATGATAAGTCTAAAAGGCAAAAACGCCATAGTCACGGGGGCTACCCGTGGCATTGGCTTGGAAATTTCAAAAGTTTTGGCCGAGAACGGCGCGAACGTGGCAATACTGGACATACAGCTAGGCGATGGCTCATCTATAAAAGAGGTTGAGGCACTTGGAGTCACCTGCAAAGGCTATGCTTGCGACGTGTCTAGCCCCGAAGCTGTTGACGAGGTGTTCAAGCAGATTTTAGCGGACTTTGGCAAGGTGGATATTTTGGTGAACAACGCCGGCATAACCCGCGACAACCTGCTTATCCGCATGAAGCAGGAAGATTTTGATTCCGTTTTGAATGTGAATTTGCGCTCCGCCTTTATATGCACAAAGGCCATAAGCTCTCACTTGATGCGCAACCGCTCAGGGCGCATAATAAACATGGCTTCCATAAACGGCATACGTTGCCAAGCCGGGCAAGCCAACTATGCAGCCTCCAAAGCTGGCATAATAGGCTTAACAAAATCCAACGCGATGGAGTTTGCGGCACGTGGCGTGACGGTTAATGCCATAGCCCCAGGCTTTATAAAAACCGCCATGACCGAGAAGCTAGCCCCGGAGGTTATAGCCAAATACAAAGAGGCAATACCCTTAAAGGATTTGGGCAACCCTAGGGACGTGGCTAACGCCGTTGCGTTTTTGGCCTCTGACGAGGCAGCCTACATAACAGGGCAGGTGCTAGGCGTGGATGGCGGGTTGGGCGCTTAAAAAACGCTGACTTGGCATTTACTATATTTATAATGCAAAACATACTTCTTTAAGGAGAAAGACGATGGCCAACGGAGAAATTGCCGATAAAGTGAAAAAAGTTATCCTTGACAAATTGGACGTTAAGGAAGAGCAAATTGTTGAAGGGGCTTCCTTTACAACAGATTTGGGAGCCGATTCCCTAGACCGCACCGAGCTTATAATGGGTTTGGAAGACGAGTTCAAGGTTGAGATCCCCGATACAGTTTCGGAAAAATTCCAGACTGTTGGTGATGTTATAAAGTTCTTGGCTGAGAAGCAATAGTTCAGAAACTGTGGTTAATTAATAGTTCATAAACTGGGGCTAATCAATGCAGAAACTGGAGCAAATTTTAAATTGCTCCTTTAAAAACAAAGACTTGCTAAAACAAGCCTTTACTCATAGTTCTTGCAAGCAAGAATATTCTGTTTTTGATTACGACACTTACGAGCGTTTGGAGTTTTTGGGAGATTCCGTTGTTGATTTTTTGACAACGGAGTTTTTGTATTTGAAATACGGCAAAGAAAACGAAGGGCTGCTCTCAAAAAAGAAATCCGCCATTGTGAGCGGAACAGTGCTTGCCACCGTGGCAAAACATTTAAAGCTGCATTTGTACCTGATAGCCGCCAAGGAGGTGGATAAAAAGAACCCTGCGCTTTTGGCAGATGTTTTTGAAGCGCTTGTGGGCGCTGTGTATTTGGACATGGGCATTGAAAAATGCAGGGAAATACTCTCAAAATTCCTTTTTGCCAAAGAGGATGAGATTTTGCAGAGCGAGGTGTTCCAAAACCCCAAGGCGCTTTTAAACGAAAAAACCCAAGAGCTGGGGCTTGGCACGCCTGTGTACCAAACCCTGGAGGAATGGGGGGAAATTCACAAGAGAAAATTCAGGATGGCGGTTAGCGCGGGTGATAAGCTACTCGGCAAAGGGATTGGGTTCTCAAAAAAAGAAGCCGAGCAAAATGCAGCAAAAGAGGCTTTAAAAACTTATGGAGAAGCCTACCCCTGCCAAAAGCAGGGAAAGCCCTATAAGCCCAGCGCCAAAAATCATCTTTGAATCGCCAGCTTTTATGGCTTTGTGGTTTTCTTCCACCCTGGCTTTAAAATTGCTGCCGCCAAAGGCTGGGATTTCCAGTTCTCTTTTTATATCCCTTGCATCTTTGTAGTCGTAGCGAGCAAGGATAAAAAGCGTGGAACCCGCTATAAAAGGGCCTATGCTCCCGCCTAAAATCCCCAAGCCCACATCTCTTTTGAACTGGCTTTTCACAAATAAATTTTGCTCGTAAATTTTTTGCGGGTCTGTGATAGGGGTCAACTGCACATGCTGAATCTGTTTTTCCACTGCGTCAATTTTCACGTTCAGCAAGGTATCGTTATAACCTTTGTAAAAAAGCCGGACTTGAGTTTCCCCTGGGATGCCCCGCAAATCGTGAGGGGTTTTGCCAATGGCTTTTGAGCTTACATCCAAAATCCCTGCGGGAAAAACCAGCGCGCCGCTTGGATATGAGTTTATCTCCGTGCTGGGGAAGGAACGTTTTAATTCCAAGGCTATTCTCACGGTGTCTTTTGGGATTAGAGCTTTTTTTGCCGCCCATACATTATCGCCCGAATACCAATAGGCAGATATTTGCGCAACGGAGCTGTTGTCCGAAAATTCGCACGGGGAATGGCAAACCGCCTCTCCGTTCAGCATAACAACCGCATTGTCGGGGTTGGTCTCAACTTTTATGACGGCTTTTCTGTCTTTGGAAGGCTCAAAATGCAAATTTTTCCCCGTTATGCCGGATAGCAATTTCAGCACAACGCCGCTCCTAATCACCTCGTCCCAGGCGAGCGGGGCAACTATTTTCACATCGGTTTGCGGGGTTGTGTTGCCCGCGAGCCAGTCTATGCGGAGCCGTATGCTCACGGAATCTTTGCCCTCTGCCTTAAGCCGCCCTCTGAACAAGCCCTGCGCGCCCAACGCCCTTGCAGAAGATATTGCGCACTCCACCGTTGTGCACTCGGCAAAACGCCCCTGCTCAATTTTTTTAGGGTCAAAGCTCGCTTCCTTCAAAATCTGCATCACCGATTTTTCCCACAAAACCGTGATATTGCTATCCACATCGGATTCCAGCGGCAGCATCAAAAGCGGCGCCGAATTAGCCAGGCCAAAGAGAAATAGCAGAATCAGTGTACTACGTTTCTTATACAGTTTCTTATACATACTCTTCTAATCTCCGAATAAAATGCGGTATCTTGGTTAGATACTTTTACTCCCCAATAATAATCCTGCGCGTTTAGCGGCGGCTTCAAAACTTTATTTTCCAAAGCCTTTCCCTCTGTCCAAAGCAGGGTGTCGTTTTCCAAAACATTTTCATCTGTGGAAATATAAACGGTATCTTCCAAAGCGGCCTCCCAAGTATCTATGCCGCTTATGCGGTACTCAAATACAAGCGTCTCGTTTCTCTGAGCCTCGTAATAGTCCACCGGGGAAAACATGGTTATTCTAAGCGGCTCGTCTATCTGAATATATCTGCTTTCGCTGATGGAATCCCCAAAAGCATCCACCAAAACCAGTTTTACAAAATGCTCGCCATAAGTCACTTTATTAAATTCATCAGATGAATGAATGGTATCGTTGTCCACAATCCAAAGATAATCCTTTAAGTAGCAAATATCCAAATTTTTTAATGAAAAATAACCGCTCCTGTTTATCACCCAGCAATTATTGACGGTGCAATCCCCAAAATTGGGATAAAAAAAAGCGCAACTCTTTATTCCGGTTCCCATAAACCCAATCAAATACACATTATTCAGGTATATTTCGTAATCAATCCAGTCTATCCAAACTTGCTGGTTACTTTCATTGCCGGCTTTGTCGCTACCGGAACAGGAGATAGCGAGCAGAAAAGCAGCCAGCAACGCAAAATATCTCATGGCAAACTCCAAACGGAATCCAAATGGGTTTTAAGCCCATATTTATTTGCAGCCACTAAACGGATTACGTCATTTTTTTGCAAGGCATAGCCCAGTTGCAGGGAATCTTTGGTTAAAGTTGTATCCATAAGCAAAAAGCCGTATTTGCTGAACAGCGAAAATTTATAGGTTAAAGAACCGCCGCTGTTGGTGCTGTCTTTATCTATGCAATTCCATTTAAAAATTGGAGAGCCTTGAAAAATTTTTACGCTAAGGCCTTTGCAAACAGGAAGGCTAGAAACTCTCAGGAACAAACTATCCCTGTGCATATCAAAAAAACGGTCTTGCACATAGAGCTTAATATTGTAAAGCCCGTTCTCTTCAAAATTTCTCTCAAAATCCAAACTGTCATAAAAACGCGGATAGTTTAGGGAATTTTTATTTTCTATTATCCATAAATATTCCACATAATCTGGCGAAGGGGTTATCACCGCCCGGAAACGTACCGTTTGACCAGCCAAAACAGTATCTGGCTTGTTTAGAATCTCAACAAATATACGCGGGGCTGCTTCGTTATATACAACATCATCGGAGCAGGATATAAGGAATAAAAAGAGAAGTAGCAAAAGCCTCATTAACAAAAGATAGAAAATCCCTAAAACGTCAACAGTTGTTTGCAAAATGCAATTCCGTGCAAACAGCTGTTTGCAAAATGCAGCCCAAAGGCCAAAAAAAGCAAAAAATAATATAGCTTTTGCAAAATGAACATACAGACTATTTGGAAAGAAAACGCGGATTTTGTGCTCAAAGCGTGTATGCGTTTTGTAAACACCGTAGCAGAAGCGGAAGACATTCGCCAAGAAGTTTTTTTGAAAATTTGGAACAGCAAAAAAAATTTTAAAAAGCAGTCTTCCATCAAAACATGGCTCTATTCAATAGTGCGCAATTGCTGCATGGATTATTTTAGAATAGCGGGCAGGCATAAAACCATGGTTTACGAATTCTTGCGGGAAGAGAAACTTTGCTTGCGAGACAGCCATTCGCCCCTTTGGAGGGTGAATAAAATTTGCGAAATGCCCTGCCCCATTTCTCAGCTATTTGTTGAGCTTCATTTTGGGGAAGGCTGGAGCAAAGAGGAAATAGCGCAAGTTTTTGGTTTTAGCCTAGACCTAGTGAACAAACGCATACAAACAGGAGTACAGCAGTTACAAAAAATTCTACATTACTGATATGCACATAGACGAGTTGTGGGTTGGGGTGGACGTTGGGTCCACCACGGTGAAGATTGCCGTTGTGAAACCGGAAACGGGGGAACTATTGCACAGCCGTTATCAAAGGCATAACGCGATGCAAGCAAAAACGGTTCGCGAATTGCTGGAAGAAGCCCATAAATTATTTGAAAACAAACATTTTATAGTCTCTTTTTGCGGCTCCGGCGGGCAACCATTTGCAGAAAAAACAGGCTCCTTCTTTGTGCAGGAAGTTGTTGCGAATTCCCTGGCGGTGCGCGAAATGTACCCGGAGACCCGCGTTGCCATAGAACTCGGCGGGCAAGACGCCAAGGTTATATTTTTTGAAAAGGACAAAACCACCGGGAAGCTCCTGGCAAGCGATATGCGCATGAACGGCGTTTGCGCGGGCGGCACCGGAGCGTTTATAGACCAGGTTGCGGAGCTTTTGCGCATAAAAACAGAGGACTTTGAGGATTTTGCATCTAGGGGCGAAAAGGTTTACGAGATTTCCGGCAGGTGCGGGGTTTTTGCCAAAACCGACATCCAGCCCCTTTTGAACCAAGGCGTTTCCAAAGAGGACATCGCGCTTTCCAGCTTTCACGCCATAGCAAAACAGACCATTGGCGGGCTTGCGCAAGGGATGGAGATAAAGCCACCCGTGCTTTTTGAGGGCGGTCCTTTGACTTTTAACCCTTCGCTGGTGGGCGTTTTTCAGCAACGCTTGGGGCTTTTGAGTTCGCAGGTTTTGGTTCCGCAGCACTCCGAGGTTTTGGTGGCATGGGGAGCCGCGCTTTCTGCCAGTACAATGTACAAGGGCAAAAAATGCGGCTACAGCAAAGAAAAGAGCCTCCACGCACTTGAAAATTTTTCCGCTGGCAATGAGAACAAAGACGAAGAAACGCCTCCATTTTTTAAAAACGAAAGGGAAAAAAACGATTTTCTGCGCAAACATCCGCTTTTTGGCGGCAATTACCCCGTGCCTAAAAAAGACTCGGTTATCAAAGCGTATCTGGGAATAGACGCGGGCAGCACAACCACAAAATTCGTGCTCCTTAGCGAAAAAGAAGAAGTTATAGACAGCTTTTACTCCGGCAACCAAGGCGACCCGCTTGTTGTTCTGAAAAGCGCGCTGATACAGATGAACGAGCGTTACAAAGAAGCGGGTGCCAAGCTAGAGATTTTAGGCGTTGGGACAACCGGCTACGGCGAGCTCCTGTTCTACCGCGCGCTCCACGCAGATTACCACACCGTAGAAACCGTTGCCCACGCAAAAGCCGCGCAAAAAGTATGCCCCGATGTAAGTTTTATCCTGGACATAGGCGGGCAAGACATGAAAGCCATCTCCGTTGCCAACGGCGTGGTCACGGGCATAATCCTCAACGAGGCCTGTTCAAGCGGTTGCGGCTCTTTTATAGAAACCTACGCCCGCAGTTTGGGCATAAAAATGGAGCAAATCGCGGACATGGCGTTCCGCTCCAAAAATCCCTCAAAGCTGGGCAGCCGCTGCACGGTGTTCATGAACAGTTCCATAATAACGGAGCAGAGAGACGGCAAAAAACCCGAAGACATAATAGCCGGAATTTGCCGCTCCATAATAGACAATGTGTTCACAAAAGTTATCCGCTTGCGCAACCTGGACAGCCTTGGCAAAAAAATTGTTGTGCAGGGCGGCACCTTCAAAAACGATGCAGTGCTCCGCTCCTTTGAGCAGCACACGGGGCTTACGCCCATACGCCCGGAACGCCCCGGCGAAATGGGGGCCATAGGCATTGCGCTCTTGACCAAGGAACGCATGGAAAAGGGGGGCAAATGACCGAGATAGATGGCAAAACAAAAATTTTAGGGGTGTTCGGAGACCCCGTTGAGCACACAAAATCTCCTTCCATCCAAAACGCGCTGCTAAAAGACCGCGGGATAAACGCGGTTTATTTGCCCCTGCCCGTGGCAAAGGAAAAATTGAAAGATGCCATCGCGGGTTTTAGGGCTATGGGTTTTGCGGGCGCGAATGTCACCATCCCGCACAAGGAGCAGGTGATTCCGTTTTTGGATTACGTATCGCCTGTTTCCAAAGCGACTGGCAGCGTGAACACGCTTTACTGGGATAACGGCAAGCTGTGCGGCACAAGCACCGATGGGCTGGGCGCCTTGAGGAATTTGGAAGAAGCCGGGATGAATATAAAAAACAAGAACATAGCGTTGCTCGGCAGCGGCGGCGCGGCAAAAGCCCTTGCTTACGCTTTTATGGAAATTGCCGGAGCGGCGAGCCTAAAAATTTTCAGCATAGAGCCGGAGCTTTGGAATTTGGAACTCAAGAACAGCAGCCTGCACGACTTTGACGAGGTTAAAAAGCACAGGGACAGCATAGACCTGCTCTGCAACGCCACGCCGCTTGGGATGCACCCCAACGTGAACCAAAGCCCCGTTGACAAATCCGTCCTTGGCAAAAACATGATGGTATTTGACATTGTTTACAACCCGCTCCAAACAAAGCTGCTGCAAGAAGCGCAAGAGGTTGGCTGCAAAACCCTTGGCGGCATAGGGATGCTGAATCATCAGGGCTTGGAAAGTTTTAAGCTGTGGTTCCCTTAGACATAGTTGTAACCGTGAACTTAGACATAGTTGTTATAGGCGGTGGGCACGCCGGCATTGAGGCGGCAAACGCAGCGTGCAAAATAGGCGCAAAAACCGCCATGCTGGTTTTGGATAAAAAGAGCATAGGCCGCATGAGCTGCAACCCCGCGATAGGCGGCGTTGGCAAGGGGCAGATGGTGCGCGACATAGACGCGATGGGCGGGCTTATGGGCGCGCTGGCAGACGGAGCCGGAATAATGTTCCGCGTGCTGAACGCGAGCAAAGGTCCCGCCGTTTGGGGCAACCGCGCCCAGTGCGACATGGATTTATACAGTGAGCTTGCGCAAAAAACTTTGGAAAATTTAAGCGGCTTGGAGATAATAGAGGGCGAGGCCACAGGGCTGGAAAAAGAAAATGAAACTTGGAAAATAAGTACGCACAGCGGGCTGCAAATACTCTGCAAAGCGGTTGTAATTGCGAGCGGCACTTTTTTTAATTCAAAGATGTTCACGGGCTTGGACAAAATCAGCATTGGCGGCAGGATAAATGAACCAAGCTCCGATTTGCTTCCCTTGTCTTTGCAAAAACTGGGCATAAAAACAAAGCGGCTTAAAACCGGGACGCCTAGCCGCCTGGATGCCGCGAGCATAGATTTTTCTAAATGCGAAATCCAGCATGGGGACGCGGAGCCTTGGGCATTCAGCGGCAAGAGCGATGCCGCAAACTTGTGCAACTCCGCAAACTGCTACCTCACAAGAACCACGGAGCAAACCCACAGAATTTTGGAAGCCGCCTTTGAAAAAAGCCCCCTGTTCACCGGAAAAATCCAAGGGCTTGGCCCGCGCTACTGCCCCAGCATAGAAGACAAGCTCAAACGCTTTGCAGACAAGCAGAGCCACCAGCTGTTTTTGGAGCCGGAGACAAAAAACGCAAAGAGGTTCTACATAAACGGCTTTAGCTCAAGCCTGCCGGAACAGACGCAGATAGAAGCCATACGCACCATTCCGGGCTTGGAGAACGCGGTGGTGCTGCAAATTGGCTACGCGGTGGAATACTCTGCCATAAACGCCACGGATTTGCACCCAACCCTTGAATGCAAAAAGCACCCCGGCCTTTATTTTGCGGGGCAGGTATGCGGAACAAGCGGCTACGAAGAAGCGGCGGCTCAGGGCATAGTGGCGGGCATAAACGCTGCGTTGAAGCTCAAGGGCAAGCCGCCGTTTATGCTCTCCAGGGCAGATAGCTACATAGGCGTTTTGATAGACGACATAACTTCTATGGAATGGAACGAGCCATACAGGATGTTCACGAGCCGTGCGGAATACCGTTTGTTTTTGCGGGCGGACAATTCCGAGCAGAGGCTTTGCGAAAAAGCGCATGATGCGGGGATGCTTACGCAAGCACAGTGGGAGAATTACAAGCGGGAATGCGAGAGGCTCAAAGAGGCTAGGGAATTTTTGAGGGAGAATTCCGGGACTCCTGAGCAGATTGCGCCCGTTTTGGCGGGCAGCGGCCAGGCGGCCATAGCGGAGAAAACGAGGTGGCTTTCTGTGCTGAAGCGGCCGGGCATAAAAGCCGAGGATTTTTTTAGCGTGGCTTGCCCGCAGCTTCCCTTGACAAGGAAGGAGAAGCTGCATATTCTTTGCGAGGAGCTTTACAGCGGCTTTTTTGTCCGCGCGGAGGAGGAGATTGCGAATCTGCAAAAGATGGCGAACCTTAAAATCCCCGAAAACTTCGATTATTCAAAGATAAGTGCCCTGAGCATAGAAGCGCGGCAAAAACTTTCCGCCGCCATGCCGCTCACATTGGGCGCGGCGGCAAAAGTAGCGGGCGTTAGAGCTGGGGATATCGTTGTGCTGGGGCATTCAATACGCCCGTAAATTGTCCGCTTTTATTTCAACGCCTTCGCCTATCTGCTTTACTATGCCTATGCCATAGCGGCCTGCTTTGTCTATAACCTCATCGCTAAAGGAAAAGCCGGCTATGCCCAGATAGGCTCTGTAATCTTTGTATTTTGGGAAATATTTTCTGAAATTCTCTATACGCTCCCCTGCAAACTTATCCACAAAATCGGGGTGTATGCGGTTTTTTACCTCTATCAGGGCTATGGAATCGCCGTTGAGCAAGGCGATGTCAAACTCTATTTTAACACCTTTATCTATATATGTCAAATTGGGAACCATATCATCGTATTTCACCCCGCCGAATTCCAATTTTTTCTGGAACACATCTTGGAAAAACTGCTCCGCGTGATGACCTTGATTTTCATCTATGCCGCCGATTTGCTTGGCTAGTTTTTTCACTATGCGGTCGGTCTCTTGTTGGCTTTCCTTAATAAAACGCTCGGTTTCCTTGCGCTCTGCGGCAAAGCGAGCATTTTCTGCGGCAAGGCTGGCTACTAAATCTTTTAATTCCTGGTCGGTCATAATAACTCCTTTTGGGCGTATGCAATACGCCCCTACATATAATAACAAATATAATAATTTATTCTCAAAAAAACGTCAACAGTTGTTTGCAAAATGCAAAAAAATCCCCCGCCAGCCAATACTAAGCCTATAGGCGAAGCTCGTAAATTTAATTTTCTATTTTACTGGCAAACCTTTAGGGAATATTTTTTACCTACCATTGCGTCGCCCTAAAGCAATTTATACCCGAAAGACCAAGTAAAGGATATTATTACTTGGAGCAGGGAAGGACTGCTAAAATACGCGAATAAAGAAAAGACCCCAACATTCATGACTCAACTACAGTCTCAATTTCCGCAGACGTGGACAAAGAATATTGAGGTCTATATATATAATATAATAAATAATTTGGAAAAAAGCAAGGGTAAAAACGAAAAAAAGTAAAAACCCCCGCCAGTCTTGCGACTGGCGGGGGGAAAGACGGGAGCCTTTTTTAGTTGAGGTTAGTTAGGGAAGTTCGCATCTTACATCGGATGGGTCGGTGCTTTTGGCATCGGACACTCCAACCCAGCCGCCGGAGCATAGACCTATTACTTGGTCGGCAAAGCAGAACTGGCCTTTGTAGCTACCTTCGTTGAGCCTGGTAGTAGCGGAGGCATTTCGCCATTCGCCAGCGTCTCCATCTGGTTTATCCTTCACGCAGTAGTTCGCAGACCCGCCTACTCTTGCGCTTAAGCCGCCGGTATTTCTGTCAACCTGGCAATAGTCGTTATTCCACCCGTTGTTAGCAGTGCCATCATCGTCCATAACCGCGTTTACCGCTTTGCCATCGGCGCAGCGAGGGGTAGTGAGCACGGAGAAGAGCTTGACGTTGGAGGAAGCGTCAGCAGCAGCGCCCGTGGTTGCTACGGTAAATTTAGCCTTGGCAGTATCATTGGCCCATGAGTTAAGTCCGCAATACTGGTTTGTCTTATCGACCGCGTTGGTGGTGGCATTACCGAGATTGAGCTTGGTAATGGAACCCCTAAAGAGAACCGAGGAACTCAACGTTCCACCTGTACCACCTTGGAACTTGTTTATATAAGCCGCATTGCCTTCATCTGCTCCCTTTACCAAAACGGTATCGCCGGGGCAATACTTTAAGAAGACTTTAGGGTCGCGGATAATAGTATCGGTTTTGGCCAGCTCTAGGCCAACCTTCGTGGTGCCCGTGCCCCTTGCCCGGTCGTATTGGCAGAACTCGTTTCTCCAGTAAACCAGCGAATCGATGGCATCTTGGGCATCACTACCTTTAGGATTTCTGACATTAGCTTTACTAGCGCCAAGCCGGCTAGCGGTGATAGTATCGGCATCGTTTGGCTTGGTACCATCGGTGCATGTTATGAGCCTGGAGAATGTGAATTTATCAGCGGCGGCGGTGTCGCTTTTTTGCAAATGGTCTTTCTGTTTGAACCCGCAGTACTGGTTTGAGGTGGTACCAGCGTTGATGAAGTTGGAGGTTCCAGCTTTCTGAAGAAGGGATAAGTAAGCAGTGTCTTTCTTAGCAGCATCAATAGTTTCAACAGAAGCAGTGTCAGCTATGCAGTATTTGTTGAGAACACCAGAAGTTCTTATCGCATTGGCGGATCCATGTAAGGTTATGCCAACTCTCTTTGTGCCTGTTGAAGTAGAGTATTGGCAATACTGGTTGCGCCAAAAAGGCTGGTGGAAAGTAGCAGCAGAAGAAGAATCCATACCTGCAGTGCCAAAGTAGCCACCAACATATTTACCACTAGCAAGAGCACCTAAAGCTACTTCGCTGTAGTTGGAGATGTTGGCATCATTTGGCACTTGACCATCGCCGCAGGCGGTGTTCTTCACTATGGTTGGGGCACCGTTACGGTCGGGTCCTTCAGCTACTTTCGGGTAGTCGGCTAATTTCGCGAATACGCAAGCCTCGCCTTTCCAGCTGTTCTCATTGAGCCTAGCAGTGGCGGCAGCTGTACGGTAAGTAGAATCAACAGCCTTTATGCAGTAAGCGCTAAGATCGCCAAGTGCTACGGTGTCTGAGCTGGCTTGGCCTGGAGTAGGAACAGGCCTGCTTAGTGCGCCGGAACGGGGTACCTGGCAATACTGGTTGAGCCATACTGGTCTTTTGGTCCAGGCTTTCGTTGTAGTGTTATGGCTAAAATTATAGGCAGCGGAGTCATTGGGTCCCTGGTTTTCAGAGCTAGTGGTAGCGGTAACAGAATCGCAGAGCTTGACAGTGGCAGTGCCAGTAATTTTGCTCAGGTACAATGTGCTGTCAGTAGCAGTAAGAGTTGGTTTAATGGGTGTGCCTGCGGTTGATGTATCTTTTAGCAGGGAGTCACCAGTAAATCCTTTCATTGTCTTAGCAAAATTTGCTGCAGTGTAACCGCAGTAATCGCCTTTCCAAGCGTCCTTAGGCAAAACGCCTTGGACTGTGCTTGCGTTGAGCTTAAAGGCAGCGGAGTCTGTTTTGGGGCGTTTAGTACCTAGTTTTACCGGGCCGCAGAAAGCTGTTGACTTTGATGTAAGCAGGGCGGTTTTGCTTGCTATGGCGCAGTAGCCATCTGCATAAGCATCTTCATTGGGCTTGTCGCCGTTTCCGCAGGCGTCAGTAAGCACGGTTTTTACCGCAGCTGTTTTGCTTGCAAAGCCGCAGTATTGGCCTTTCCATTCGTCTTTGTTGAAGGTTACAGGAACGCCATTGCAGGTGTCGGGGGATGCCACAGCTTTTCTCTCTAATGGTTCGTCAGTATCAGTAGGGTCGTAACTTGGGTTTCTGGTTACCTGGCAGTATTCCGCCAGCCAAGTGCCAGATGAATCGGTGATGACACCAGCAGAGCCTACTAGAACCCAAAGCTCGTCTGCTTCTGCGCGTCCCATGGCTTTATTCGGGCTGTCGCTTCCGCAAAGGTCTAAAACTTCTACCTTGCCAGCTCTCCAGTTTGTGGAGTCTTTGAAGCCGCAGTACTTTTTTGAAATATTGTAAATAAGCGAGTCAGGGCCGCAGAAGCCAACACTTGTTGCCGCGCCGCTTGTAAGTGGGCAGTATTTCTCAGAAGGGTCGAATATTTCGTCATCGCAGAGGCTGATTTTTGCTGTGCCGCAATCGATGATAACTTCTCTGCTATTGGAAGCATTGGGAACTACGCTACAGCCATCCAAGGTTCCTTGAACAGAGCCACCGCAAGAGACTGTATATGATAAGGTACCGGATGGAACAAGTGAGCAGCCGTTGCCTTTTGAGCCTTGCGGGCCAGTTGGGCCAACTGCGCCGGGGCCGCCATTGAGCAAGCCTACTTCCACGCCGGAGCAAGTTACTGTGTATGGAGCACTTGAACCGCTGATGCTACAGCTTGCGCCGGGCGCGCCTTCCGCGCCATCTCCGCCGCAGGAAATTGTGAATACCGTGGCAACTACAGCCACCACGCCAACAGTCGCCAACAGAGAAACTCTGTTTAATTTAGTTTGAAGAACTCTGTTTAACCTCATTTTAACTCCCTTCTTCTCGCGCCTACTCTTTAAGCGATTTTCAGCCATCTCGCTGCCCAAAAAAAACCATCTTTTTCTTTCGACATAGTAAATATAGAAAAAACCGCGAAATTTGTCAAGGGGTGGCGGCAAAAAAAAAGAAAACCCCCTACCCGCGGGGCGGATAGGGGGGAATCGGGGAGATTACTTTAAGTTTTGGTTATTGATAGCTGCACACGGGGGTGTCTGTGCTTACCGTGGCACTGCTAGCCGGCATTAGACCGCCTGTGCATACGACTTTTACATTGTCTGCAAGGCAGAACTCGCCTTTCCAAATGCCTTCGTTTAACCTAGCGGTGGCAGGGGCGTCTGCAAAATCAGAACCGCCAGCCTCGGTGCAGTAAACATTGGCAGCATTGGCAGCACCGCTCACCTTTGTGGTGAGGTTGTTTTGTATTTGATCTATTTTAACCTGGCAGTAATCGTTGGTCCAGGCGGTGTAGCTAGAGGTGGCCTTGTTCAGGGCCTGGCCGTCGTCGCATAGGGTGGAGAGCTTGGTGAAAGTCTTGGCTTCAAAGTTCGCCTTGCTCGCAAAGCCGCAATATTGTTTCTGCCAAGTACCCTCGTTGAGCCTGGCGGTAGCAGGGGCAACCGTGTAGTCGGCGGCGGTGGTGTCTGCTAGGCAGAACACGCTGAAGATGTCGGAGGCATTTGCGCCAACCACCGAGATTTTGCCGGTATTGTCTGCTTGGCAGAACTCGTTGTTCCAATCTGTGTAGCTAGTGGTTGCCTGGTTTGGGCCTATTTCCGAGGCTGTGCCATCGTTGCAGGTGCCTGTGCGCACAGACACAACTTTTGGGTCGGCTTCAAAGGCTGCTTTGTCTGCATAGCCGCAATACTGGTCTTGCCAGGTGTCTTTGTTAAGGCTGCCTGTGAAATCCCTGGTTGCGGGAACGGCGGTCACGCCGCAGAATTCGGAGCTTACGACTGTGGTGCCGTTTCTGCTTGCGCGGCAGTATTCATTTGCCCAAGAATTTTCATTGGGCTTGCCGCCGTTTGTGCAGATGCCTTCTTGCCGTGAGAAAACAGAGGAATCGGCATCCGCTTTGCTGGAAAATCCGCAGTATTGGTCTTTCCACTCGTTTTCGTTGAACCTGGAGGAGGAAGCATCGGCTGTTTTAAAAGCATCTTCGTCCCTCTTTATGCAATAAGCACTGTTGCCGCCAACCTTTTTTGTTGAAGGGTCGGCTTTGCTGGTGGCCTGGCAATAGCCGTTCACCCAAGTATTGCCGTCATTTGGACCTTCTCCGTCATCGCAGACGCCTGTTTCCACGGATTTTATTTTAGCTATGGTGTTGGCTTCGTTTGAATATCCGCAATATTCGCCTTTCCAATCGCCTATGCTCAGTTTGGTGAATTTGTTTACCCTATTAATAGGAGTTGCCACAGAAGAGGCAGAGGGACCCACATCGCAGAAGTCTGTAGAGAACTCGGTGAACTTGGAGTTTTTGCTCGCCATTTGGCAATATCCAGTGCCATAAGCAAGCGAGTCCGGCAAGGAGCCGTCTCCGCAAGCGGTAGCTACCAATGTTCTGTTAAAGTCGGCTTGTTTAGCAAAACCGCAGTATTCGCCCTTGTATTCGCCCTTGTTCGGGTAAATTTTGGTACCATCGCAAACAACCGGAGCAGACACTGTCGTGTCATAAGTCCTTGTGCCTTCTTCCACATCTACTGCGTCAATTTCAAAACGGCAGTATTTATCGTCAAAATCAGAGTTCCTAGAAGGGTCCGTGTCCCAGCCCCATTTGCCGGAACCATCTTCGGTAAGTTCAGCAGCTTGGTTTATTCTTTTATCGGAGTCATCATAGCCGCAGAAATCAAGCACGGTTGCGTTTTTGGCGTCGTAGGCAGACTTGGTCGCGTAGCCGCAGTATTGCCTATTTGGGTTGAACTTAACTTTGGCCGAGCCACATTCGTCTGGCGGGGAGAAACCGCCGTCAGTGCAAATCTTCTCGGAAGGGTTGTATGCTATGCCGTCGCACAAGCCAAAAGTGGTGATTCCGCAGGAGATGACGTAGTCTTTGTTGTCTTCGTCTTCTGTGTAGCTACAGCCGTTCAATTTGAAGCCTGTATCGTTGCCGCCGCAAAAAATAGGGTAAGAGCCGTCCGCTGACTGTTCGCCGAGCAAGCAAGCATCGCCTTGAGAGCCTTGAGGGCCAAGACCGCCAGCTGCGCCGGGAGTACCGCCGATTAGAGAGCCTATTTTTCCGCCACCGCAGATAACATCATAGCTGCCATCAGCGGCTTGCTTAACAAAGCAAGCCGAACCTGCAGGACCATCTGGTCCATCTTCGCCGGAGCAGGAAATTGTGAATATCGTAGCAGCTATAGCTACGCTGACTACCGCCGCTAAATAAAACTTAGTTTGAAGAACTCTGTTTAACCTCATTTGTAACTCCCTTCTTCTCAAGCCTACTCTTTAAGCGATTTTCAGCCAACTCGCTGCCTAAAAAAAACCTTCTTTTTCTTTCGACATAGTAAATATAGAAAAATCGCTGAAATTTGTCAAGGGGGGGCGGTAAAAAAAAGAAAAAACCCCCGCCTGCGGGAGCGGGCGAGGGATCGGGAGATTAGGAAGATTTTGTTTTAAGGGTCAGGGTTGCCAGGTATTTTGCAACTGTCGTTTTTGCTGCCTGTTGGAGCCACACCTGTTCCCCAAAGTATTGGAGGGGTTGCGTCGGCATTGTATCCAATAGGTACCCAGCCAGCTAGGCATAGGCCTTTTTTAGGAGAGGTTTGGGTGGCATTAACGGCAGTAAAGCAGTATTCGCCTTTCCATGTTTTTTCGTTGAGCCTATTGGCAGCGGGGGCTGTCACAAAGGTTTTTTCATTGGCGCCACCGGTGGGACCGCAGTACTTGGTGGAGTCTTCTTGAGTACCATTAGTTTTTACGGTGCCTACCAACTCTGTTATCGGGTCGTCTGGGCCTTTTGCCTGGCAATACTCGTTGAGCCATTTGGGACCGGCCGAGGCTTTGACTTCGTTAGGTTTTTTACTATCGCCGCATATACCGCCCTTGGCTATGGTGAATTTGCCTCTTGTGCTATTCTCACTTGTATCCGCTGCTTTGGCGTAGGAGCAATATTCACCCTCCCATTTGGCTTTGTTTAAGAAGTTGGTCGCGGTATATTTCTTAGGGACCCTGTTATTGATGCTGCTGCCGGTGAGGGGAAGCTTATCTGAATCGATGGGGTAACTTTTGCCCCACTTAGTGGAATCACTATCACCAGCACCAGTATCTGACACGCATAATACCTTAAGAGCAGCTAAACCAATTGAATCGCCGGGGCTTACCAATTTTGTGGTGCCATTAGACTGGAATTGGCAGTACTGGTTTCCCCAAATTACCAAGGTGTCGCCGGATGCTCTTGTTGCGGCAACGCTGTTGGGCGCGTGTTTGTAGAGATCTGAATTAACAGTACCATCCGTGCCGTAATCGCAGAAATCATTTGTAATGCGTGACTTAATCGGAGTCCAAGCAGAGACTCTAGCACTTGATGGACCGGTCGTTGTTACTTTGTAAGCATCGGCTCTATTGGCGTAGCCGCAGTATTCTTTATTCCATTTGTCTTTGTTGATGGTTTTGGAAGCATCCGCAGCGCCAAGGGAGTCAGCACCGCAGTAGGCTTCGTCGTCGTTAGCGGCCCATTTTGCTAAGGACGTTCTGCCTGTAGTTCTGTTTGCTGGGGTAACTTGGCAGTACCCAGCTTCCCAAGATTCTTCATTAGGTGCTTTGTAATCATCGCAGATGCCTGTTAAGCGGCTTTTTGTCCATTTTTCAGAGTCGGCGGCGGCGGTAGCAGCAGCTGCTGCAGTTGCATAGCCACAGTATTGCTTTTGCCAGGTTTTTTCATTTAACCTTGCGGTTGGCAGGGCGGTTTCAAGGGCATTGTCACCGGGTTTAACACAGTAAGCTTCAATGCCGCCAACTTTTGTGGTTGTGCTAGCTGCCACTAGTCTGCCATTAACTCTAGTGGTGTCGCCTTGGCAATAGTCATTGTTCCACCTATCAGTTATGTTGTTTGGACCTAGGTTGGATGTTGGACTGGAGTCGCAATTGCCTGTCAACACGGATGCTATGTCCGAGGTGTCTGCGGCTTTGCTTTCGTAACCGCAGTATTCGTCTTTCCAATCGTCAGCTGCCCTTAGGAGGGTGTATTTATCGGCTCTGTTGATTGGGGTTCTGACTTTTTCTTCGCCAACAAGGCAGAAGTCTGCGTCATCGGGACCTACGGTGGTGGTCAATTTGTCGGTTTTCTTTGTCATTTGGCAATATTTTCTGCCAAAGTCAAGGGAATCTGGGAAGCCGCCATCGCCGCAAGCGTTGGACACCACGGTTCTGTTTACGGCCGTAGCGCTTGCCCAGCCGCAGTATTCGCCTTTCCATATATTTTGGTTGGTTCTTACAAGAACGCCTCCGCAACTATCAGATGTTGCTACGGCCTTTGTTTCGGTGAAGGTGCCAGCAGCAACATCAGCGGCTGTTCTAGTAACCTTGCAGTACTCGTCTTTCCATTCGTCTCCAGATTCAAGTACCCATGTGCTGTCAGAATCCATTTTTGCTCCATTGGGTTTGTTAGTGGAACCTGTGCCGCAGAGAGGCTGAACGGTTGGGGTGCCGGCTAAGAAAGCTTCTTCGTTTAAAAATCCGCAGTAGCGATTGTCTGGATTGAAGCCAATAAGAGCAGGGCCACAAAAGTTAGTAGCATCCTCGATGGAGCCAGTGCCTGATGATTCTGTGCATTGTTGTTTGGAAGGGTCGAATATCACAAGAGAATCAAGAGGATCACCTGCTGTCCATCCAACTGGTTTCATTGGGCAGAGACCTATGCCGGAGCTGCCAAGGCAGGTAACCAAGGTTCCAAAACCATATTCTTCGGTATGGCAGCCTTCCAAGAGACCTCTTATTACACCGCCGCAAATCACTTGATAAACAACGTCTACCTTTACAAGTTCGCAATCCACGCCGGGGGCACCTTGCGGGCCTTGCGGGCCTTGAGCACCATTGGGGGTGTACAATTGACCAACTGTTATGCCGCCGCAAGAAACATCGTATTTGCCGTCGGCGTTGAGCGTAGCTATACAAGGCCCACCTGGATTGCCATCTGCGCCGTCGGAGCAGGATATTGTGAAAACCATCGCGATCATAGCCATACTGATGACTGCCGCTAATAGAAGAACTCTGTTTAACCTCATTTGTAACTCCCTTCTTCTCGCGCCTACTCTTTAAGCGATTTTCAGCCAACTCGCTGCCTAGAAAAAACCTTCCTTTTCTTTCGACATAGTAAATATAGAAAAAACTGTGAAATTTGTCAAGGGGTACAACCAAAATTCGCGGAATTACCGTAAAAACATAAAAACGCCCATCTACAAATGCTTTACCAAATGTACGGTTATACTTATTTAGAGAATTTTCAGAATAAGAGGGTATATATATATATTAGTGGAGAGTGGAGAGTGGAGAGTATATAATATATATATATATGTAGGAGGCAACCGCGAGGTTGCCCCTAATACACCCTGACCCAGCGGGTTTTGTGTTCAACGGCGTCTCCGCGCTGCTCCATTAGGCCTATGCCGAGTTTTTTGGCTTCTTGGATGACTCTGTCCTTGAGGACCAAGGAGCCTATGCCTAAATACAGCTTGTATTTTGCGAATTGAGGATATATAAGCCGGAAATTAGGGACTTTCTTTTCTACCATCTCTCTAACATCTTTTAAATTAGCTTTGTACTTAACCTCTATCAGGGCAATTGCTTTGCCATTGTGCA
>Ga0268262_10001661_pt1 | contig 27119 bp, 26 predicted proteins | sample TergutNc150P3_FD_190354 | JGI IMG/M metagenome (GOLD analysis project Ga0268262, IMG submission 190354) | Nasutitermes corniger P3 segment gut microbial community from laboratory colony in Florida, USA - Nc150 P3 (SPAdes) (version 2) | ecosystem: Host-associated > Arthropoda: Insects >... | reverse complement strand
CCGAGTGATTTCCGGGCTCAACTGGAATGCGCAGAATTTGTATGGTTTCGGGCAGGGCAGAGCCTAGGCGCAAATCTGCGTTTTCTATTGCTCCGGTGGCTAAATCCGTGCCTATATTCAATGCCAAGTCTGCAAAGCCGTTTCCGGTGCTTATTTTTGATTTTGCCTTGCTCGTCGCTATGGTGCGCAAAATTACTCTGCCAGCGGTTCTTATCAGCATTGATGTTTCATTGTTTTCCAAATCTTTTTGAATGGAATTTTTTGTGTTTGAGAAAATTTCGGATGTTCTTGAATCTCCGTTTACATTTACGGAAAAAGAAGAATTTTGAGACTGCCTATCCACCATTTTTGGAATGGCAAACTGAATGGTCATAGTGCTGCCGCTAAAATCCGAGCCACCCAAATTCATAGCAGCGAGCATCATTGTTTGGCTTTGTCCGTTTGCATCTCTATAGTGCAAAAACAAGGCTCCGTCTGGTGCGTAAGTTCCCCAAAATTTGTTTTCTCCTAAAATAGGGCTTAAACCCGCATAGCCAATAACTATAATCTCCTGCTCGTTTTGGGGAACCTGATTTGCGAGTTTTGGGGTGTAGCCAAAACTTTCAAAACTTTTTTTTGCATTGTCGTAGGCAATGCGGGCATCGTCTTCGGAATTTTGCCATTCGTAAGAGAGGGCTATCAGGTATTGCAAAGTGCCGCTTTCGTTGAATTTGTCTTCTTCTTTTTCTTGCAGGCTTTGAATTGCCAAAAGAGCACGGCGAGCCTCAACAACAGCTTCGTCTATTTCGCCAAGGGCTAAATAGTTTAAAATTTGCGTTTGATAAAGCCATTGTATTTCAAAGGGGTAAGGGCGGTAAGGGCGAACATTGTCGTTGGTGAGCAGTGCGGTTGCTTCGTTGCTAACCGAGCGTGAATATAAATCTTCCATAATCTGCTCTGCATTTGCGAAGTGCTTTATGCTCTCTTTGAAGTTTTTATTGTAGTGATGCAAAACACCCAAATCAAATTCAAACAAAAAAGAATCTTCGGAATTGTAAAGCTTTTTTTTATCTTTTTCAATGTTATCTATGGCAGCTTGATAGTTGCCCATGCTGGCTGTTTTGGAAACATTTTCTGACCTGAGCATCGCAGGGCTTGCGCAAGAGGCCAAGAATATGGCAAGTGATAGTATTAATATCAGAAATTGCACAGACCCTTGCCACTTATAGTTTCAAAGCACTTTTTTCAACGAACTTTTTGATTTTCTTGTTGCCTATCCACAATTTTTTATGGGTTTGTAGATCTGTTAGCTCAAGGTCTATTTGGTAAAACTTCACCTGCTCTCCGCCGCTTTGGTCTATTATGGAGTTTATTGAGCCTGTGAGCATTATGTCTGCACCTACTTCTTGCCCGCGTTCTTTAGCGGTTTCGTCTGTGGAGTTGGCTTTTTGGTCATCAACTTCATTGCGGAGTTGTTTGCGTTCTTCGGCGTTTGCCACAAAGTCCACCTTGCCGGAGTTTATTAAAACTCTCTGAATATCGTTTATAAAGGTGCCTGTGTTGATATGCTCTGTGCTGAGGTTGCGAATTTGCCCTATTACAATAGTGGGGTTTTCGCCATTTTTGGCACGCAAAGAGGTTTGGTACCAAGGCCTAGTTAGGCAGTCGTTTAGCATTTCTTCTGCTGTTAGGCGAGAATCTGTGTCGTTCCAGTTGCCAGAAAGGTCTGTTGTGGTATCGGTGCCAATTCGGCTCACTTTTTTGCCACAGCCAGCCATTACAACAAGGGCTGCCGCAATTATCACTAGTGTGCTCAGTAGCCTGAGCCTTGGGAGCAGGGTAGAGTTGTGTGTTTTCATAAAAGTAATGTAGCAAATTTTACTACATTATAGTAGCTTGGAGATTGTTATGGCAGAAGAATTGCAACATTTGATAGACAAAATCAAAACCGAAGCCGTTGATAAGGCAGAGGCGGAGGCTTCTCGCATATTGGCGGAGGCAAAGGCTAAAGCGGCCCAAATAGTGAAAGAAGCAGAGGCAAACGCCGCTTCTAAGCTCGAAAAAGCCGACAAAGATTCGCAGGCTTACACAGAGCGAAGTGAAAAGACCCTTGCACAAGCGGCTCGAGACGTTGTTCTTGCCGTTTCTCAGGGAGTGGAGAAGTCCGTGCTTGGGGTGCTAGGTCTAAACGTGGAAAAATCTTTGACCCCAGAGCTTATGCAGAAGATTCTCTTAACGCTTGCAAGCGGCTATGCTGGCAAGCAGGCAACTGTTTCGCTCTCGGAAGAAGATTCAAAAAAGCTTGCCTCGTTCATAACTGGAGAATTCCAAAAAAAGCTAGGAGCAGGGGTTGTTGTCCAAAGCGACAGCGGAATTTTCGCAGGTTTCAGGCTCTCTTTTGAAAACGGCAAAGTTAGCCAAGAGTGGACAAATGTGGCTATAGCAGATGCCTTGTCTGCAATTCTAAGGCCGGCACTCGCAAAAATAGTTCAGCAGGCAGTCAAGGGCTAAGGAATGAGCGTAACTTTTAGCTCAACTTTTTTGCTGTCTAGTTTGCCCAGCCTAGAGCTAGGTGCGCCGGCTCCTTTTTCTGTAGAAGAATTTAAGCGGCGTTGCGATGGAATAGATGGCGTGGATTTAAACGATTTTGATGCTGTGGTAGCTGGGGTAGAAGGCTCTCATCCATTTACTGTGGATTATGCTAATGCTTTAACAGAAATAAAAAACGTAACTGCTGCACTCCGTGCTTCCAAGTGGGAAGGCGAGAACATTCGAATTACTGAGCGTTCTTATTCCGGTTATCACGTGGATCTTCATCAAAGACTCTCCGATGCCATGAATGTTCAAAATCCACTTGAAAGGGAAATGGCTTTTGAGCACGCTCGTTGGCTAGTGGCAGACGCGCTTGCAGGCATAGAGTATTTTTCAGAAGCAAAAGTTTATGCTTACATTGTTAAATTGCAAATAAATAACCGCCTTGCTCAGTTAACCGAAGAGGCTGGCAAAGCGGCAGTAGAAAACTTTATAAAAGCAAATGACCACGAGGTCTCTAACTGAGGATATCGTTCTTATGGCAAATACAGGAAAAATCATAGGCGTAAACAGCAACTTGCTACGCGCCAGCTTTGAAAAGCCAGTTGTGCAAAACGAAGTGGCTTTTGCAGTCCTTGAAAATGGCACCCGCCTTAAAAGTGAGGTGATTCGCATTAGAGGCTCGGTTGCAGAGTTGCAAGTGTTTGAAGACACAACGGGCCTAAAAGAAGGCGACATCATTGAGTTCACGGGCGCACTCCTTTCTGTGGAACTTGGGCCTGGTTTATTGACCCAAGTGTTTGACGGCTTGCAAAATCCATTACCTCAGTTAGCCGAGCAGTGCGGTTTCTTTTTGCAGAGAGGCAAATATCTTGAAGCTTTGCCACGTGATAAAAAATGGGCTTTCACCCCAAGCACAACCATTGGAACTCAAGTTTCCGCAGGCGATACCCTCGGTTCTGTGCCAGAGGGAATTTTCAAACATTTGATAATGGTTCCTTTTGGTCTTCAAGGAGTCTTTTCGGTGGAGAGCATTTCGGCCGCTGGCAACTATACGGTTACAGATACCATCGCCAAAATAAAAGATTCAACTGGCAAAAGCCATGAAATTAAACTTATGCAAACTTGGCCTGTTAAACTGCCCATAAAATGCTATGCAGAGAGGCTTCGCCCAACAGAACCTTTGATAACAAAACAGAGAATTGTAGATACATTTTTCCCAGTGAACAGAGGCGGAGTTTTCTGCGTTCCGGGGCCTTTTGGCGCAGGTAAAACAGTGCTCCAGCAATTAACCGCTCGCCACGCAGAAGTTGATATTGTGATTATTGCCGCTTGCGGCGAACGCGCGGGCGAAGTTGTGGAAACCTTGAAGGAATTTCCAGAGCAAATTGACCCTCGCACAGGTCGCAGCTTAATGGAGCGCACATTAATTATATGCAACACAAGTTCCATGCCTGTTGCAGCTCGTGAAGCATCTGTTTACACAGGTGTGACCCTTGCCGAATATTACCGCCAAATGGGCTTAAACGTGCTCTTGCTTGCAGATTCAACAAGCCGCTGGGCACAGGCTCTTAGAGAGATGAGCGGTCGCTTGGAAGAAATCCCGGGCGAAGAGGCTTTCCCAGCATATTTGGAATCTGTTATTGCGAGCTTTTACGAAAGAGGCGGCATAGTTCGCCTTAAAAATGGGGAAACGGGTTCTGTGACAATTGGCGGAAACGTCTCTCCTGCAGGCGGAAACTTTGAAGAGCCTGTTACGCAGGCAACTCTTAAAGTGGTTGGCGCATTCCACGGGCTTTCAAGAGAACGTTCCGACCAGCGCCGTTTCCCAGCAATTCACCCGCTTGATAGCTGGTCTAAATATCGCGGTTTAATAGACAGCGCAAAAACATCTGAGGTGCATAAAATTTTGAGCAGAGGCAATGATGTGGGGCAAATGATGAAAGTTGTGGGCGAAGAAGGCACCTCAATGGACGATTTTGTTCTTTACCTCAAAGGTGAATTTTTGGATGCTGTTTATCTGCAGCAAGATGCCTATAATAAAATAGACGAGGCTTGCCCTGGAGACAGGCAAGAATATGTGTTCAACAAAATTTATCAAATCTTGAAAACTCCGGTTACTTTCAAGGAAAAAGACACAGCGCGTTCCTTTTTCTTAAAATTAACTCAAACAGCAAAAGACTGGAACCGAGTGGAATTCAAATCCAAGGAATTTCAGGAGTTGGAAGGCAACATTCTAAAAGCCGTAGCGGAGGTAACAGTAAATGCATAAGGTTTATCATAAAATTGAAAGAATTGCAGGCAATGTTATTACAGTTGCCGCAGACGGCGTTAGCTATCACGAGTTGGCACAGGTGCAAAGCCCAAGGGGAACCTCTTTGGCGCAGGTAATTCGTTTGGATAGCGGCATGGTTGATTTGCAAGTTTTTGCTGGTAGCCGCGGCATTTCCACAGATTCGCAAGTGCGTTTTTTGGGCAAACCGATGCAAGTTCCTTTTAGCGATTCCTTGCTTGGTCGCGTGTTCTCTGGAGCGGGCGAGCCTCGCGACAAAGGTCCTGTAATAAACGAAAATTTGATTGAAATTGGCGGTCCTTCTGTTAATCCTTCAAAGAGAATTATCCCAAAAAATATGGTGCGCACAGGAATTCCGATGATCGATGTGTTCAACACCTTGGTTGTTAGCCAAAAGCTCCCTATTTTCTCAATAGCTGGTGAACCATATAACGAATTGCTCGCCCGCATAGCTTTGCAAGCAGAGGTAGATGTTATCATTCTCGGCGGTATGGGCTTAAAATACGATGATTATCTGTTTTTCAGAGATTTCTTGGAAGAACACGGTGCTCTTAGCCGCACGGTTTCTTTTATGCACACAGCCTCTGACCCCATTGTGGAATGCTTGCTCGTTCCAGATGCAGCACTCGCGGTTGCAGAACAATTCGCAACACAGGGCAAAAAGGTGCTCGTGCTCTTAACCGATATGACAAACTTTGCCGATGCCATGAAAGAAATTGCAATTACAATGGAACAGGTGCCCTCCAACCGTGGCTATCCTGGCGATTTGTATTCCCAGCTTGCCAGCCGCTACGAAAAAGCGGTGGATTTTGAGGGTTCGGGTTCAATAACCATTCTTGCCGTGACAACAATGCCGGGCGATGATGTAACTCACCCCGTTCCAGATAACACGGGTTATATAACCGAGGGTCAATTCTATTTGCGCAAAGGTAGAATTGAGCCATTTGGCTCTCTTAGCCGCTTAAAACAGCAGGTTAACGGCGATACCCGCCAAGACCATCGCACAATAATGAACACAATGATTCAGCTTTATTCCAGCTACAAAGAAACCTTGGAAAAGCAGTCTATGGGTTTCCGCATGAGCAACTGGGATGCAAAACTCTTGAAATACGGTGTTCGTTTTGAAAAGGAGATGATGGATTTGTCTGTAAACATTCCTTTGGAAGCGGCTTTGGATCTCGGTTGGAAAATCCTCGCAGATTGCTTTAAACCCGAAGAAACGGGTATTCCCAGCAAGCTGATAGAGAAGTTCTGGCCAAAGTAAAATTGAATGGATAAATTACTGGAAATAATGCAGCGGCTCCGTTCTGCAAGCGGTTGCCCTTGGGATAGGGAGCAGAATTTCAATAGTTTGCTCCCTTATCTTTTAGAAGAATCTTACGAATATATAGACGCTGTTCAAAGCGAAAACCTTAAAAATATGGTAGAAGAACTCGGTGATGTTCTTTTACAGGTTGTATTTCACTCCCAAATAGCCAAGGAAGAGGGTAAATTCACAATAGACGATGTTATAGAGGGAATTTGCGAAAAAATGGTTAGGCGGCACCCTCACGTTTTTGGCTCAGAAACCCTTGGAACTTCCAAAGAGGTTCTTAAAAAATGGGAAGAGATAAAGAGCGAGGAAAAGAAAGAAAAGCCTGCCTCTGCCATGGACAAGGTGCCTCGTTCAATGGTGGCTCTTTCCCGTGCTCAGGAACTTTCAAGGCGGGCGGCAAAGGTTGGTTTTGACTGGAACGATTCCAAGCCTGTTTTAGAGAAGGTAAAAGAGGAAATAGGGGAGTTTGAGGCAGAAGAAGCAGGCTCTTTGAAAGCCGAAGAGGAATTTGGCGATATTCTCTTTGCCCTGGTGAACTTGGCTAGGCATAAAGGCATAAATGCCGAAACCGCCCTTGCTAGGGCAAATGCCAAATTTGAAAAGCGGTTTAGGCAGGTAGAGATAATGGCAGGTGGGAATCCTCAAAATTTTACACTGGAAGAATTGGACAAATTTTGGGAAAAAGCGAAGAAAATGCCGAATTAAGGCAATTTCACAATATTCAACGCAACATATCCACGATTTTTCTGGCTATTCCATCAACAACTTCGGGAGCAATGTGGTATTGCTTTTCGTGCACCAGCTGCTGGACACGCTGTACGTTTTCGCTTCTCTTCTTTTCCCATTCGCTTTTGTGAGAATCTGCATCTTCTAATATTTTTTGGGCTAAAGGAGAAAGGGCGAGGTTATATTCGCTTGTTTTGGCTGGATCGTGCTCTGTTGTTGTTGGCGGTGGCGGGGTATGAGTACTACTTGACTTGCTCACTTCTGGCTGTGGGGGAGCCTCAGTTTTCTTTTTTTGAATACTACGATCGCGCTCGCTCGGCATCGGCGAGTCCGGATTTCTTATTAAATCCGCTACGCGAGTTGTGATTTCGGACACGTTCATAGCATTATACCCTAATCCTATAATCGGCATAATTTACAAAAATCTTAAATATTTTTCTTAAAATTCTAGATTTTATCAGTTATGAAGAAATTTTTATTGTCTTTGGTTCTTTTGTTTATAAGTACGGCACTTGCGCAAACTGCAGGCGCTCCTAAACTTACAACCAAAGAACCCTCTTTTATGGGTTTCACAGGTAGTTTTATGAAATTTGGTAGCGTTTCGGGGGGTGGTCGTCCCTTTACTATGCTTGTGGAATATAAGCCCTGGTTTTTTGAACTCAGCGGGGTTGCAAACGCAGGGCACAACACCAGTGATTTAGACTACCTTTCAGACGATATAGTTGTTATTTTGGCTTATTACGATGCCGTGGGCAAGGCTTCCGATGGAACGCCTTATCAAGCTGGTATTTTTGATTTTATGTTATATTTAGACGATGCCCCTATTAAAGTCTCAAATTTAAAGATTACCTTGAAAGGCAAGGCTGAGGCAGGTTCCTCAGTGCTTAATCAGGCTAAAACATGGAATTTTGAGCAGGGCAAGGTGTTCAATACGCCAAAATATTCAGACAAAATAACAAAGGCTCAAGCAATTGCGATAGATAAAATAGATATTCAAAAAGAGCAAGAAGCCGAAAAAAAACGGGTGGCAGATTCCATTGCAACGGAGAAAAAACGGGTAGCAGACTCCATTGCAACAGAGAAAAAGCGAGTGGCAGATTCTATTGCAACAGAAAAGAAACGGGTCGCGGATTCCATTGCCCTAGAGAAAAGACGAGCTGCAAATTTAGCCGTCAGAGAGAAAAGATGGGTGATGGATTCCACTGCCAGAGAGAAAAAACGAATTACAGATATTGCCGCTATGGAGAAGAAACGAGTGGCGGATTCTACCGCTATGGAGAAGAAACGAGTTGCAGATTCCACCGCCAGAGAGAAAAAACGAATTACAGATATTGCCGCTATGGAGAAAAAATGGATTGCAGATTCCACCGCTAGGGAGAAAAAACGCGCTGCCGATTCCACTGCTATGGCTAAGAAACGGGCTGCCGATTCCGTTGAAACAAGAAAACAATGGGTTGCAGACTCCACTGCCATAGGTAAAAAGCGCGCTGCCGATTCAATTGCCACCGAAAAGAAACGAATTGCCGATTCTATCGCCATAGCGGAGAAAAAACGGGCAGCCGAAGATCTTGCAAAGGAGGAAAAAAAGAAGAAAAGTCAGGGAAGGAAGAAGGCTGTCTCTAAGAGAAAGGCTACTACTGATGACGAAGATTGGTGGGAAATAGTCCCATAGCCTAGCGAGTTAAATAAGTTTACTATATTTACAGTTATGAATAAACTTCTTTTTTCTCTTGCTATTTGCGCATCTGCCGCATTTTCGGCAGATTTAACCATCAGAGCCACGGATTATAACCAGCAATATGCCCAGCGCAATAAAACCATAGTGTTAAGAGGCTCAAGAGGAACCCATTTTGAAACAACTACTAATGCCAGTGGCATAGCCCGTGTTCAAATTTCCGATGGCGATACCTATTCGTTTTGGTGCGATGGCATAACCGGCGAATTTGATTGCGGTTTTGGCAATACACTCTATGTTCCACCAGGTTCTGGTGCTGGAACTTGGGAAATTTACTATGACGATGACCGTTTTGAATTGAAAGGAGTTACTTTTGAAACGGGAAAAGCCAGTATTATGCCGGGTTCTACCAAAATTTTGGAAGCAACTGTGAAAGGCTTGCAAAAATTCGATTCGGTTAGTGTTGAAATTTCCGGCCACACAGATAATGTGGGAGGCGAGGAATTTAATATGAAATTATCTCAAGCACGTGCAGATGCGGTTCGCGACTACCTAATTAGAAAGGGAATTTCAGAAAACAGAATAAGAGCCGTGGGATATGGCTTCCTGCGCCCCAGAGGAGACAACAGAACCCCAGAGGGTCGTGCTAAAAATCGGAGAATAGAAATAAGTATTGTAAATTAATTAAGGATTTAAATAATTATGAAAACTAGAATAGTTCATCCCGGTGATTTCTTGCTGGCTACGCCAGCTCTCGGGGGTAGCTATTTTCAAGATTGCGTGATTTTTGTAATTGAATGTTCTTCCGAGACTGGTTCTTGGGGCTTGGTGATAAACCACTTGGCTCATATTCCGCTAGATGAAGTTTTTAGAAAGAATCCGGGAGCGATGCATAAACCGCTCCCTTGGGAAATAATGGGTGCATCGCGGGAATTGCACACATTCTTCTTTGGCGGCCCTGTTCAGAACACAGACCCTTTTCAAAAGCTTTCTGTTTGCATTTTAGAAACAGGGGTTTCTGTTTTTAACGGAGCTTACGAAATTTCAAACGGGGTTTTCGTATCAAAAATACCACTAGAGATGGAGCTTCCCGTATCTAGGCTAATATCCCCGCAAAATAAAACGGCGCGCATTTTCTTTGGCTACAGCGGCTGGGCAGCTGGGCAGTTGGAGAGAGAGATTTTGGACGGGGCTTGGGAAATTTCAAATCCAATTCCCTACGACGTGTTTTCTAAACATAGGGACGAGGTTCCTGTAACAGTGAATAAATTTCGCGAGTGCTATGAAAAAAGCTACCGAGCCTGATAGCATTTACGCACATAACGCTCTAAGGCAAATATCGCACGAACAAAAGCGATGGGGTTTGCACGGTTTTTCCATTTCTGGGCTTTCAACTTATTTTCAAATCCCCGAACTTGATTTATGCGTGGACATGGGCGAATGCCCTATTAGCGCACTTAGCTTAAACCACATTCTTTTAACCCATTCGCACGGAGACCACAGCCGTTGCCTTATGCGCCACAACAGCCTTAGACGCATGATGCAGAACCCCGTTCAAGCGGCATATTACATTCCAAATGCAGTTTATGAACTCGCTATAGAGATGATAAAAGCCGAAACTCTGTTTGAGGGCGTTGCCGAAGAGCGTTTTGATTTGCCCCGCTTGGAATGTGTTAAAGCAGGGCAGTGGTTTGACCTAGCTTACCGCAAAGATTTGGAGGTATTTCCCTTTGACGTAAAACATTCCATTCCCTCTCTTGGCTATACCATTTTTTGCAAAAAGAAAAAACTCAAAAAAGAATATGCAAAATGCGCAAGAGAAGAAATTATATCCTTGAAAAATTCCGGGGTTGAAATTACAAACGATATCCGCGAGCCTTTTGTATCTTTTATGGGTGACTGCATTGGCGAGTCTCTATGGGAAGAGAGGCATATTTGGAATTCTCCCGTAGTGGTTTGCGAGTGCACATTTTTAGACAAGGGTGAAATGGAAATGGCGAGCAGAAAAGGGCACACTCATATAGACGATCTTGTTCAGGTTCTATGCAAAGTTGGTAGTTCCATACCTTGCCAAAGCATAATTTTAACGCATTTTTCCATGAAATATTCCAAAAGCCATATTTTAGAAACAGTGAGCAATGTTATACCAAAAGAATTTAAAGATAAAATAAGGATATTCCTATGAAAAAAATTGTTATTATACTCATATTAGCACTTAATTTATCTTATGCTCTAGACCAGATGTACGACTACCGCTACACACTTGGGCCAGAAATTGTGGTTCCGGATGCTTTTTTTTGGGGTGGTGGCGTTTGGACACGCTATAACAATGATTTATCTTTGATGAGCAATTTACAAATAGGTTTGACAGATAGATTTGAAATAGGGGCAAAAATTATGGGCGAATTTAAAAGATGGTATTTAGATTCTTCCTTTGTTGATGTTGGCGTGAAATTTGCAATTTCGCGAAATTTAGCCTTGCAAGCCGATTTTCCGTTTGCTCTTAATCAAGAGAGAGACTGGGGCGGCGTGCTTTCTCTTTCACAATGGGACGGCTATACTAAAAATGTGTCTTTTATTTATGAAGGTCGTTTGGGGTTTGGTAGTGTAGCTGGCGATGGCAGGTATGTTAAACCATCAGGGGCTTTTTTTCCATATTTTTTAATAGGCAATGCTTTTAGGCTTTCTGTTGGTACTTTAATGTCATTTAGCGTAGGCAAAAAATACGATTATTTCAAGGATGATTTTATGATTGATATTATGCCGAGAGTGGAATTTGGAATTTTCCATTTGCGCTTTATGGGAGAGGTCTCCATTGGAATTCTAGCTTCCGAGAAACGCAATAGGTATGCCCTTTTCGTCACAACGGATATTTAGCTTATAGTCCGTTTTGTATTACCCTATTATCAACAATTCGTGCGATGTTTTTACATTTTCATTATCATAATTTCTTTCTAACCTGTTTTTGCCAATTCGTGTTTCGCCTTGTCCCATCGTATATTGCCACGAAATTTCGACTATTTTAAATTTTTTATATGCTTTTCTAACCCAAGAGCAATCGTTGTAAGATAAAATAAAGCCACCGCGGTGTTGTTTTAGCAAGTTAGATAATATATCGTGTCTAAAGCTGTTGTGGTGAACGGGAAAATTGCGCATAGGGTATATTCCTTTAAACATTTTGCTATCACCATCTAAAAAATATGGAGGGTCAAGGTACAAAAAATCGCCATTGTATTTTGGTATTGATGTTTCAAAATTCTCTTTGTAAACTTGCAAATTTGGAACATTGAAATTTTTAACTTTTTCCAGCATTGCCAAATAACGTTTTTTATCCACATAAATGCTAGACATCCAACCCAAAAATCCAGGCCCATAGCTCAAATTGTGATTGAAATGATAATATGCTGCTAAGTCTAAATGGGAGTGTTTATTTTTTATATAACCATCTTTTTTATTCCAAACTTTTTTTAATAAATCTTTAATTCGTTCATATTCTTCTTTTGTATTTTCTAATTTGAGCAATCGTTCAAATAATTTTTTTGGTTTTTTAATTTGCACTTGCCAATAATTAACAAGCAATTCAAAGATATCAAACCCTATAACTTCAAGCCCTAATTCCTTTGCACAGGCTATTTCAAATGAGCCTCCACCGATAAATGGGGATACAATGCGTTTAAGGTTACCTGGTAAATGTTCAATTATATGACCTACAGCAAGCGATTTACCCCCTGCATACCTAAGAGGCGTGCCTCCATACCTTTTGTATTTGCCGCTTGAGCCACGTAACTTAGCAAGAAACATCTGTTTACGGGCTTGAAATGGGGTTTCTGGCATTCGGGGCAATTTAGAAAATTCCAGCAGATAAATTTACTATATTTATACATTATGATTACTGCCCAACAAGCCGAGAAACTCCTGAAAGGCGATTATACTTTTGAATCTTTGAGTTTTTCCATGATGCTTATGCGTATGAAGATACTCTACGCAGAAGACAGTTCGCCTGCGAATTTGCAACGCTACACCCAGGAAATAAGCACATATCTCGAAAAATTCAAATTTAACATGGGTTCCGATATATCAACCCTGCAAAAACTATAACCAAGGAGAAACCAGTATGCTCATGTCCCCTCAAGAAACATCCAAGCTAATAGAAACCGGCAAGGTGCTTCACATTGCGGCTACCGAAGCCTTGCTCAAAAAATTGCCTAAAGGCAATTGGATAGGCGGTTCCACTGAGTATTTTATTGCAAGTACCGGTGGCGAGGTTTCTAACGAAAAATTGTCTGTGGTAGAGCTTCCATGTGAAGATTTCTCCATTAAGGTATATAGTGCAGCAGAAATTGAAAATGTTGCAGTAGATGCTTTTGACAATGGGTTTTCCATAATCATTGTACCTTTTGATAGCGTTGTGCATAAGGAATATGCTCGCAATGCGCCTGGCTATAAAGACATATTCATGAAGAATACAATCGGGTGGATTGCTGGCATGAGGCTTGGGGTCTCAGGTCAAACCCCTATAGCTGTGGAAGGTGCAGCGGCATCTGCATATTCAGACAAAGCCGTGGCTGTTCATTTAAAAGTTCCTAAAGATAAGAATGTAAATGTGGGCGTGATAAACATATTCTCTCAAGACAAATCTTCGCCGCTAATCACTTTTGCAGAAGAAGGTTTTTCCATCAAAAAATGTTTTATAGACGGAAAAGAAACAGTATTTGCAGATTACATAGCGCAAAACAAGATAGATACAAAGCTCCCTTTGGTTGGGGATTATGCGGGCAATGGCGTTAATATTTCTTTTAGAAGCGTTGAAAATGGAGTTGTGAACTTATATGCACCTGTGTTTAAAAACATTAAATACAGAATTGCAAAGAACATAGCAGATTACGAAAAAGAATTCAATAGCAAGATAGCTCCTTTAAAAGGCAAAAATTCGGTATTTTCTTGCAATTGCATATTGAATTTCTTATATGGCAATCTTGAGGGCAAAAAGATAAATACATTTTTTGGCCCAATCACTTTTGGTGAAATAGCCTACCAGTTGGTGAATCAAACATTGACGTATGTCACTGTGGAGTAGGAAATATATCCGAAGAATTCACATCTGACGAACCCCTTGAGGATTTTGAAGAAGAATCCAGAGGGTCTAATCATAATTTCAAAGTAACCGTCTCCCAAGACCAGATGGAAGTTATAATGTCTCCGCTAACGGAAGTCTTCGATGGCGGCTTAACTACTTTAGAAGATGTCCTTGATGCTTGCCATAGAGAAAACGTAAAAGCAGAGGTAGATGAAGAATTAATTGAAAGGCAATTGATTATATCAAATCCGGTTGAAGTTGCCATAGCCAAAGGCATAAATTCCGAAGACGGCAAGGATGGCTACCTTGATTTCAAGGTTAATATGAGCGCAAAGCCGCAGTTTATACCAAAAGATGATGATGCGGTAGATTACAAAAGCTCAATGCAAATTACCATAGTTGAAATAGGCGATATTATTGCAGATATCATTCCACCAACAGAAGGTGAAGACGGAATGGATGTAAGAGGGAATATATTAAAAGCAAAAGACGGTGAGAAAGCGAGATATTTTGCAGGTGAAGGGATAGAAGAAAAAGATGGCCAGCTAATTGCCACGGCAGCAGGAACGCCGAGTATTCAAGATAATATTGTTATGGTTCACCGTAATTATGTTTTGCAGGGCGATATAGATTTATCAACTGGAAATATGAATTTCCCTGGCACAGTTGTTATACACGGCAGTGTCACAGATGGCTTTGAGGTTATATCCGAAGAAAACATTGTGGTATATGGGCTTATATCTGGGGCAAAAGTAAGGGCAAAAGGCTATGTGAAATGCGCAGGCGGTATTCAGGGCAAAGGTAGAGCCGAGATTGTAGCTGGCTCTTTTGTGGCCGCAACATTTGTCAGTGCAGCCACCATTGTGGCAGAGGGCGATATTATCATAACAAAAGGTATTTTACATTCAAACGTGAGCTGCCTCGGTGAATTGCGTTTGGGTGGCTCCATAATAGGGGGAGTTACAACTTCCTTCAAAGGCGTGGAATGTGGAGAGCTTGGTTCCGAGACTGGAGTTAAAACCATTGTGAACATACGTACGCACTACCGCCAAGAAAAAGCAAAGGAACTTGCAAACTCCGTTATGATAGAGGTAGGTGCAATTTATGAAAAATATTTAATTTGGAACAAGGCAAAAACCCTGAACGAAGCAGAAGAAAAAGAATTATCGCAAGCTGCAAATAAACTGCAAGATTTGATTACAAAAAGGCAGATGTACGATAACAGAGTGGCAAAATTTGAAGCTATGGTTTTTGGAAACAAAACCGCAAAGGTAAAATTGCTCGGAATGTTAGAAACCGATGTTTCTATAGCCTCTCCGTATTCAAAATACACAAGCACAGTTCCAATAAAAGGGCCGCTTATAGTATCGGAAAATAATTCCTCGGCAGTAATGGCAGTGGCAGTGGGGGGAATTTAATTATTTCAGAATAAAATTATATATATTTAGTATAACTGGTTTTACGAACATATTGGCTATTATGTAACAAGAGGTGATTTTATGTCTAAATTCTTTTATTCCATACAATTTCGCGTTCATGCGCTGAGTGTAGGCCTTGTATTTGCCATTTCCGTTGCTTTTTTGGTTATTTTCTTGGAAAACTCAAGAAGGACAAATTCTGAGCATTTAGAGGATATTGCCAAAAAAACTATGCAATATTTGAACGCAGACATTCAAAATGCTCTTGCGCCTGCCATAAATATGGCGAATTACATAGCCACCTTTGCTGACGACTATGATTTGGAACAAAACACGCATATTCTGAGCAAAATGCTCCCGGCAGTCTCTTCTGCCTTTGAAGCCTACTACGGCACTACTCTAAGCCGTTTTGATGGCGGGTGGTTTGCTACCGCAACTGATTGGGACCCTTATAGCACAAATCCCAACTGGGACCAACTAAAAAGACCTTGGTTCATATCTGCAATGCAAAGCCCTGGCAAAATCACCATAACAGACCCTTATGAAGATTCAAATACGGGTGAAACCTGCGTAACCATTGTGAAAACCGTAACCGACTCCACTGGAAAAATAAAAGGCGTGGTGGGCGTAGATATTTTTTTGGATAAATTGACGGAGATTATAAATGAACATAAAATAACAGGAGACGGAAAAAGTTTTTTGATAGACGCAAATGGTTTGTATATAACCCACCAAGACACATCCAAGGTTTTGAAAAATAACATTCTAGAAGACATGAAATTGGATAAATCCATTTTGGAAAAACAGGGCATTGAATTTAGAGACAGTATATACGTTGCCTTTATCGCTGTTCCAAATACCCCAAATTGGCATTTTGTAAGCATAGGTTCTCTGAAAAGTTTAGACAAAATGGACTTGACCCCCATTTTAATAATAATAGCGATTTTTATTACGCTATCAATAATAGTTTCTTTTGTACTCGGAAACAAAATAAGCAAGCCCATTAAAAAACTCACAGATGATGTTTCCAAGCTTAATCTAGGTGATCTTGATATTCGTGTTGAAGTGAATACAAATGACGAATTGGGCATACTCGCCCGAACATTTAACAAAATGACGGCTGACCTTAAAGTGTCTATTGAAACCAGTACGCATGAACGTGCCGAAAAAGAACGTATCGGTGCGGAATTGAATGTTGCTAAGGATATACAGGCATCAATGCTGCCTTGCCTTTTTCCGGCATTCCCTCACCGCACAGAATTTGATATATATGCCAGTATGCAGCCCGCTAAGGAAGTTGGCGGCGATTTCTATGATTTTTTCTTGGTGGACGACAATACGCTCGCCACCGTCATTGCAGACGTATCTGGCAAGGGAGTGCCAGCCGCTCTGTTTATGGTTATCGCCAAAACGCTGATTAAAAATAACGCACAATCTGGAAAAAGCCCAAAAGAAGTTTTTGAAACCGTCAATAATCTTCTATGCGAAAACAACGATGCTAGTATGTTTGTCACAGCGTTTTTGGGATATTTAAATATTCCAACAGGCAAATTCACTTTTGTCAATGCCGGGCACAATCCACCGCTTCTGCGAACTAGTGGGCGGTTCGACTGGTTGAAAACAGAACAAGACCTTGTTCTCGCCGGTATGGAAAATATATCTTATAGACAGCACGAGATCACTTTGAATCGTGGCGATGAATTGTTCATGTACACAGACGGTGTTACAGAAGCGGTAAATAACAAAGGCGATTTGTTTAACAATCAACGCCTGCTAGAAGCAGCAAATAATTATCTCAATTTGTCGCTTCGAGAATTTATCGTATCGATAAAGCGTGAAGTTGACAAATTCGCAGATGGTGTTGAGCAGGCAGACGATATCACAATGCTTGCCTTAAAAGTGAATACAATAAATAAAGGAGAAACCAATGACCATTAACAAAACTCAGGACAAAGGAAAACTTACCATCACACTTGATGGTAAATTGGATGCGACCACCGCACCGGAGTTTCAAGACGTGCTTATCCCAGCATTTGACGATGCGAAAGAGATAGTGTTGGATTTTGAGAAGCTCAACTACATAGCGTCTGCTGGGCTGCGTGTATTGTTAGCGGGGCATAAAAAATCTTTTGCAAAAGATGTACCCATGAAAATTATCAATGTCTCGGAAGATATTACAGAAATATTCAGTATGACTGGCTTTGCAAGCATATTGAGCATTATGTAGGAGATAAGGACGTGAATACTATAAGCGAAAGATATACCAAAAAACTGGAAGCTGAAGCCGATATTAAAAATTTAGATACGGTTTTGAATTTTATAAACGCAGAGCTACCTAGCCACTCTCCAAAACTGCGGAATCATATTGATGTTGCGGTAGAGGAAATTTTTGTGAATATTTCTAATTACGCTTACAAACCGGATAAAGGCGAAGTAACCGTACATATTTCCACAGGGCAGAAAATATCCATAAAATTTGAAGACAATGGTAGGGAATACAATCCTATTGAACAAGAGGAACCAGATTTGGATGGACCCTTGACGGAACGCGAAATAGGGGGACTAGGCATTCTTCTGGTTAAAAGACTTATGGATGATATTGAATATATGCGTGTTGAGAATAAAAATATTCTCGTAATAACGAAAAATATCTAGTTTGCATTTTCCTGCTTTTCCTTTGGCAGCCATTTTTCCAGAATGGAATTCAGATTAACGATGTCTATGGGTTTAGACAAAAAATCGTTGAAACCATTTTCTAAAAACATCTCTTTTACGCCAGAAACAGCGTTGGCGGTGAGTGCAATAATAGGCAAATTTGCATATTGCTGATTTTCTTTTGCCATTTCCCTAATGAGCTTCGTGGCTTGGGCACCGTCCATATCCGGCATCATGTGGTCCATAAATACCAAATCGTAACTATTTGCCTTTACCATTTCAATAGCTGCCGCACCGCTCGTGCACAAATCAACCTGCATTTTGTAAGGTTGCACCAAGCCATTGACTACCTTTAAATTCGCATCTATATCATCCACAACAAGAACCCTTGCGTTTGGAGCATTGAATTTAATTGTTATGCTATCGTTTTTAATAGAATCAAAAAGCTCATCGGAACTTATTTTCTGCGGTAATTTAACGGTGAATGTGCTGCCTTTGCCGTATTCCGACTGAACGCTTATATCCCCGCCCATCGCCGTCAAGAGATTTTTCGCTATGGCAAGCCCAAGCCCTGTGCCTTCAATGCCTTTTTTGGACTCCATATCCACCCGAACAAACTCGTCAAACAGCACTTTCAAATCTCCTGATTTTATGCCTATGCCGCTATCGTCAACCTCCATGGTTAAAAGAACATTATTTTCTATTATTTCTCCGCTTACAGAAAGAGAGATAAAGCCTTTTTTAGTGTATTTAACGGCGTTGCCCAATATGTTTAGCAACACTTGCCTTATTCTAGTTTCGTCTCCGATAAGAGAATTCGGTATATTGCTGTCTATATTTATATCAAATTTTAGTTCCGAATCTGTAATCCTCGTTTTGATAATACTTGCTACATCATTTATCATAGATGAAAATAAATAATTGCTAGAAACTATTTCTAATTTTTTGTTTTCAATTTTTGAAAGATCTAGAATATCGTTGATTATGGACAAAAGGTTTGTACCAGCCTGTTTAACGCCTAGAATATACTCCTTTACAGTAGAAGTCATATTTTCGCGCAAGGCAAGTTCTGTCATTCCTATTATCGCGTTCATCGGCGTTCTTATTTCGTGGCTCATCTTTGCCAAAAATTTGGATTTGGCTTCAGCCGCTTTATTCGCTTCTTTAAGACTTAACAAGCCACTCACAAACACAAGTATCACAGAAATAATCTGAATCATCGTAAGAATGAATATCATTCGCCTTGCAAATACAATCTCATTGTCTTTTATATCAACTCCAGCAATCACTTTAACATTGCCTTCGCTGTCAAAAATAGGGGCAAAGCTGTTCAGCAACCCTTCCCAGCCCGGAGTGTAATGACCTAAGCCAGCATATTTGGATTGCCCCTTCTCAAATACAGGCACCATCCAGGGTGTGTGGTGCGGATCAAAGGGCGGAGTATCCAAACCAACCCGCGTTTCTTCGTTAAAATCATTATCCACTATATACTGCATTGAATCCTGCACGGGGCGCATAAAATACACCCAGAGAACTTCGGCTTTTTCGGAGAATTCCAGCAGTTTTACGCGTAAATCTTTGTAAGATTGAAGTTCCATATCTTCTTTTTTCTGATATTTATCCAATTCCTCTAGGCTTACGGTGCTTGCCAAATATTCAGCCACAGAAATCATGCGATGCTCTATATTGTGTTCCATTGCGCGTACAGAAAAATTGATAAAATAATTCGCAACAATAGACACTATAAAAAGTGTTAAAAACGAAATAAAAAAAAGAATCAAACTATGGTGTTTTATCATTGCTCACAACCTTGTAAAATAAGGTAGAAAAATGAATCAACTTGCATTTCACGCCGAAATATGTGCTATCTACGCTATACTCCTTGCCAAATGCCAAAAAATAGGGTATTTTTATTTAATGAGGAGTTTCAACAACAAACCATAGGAGGTTTATTATGAAATCAAATCGTTTTTTCCAATTTGCGCTAAGTTTTGCGATCGCCTTGGCATTAACCATCTCATTAGTGGCTTTGGTAGCTTGCGGTGGCGACATACCAGATGGGAAGTATTTTAAAAATGGAAGTGAGCAGTACTGGGAATTTTCTGGAAGCAATGCTACTCGTTATTACAGCGTGAATATACAAGAGAAGGGAACCTACAAAATTGACAAAGACGGGTTGTTTCTTTTTACCAAGGAAAATGGAACAATGGATAAGCTTTTGTTTGGTCTTGAAGGCAGCTCATTGCTGCTTGGCAACACAATTTATAAGAAACGGTGAGTAATCCCTGCTGCATTTCACGTCGCAAAACCTGCATTCTACGCTGTACCCTTGCCAACTGCCAAAAAAAAGGTTATTTTTATTTAGTAAATCCCTGCCGGAATTCCTCTTGATTCTGGCAGGGACCTTGCAGAAAATATGAGGCTAAGAAATTTTCTACTATATATTATGATAAGGAAAAAATGAATATTCTTGTATGCGATGATATGAAAGAAGATGCGGATAGGCTCGCTGCCTTGATTGCACAGTCCGGTTTTGAGGCTCAAACGGCGGTTTTCACCTGCCCTAGGCAGGCTCTTGATTATTTTCTCTCCGGTGCAAACATAGATGCGTGTTTTTTAGATATAATAATGCCTAAAATGAATGGAATAAAGCTGGCAGAAAAATTGCGGGAAAATAATTTTGCAAATGATATTGTTTTTCTAACCACTTCCAATGATTTTGCAAGCCAGTCCTATCAGGTTCAGGCTTTTGACTATTTGCTCAAACCCTTGACTTCCGAAAAAGTGAGCAATATAATGAGCAAGCTGAAAAGGTCTCAGGAGAACTTGGATAAAGCCGGATTATCCGTAGAGACGCAAGGAGTTACAAGGTTTGTTTCGTTTCGCGATATTTCTCACATTGAAGTTATGAACCATACCGTATATATTAAGTTGCTGGATAAATCCATAATCAAGGTGTATGCCACTTTTAGCAAAATAGAGGAGCAACTGCTGGCAGACGGCAGATTTGCAAAATGCCATCGCTCGTATATAGTGAATATAAGCGAAATAATGACAATGGCAAATAACGAACTAATTATGAAAAACGGCTCTAAAATTCCTATTTCTAGGGGCTACTCGCAAGTCAAAGATAAAATAGTCAAATGGATGTTCAAATGAAACTTATCTCAAATATACGCCGGTTTTATCGCGAAGCTAAATTTGCGCGTTGCATTTTATCTGCCGAGCAAGCACATTATCAAAAAATGGCAGAAATGTACGAAACTCTTAGCGCCTTGCGCCACGATTTCAAATACTATCTTAAAAAGATAGATGAATTGCTGCAAACGGGCGATATAGAGAAAACGAAGCTGTATTTAACAGAGATAAAAAAACGGATACCAGAAAGCGGGCTGCATTATTACTGCACAGATCACTCGATCAATTCATTGCTCACCAGCTATGCCAAAAACTGCGAGGAATTCAACATAGAATATAATGTCAAAATTGCATTGCCCCAAACGTTTTCCATTCCTCGTTATGATATTTGCATAATTTTATGCAACCTATTGGAAAATGCTTTAGAAGCCTGCAAAAAATTGGAGAAGGGCAGGGAAATAGATTTAGCTATAAAAACAGAGGGGCAGCGTATAGCGATAAGGGTGAAAAACAGCGTTGACGGCGTGAATAACGAAAACGCTAACTTGCAGAGCGTTAGGGCTATTGCACAGCGTTATGGCGGCCATATTTCTATGGAACAAACTGGGAGTATATTTACGATTTATGTTATGGTGAATGTTTAAGTTTCTACTCAACCCAATCACCCCTAGAAATCGCAATATCATAGCCAATTTGCTTAATGCGGTTTCGCATACAATTCACACATTCGGCTGCTTCTTCTCCGGTGCAGATTTTATTGTCGTAGAGCATATATTTTTTGCGCACCTCAATAGGGGAGAGGTTTGGCATAATCACATTCGCTCCTGCTAGAATCCCTTGTTCTCTTCCGCGAGCGTTAAGCGTTCCGAGCGCTGTTGTGGCAGGAATGAGCAAATTTGGTTGCATAAGGCGAAGAATTGCTAAAATATTCAACGTTAGATGTACATCTCCGGCGTTTTTGCCATTGAAAGGAGTGTTGGAGTGGGGGATAAAGGGACCAATGCCAACCATTTGAGGTTGCAGTTCTTTAATAAAAAGTAAATCATCTACAATATGTTCCAATGTTTGGTTTGGCGTGCCAACCATAAAACCGCACCCAACTTGGTAGCCTATTTTTTTTAAATCGTAAAGGCATTTTTTTCTATTTGCTGGCGACATTGAATTTGGGTGCAAGGTTTTGTAATGCTCATCGTTTGCGGTTTCGTGGCGCAGCAAATACCTGTCTGTACCCGCTTTGAATAATCGCTCATAGCTCTCGTAACTACGCTCTCCAATTGAAAGCGTAACGGCACAGTCTGGATATGCAGCTTTTATTTCACGGACAATATCAACTAGAATTTCGTCTGTGTAGTGAGCATCTTCTCCGCCTTGCAATACAAAGGTGCGAAAGCCGAGTGGATAGCCAGTTTTGCAGCAGTCCAAAATTTGCTCTTTTGAAAGCCTGTACCTCTCTGCTTCTCTGTTCTCTGCTCTAAGTCCGCAATAATAGCAGTTATTTTTGCAATAAGAGGTAAATTCAATTAGCCCACGCATAAAAATATTTTTGCCATATACACTCTGTGCCACGCATCTGGCACGTTCAAAAAGATAGTCATCATTGCATAGCAAAACTTTCTTAAATTCTTCTCTATCAAGAATTTGAAGATCCTCCAGCTTATTGACTAATTCTTCCATTATTTTTTTCTCGGAATTTTGCTAACCTTGCTGTAAAGGAAATTATCATTTTTCTTTTTAAAAACAAGGCTGTCTTTAACAATATAAGCGTTTGCCTCATTTTTCAAGAGGGCAGTATCCATTTGAGATTTCCAACTGAATACATAAGCAAAGCCCATCACTAAAGCCAAAATCAAGGCAGCGGCAATAAACAGAGCGAAATTCGGGTCGTTATAGCCTAAGCCAATTGAAGCAGCGGTTAAAATTGGTGCTAAAATGCCTGAATATATAAAGCCGTATTTCCAGATTTTTTTTGATTCAATGGGCAATTTCCCAACGAGGCGGCCGGACTCTCCATTCATAGCAAAAAGGTAGTTTGCCTCTTTATATTTGGTGTTGAGTATCCACACAGGAAAAAGCGCATAGCTGTATTTGCCTTCGCTGACATTAACCGATGAACTCTCAATTTTCACCGAGTCATAACCAACTATGGAGTTCTCAAATTCTCTCTCCACCGAAGCCTTTATTCTGCGCGCTGCTCTCTCCTTGCTCTTTTCCACATCAACATCATATTTTTCGGCAACATAACCTGCTAAATAAGTTGTGTCAAAATCTTTCATTTGTTCATAATCAAAGGGTTCTATGGCATCCATGTATTTATCGTCCATTTTTTCGGAGCCATCAACGGGTATTTTTTCAAATACCATATTTCCCTCTCTAATCACGGAATAGTAGTCGGTTTTTATATAATCGGTTGTTCTTTTAGCCTTGCTTGCCTTGTAGCACACACGCCCACTCGCTTCTGCATCAAAAAGCCAAAAGGGGACATAAACTCCTTGAATGTTGTTTATGTGGTTCTCTTTTACAAAAAAATCTGGGAGGAGTTTTTTCCCATTGCAAAAATTTTTCAACGCTTTCACAGCATTTTCTTTTTCAAGTTTGAACGGAATAACATAGTCGGGTTTTAAAAATCCAGAGAGTCTTTTGCTTACAATCTGAGCATTGCCGCAACACGGGCACACCATCGCAACGGTGTTGGCATCGCCCAAAAGTTCCGCTCCGCAAGAAGGGCAGGAACCTGAACTCAAATCTTCAAGTTCGCCTTCTTTCCATTCCTGTTCGGCTTCTTCTTTTGACCAGCCAAAATTATCCTTTGCTGCTGCAATTTCCTTTTGGTATTCTTCCAGAGCGGCAATTTCAAATTCTGTGTCGCAATAGGGACATTTCATTTTTTGGCTGGAACTGTCAAAATTAACCGTTCCGCCGCAGTTAGGACATTTGTATTCTTTTATATCCATTTTTAAGCCCTTGGTTTACCGCACTCAGCGCAGAATTTTCCTGTATTGCCTGCATGTCCGCAAGAACAAGTCCAGGGTGAATTAGGGGAGGGTTTTCCGCATTCCGCACAGAACTTGCCTGTGTTTGAAACCCCGCATGAGCAAACCCAAGTAGCGGCGGTTGCGGCTGGTGCTGCCGCAGGAACAGGAGCCGCAGGCTGAGCCGGAGCCGAAGCCGAAGCCTGAGGTGCTTGTTGCTGCCCCATTTGAAAGAGAGCTTGCGGATTCATTCCGCCTGCCTGAGCCGCCATTCCCATTCCGAGGAAGCCTGTCATAGCCCCACCTTTATTTTCTGCCGCAGCGCGCATAGCATCGCTTTGAGCACCCACCAAAGAGGCGGCAGCCATAGTTGGGTCTCGCATAACGGCTGCGGTTTGCAGTTGCTTTATTCGGTTATCGTCTTCGGGCGAGGCGGTGCAAGTGATTCCAAAGTTCACTATCTCTAGCCCTCTGCCTTCTCTCCACTTTGCGCTAAGGGCCTCGTTGAGAATATCTGCGAGTTTATCGGTGTGGAAGGAAATCTCGTGATACTCCAAACCTGTGCCGAGCTTTCCAAGCGAAGGGCCTAAAACGGTGATTATTTCGGATTTGAGCTGGCTGTCTATTTTATCTCTTGTATATTGCTCATCCACATTGCCGCACACATTGGCATAGAACAATGCAGGGTTAACCATGCGATAAGAATATTCGCCATTTGCTCTTAAACTTATGGTAAGGCGTAAATTTATATTAGGGTCAACTACGAGATAGGGAATGGGATTTGGCGTTCCGTATTTATTTCCGAGTATCTCTTTTGTGTTAAAATAATATACGCGTTGGTCTTTGCCCGGGCTGCCGCCATATTTAAAACGCTCCGCCATATTTTTTATAGAACCCACAAGCCCTTGCCCCAAGCCTCCGTGAAAAATGCTGGGTTCCGAAGATGTATCGTAGGTATATTGTCCTTCTTCTGCGCAAAATTCTGCAATGCGGCCATTATCCACAATTATAGCGGCCTGCCCCTTGTTCACCACAATTCCAGAGCCATTGGAGATAATATTATTTTCTCCGCTTGTATTGCTGCTTCTTTTGCTAGTCTTTTTTTGCCCCTTGGTAGCCAGCACATTGGCATCCAAACTTTCGCAAATAAAAAACTCCAACCACTGGTCAGCCAAAACACCACCAGCAGAACCCATTGCCGCTTTGAGTAATCCCATAAAAACTCCTGCTACTTAAGTATTGAATTAATATAGATAATTTACTACCTTACACCTATGTGCGGAATAGTTGCTTATATAGGTTTTAGACCTGCTCTCCATATTTTACTAGACGGTTTGAAAAGGCTTGAATACAGAGGCTACGATAGCTCCGGGGTTAGCTTGCTCTCTGGTGGCAAAATAAAAACTGCAAAGGCAGTTGGCAAAATAAAAGAACTTGAAAAAAAATTGGAAACGGAGCAAATGGAGGGCTTTTTAGGAATTTGCCACACCCGCTGGGCAACGCACGGCGAACCTAGCGAAACAAATGCTCACCCTCATCTCTCGGCAAATGGGAAAATTGCCTTAGTGCACAACGGGATTATTGAAAACTACGCGATTCTCAAAAAAAAGTTGCAAGCCGAAGGGGTTAAATTTACCTCTGATACAGATACCGAGGTTGTTGCGCACTGGATAGCAAAGTTTTACAAAGGCAATTTAGGCAAGGCGGTTTTGGAGGCTCTAAAGCACGTTGAAGGCGCATTTGGGCTTGCTGTGATATGCGAAGACGAACCCGATGTTCTTGTTGGGGCGCGCAGAGGCAGCCCTCTTATACTCGGAGTTGGCGAGAATGAAAGTTTTTTGGCAAGCGATGTTTCTGCAATAGTGGGGCACACAAAAAAAATTGTTTATTTAGAAGACAACGATGTGATAACCATTGGCAAAAATCATTTTGAAATAAAAAATATAAAAGACATAAAAGACAAATACGTTAACCGAGAAATTCAAGAAGTTGATGCAGATTTGCAAACGGCGCAAAAAGGCGATTATCCGCATTTTATGCTGAAAGAAATTTTTGAACAACCCGAAGCGCTTAAAAACTGCACACGAGGTCGCTTGCTTTTAGCAGACGGCAATGCCAAACTTGCGGGGCTGGATAATTCGCTTAGAGAACTGAGGACTATAGACCGCATAATAATAACAGCCTGCGGAACAAGCTACTATGCAGCGATGGTAGGGGAGTACTTAATTGAAGAATGGGCGGGCATTCCCGTTGAAGTTGAATACGCTTCTGAATTTCGCTACAGAAACCCAATAATAGGTTCTAACACCCTTGTTTTCACCATATCTCAAAGCGGCGAAACGGCAGATACTTTGGCTGCGTTAAAAGAAGCTCAGAACAAAGGGGCAACGGTGCTCTCTATTTGCAACGTGGTTGGCTCAACCATAGCAAGGGCATCTAATGGCGGGGTATATTTGCACGCAGGTCCAGAGATTGGAGTTGCAAGCACAAAGGCATTCAATGCGCAGGTGACTGTTTTGGCTTTGGTTGCTCTTTTGCTCGGCCGCCAGCGCAGGCTTTCTTCTGTTGAGGGAATGGAAATAGCTCAAGCTATAAACTCACTGCCTTTGGCAGTGGAAGAAACTTTAAAACTGAGCGATGAAATTTTGAAAATCGCTAAGGTGTATTACAAGCACACAAACTTTCTTTACCTAGGCAGGCACTATCATTATCCGGTTGCTATGGAAGGTGCTTTAAAGTTAAAAGAGATAAGCTATATCCACGCAGAAGGCTACCCAGCGGCGGAGATGAAGCACGGGCCTATAGCCCTTATAGATGCAAATATGCCTGTTGTGATAGTTGCACCCAAAGATGCTCTTTTTGATAAAATTGTTTCAAATGCCAGAGAAATCAAGGCTAGAGGCGGAAAGCTAATTGTTGTAACTACCAGTGATTCTGCACCCTTAGACGAATTTGTAGATCATATAATAAGGGTGCCTACTGTGAATAGTGCTCTTATGCCAGTGATAACAAGCGTGCCTTTGCAACTTTTGGCATATCACATAGCGGTGCTTAGAGGCAACGATATTGACCAACCGAGGAATTTGGCAAAGAGCGTGACCGTGGAATAGTTTATTTTACTCACCCTGCCAGATTTTTTTTCTACATTATCCCCATGCAACATTTTGCCCCTCAAACACATTCGGTTAGAGCCTGTGCCGCAAGGTCTAGGTTCATAAATCGCGTTACAGGGCATTCGGTGGGCTTAGGGTTAAAAAACAGCACGCAGGCGGAGTTTAGCCAAAATAGGGCACTAGAATTGCCTCTGGTGGCATTTGGCGCTGTGCCTTGCGTACCCCCCCC
>Ga0268262_10001660_pt1 | contig 27123 bp, 20 predicted proteins | sample TergutNc150P3_FD_190354 | JGI IMG/M metagenome (GOLD analysis project Ga0268262, IMG submission 190354) | Nasutitermes corniger P3 segment gut microbial community from laboratory colony in Florida, USA - Nc150 P3 (SPAdes) (version 2) | ecosystem: Host-associated > Arthropoda: Insects >... | reverse complement strand
CCCCCCCAATTTTCCTCTAAGTGGAGAATTCATATTAAATAACAAAGGATACGTAGTAAATTCTGTTGGTCTATGATTACTTGTTATAACAGAGAATCGGCGTGCAATACTGCAATATTTTCCGATTTTAATATGAGAGATTTGCGACGGACCATGTATATATGAGTAATTATCTATAGAAACATTTGGACCAAAAAAAACATTACCATAAAAAGCTACTTTTTTACCCAATCTTGGTTTAAATAATATTCTTGTTAAATAATGTTTAACCCAGTCCGGTAATCTTTGATAATGGGTAAATAACAATCCATCTAGTTTCATAAATAATATTTAAAAATTTTTATTCACTTTTAAAATCGGTTAAATGACCCCAAACTTGTTTGGCGGCGCGTATAAAGAATTTTATATCTTCCCAACTGCGAATCCCAACAATACGCCGAAACAGAAATTCAGGATTAAACGCCACTTTGTAAACAGACTGTACGGCTTCTTTAAGTTTCTCCTCACCAATAGGTGTTTTCATCACCGACCGCCTCATATCAAATTCTTCGTAATTTTCTGTTTCCAGCCAGCCTTTTTCTAAACACTCATAATACAGCGGAGTTCCCGGATATGGAATAACAATAGTAGCCTGCAATGTACGAGCATATCCTTTTTGCAATAAATAACGTCCCAATTTCACAGTATTTTTAACTTCTTCTTCTGTCTCCCAGGGATACCCAAACATAATTGTTACATGTGGAGACAAACCCGCTTTTTTTGCAAGCTTGCAGCTTTCCACCATTTTTTCTATTTTTACGCCTTTACTAATACGGTCAAGGGTGGATTGATTTGCGCTTTCTAATCCAAACAATACTAAACGGAAACCGGCTTTTTTCATGAGTTTATATTCATCAAGGTTAAGTGCACCGAATCGCATATTACAATCTATCATTACTTTTTTGTTATAACCACGTTCAATCATACCATTACAAAATTCCTTCAGCCAATCGCCAATGGGGAACGCGCCTGAATCGTCCATTATTTCTTTTATTTTATAATTTTTAATAAGATTTCCTATTTCATTAAGCAGTTTTTCCGGCGATCGGCTTCTAAAATTATTATAGAGCGTTGTCCATGAACAAAAAGTACATTTATGATACCAACAATCTCTGGAAGCATAGGTATAAGTACCCGGAATCTTGCTGTAATTACCGTTTTTTTCACTGTAAAGTTCCCAGTGGGTTAGATCCCTGTCAATTTCAGGTAAAATATTTAAGTCATGATTTAAGACAAATTTCCCGGTATTTTCAATCTTTCCATTTGTTCTGTAATAAATACCCGGCTCTAATTTTTGAGGTTCAAGCTGTCCATTATTTTCTTCAAGCGTATTACAAAGATTCGCCAGTAAAAAATCATAATCACCGCCGGTCAATACATAATCTACAGAACAATTTGTCATAGATTCTTCGGGAAACGCTGTTACATGATCGCCGAATAAGACAACTAAAACTTGCGGTTTTATCGTTTTTAATTTATTTATAATTTCCCAATGCATTTTTACAACCGGCGCCTTTGTTTCCATAACCAACATTTGCATTTCGGTTTCTTTAAAAAAGGCTACGAACCCATCATAAGTCATATTCTCCGCTACAGCATCCTTCCACACGACATTATGACCCAATGATTTTAAATAAGTAGCGGCAAACGCGGGTACCATTGGGTATATATATGTTGGGCTTGTAAACCATTGAAACTGTCTGTTTTGACCGAGCAAAGGTGTTCCCTTTCCTTTCTCCAATGGAGGATATGATAAAACAATTTTCATTCTTTTTCCTACCTGATTAGTTTTTTACTAAGAAGTCCTTGTATAAAGCAAAGACCATATCCTAAATGGGTTATAAAAACACCTGCAATGACTAAGACAAACAGCTTAAAACCAGAAACGCGCTTTATATTTATTATAACCAAAATAAAATATAATAGAAGCATGCCAAAATATACGCTCCATAAAACAGGAAATAGACAGCATACAACCGGACCTAAAACAATACCTAATAAAAAAAAACTTGGTATAAAATATTGTATTTTTAAGCTTGTCTCCGGCAGCTTTTTTGCGAAAAATCCTCTATGCCTTGCATAACCTGTTACCTGCTTTAGGTGTCCTTTAAATAATGGCCTTCTGTGATGATAAACCAGTATATCAGGGCTATAAATTATTTTTTTTCCGGTTTTTTGCATAATATCAAGGCATAATTTTGTATCTTCTCCCGGATAAAACATAGAATCATATCCGCCAACAGCTTCAAAGATTTCACGTTTCACAATCAGGTTTACAGAAGGAATATCATCATCTTCATGTTTTACTCCGGGAATATAGCGGTAAGTATATTTTCCACTGCAAAGAACATTTTCCAATACTTTCCCGCCTGCCTGTCTTAATAGATCGTCTCCGAGCGCTGTAACAGCTGGACCTCCTACTGCTCCAACATCCTCCGGTTCCAGTTCTTTAACAGCGTTTTTTAACCAATCCTTACGCGGGTAAGCATCGTCATCAATAAACGCAAATATATCACCGCTTGCATGAGTTAAAGCCATATCCCGTTTTTCAGCAGGCCCTATATTTCCGCTGGGGATAATCTTTGTTTTCTCAAATACCTCATTTGATTCAAAATCAGGAAAAACCAATATTTCAAAATCACTGTATTCCAACATCAGATGATACGGAATTGCTTCACGGATATAATCATTGATTTCTTTAACTGGAATTATTATTGAAACTTTTTTAGGCATATTTATCAATTTCCTTGTTTTTTTGTGAAATAATTTTTAAAACTATCATGCCGCATAAAAACAGATAAAATAGCTGTTATTAATATTCCAAACGATACTGCCGTCAGTACATATATGATTTGTAAAATTTCAGTATGAATAAAATAAAATAAAACAAAACTGATCAAACAACCAATAGCTAAGGAAACCGATAACAACTTTGCGTAGTTAATTGCCAAAAAATAACTAGTTAATATATTTATAAAACTTATTATAATAACCCACAAACTAACCGGTAATATATATATGGCTGAATTTATGTACTTGCTGCCAAATAAAATAAGTATAACCTGTTTTGTTAAAACATTTAATCCCAGTGCACAAAGCGCTGATAGCCCTCCGCCATATAGGAGAGCTTTTTTAAGTATCTTGTTTACATCATCTTTTTTTACGGAAGCTTCTGTTATAAAAGGAAACATAACAAATACTATTGCGGTAGAAATATATAAAATTATTTTACCTAAAATACTTGCCACGCTATAAAATCCAGTTACCTCATCTGAAAAATAATGTTTCACTATTATAACATCAATATTTGTAAATATAGTCATACCAACATTAGCTAAAAATGTAATCCATACAAACTGCAAAGCTTTAACGCTAAATTTAAAGTTTATTTTTTCAAGAGAAGGTTTAAAATCAAGTTTTAAAAACCACAAACCAAATAAAATTGCAAAAATATTTCCCAGTGTTAATGACAGGATAATTCCGTTCAATTCAAGACCAAGCAGAACAAAAATAATGCTCCCAAAAAGTTTTGTTAATGGGAAGACTAAATTAACAATGCCAAAAGCAAAGAATTTTTTTTCCCCTTGTAATCCCCCCGTCGTAACAGGCAAAATAAGACCAAACCCTGCGGCAATTATGACAAGAGAAACCAAAATTTTGCTTTCAACATTAATGAATGAAGCTATAAAACCGGATAACGCTATTCCGCAAGAGATAAAAAAGATCAAAAACATAAAAACATAAAAGAAAAATGTTTTTAATAATGAATTTATATTTTTATTCAATGTTTTATTTTCGGATACATATTTTGAAACCACAATAAGAATAACTGATACTGGCATTGATATTATGACATAAAATGAATTCAATGAATTTAATATACCAAAACGATCAACTTCCAACATTCTTCCCATTACTATTTGGAAAAAATAATTGGATATATTTCCTAACATTGTTAATACAAAAACTAATATGCTGTACTTTTCAAATTCCTTCATTATTATTACAAAAAATTTATTTAAAGTCTGTATAACGCAATATTGCGTCTTTATATGCATTTGCGTTTCCTATATCAAACATCTCTCCGTCTAAAACAACGCCGTAAAGCCCGCATTTGTCTACAAGAGCCGCAAGAGCGTCCGTTAAGCCAAATTCCCCGTTCTTTTCCGTAGCCTGACCGGATACTAAATTCGATTCAAGTTCGGAAAATACTTCAGGTGTAAGAATATATTGCCCAAATACGGATAAATAAGATTTCTCCTTTTCTTTGCCGTCTACGCCAAGAAAATCCTGTGCGTATTCCACGCTTGGCTTTTCAGAAAATTTTGTTACCTTTAAAATTGTTTCGTTTTTATCTTCCCATATACCAGAGAGTATTCCGTAATGCACGACCTGCTCAACAGGTATCTTGTGTATCGAGACAACGGGACTGTCCAGATGCTCATAAGCTTCCATTAATTGCACACTACATGTTTTTTGCGTATCTGAGCGATAAATAGTATCCCCCAACAGCAATAATACAGGTTCATCGCCGCAAAAATCTCTGCCCTGAAAAACCGCATGTCCAAAGCCTTTTTTTTCTTTTTGAATACAAAAAGTAATTTTTTTTCCAATATCAATTATTTTATTTTCATACTCCAGCATGTTTGCCGGAAGCTTATCGAAGTGTTCTTCCGGAAGAGAAGATTGAAAATATTTTTTGTATACTTCAATTTCATCTTCTCCACCTACAATAAGGCAAATCTCATCTATCCCGCTATCATAAAGTTGTTCTAAAAGTATTAGAATAACAGGCTTAACCAAGCCGTCACTGTCTATAATTGGCATGAATTCCTTTTTCATACCGCGAGTTGCAGGATAAAGCCTTGTACCGTAACCTGCCACGGGAATAATTGCTTTATGTACACGATGGCGAGGCTTAATTGTAAGAGAGTAAGCCGTAAGCTCATTCCCATTAAGATAATCAACCAACTTTTTTTGACATTCCGCATCCTTTGCCAGAAATTGTACAGAACCATCGCCCTGTGAACCAACGCCTTTCCCTCCAAACGTCAATGATTTTACCGTTGAATCGGCAAGAATATTATGTAATTTTGGGGCTTTTAATTGTTCCCACGATGCCAGTGCGACTTTTTTATCAAAAAGTTCTTGTGCGTCAGTCATTAGTTTTCCCAAGCTTTCGCTGTCGCCTGTTTTTATATATTCAACCGCACGTGATATTATTCCTTGATTTTCTATTCCTAAAGCCGAATGAACATTGTGTTCTATCTCATTTTGCGCAAATGGATAGCATTTGTTTAAATCAGATAATATACGGATTGTATCTTTATTCCCTTTTAAATGAGCGAAAACCCAATAAAGTGGTTTCTTTACAACAAGGCGTTCTACGCCAATATCTTCACCGTCAAATGTCATTAATACGGGTGTAACGCCAAACGCACACGCCTGATCAAGGCGCCCGCAGCGTGATTTTGTACGCTGCTCGCCTTTAAACGCAATTGTCATCTCACCGATTGTATTGAGTTTAAGACCGTAAATAATATTAAATGCTCTTGCAACCAGAACGCATATTGCGGCGCTTGACGACAGCCCGCTTTTAATCGGAAGCGTCATTTCTGTAATTATGATTTTTATTCCGCCAACATGATAATTTTCCAGTACATAAGAAGCAACGCCCGCAGCATAGGCAAAATAACTGTCGGAAGCGGCGGTTTTTTTAAGTTCGGACAATTGCATCGCACTCTCAAAGTCAATCCATGTATCTTTTAATTCTTCTGAAGTATTACACATAACAAATTTGTCATTTGCTTCCACATCCGCAAAAATTCCTTGTTCAATTCCTGTAACTACAGACGCTCCCGGTACAATGTCAGCGTTTATAACACGATGAAGTCCTGCCCAATCGCTGTGCTCACCGAAAAGACAAAGCCTGCCGGGGACAAAAAGTGATGTTTTTTTATGCATTTATACGTTTTCCTTTTTGTAGATTGAGAATTATTATTTTATAGGACTAAAATAAAAACTGGTTAACCCTATTCCTAACATTCTAGGGTCTCCTTCCGGCATTGCCGGATTTTTTATATCAAATTGAACAATTATTGGAAAAACACCGTCTTTTTCCTCAAGATAATCAATTTGAACAGGAATTGCAATTTGGTATACACCTTCATCCTTGAATGCGCTTTCAAAAGTATATTCACCTATTTTTATTCCATTAATATTTATTGAAAAATTTGTTGGACTGGGAAAAACATTAAAATTTAATTTTAATAAAATTTCTTTTTTTTCTTGAAGTGAAAATCTCAACTGTGCCGTATTTCCTTCACTCCATACTCCCCATTGTTCTATACCTGACCACCCTGATAACAATTTACCACCAAATGAATTAGATGCCTGAAAAATACGATTAATATCTGATATTACTGAACTTATATAAAAACCAGTCAATCCTATCCCTAACATTCTATTGTCGCCTTCCGGCATTGCCGGATTTTCTATATTGAATTTTATAATTACAGGATATACCCCTTCTACCTCAACAAGCAAGTCTTTATCAATCTTAATTGAAAGTTCTTTACTGCCAGAAATACTATAACTGTCTATTTGCTTCTCATTTATACTTACGGAGAAATTAGTTGGATTAGGATATAAATTAAATTTCAAATTTATTAACATATTTTCTTTTTCTTTCACTGTAAAACCTAATAATGCAGTACTTCCGTTGCTCCATACTCCCCATGGTTCTAAAAATGACCATCCTGATAATAACATATTATCAAATAAATTCTGTGCGTTATATTTTTTAATATTAGAAATCATATTTAATTGAATAATTTCACTTCTCAATACATCAATTTTTTCTCCATGTACTAATACACTATCATCATGTATGTTATTTAATGGAATAATATTAGTTTCATAAAAATTATTATAATCTCCAATAGATACAATTCCACTTTGTTCTCTTTCCAAAATTAAATTTTTTGTCTCTAAAGAAAAGAGAGATATTATCATCATTTCATCAGAAAACATGTTATTGTTGTCAATAGGGGCAATAAATATTGTATTGCTATTGCTATAATATCTAAGTAAATATGTTGGTCTGTCATATTTTAAATCATTTATATTATTGGTAAATATAAATATTTTATCCGGCGAATAAATATGTGTAACCATATTTAAAGCGCTCATATTATAATGTATACCAATAAATTCAGGAGCATAAATAACAGAACCATTTTCAATGTTTTTAAAATACTCGCTTGATACTGTTTTATCAAAAATTTTATATTTATTTAATTCTATGGAAAAACTATCTGCGGACATTTTATTAGTAATGTCTGTAAAAATACTGCCAAAAAATATTCCTATAGATAGTATCCCAAGTATTGTTTTTTTAAAATTTATCCTTTGATATATGAAAACAAAAACTGTCGATAAAAATATTATAATAGCAAAATAACTATAGAATGAAGTTGTAAACCCATACCCTCCGCCATTTTTAACAAAATTTATTTTCTGCGGAGTAAAGGAAAGAAGTATATTTGGTAATATCATACCAAATACAGATATACTGCAAAATAAACAAAAATTCTTGATACGAATAATTCTTGCCTTACAAACAACTGCAATAAAAATGACGACGACGATTATTGCTTTCGTAATAGATAACAAATCTATATGTTTTACATAAGATAGAATATTGTATTTTGGTAAATGTAAAAAGCAATTTAATGGAAATAGACCCAAAGAATACTTTACTAGTACATTCAATGGGTCTTTTATATTGTCTATTTTAACAACTGCCCCTGAATATGAACTTGAAGCTGATAGCCGTCCAAAAGCATAAATTAAAAGATATAGTATCATTAATATAATGTGAAACCGTAAATCATATAATGAATAAATGACACATTTAATTTTTTTAATATTTTTATTATCTCTTAATGTATAATACACACTTATAATAAATAATATAATTGAATATATAATAAATGTTTCATACATAATCGTTGAAACAAACAAAAAAATGCTGCTCCATAGTAAAGTACTTATTCTCCGTTCCTTATAATACGCAAGTAGTCTTTCTATAGATAAGATAGCAAGTCCAATAAATATTTGCATTCCCGGATAAGAAATAAACAAATTATGCTGGTGGTCTATTTGTGCAAAGGCAAAAAAGAATAATACCGCCAAGATCGAGATTTTTTTGTCAATGTGGTTATAAATAAGATGCCAAAGTGAAATAACACTAAAACAAATATAGACATAAAATATAATTTTATATAGAATAATATTATTTGGCTTATAAGCAATATAACATAAAAAAATAGATGCTGTTTGAAAAATCCTGCCAATATTTTTTGAAGTCATAAAAGACATTTTTAGGTAAGAAGAAATGGACATATTACGAATACTTAGATAATTTACAATATCATCATGCGTTGCCAATACTATTCCTTTAATAAGCAGAAAAAACACAAAAGCTGTGAAAATAACTCCTAAATACAAAAATAAATTTTCATGTTTACTTATTAATGCATATTTCGTTTTATTGATATTCACCTGCAATATTCTCCTTTCTGTAAATTTGAAATTACTCTAACGGACTTAAATAAAAACTGGTTAATCCTACCCCTAACATTCTTGGGTCGCCTTCCGGCATTGCCGGATTTTCTATATTAAATTGAACAACAACGGGAAAAATACTATTTTCTTCATCAAGATAATCTATTTTAATAGGTATTGCAATTTGATATATACCTTCATCTCTGAATGCACGTTCAAAAGTATATTCACCTATTCTTACTCCGTTAATTTCTATTGAAAAATTTGTTGGGCTAGGAAAAACGTTAAAACTTAATTTTAATAAGACTTCTTTTTTTTCTGAAAGTGAAAATCCAAGCTGTGCCGTATTTCCGTCACTCCATACTCCCCAATGTTCTATACCTGACCATCCCGATAGCAATTTATCGCCAAATGAATTCGATGCTTGAAAAACATAATTATAATTAGAAATTTTTTCCCAGTCCTTATATATTTTCCTTTCTGTAACGTTAAATCCTTTATTTAAGTTTTCAAAATATTCTCCAAGAGAGAAATATTCCAACCTTTCATTGTTGCTTATAATTGGTTCTACGCCAGTAATTTCAATAATACTATTCCTTATATTTTGATACTCATCATTGTTATAACCAAATTTATCCAAATATATTCCCGCAAAGCCAACTCCCGCTAAATGCTTTAACATATTGTCAACTGTATTACTTGCGACGATCTTTTGCCACCTTTCGGCAGTTGAATCTAACTGAGCTCTATATGACCATTTTAAGGTTTTTGAGTGAATAAACGGAACGAATTGATCATAAACTTGCATATTTGCAATATAACTTAAACCACTCCTTATATAAGGTAGTTGAAAAACCATTGAACCTGTAGGGGCAATTTCTTCAATTGCTTTAATAAATTCCTTATCCGAATAATATTTATCATTATATTCCATTTTTATTTTATTATCTGCTACTTGATCAAATGCAAAAATAAATCCCAATAATACAGTTATGATTAAACTGCTTATAAACCTTAGTTTTAATCTCACTTGCATATTATCTAAATAATGAACTATTATATACAAAGAATAAAATGCAATAAATATACTTAATCTATTATAACACCTAATAAACGGTACTATAAAGGCAATTAAAGAAGCAATTCCGCCGTTACATCCTAGTATTATCATAAACACATTCAACACGGCGCTATGTTGTATATTGACTTCTACCGCTTTATTTTTATCTATTGCTAATCTCATCATCGAAATAAATAATGAAAGAATTAACCCGGCGCTGATAAACAATCCTAAGGAAGAGCCAACATTTTCGTTGGTAAAAAATGAAATATTATTATCATAATACCTTCTTATTCTTGAAAAGAGATTGAGTCTATGATTAATAACAGGCAATACTAGTTGTGAAAATTTAAGACTGAAAATCTCAACATCTCGAGATTCACGCAATCTCATCAATCCTGCTTCGATACCGCTAAAAACTGTTAATATGTAAGGAATTAAATTAATTAATGTGGAAAATATTACTACTAGTAAAATTATTAACGAAGAGAATGTTTTTCTGAAATTTTTTTCTTCCAAAAAATTCCATACTATTGCAAATAAAATACCCAGACAACAAAAAAATATATAGTATGAATTATCCATACCTATAAATATTGCAATTATGATTGATATTATTGTTTTAAAATTGAAAACAGAAAATATGTTTTTTATATATTTATCGCTTGATATTTTAAATTTATTAAAAGATATTTCACCGTTAATAATCCATAAAATCATAACACATGCAAAAGGCACTATGGCGTATGTGGAAAGGAATAAATGATTTACTCCTCTAAAAAAATGATATGGTAACAAAGAATATAAAACACCGCCTAAAATACTTATCATAGGATTAATATTCAACAGCCTTAATGAAATGGTTGCGCTAACAGAAACAAACACATAAGTTAAAATATAATATACATTAACCAGTAAACCAGGTTCTTTAATAAATAGACTCAGTATCCACATTCCAAAAAAATGTATTGTAGAACTGTCCGGAGAATTTGCAATTGTAACTACACCCGGGGCGCCCATGTTTGGATATAGATACCTGCCATTTCCGGTAATAAAATTTTGAGCAACAGTCAACCCTCCAAAAGCATCTCTACCATAGAGAAAAGGCACATTCATGTCAACGCTATATAAACCAAGAAAGAAATATACCGCTACCAAACTAATAAAACCTGCCAGTAAACAATATAGAATTTCTTTGCGTACTTTCATCTTATCTATCATAATTTCTTTATTCTTTGTTATCACTTTATAATATTAGTCTCAGCAATAATAAACGCGGGTCTGTTTTTTGTTTCTAAATAAATTCTTGCTATATATTCACCCAGGATTCCCAAACAAATAAGAATAATACCGCCAATTATTAAAAGCCCGCTCATAATAGAAGCATATCCTGAACTTGTTCCGGCGCTTTTTGTTATAATTGTATTTATTATTATATTAAGCGCGTAACCAAACCCGATTAATGAAACAATTATTCCAAAAACCAATGCTATTCTTAACGGCACTACCGAAAACGAAATAATTCCGTTTATAGCATATTTAAAAAGTTTAGCGGTATTAAACTTGCTGGTTCCCGCCGATCTGTCTACGTTTACATGAGCAAACCATTTGGTATTAAAACCTACCCAACTGAAAATTCCTTTAGAAAAACGGAAATATTCAGGCATACTTATTATGCTTTCTACAACTTTTCGCTTCATAACGCGAAAATCCTGCGCGCCTTCCTGTATATTCACATCGGCAAGTTTATTTATTACGGAATAAAATTTTGCAGAGAAGAAACTTTTAATTTTCGCCTCGCCGGAACGGTCTGTCCTTCTTGCGGCGGCGACATCATATCCTTCATTAAGGGCTTTAATCATATCAGGAATCATTGACGGCGGGTGTTGCAAATCAGAATCAAGTATGCAAATGTAATCTCCTGCTGCGTATTTCATTCCGGCAAGCATTGCCGCTTCCTTTCCAAAATTTCTGGAAAAAGAAATGTATTTAACTTTATTATCGGTTTCCGCCAATTTGGTAATTTTTGCCAATGTATTATCTTTACTACCATCATTTACAAAAAGCATTTCAACGTCCTTTTGTTCTTTCAATACGTTACATATTTCTTTGTAAATTAAATCTATTGTTTCTTCTTCATTAAAACAAGGGATAATAAGGCTTAATTTCATTTGTTTTCTTCCTAATATTTTACTTTATTTATCGTTTCTCATAATTCTTCTCTATCCAGCGCCTGTAATGTCCGTTGCGTATACTGTCCATCCATTCCCTGTTAGCCAAATACCAATCTACCGTGCGCTCAATCCCCTGACGAAAATCAACATTTTGTTTCCAGTCTAACTCGCGTTTTATTTTTGAACAGTCTATGGCATAACGTTTGTCATGACCGGGACGATCTTTGACATAAGTGATAGTAGATCGAATTGCTTCGACATTGGAATTAATTTTAACGGCAACAATATCAATAAGTTCATGGAGGAGTTTTATGTTCTCCATCTCGTTCTCACCGCCAATATTGTATTTTTCACCTTTACTGCCTTTTTTTAATATGTTCCAAATTGCATTATTATGGTCATCTACATATAACCAGTCCCGAATATTTTTTCCGTCCCCATATACCGGAAGCGGTTTACCTTCAAGCATATTAATGATCATCAAGGGAATAAATTTTTCCGGAAATTGATATGGGCCGTAATTGTTGGAACAGTTTGATACGGTAACAGGCAAGCCGTATGTATAATAGTAGGCCATTACTAAATGATCGCTGGACGCTTTACTGGCGGAATAAGGTGAACGAGGATTATACATAGCTGTTTCAGAAAAACGTATCTCTTCTCCCAAAGAACCGTATACCTCATCAGTACCGATATGATGAAACAGCACATCATTGGCGTCTTTCCATGTCCTTCTGGCACACTCAAGAAGAGTAAATGTCCCCAATACATTAGTTTTAATAAACGCTTCAGGGTATAAAATAGAACGGTCTACATGGCTTTCAGCGGCAAAATGAACAACCGTATCTATTTTGTATTCTTGAAAAATATTTTCAACAAGTGAATAATCGCAAATATCTCCCCTTTCAAAAAAATACCGGCTGCCGCCAAATTTCTCTTTTATCTCCTTTAGACTTCCCGCGTTTCCCGCATAAGTAAGGTTATCCAGATTTATTATTCGTCCTTTAAAGTCGGGTTTTTCCTCAGCTTCGCCAAAAAGAAAACGAATAAAATTGACGCCGATAAATCCGGCGCCGCCTGTTACTAAAATATTTTTTAAACTACGCACTAATTCGATTCTCCGCTTATCATTTCGAGTATTATACGGTCAATATCACTGCGAAATGCCTGCCAGCTTGGTTTTTTAGTCCAGGCAATTGTTTCAAATTCGCTTTGGGGCATACTTGTTAAAATTTCCGAAATATAAACAAGTTCAAGACCTGCTTCTTTATTCTGTGCTTCATTAATTACTGTTGTCCAATCTATAGTTTCATGCAGGGCAATTTCTCTTATATCCACAATATCTTTAGCCGCATACCGGAAAATAGCGGATAATTTATTTGAAAGCATATTGCGGATTGAATCTGTACGATAAAACAGATCTGTTTTAATAATTTCACCATAATGCGGAACAAGATCATTAACAAAATCCAGTTTTAATAATGTTTCAGAGTCTTTTTTAACTTTTAATGTTGTAAAGTCTCTAGCTCTGGTATATTCATTATTAATATCCCAAGTATATCCATTTTCCTGAAGCAGAGCTAAAACTTTATTCAATTGATCATCATACGTCTTAGATTGATTTACAAAAAAATCAAGATCATCAGAATAACGATGATTATAATAAGCCCGGCTAAGCGCTGTGCCCCCGGTCAGAAAAAAATCTGTGCCGCTGTGTTGTAAAATATTCATCACCCCATCTTGCAGGGGGTAAAGGTTCTCTTCGTAATACTGCGAGGGCAAAATCAAAATGATACCTCCTATCCTTAGGCCAAATACGCTTTGCTATTTCCGGCGTATATAATTCTTTAATTTTTTCAATTCCCCAAAGAGCCGTTACATAGTGCCAGGGGAGCCGTTCCAAAGACCTTACAAAAAGTTTATCCTGGGTAAAAGCTCCGGAAGTTTTTAGCCGCCCTTCGATTACCGCAAGCATATCTTCATGAGTGTCCAGATAATCCCAGTTAAGATTACCCATTAGTTTTAATTTTTCTTCATTGCTTAAGGTCATTATTACTTATTAAAAATTCCTTCAAACTTTTATCCCAGATCGGGATGTTAATTTCTAAAGCGGCCTTTATTTTACTTTTATCCAAAACTGAATAGGCGGGACGCTTTACTTTAGCGGGAAATTCGGAACTGGTACATGGTATTACATCGCAATCTCTGTTTAAAATTCCCAGAGCGCGTCCCTGATTATATATTTCCCTGGCAAAATCAAACCAGGAAATTTCGCCTTCGTCTGTAAAGTGATAAATCCCATAGGGAACATTTTTACCGGTTTGCCCTGCTTTGATAAAAGCTATTACCATCTCAGCCAAATCAAAAGCCCAAGTAGGACTGCCCCTCTGATCATTTACTACTTTTACTTTGTCCCGCTCTTTCATAAGTCTGAGCATTGTATGAACAAAATTATTGCCGTATTTACCGTAAAGCCAGGCGGTTCGTATTATGTATGTATTTTTATTTTCTTCAAAGACTTTTATCTCTCCATCCCTTTTGGTCAGCCCGTAAATGCCTATAGGATCGGTAGCGTCTTTTTCCGTGTATGGCCTGTTTCCATGCCCGTTAAAAACATAATCCGTAGAAATATGTATCAATTTTGCATCAATGCTTTTTGCGCAAGAAGCAATGTTACCTGCGCCTGTTGTGTTTAGTTTTTTGCATATTTCAATCTCATCTTCGGCCTTGTCTACCGCTGTATAGGCGGCGCAGTTAATTATCCAGTCAATAGGCTGCTTTTTGTTTTGCTGAGCATGAATAAAATCCTCAAGAGCCGCAGTAGTGGTAATGTCAACTTCATAATCAGTTCCAATGAATGAATAGCTGTACTTTTCCAGAAGCAAAGAGAGTTCCGTTCCCAGCATACCCTTATTGCCAATAAGCCATATCATTGTTTTTTATTTTCGATAGACAACGATGAAAAAAATGGGAGATTTTTATCTTTATCGGATAATATATATTCCATACCCAAGTCCGGCCATTTAACGCCGATATCCGGATCATTCCAAATAATGCCGCCTTCATCTTCGGGATAATAAAAATCTGTACATTTGTATGAAAAGATAACTTGTTCCGTTAATGCCAAAAGTCCATGGGCAAATCCCGGCGGAATATATAATTGGTTTTGTTTTTCGCCGCTTAAAATAACCCCATGCCATTTACCATATGTAGAAGAATTCTGCCGTAAATCCACTGCCACATCAAACACCTCCCCCTGTATAGCTCTGACTAGTTTTCCCTGAGGGTATATCTTCTGATAATGCAACCCTCTAAGTGAGCCTTTCTCTGAACAGGACTGGTTATCCTGCACAAAGGGAAGCGTTATTCCCTTATCGCAAAAATCCCGCTTGGAATAACACTCAAAAAAATAACCACGCGCATCTTTAAATACTTTTGGCTGTATTTCAAACAAACCAGAAATCGGACACGGTGTAAATATAAATGACATTACATATTCTCCGCGACATACCGTAGATATTCACCGTATTCGGTTTTATATTCTCCCGCAAGCCGCAGAAGGTCATCTTTACTAATCCAGCCGTTATTATAAGCTATTTCCTCTATGCAGGAAACATACATTCCCTGCCGTTTTTGTACGGTTTCTATTAAATTTGCCGCTTCCAGTAAACCGTCGTAAGTACCGGTATCAAGCCATGCCATACCACGGTCAAGCGTTTCTACGGTAAGCGCACCTTGTTTTAGATATGTGTTATTAATATCTGTAATTTCAATCTCACCTCTGGCTGAAGGTTTTATATTTTTTGCAATATCTATTACTGTATTATCATAAAAATAAAGTCCCGGTATTGCATAATGACTTTTAGGAAATTTTGGTTTTTCTTCAATAGAAATCACCTTTCCTTCATTATCAAATTCCACAACGCCATAAGCTTTTGGATCTTTAACATAATAACCAAAGATTGTTCCTCCCCCATTTTTATTAATCCGGCTTTTAATATCCTTTAATGTTTGAGCGAATCCACGACCATAAAAAACATTATCCCCCAAAATCAAAGCAGAGCTTCCATTGCCGATAAAATCGGCTCCCACAATAAAAGCGTCCGCAAGCCCTCTTGGAGTTTCTTGAATTTTATAATTAAAACTCATGCCAAGCCAATTGCCATTTCCCAGTAATTCCTTAAAAAACTGCAAATCCCTTGGAGTAGAAATAATCAGTACTTCTTTAATACCAGCAAGCATTAATACAGATAGAGGATAATAAACCATCGGTTTATCGTATAGCGGTATAAGTTGTTTCGATAAAACCTTAGTAATCGGAAAAAGTCTTGTACCATAACCTCCGGCTAATATAATACCTTTCATTTATAATACTCTCCATAAGCGGCGCATACTTCTTTAGCGCTGCCTGTCATTACAGCTTCGCCTTTACGTAGCCAGAGCGCATTATCGCATAAACGTTCAATCATACCGCTGTCATGTGACACAAGGAGCATCGTTGTAGCGCTTTTCAGCATTTCATGTATCCGGGCTTCACACTTTCGTTGAAAAGCGGCGTCTCCTACGGCAAGAACTTCGTCCACAATAAGTATCTTTGGTTTTACCACAGTTGCCACAGAAAATGCCATACGAGCCATCATACCGGAAGAATAATTTTTAATCGGCATATCAAGAAAATCGGCGAGTTCGGAAAACTCTACTATCTCGTCATAATGTTCCTGCATGAAGGCCTTGCTATGTCCAAGCAATGCGCCTTCCAGATAAATATTTTCTCCGGCAGTTAATTCCGGATCAAACCCGGCTCCCAGTTCCAGCATTGGAGATATAGAACCGTTAATTGTAACAGAACCGGTATTCGAAGCAATAATGCCGCAAATAAGTTTTAACAAAGTTGATTTTCCCGCTCCGTTACTGCCAACTATTCCCCAGGATTCACCCTGTTTCACTTCAAAATTTATATCCTTAAGGGCAAGAAATTCTTTAAAATGAAGACTACCTTTAACAAGTTTTACAAAATATTCTTTAATGTTGTCTATTTTTTCCGAGGCTATGTTAAAGCGCACTGTTGCGTTTTCCACTTTGATAACAGTCGGTTCCAAAAAAACACCTCACATATACAGAATAAATTTATTTTTGCTGTAGGAAAAGCTTATTAATCCTACAAACAGCATAAGAACGGCCGCAACAGATCCGCGAATTGCCAAATCCAAACTGCCTACATTGGGACCCTCTAAAGTAAAATTACGAAACAAGGTTATGTAAAAATACATGGGGTTATAACGTGTAACAATAATATAGAGCCAGTCCGGCAGGATACTTGCCGGATAGAATATGCAGGAAAGATACAGCCATGCGGTGGAAAAAACTTGCCAAATGTACACCATATCCCGAAAAAAAACAGTAGCCTGAGCCATAAACAGACCCAGTCCAATACTGAAAACATATAATTGTACAATAGGAATAACTACAAACAGAAAGCGTATTGTAAAGGGCGCCTTGGTAGCAAAGATTAAAATTATTAGAGCTCCCAAAGAAAAAAGAAAGGTTACAAATTCACTGGTTACCACCGCTAGGGTAAAAATATACTTGGGTACATAAACTTTCTTTAAAAGACCTGCATTCCCCAATACCGAAGTAAGCGATCTGGATACGGCAATTGACATAAATGTAAAGAGCAAATTCCCGATAAGAAGAAAAATGGGAAAATTTACGATATTTTTCGCAAATAAATTGGAAAAAACAATAACCATTACCAGCATGGTAAGCAAGGGGTTTAACATACTCCATATATAACCTAAAAAACTCCTGCGGTATTTAAGTTTTATGTCACGGGACACAAGCTGAAAGAAAAGTTCTCTGTATTTTAGAAAGATTTGCAAGCGTGAAATTGTTTTTTCAATAATATTCATGTTATCTTCTATAACTCACTTTAATAAATTATTACACATCCGCTTGTTCTTAACTAAAAACCAAGTCAAACAAATGCCTTACCGTCCAAAAACGGCTTTTTTTCAAATTCCATAAAAAAATTCAACCGCCGCCGAAACAGGCTTGCCGAATTTGCCGGTATTTTAACCATAATATACCAACAGTACTACAAAATTTCAGTCAAATTTTGTCATATTTCACAAATAACCAGTATATAATATACCTAAAAATCAGTCAATGCTTAAATCTTGTTATAAATTAAAGGAGAATCAGAATATTTATCTAAATCTGTAGTTGGCGCTATCAGGGGAAAAATTACAGTTGTAATAAGGATCCCCGGCGGCTAGTTCGTTCTTCCATTTTGCCTTAAATAGGGCTATTTCTCTGGCTTTTTTTCGCTTTTTTTCATTTGTTGTATTATAACCGCGTGATTTTGACTCAAAATGATAGGCTTCGGCATAAGGCGTCCAGACAATTAAATAACCGGCTTTTCTAATTCTTATGCATAAATCAACATCATTGTATGAATTAGGAAATTCAGTCGGAAAAAGGCCTACATCTTCCAACACTTTTCTTTTAACCATCATACAAGCGCCGGTTATAGCGCTCATATTCTGGACAATCTGTAATTTTCCCATGTATCCGGTAAAACCAAAAGGCGCTCCGTATAAAATATGTTCCGCAGTTCCCTCAATTCCTATTGCAATACCGGCATGTTGAATAGACCGGTTACTGAAATATAGCTTGGCTCCCGCCGCTCCAACATCATCCCTTTGGCAGTACATTAGCATTTCTTCAATCCAACTAGGCGTAATTATTTCAATATCATTATTTAAAAATATTAGTTGTTCTCCTTTTGCATGTTTAAAACCCAAATTACATATTTCACTAAAATTAAATTCCTTTCCTTTCCAATATACAATGCGAATATTGGTATATCGTTTTAATTCTTGGTAAAAATTTTCAGTAGCAATATCGGTACTGTTATTTTCAACAATAATAATTTCATAATTGTCATATGTTGTTCTTTCCATTATTGATGACAGGCAGTTTCGCAGAAGAGAAGCGTTATCCTTATTCGGAATAATTATAGAGACCAGCGGTTTATCTGTTAATTTATAGATAATTCTGTAATATCCGGGAAGCCCTATTTTACTTTCTACTTTGGCCGATATTCCTATTGTCTTTAAATGCTCGGTTATTGCCTTTTCCGCCGATAAAATAACGTTTAATTTTTTGTCAATATTTGATTTTTCACGCTTTCTGTGGAAATACAACAATTTGGAAATATGACATATTTTAAACGCATTATGAGTATACCTTAGAATTAAATCATAATCCTGGCTTCCGTCAAATTCACTGCGGAATGATCCCGCCTTATCCAAAAGCGTCCTTGAAAAAACCGTAAAACGGCTGATATAATTGTGCGAATATAAAGTATCAATGGCATAATCGGGTTTATAGTGTTTTAATACAATTTTTCCGTTAGAAGAAAATACCGCCTCATCTGTATAGATAAAATCGCTGTTTTCCGTACAGATTACATCCATTATTTCATATAAAGCGGCAGGATGAAGCACATCGTCATGCTCCAGAAGTCCTATATACTCTCCGCTTGACATTTCTATGGCCTTGTTTGAATTATTTGATACGCCTAAATTTACATCAAGCTTCTTATATTTTACCCTATTATCCAGTAATGCATAATCTTCACAAATATATTTGACATTTTCGTGCTCTTTGCCGCTTCCGTCAACCAGACATAGTTCCCAATTAGCGTATGTCTGGGCTTCAACTGACTCTATCATTTTAACAAGGTGTTCTTCATTGGTATTAAACAACGGCGTAATAATACTGATTTTTATTTGTTTTGAGAATATCGCGCTTTCCTGGGATAATCTTTCACTCATTGACAAAAATAATTCTTTTCCAAGTGAAGAAAATTTATTTTTTAAATCTCTTTGAATATAAACATAAAGTTTCTTTATTGTTGCTTTGATCCCTTTTTCTTTTATTGAGACCATAGTCCTGGCGCATAGATACAATAGTCTGTTTCTTCTTATAAAACTGATTAGTATCCATCCGACTTTTTTAATATTTTTTATATTCCAAAGAAAGAAACCTATAATGCCCTTCGTTTTTATACCTCTATAATCGTAATAATAACTCAATTACCCTTTTTTATCAAGTTTTGGCAGGAAAAACCTCAAAAGAGGCAAAAAAAAAGAAATTATGTTTTGCCAAAGGCAAAATTTCTAAGGAAAAAATCGACATTTATCTCGATTTTTTCCCATCCTTGACATAAACCTGTAAAAATGTTAATAAAACAGATAATAACCGTAGTTTAATGCCAATTTAGGAGTTAATAATCAGTGATAATCAAGATAACGGATCTGTGGAAAATATACTCCATGGGCAATGTCGAGATTCAGGCTTTAAAGGGTATTAATCTTGAAATAACGGAAGGTGAATTTGTTTCCATTGCAGGTCCTTCCGGCTCAGGCAAGACTACCTTGATGAATATCATAGGCTTGATTGACAAATGCAGCCGCGGTTATCTGGAAATAAATAATCTGGAAATTAAGAATCAAAACAGGCAGGAATTGGCGCGCCTGCGACGGGAATATATCGGGTTTGTATTCCAATCATTCAATCTTTTGCCCGTTTTAAATGTTTTTGAAAATGTAGAGCTGCCCCTGATAATAGCAAAAAAAGGCGGAACAAAAGAGGAACGCCGCGACAGAGTAAATTACCTGTTGGAAGAAGTAGGACTCTCAGAGCGGAAAAATCATATTCCCGCGAAGCTTTCCGGCGGCGAACAACAGCGGGTTGCCATTGCGCGGGCGCTTGTAACAATGCCAAAAATTGTAATTGCGGATGAGCCGACCGCAAATCTTGACTCCGGCACTGGAGAAAAAGTTTTAAATTTAATGCAGAAATTAAATCATGAAGAAAAAACAACTTTTATTTTTTCCACGCACGATCCGGAAATATGGGAAATGGCGGATCATGTTGTTTTTCTGCATGACGGAATAATCAAATCGGAGAAAAGACAGTAATGGTTTTTTATCTGGCCATTCGCAATATCATCAGAAATAAAAAAAATAACATTATTATCATTTTACTTATCGCAATCATTACTTTTATTTTCTTTATCGGGAACAGCGTTATTGGAATGATTGACCTTAGTATTCGCCAGGCGTATATCGAAAGCCTTACAGGCGATGTAGCGCTGGAAAAAACGTCTGATATTACAATGAATCTTTTTAGCGCAAATGCTCCCGTTATCGGCTCTTATTTTAATATACCTGTTCTTCCCGCCTATAATATAGTCATGAAAACTATAGCCGCCGAGACGAAAATCGACAGAATTACAAGCCAGGTATCAGGCAAAGCCTATCTTGACCTAATGAATGTCCGGGAGCCGGTTTTACTGTGCGGTATTGACGCGGAATCATATTTTTCTCTTTTCCCCGGTATTATTCTTAAAGAAGGCCGGTTTCTGCGCGCAGGTGAATATGGCGCGATGATTACGGAAGAACGGGCGCAAAGAATTGAAATGTACAGCGGACAGCGTCCATATATAGGCGCTCCGATGCTTTTAACATCCGGCGGCGCTATGGGGTTTAAAATCAGGGAAGTTCCGTTAGTAGGCATTTACAAGTATAAGAATCCCGGCCAGTTTATGAATGAGATTATTATCATTGATCCGCAAACTGTCAGAGTACTCAACTCAATACAGGTGGCCGGCAGTTACAGCAAAGACGGCAATTTAAATACTGAAACCGGTAAAAGCTCCACCCGCCTTCTGACAATTGACCCGGATGACATTTTTGGCGAGGCATTTACAGCTAACGATGAATCGGAAGAAGATCAATTTTCAGCGGAACTGCTGGAAAATTATTTAAGAGATTCAAAAACTGAAAATGTTCAGGAAACGGGAGGGGACTGGAATTTTATTATTCTTCGCCTGAAAAAAGGAGTGTCATCCGGAGCGTTTATCTCATCTTTGAATAAAAAAATACAGCCCTATGGCGTAACTGCGGTAAACTGGAGAGTAGCTGCGGGAAACGCCGCCATTCTTTCACTGCTGGTTCAGGTATTGTTCAATTCGGGAATTTCTTTAGTATGCATTGCAGGCGTTATCACCGTAATAAATATTCTTTTAATTACCGTTTTTCGCAGGACAAGGGAAATTGGCACGCTCAGGGCAATCGGCGCGTCAGACGCTTATATCCGTTCTCTTGTCTTTTCAGAGAATTTTATTATCGCTCTGATTGCCGCTTTTATCGGATTGTTAGGCGGCATAGTATTTATTTTTTGGATTAACAGCCTTGGCATTAATATTTCAAACGAACTGATTGTTTCATTATTGGGCGGCCGGGTATTAAAACTGGAAATTATCCCGCAAACTACCGTTGTTTCATTTTTCATGGCGGTATTATTTTCTTTGGCGGCGTCTTTATATCCGGTGGAAGTAACAGTGCGGATTGAGCCGATAGTGGCGGTGCAGAGGGGATAATGGAAAAGTTTTTTGCAGTTTTCAAACTGGGTCTTAAATATCTGTACCGTTACCGTCGGCGCTATGGTTTTCTTATGGCTGCCCTGATCTTTGGTTTTGCGGTAGTCACATTTATCACCTCACTAAAGGACGGAATGTACGATAATGTGTACTATTCAGCACAGTCGCATTACGCCGGGGATATTGTAGCAATTGGATACGATTCCAACACTTCCAGAGATTATACTCACCATCTTGGACAGAATGAAATATCGGCTATTTTAAACGCGGCTAATCAGGCGGGAATAAATCCCAAGTATACGGTACTGCGGACAATTTATGGCTCTGACGGTATTATTCATTTTAACGGTAATGCAATACAGCTTAAATATTTGATGGGTTGCGATTGGGACAGGGAAGCGCATTTACTGAATAAATTAAATTTTGAAGAACCTGTTAACTCAGTTTTGGGTAACGAAGACATTATTCTTTCAGTTCCGATAGCGCAGCAGATTGGCGCCAAAGTGGGAGATAATATTATTCTGGAAACCGAAACCCGCTGGGGGCAGAAAAATACCGGCATGTTTATTATAAAAGGATTCGTAAATGATACATCAATATTTGGTTATTATAAAGCTTATATATCCAGATTGAGTCTTAACCGTCTTATAGATTTTAATGACGGAGACTGTTCCTCTGTTGGTTTTTTCTTTGATGAGCCGGGCGCCGTGGAACAAAAACGCAGGCAATTACAAAATGTTTTATCAAAGCAGATACAAACAGGTCCATTGGTTTACAACAGAGATCAAATGGCTTTGGAAAGAGACCGTCCCTGGGACGGAATCAGGGTTTTTTTGTATACTTTGCCGGTTTATTTATCGGAAATATCAGAACTGTTAGATGCAATGAATATAATTACCTATTTGCTGTATGTTATGATGCTATTAATTATTCTTGTAAGCGCCGCCGTTACATACAGGCTGATACTTCATGAACGCGCAAAAGAACTGGGTACCATGCGTATTATCGGTTTTTACGGAAACGATCTGCGTCTGGTTCTCTGGACCGAAGTTTTTGTTATAGGATTAATCTCGCTAATCGCCGGTTTTATACTGGCTCAAATTTTTAGCTGGGCGGTTTCATTGCTGTCTTTTTCATGGTTTCCCGGTTTTGAGATTTTTATGAAAGACGGAAAGTTGTCGCCTCTGTATCTTCCCAGGACAATGTTTGTTAATATTTTGTTGGTTTTTATCGTGCTTTTCGTGATGGCGCTATTGCCGTCTATTCGCGCATCCCGAAAAAACCTTCCAGAACTTTTATCAGGAGAACCATTATGATGTCTAAAAAAATTCAAGGTTTAATTTTATCGGTTTTGTTCTTTTTTACAGCGGCATCCCTTCAGGCGGTGTCGGATCAGGAACTATTAGCCAAAGTCGATGCGCTTGTCAGTTATTACGGCGTTGATTTCTCCGCCGAGTACACAATTGTACAGGAAAAACCGGGACAGGGACTTTCCACAACTGTAGCGGGAGTTTTCAGAAGGGACTCCCGCGAAACATACGTAATTGTTGTAATGGAACCTTTGATCAGCAAAGGACAGGGGTACCTGAAGCAGGGAAAAACTCTGTGGTTTTACGACCCGGAAAGCCGTTATTTTAATACTACAAGCAACACCGACCGTTTTCAGAATACCAACGCCAGAAATTCTGATTTTACCCGATCAACCCTATCCGAAGATTATAAAGTGGTAGCCGGAGAAAACGTAACATTGGGACGTTTTAAATGCCGGCTTTTAACACTTGAAGCCGTTACCAAAGATGTAACATACCCAAAAATGAGAGTCTGGATCAGCGAAGACGGTTTGTTACGCAAAACTGAAGATTACAGTCTTTCGGGGCAGCTGCTTCGGACATCGGCAATTCCCGATTATTACTTTATTAGCGGACGTTATGTTCCCAAACAGATTTTATTTGTAGACGCGCTACAGGGCATGATTATTAACGGAAAATTTGTTAATGAAAAAACTCAAATTACAATTTCCAGGCCTTCTTTTAACAAATTGGCGGATTCTGTTTTTTCAAAAACTTTTTTGGAAACGGTTAACAAATGAAAAGGCTTTTATTTGCCTGCATAGGAATACTGTTTTTCGCCGTTCTTTCAGCTCAGGAACAAAATACGCTGGATTGGGATATAGACGACATTTTCAATACTCCTGCGCAGGAATCTGTCAATGAAGAACCGGAAAACAATAAACCTGTCGTTTCAGTTAATAAATTGATAAAACAAAAGGGAATTACATTTAACGCATCCTATGATTTTTTAACAGGCGTCGCTCCCGGGTGGCGCGAACCTCCGTGGTCTCCTGTCGAAGACCACAATTTTTATCTGGATCGTTATATAAAATTAAACAGTTCGCTGACCGCAGACGCCCAAATCGACGATTCTCTCAGGATTATAACCGTACTTAGTTTTGAGATACCTGATTTTCGCATAAGGCTTGGAGACTTTTTTTTTGATTATAACATCAATGATGTAGTTTTCTTACGCGGAGGAAAATACAGTCATTCCTGGGGCCTCGCTTCAAATTTTACTTTTACAAATTTACTGGCGCGTGTTCCAAGAGAAGACATTACAGGAGAATCTTTTATCTTTAAAGCCGACATACCAACCGGTATCGGCGGCTTTCAAATCCTTACCTTGACAAGAGCTAATCTGATGATCAGCAATCCTGTGCTTCCGAAATTAGAAGATTTTGGTTTTGGCGGCAAATATAATCTTGCGCTTAAATGGGCAGATTTTGACACAGGCCTGTATTATCAGGAAAATATGCCTCTTAGGGCTTTTCTGTCAATAAAGACCACTCTTTGGAAAACCGAGTTGTACAGCGAAGGACTTATTGCTATTAACATTAATAATCCATTTAATGTAAGCGGCGCCGTAAGTTTCGGTTTTGTAAAAGAATTATTTGAAAATAAATTCAGCGTGAACGGGGAAATATTCTATAACGCAGAAAAAGGTTCATGGATTTATAATCCGGAAACAAATATTACTGATGCCCACACAACATCCTTTAATGATGAACTATATCTGGCATTGAATCTAAGTTACAAGTTTGGCGGAATAACCAATCCCGTTTTTTTTACGCAAATGCGTTACGCGCCTTTTGATAATTCAATGCAGTTGATACCCGGTTTTAAAATTAATCCTTTTTCACACATAGAGTTTTATTTAGCCGTACCAATGACCTTGGGTCCAAAAGAAGGCTATTACTATCAAAACACCTACATAACAGACAATAACAGCAAACCTATTCCCTTTTGCGTAATTCTGCTGTTTAAATTATCAGGAAGCATGCAATTCAAACATTAAAAAAATATTTCTCTATACGTCCAAATTACTGACCAACAGCGCATTTTCCTCGATAAACTCGCGGCGCGGACCGACAACCTCGCCCATCAGCGTGGTAAAAATTCTTTCCGCTTCGGGAACATCGTCCAAATGCACCTGAATAATATTGCGCTTGTTAGGGTCCATTGTCGTGTCACACAACTGATCGGGATTCATTTCACCTAACCCCTTGTACCGCTGAACTGATACTTTTTCCGCGTCTTTGCCCGATTCGCCAAGAATACGGTCTTTCTCAGCGTCATCGTAAGCGTAGAATGATTTTTTATCATAACTCACTTTGTAAAGCGGCGGCATTGCAAGGTAGACATGCCCCTGCTCAATAAGAGGAGTCATATAACGGTAGAAGAACGTTAAAAGCAATGTGCGGATATGCGAGCCGTCAACATCGGCATCCGCCATTATTATGATTTTATGGTAGCGGATTTTAGAAACGTCGAATTCATTGCCGCAGCCTGCGCCTATGCTTGCGATTACAGGTTGTAATTTATCATTGGTAATTACTTTCTCGATACGCTGTTTTTCAACATTCAACATCTTGCCCCACAACGGAAGTATCGCCTGAGTGCGGCGGTCGCGGCCTCCCTTGGCGGAGCCGCCCGCGGAGTCACCCTCTACGATAAAAAGTTCGCACTTTGCAGGGTCTTTTTCGGAGCAGTCGGCAAGTTTTCCGGGCAATCCCGCGCTGTCCATTGCGTTCTTGCGGCGGGTAGCGTCTCTTGCCTGACGCGCCGCAATACGCGCCTTTGCGGCTAATACTGATTTTTCGAGTATGTTATTAATAACTTCCGGATGTTGGTCAAAGAAAAGCTCAAGCTGTTCGTTTACAACGGACTCAACTATTCCCTTCACTTCCGAATTGCCAAGCTTCCCCTTTGTCTGCCCTTCAAACTGAGGATTCGGCACCTTAACCGACAATACCGCGGTCAGTCCTTCGCGCACGTCGTCGCCTGAAAGAGTTTCGTCTAACTTTTTGGCGTGTTTTGACTTTTTAAGAAATTCATTTAAAGTGCGGGTAAGCGCGGACTTAAATCCTACAAGGTGAGTGCCGCCTTCGCGGGTATTGATATCGTTCACAAACGAAAACATTATTTCGTTAAAGCCGTCGTTGTACTGGATAGCCGTTTCCACCTCAACCTGACCGCCAAAGCCGTCATCGCGGACGCCGTTAAGATAAACCGGCTCCTTGTAAAGCACGGTTTTATTCTCGTTCAGGTACTCGACAAAACTCTTTACGCCGCCTTCAAACATAAAATCGTGGACTTTAGGCGTGGAAAGCCGCTCGTCGCGGATAGTGATTTTTAAGCCTTTATTTAAAAATGCCAGTTCCCGCAGACGGTTGGAAAGAGCGTCAAAATTATGGGTAGTGGTCTCAAAAACAGAGGAATCGGCTTTCCAGCGGATAACCGTACCTTTACGGCTTGGCGAATATGAATAGGGAAGCCCAT
>Ga0268262_10001659_pt1 | contig 27134 bp, 26 predicted proteins | sample TergutNc150P3_FD_190354 | JGI IMG/M metagenome (GOLD analysis project Ga0268262, IMG submission 190354) | Nasutitermes corniger P3 segment gut microbial community from laboratory colony in Florida, USA - Nc150 P3 (SPAdes) (version 2) | ecosystem: Host-associated > Arthropoda: Insects >... | reverse complement strand
AGATACAGAATGAAAAGTATTTTAACGGAGGTTGTGTCTCCGCTTACGCGGAGACTTCGATATACTTAGCCGCTAACGCGGCTTATAAAGGAGTTAAAGATGGATTTGAATGTTTTGTATGGCGTTGGAGCGGGTATCGCGGTAATTACCGGCATTGGGGCCGGTATTGGCATTGGGATTGCGACATCGGGACTTATACAGGCAATAGCCCGCCAGCCTGAGGCGGCCAACAAGTTTACGCCTATGTTTTTCGTCGGCGCGGCCCTTGCGGAATCAACAGCCATATACGGGCTGGTTATTTCAATAATCCTGATCGGCAAATTGGGGTAATGTAGCCATGCTTGATTTTTCCGTTACCTTTTTTATCACGATCATCAATATTACCATTCTGACTTTTGTGCTAAGGAAAATATTGTGGAAACCGGTAACGAAATTCATGGCCGTAAGAGCGGAGCGCATCAAGGAATCAATCGCGCAATCCGAAAAAGACAAGCTCAACGCAAAGGCCTTGCTTGCCCAATATGAAGCGCAGTTAAAAACCGCGGAAACCGAAGCCGGGGCCATCATCAGCAAGGCAAAAGAAGACGCCAAGGCCGAAGCGGAGAGGATAATAGCCGAAGGCCGCGCCTCGGCGGAAGAAGTCATGGCAAATGCCAAAAAACAGCTCGAGGTGGAACGCAAGGCGGCGCTGGCTATCTTCAGGCAGGAAGCTGTGGCGCTTGTGGTTACGGCAACCGGCAACCTTGTTGGGCGCGAAATAAAAAGCGAAGACAACAAACAATACGCCGCTTTGTTACTTGACGAGGCTTCTGCTCTTAATAAGGCGGGCGAAGGCTAATATGTTTAAGAGCAAACAATGGGCTTCCGCTTTTATCAATTCTATTCAAAGAGAAGGCGGCGACATCGAAGACAGCGTAAAAATGATAAAAGCGCTTGCCGCTTCCCTGCCTGAAACGGTTTGCGGCAGGGCCGCCGCTACCAGGCTGGAACCGCTTGTAAGAGGCGCAATACCCGAAACCAAGCAGGGCCAGGAAATAGCCATCAGATTCTTCCTCTTGATGGTAAAAAAAAATGTAATATGCCATGTCGATTCGGTAATTGGCGAAATAAAAAAAATACTTGATAAAAGAAGCGGCGCAATCAAGGTTATTGCGGAATATGCCTTTGAGCCGGGAAAAGAATTTATTTCTGAAATAGAGGAATTAATAAAAAAACAGACCGGGGCAGTAAGCGTGGAATTAACAGGACAGATAAATAAAAAACTTATCGGGGGATACAGGCTTAAGATTGAAGATGAAGTAATCGACGCCAGTGTCAGCCGTCAATTGCTGGAAATGGAAGCCTGTCTGGCCGCCGTGGATGGAGGAAGCTAATGGCAAATTACGAGAATTTGACCAGTGTACTGGAAGAGCAAATAAAAAACTGGAACAGCAAGGCCGTAACCGAGTCCACAGGATTTGTGGTGCAGGCGGGATACGGAGTTGTAACCATACACGGGCTTTCCAGGGCAATTTACGGGGAGCTTTTGGAATTTGCTTCCGGCGCCGCCGGTATTGCCCTTAACCTTGAAGAAGACGGAGTAGGATGCGTCTTGCTTTCGGGGGAAGACGGCGTAAAGGACGGGGAAGAAGTTAAGGGCACAGGCCGGGTAGTGTCCGTGCCGTCAGGCAATTCCCTAATCGGCAGGGTGCTAAACCCGCTGGGCAAACCCATAGACGGCAAGGGACCAATCCAGGGCGAGGAATGGCTGCCCGTTGAGACTCCGGCTGCGCCGGTAATAGAACGCGGCAGCGTGGACACTCCCATGCAGACCGGCGTCCTTTCGGTAGACTCAATGATTCCCATTGGGCGCGGACAGAGGGAACTTATCATAGGCGACAGGCAGACCGGCAAAACCGCCCTCGCCATCGACGCCATTGTAAACCAGAAGGGCAAAGACATGTATTGCGTTTACTGCGCCATCGGTCAAAAGTCATCATCGGTTGCCGCTATTATCAAAAACCTGGAAAAAAACGGGGCCATGGATTATACCTTTGTGGTGCTTGCTTCGGCCTCGGATTCGGCGGCCCTTCAATACCTGGCTCCGTATTCAGCGGTAGCAATGGCCGAACACTTCATGCACAAAGGCAAGGACGTACTCATCATTTACGACGACCTTTCAAAGCACGCTGTGGCATACCGCGCCATTAGCCTTCTCTTGCGAAGGCCGCCGGGCCGCGAAGCTTTTCCAGGCGACGTGTTCTACCTGCACTCCAGGCTTTTGGAAAGGGCGGCAAAACTCTCGCCGGCAAGGGGCGGCGGTTCCATTACCGCAATGCCAATTGTAGAAACCCAGGCGGGAGATATTTCGTCTTATATTCCCACCAACGTAATTTCCATTACCGACGGCCAGATATTTTTGGACACGGAGCTTTTTAATTCAGGTTTCCGTCCGGCCATTGATGTGGGCCTTTCGGTCAGCCGCGTCGGAGGTTCCGCGCAGTTCAAAGCGATTCGCAAAATAGCGGGAAGGCTAAGGCTGGATTTGGCGCAGTACCGCGAGATGGCGGCCTTTGCCCAATTTGGAAGCGATCTGGACAAGGCGACGCAGACAAAGCTGGCCCAGGGGGAACGGCTTATGGAAGTGCTTAAGCAAACCCAGTTCTCTCCTTATAGCACAGCCAAGCAATACATCATCCTCTTTACAGCGGTAAACGGACATCTTATGGATGTGGCGACAAAAGACATCCCCGCCTTTATAAAGGGCTTTCTGGAATATCTTTCATCGCATAACGGGCAAATTTTTTCACAACTGGACAAAAACGGTGAATCCAGTGTTGAGACAGATCAGGTAATAGTCGAAGCCATTGAAAACTATAAACACGTAAACCGCCAGGGGTAAGAGGTAATAATGGCAAATTTAAGGGATGTTCGCCTCAGGATGCGGGCCATTGGGCAAACCCTGCAGGTAACAAAAGCGATGAACTTAATCTCAACCGCGAAACTTCGCAAAGGCCGCCGCGTACTAATGGATGTAGAGCCTTTTTTCAATAGAATCCAAAAATGTATGTTTGATATACTCGCGGGCGCCAGGATGGAAAAAAGCAAATTCCTTACAGCGCAAGAAAGGGAAGAAACATCCCGCACCGCTATAATCGCGATAACCAGCGACAAGGGCCTTGCTGGCGGTTACAACGCTAATATTTACAGGCAGGTGGAAACGCTTTGCGAAAAGGTAAAGAACCCTACCCTCATTTTAGTCGGTTCGGTCGGATACAGGTACTTCATCCATTCACCCTGGCTTGTTATGGAAAGTTTTTCTTTTAAGTCCAGACTGCCGGAGCTGGATGAGGCAAAGGAAATCGCCGACTATATTATTTCTCAATTCCAATGGGGTATTTTTGACGAAGTCCACATTGTATATACGCATATGTACAGCTCCATTAAGCTCGTTCCAAGAGAAAGGCAGATTTTGCCTCTTGATCCTGAAAGCATGCAGGAAGAATTTGAAAGGATCGGGGGGAAGCGGGAGAAGCTCAAGTTTGAATATGTGCCCTCGAAGGAAGCGGTGTTTGACGCTCTGGTTCCCATGTATATAAAAGGGATAATATACGGCTCTCTTGTGGAGGCTTATGTAAGCGAACAAAGCGCCCGGATGTCAGCAATGGACGAGGCCAGCAAAAACGCGGAAGATATGCTCGCCAGTTTGCAGATACACTATAACCGCGCAAGGCAGGCGGGCATTACCCAGGAAATGACAGAAATTGTCGGCGGCGCTGAAGCGTTGAGCGAATAAAGTATATCGAAGTATATCGAAGAAGATTGGAGAAAGAGGGAAAAAATGGCAAATACAGGGTCCATCATCCAGGTTGTAGGTCCAGTCGTGGACGTGAGTTTCAGCGCATCCGGCGGCACGGAATCCATTCCGGGAATTCTTAACGCCCTGGAAGTAAATGCAAACGGCAGGAAGGTTGTGCTGGAAGTTCTTCAGCACATAGGTGACAACCGCGTCCGCTGTGTTGCCATGGAAGCGACTGAAGGGCTTTCCCGCGGCATGGAAGTAAGCGACACAGGACACCCGATTCAGGTTCCGGTTGGCGACGAAATCCTGGGAAGGATGTTCAACGTTACAGGCAAATCCATAGACGACAAGGGATCATTCACCGCCAAGCAGTACGCGTCCATTCACCGCAACGCGCCTGACTTTGCCGATCAAAAGCCGGCCACCGAAGTTTTTGAAACCGGCATAAAGGTCATCGATCTTATTGCCCCTTATGCCAAGGGCGGCAAGATAGGACTTTTCGGCGGCGCGGGTGTTGGCAAAACCGTGCTTATCATGGAGCTGATCCGTAACATCGCAACCGAACACTCTGGCTACTCGGTTTTCTCAGGCGTCGGCGAGCGTTCCCGCGAGGGCGCCGATCTCTGGAAAGAAATGAACGAGTCCGGCGTTATCGATAAAACCGCGCTGGTCTTCGGTCAGATGAATGAGCCGCCTGGCGCCAGAATGCGCGTAGCGCTTGCCGGACTTACAATGGCGGAATATTTCCGCGACAAAGAGGGCCAGGACGTGCTTCTCTTTATCGACAACATCTTCCGCTTTATCCAGGCAGGGGCCGAAGTCTCCGCCCTTCTTGGCCGCATTCCAAGCGCCGTAGGCTATCAGCCTACTCTGGCTAACGAAATGGGTTCCTTGCAGGAAAGGATCGCCAGCACCTCGAAAGGATCTATCACCAGCATTCAGGCTGTGTATGTCCCGGCAGACGACCTTACAGATCCCGCGCCTGCCACTACCTTTGCCCACCTGGACGCCACCACTACCCTCTCCCGCAAGATTGTGGAGCTGGGCATTTACCCGTCAGTAGACCCGCTTGCTTCCAGCTCGCGAATTCTAAATCCTGAAATAGTCGGCGAAGAACACTACCGAACCGCCATGGAGGTACAGCAAACCCTTCAGCGCTACAAGGAACTGCAAGACATAATCGCCATCCTTGGCATGGACGAGCTTTCGCCTGAAGACAAACTTACCGTAGGCAGGGCCAGGAAAGTACAGCGCTTTTTCAGCCAGCCATTCTTTGTCGCGGAAAAATTCTCAGGCACTCCCGGCAGTTATGTGCCGGTAAAAGAAACCGTCCGCGGCTTTAGAATGATCCTTGACGGCGAATGCGACTCCATAAACGAACACGCTTTCTTTATGGCCGGTTCGATTGACGAAGTTATGCAAAGGGGCGGATCCTAGAAAAATGGCAGCCAACTTTCGCTTTGAAGTGTATACCCCTAATCGCGCTTTTTTCGCTGACGCGGTAGAAGCGATAGTCCTGACTCTGGAGGACGGGGACGCCGCAATCTACGCCAACCACTCGCTTGTTACGGCGCCTGTCGTTCCCTGCATTTTAAAAATCAAAGACAGGAACGGCGTCTGGAAAACCGCGTTTATCTCGGAAGGCTTACTGGAAGTTACCAGTCACAAAGCCGTTCTGCTCTCCGATGCCGCCGAATGGCCGACAGAAATTGACTATGAGCGCGCAAAAGAAGCAAAAGCGAGGGCGGAAGAAACCCTCAAATCGGCCATGCTGAAATTTGAAACAGAGGCGTCAACCTCTTCGCTTAAGCGGGCAAATATGCGGATCAGGGCCAGGGACGAGAGCGTAAATAAGCAGTAATACGTTTATTACAAAAGCGCATACAGTCATGTTATGCGAAGCAATGGCGTATATTATTTTGTCCCCGAGTTCAAGATAGAAGCGCAACAAAATTAAGCAGGTAGGGGGCTAGCCCCCTACCTGAAAACGGTTTTAACCTGTAAGGTTTTGTCACCACAACTTTACCGAAAGGAGAACCGTCATGGAAAAGGATACATCAGAAAGCGTTAACAAGTATAGCCATTTAACTTTAAGGGAGAGAGAAGAAATAGCGTTAGGGCTTGAAATAGGATTAAAACAACGTGAAATCGCATCCGCCCTTAAACGTTCCCCAAGCACAATATCTCGTGAAATAAAAAGGAATAAATTATACATAAGGGGAGCAAAATACAGGGCAGCCTGGGCACAATTCCAGACAAACGAGAGAAAGAAAAATAGCCATAAAAAATTGAGAATACCCAATAAAAAACTAAGGCGCTTCATTCAGGAACAGTTAAAACAAGGATATTCACCGGAAATTATTTCTGCTATGGCTTTTAAAAAAAATGAAAGGTGGAAGACCAATTATGAAACAATTTATCAATGGATATACAGCGACAGGAGGGACTTAATACCGTTCCTTACAAAAAGCCACAGGATCAGGCGGAAAAGAGGGTCCGCGAAGCAAAAACGGTGCCCTAAAATACCAAACCGCACGATGATCGAGAAACGGCCCGATTATGTAAACTTAAGATCGGAAACCGGCCATTGGGAAATAGACACTGCAATATCCAGAAAAAGCAAAGCGGCAATAATGGTTTTAGCGGAAAGGAAAACAAGATATGTAATTATCAAAAAACTTGAAGCAAAAACAGCATATTATATGCACGATGCCGCAGTAAAAAGCCTGAAAGATTATCCGGCAAATATAAGGCAAAGTATTACTTATGATAATGGAACTGAAAATACTTTACACGAGCTTACGAATAAAGCTCTTGGAACAAAATCATATTTCTGTAATCCGTATCACAGCTGGGAAAAAGGCACTGTTGAAAATATCATCGGCATTATTAGAAGATATTATCCTAAGAAAACAGATTGGAAAAATATAACCCAATGGGACTTGAATAAGATCGCAAGGTTTATTAATAATAGGCCTATGAAGCTGTTAGGCTTCAAAACACCTTATCAGGTTTTCGTTGCGCTTGCATCTTGAATTCGGGGTCAATATTATTTTACTTAGCCATAATCCTAATAAGGCAAATAATATGCACAAAATATTATTAAGTAGTATATTTAATATTCCATATTTTATGTTTCCATTTATAAAATAATTTACTGTTTCAATTGAATATGTTGAAAAAGTGGTATATCCGCCTAAAAAACCGGTTATTATTAACAATTTATATTTTGTGTTTATTCCATATAAATCAAAAATGTTTATTAAAAAACCAATCAATAATGCTCCTATGCAATTTACAAAAATAGTTCCTAAAGAGAAATTTTTATTATACAAATTATTCACAAATTGACTTGTGAAATATCTTAATAACGCTCCAATCCCGCCGCCGATAACTATATAAATCAAATTCATTTGTTTTCCTCCGTTTATTTTTACGTCTGAATAACATTACCTTTCTCAATATTTTCAATTTGAGGGAGTTTTCTTAGTATATCATGATTTAAAAAAATAACCTAACATTTTTGATCATTTTTATACCATGTTTCCTTATCTACATCCACATAATGCCATTCAATATTTATATTTAGTCCTTTAAAATAATCCGTAATAAATTTTCTATTTTTATATGTCCAAAAACCCCAATCAAGAATTACATTAACACCTATAGATATTATTTCAACTGTTTTTTTTAGCAAATATTTTTCTGTTTTTTCAGTAATTCCATCATGTTTTTCACCAAGGTGTTGTCCAAAAAGCGCCAGTGTAATTTCATCTACTGATAATATTACAGCATTTGTTTTATCCATAATATTTTTTGCGTATGTGGTTTTACCAGAACACATTTTACCACATATTAAAATAACTCTTGCCAAAACAACACCCTAATGATTTATATCCTAAATACAATTTTATTTCAATATACTTTCAAACCAACTTAGCCAATATTTAGCCTAACGTTCCGGCTGGAAATGACAGTTTTTTTTGCGTAGAAAAAATGCGCAAAGGGGCGTAAGCCGAACCGAGTTTTTTCGTAGCCCGAGTTGCCGTAAGGCGGCGAAGCATATACAGAGCTGTTATGTGCGTTGCCTACATTAGTCAATCCCCAAGCCATAAATATATCATTTGGGTAGTAACCATCATTGTAACCATTATTAACATATTTTAAACTGTCATCGAATTCATTTTTTATAAAATAATTAAACTCATTGTTTTCAGATATTCTATCAATATTGGCAAAAACAACCTTATATCGATTAATTACTATATAATCTATATCATTATCAGAATCTGCCCTTATAGACATATGTAAAGAAAATGGGAATTCTCTGCCATAACGATCATAAAAAGGCGCATCATCAAATAATCCAATCTTAAATGAAATATTATCATCTGGAAAATTAATTTTATATACTCTAAAAGCGACATCAACATTTTCAAAATTTATATTTTCGTTCAAGTTTATTATCTATGACATATGTTTCACTAACATAGTATATTTTTGAAATACGAATACAGCCTGAAAGTACAAAACATATTATTAAAATGAAAAATAACTTTTTATTCATACTTTATAATATCTTAATAATTGATTATTTTCAAGCTATTATTAGCGTTCATGTATTTACTGTAGGCATTTCGTCTAACGTTCCGGTTGTTTCCGAAGTTGGCGGCGGCATATAAGGGCTTGCTAAGCAAGACCGCCGCCGCCAATTTGCCGGAATGAGACGCGGGAACCTGCGGACTTTAGTCGGAGGCGACATAGCCGAATGGAGGCCGAGCCGCTTCAGTACCGATGCGTAAGCAGTCCTGTTAGGCGCAGTTTTGACCTACTAATATGTGCCCCAATCCAATACTATAGAATTTATACATACATCTTCATACTTTGTCCCATTATATACATCCAAGATTTTTATTACCAATGTGTCGTCTTCTTCTAATCTATCAGGTAGGTTTATTACTTGATAACTAGGTATATCCTGTAACTCAAATATAAATGAAAATTTATTCTTTACTGTCAATTCTAACATTTTTGGCCTTGAATTTTCTTTCCACAAATATGGCTTTTCAAATGAAACAAACCCCGTGGAAATGCTGATAGAATTTGTCCATTTCATTTTTAGTGACAGTGTTTCATTGATACCATAACCTTTTGCCGCCCAACACTGTCCTATTTTTTCATTCAAATTATCTGCATTATAACTAATTTGATTTTCAATTAAATATGTAGAAGATACTATTATATTGCCATCACCAGGAAAAGATGACTCACCCGGTGCGCCGCCTCTTAATTTGAATCCTCTAAAATATGGCGTATCATTGCTTCTATAGAGATAACACATATGATTACTTACAAGAATTAAAAACTCCTCTGACGTATTGTCTTCCCATAATATTTTTATGAAAGGAATGTTATCTCTATATTCTAGGTTATATGTTCCAAATATTGTTACAGATTCATATGTCCCATTTGTCCATTTTTCGATACTATAATTTTTACCAAAACTTATTATTCTAGCAGGATAATCAATATATGAAATTGCATTTAATTCATCATCGTTTTTGATATATACTTTTTCTATTGCATCACTTACCTGTTCCGTAGATAAATTGTTTTCAAGATTATTTCTATTTCCTTCATCTTTACCAATTATCTCGACCTTTTTATTACAGCTAACCAAAACGATCAATGCAATAGAAATAAAGCTTTTTTTCACAATTATTCTCCTATCTAAAATTATCATAAAACAACTATTATGTAAAGAAAAAAATTATAATTCATTTCATTTTAGGCATTGGGTCTTTAATAAAAATAAAATTGCGCCTAACGCAATTTATTTGAACCCAAGAAAAAACTCCGCGCCTTTGCGCCTACCTTAGGTTCTTTGCTGCGTGATTTTTTGGAATTATTGCTACGATGCCCTTTGCCTGAGAGGCAAATAAGCTTGCAGTCTTTCCATAACATTGTTAAAATCCAGCGGCTTTCCAATGTGGCCGTTCATACCGGCCTGGAGGCATTTTTCAACATCTTCGCGAAAAACATTCGCGGTCATGGCGATTATAGGTATGGTTTTCGCTCTTGGCAGATCAAGCGCCCTGATGAGGCGTGTTGCCTCGTAGCCGTCCATTTCGGGCATTTGCATATCCATAAAGATCATATCGTACTTTTCAGATGACTGCATGAACATATTTAACGCCTCTTTGCCGTTTACCGCGCAGTCTATCTCTACCTGGGTTGGCTCAAGCAGGGCTTTTACAATTTCACGGTTTATTTCAACATCCTCGGCTAAAAGTATGCGCCGCCCGGCAAAAACGCCTTCAATATCAGCTTGCTTTTCCGCCTGCTGTTTATCGATTTCATAAGAGTTCACAAGCGAGCTCTTGCGCGCCTGGATTGTAATGAAAAAAGTAGAGCCTTTCCCAAGCTCCGATTCAATCCATATCCTGCCGCCCATCATTTCCACAATTCTTTTGGTAATCACAAGACCCAGGCCTGTACCTCCGTATTTGCGCGTCGTACCGGACTCGGCCTGCTGGAAAGGCTGAAACAGACTTGCCTGCTGTTCACCGCTTATTCCGATACCCGTATCGCTTACGGAAATCTGTATAGTATAAAGACCGCTTTCTTCCTCCACTTTACGCGCCGCGAGTCTGATATAACCATGCTCGGGGGTGAACTTGACCGCGTTTCCCAACAGATTGGTTATGACCTGGACCAGCCGTTGTTCGTCCCCTACCAGTGTTTTCGGAATTGCTTTATCGATATACATCGAGAATTTTTGCCGCTTTTCGTCTATCCGGAAATTGATAACATTCACCGCGTGTTGCAGCGTATTCTCGAAATTAAAATCAACCGGTGAGAGTTCAAATTTATTGGCTTCTATTTTGGATATGTCCAGAACATCGTTTATCACCCCAAGCAAATGATTCGAAGCGTCTTCTATCTTCTTAAAGCAATAATCTTTGCGTTCGGTATCGGCGGCGGTCTTTCCAATGGTTGTCATGCCGATTATCGCGTTCATGGGAGTACGCATTTCATGGCTCATGTTGGCCAGAAAGGCGCTCTTGTACTTGCTTTCCATGTCTGATTTTTCCCGCGCCTCGTCAACGTGAACCAGGACAACGATCAGTACAGCCGCAAGCACTATACCAAGCAGACTTACAGTTGCGGCCATATCGGTCAGGCTTTTGTAATAAACATCCTTTAGTGTCAAAATAATCAAATACCAGCCATTCGGAAGTCTGCGGGTAAAGACAAGGGCCTTCTCTCCTTTCCAATTTATCACCGGAGCCTCTGAAATATTTCCTTTTTCCACCATTTCATCCGTATAAATTGAAAGCGGAACCGCCGGATCGTACATTTTTAATCCCACAAATTTTGGGTTGGAATGGGTGATTACGGTCAAGTCCTGGCTAACCAACATTCCATAGCCGTGATCGGTAAGGGCCGAATTAATGACTCTATTCCCGATATAGCTCATTCGCACATCAAGACTGATAACACCTAAATAAGCGTTTTCATCGTCATAAATGCAACATGAATATGACATAATGTCCGCGCCGGTAACCAAGTCTTTATATGGAACTGTTTCAACAATGCCACCATCGGCCATAATAGCGGCCTTGTACCAGGGACGATCCTTGGGGGAAAGATTGTCCGGCGATTCCATATTAAGGCCGCTAATAAAGGCAGGGCCTCCCTGTATTTTTTCAATATAGCCATAAAAGCCGCAAAACCTGTCCTTCTCTTTACTACGCTCACGGTTTGATATTTCACTTGTATAAACCTGTAGTCTCTCGGCGTTATCGCCGTACAAAATCATACTGCGTATGGTTTGCGCGAAATCGTACAGCATTGTCTCCGGTTCCAACAGGTCGAATTTTATCTGGTTCTCTATGGTGTTAAACACGCTCTCAACATCATTTAGCAAATTGACCCGCATGGTTTTACCCATAAAGCTGTAACTCAGAACAACCATCAGGAAAAAAGCGAAAACTGTAAACAGTACCTGAATACACAGGGGGCGCTTTGGCAGTATTTTCTGTTTTAAGGCATGGGTCACCGACATACTTATAATATATAAAAACCGTCTGGCCAGGCAAGAAAAACAACTACCTATTATAGACTTGTTTTATCATTTTTGGTAAATTCATATTATGCTTGATCATCATTTCATAGTTGAAAACCTTGACGCGGTCAAGAAAAATATCGCCAACAGATACATGAAAGCGGACGCCGACGCGGTGGCAAGACTTTTTGCCCGGCGTACTGAACTTAGCACCGCCTTGCAGGGGCTCCAGCAGCAGCGCAATGCCAACGCGGCGTCAATGAAGGGAAAAATGGAAGCGCCTGAAAGGGCGGCTTTAGTTGAGGAAGGTAAAAGGCTAAAAGAGTCAATCGCGGCCGCCGACGCGGAACTGGGCCAGGTGGAAGCGGAACTTCAAAAAGAGACGCTGAAGATACCCAACATGGCCCACCCTGCCGCCCCTGTCGGAAAGGAAGAAAAAGATAACCTGGAAGTTAAGCGCTTTGGGGATCCAAAAAAATTCGATTTTGAGCCTTTGGATCATGTCGCGCTTGGGCAAAATCTGGACATTATTGACTTTGATTCGGCAACGAAAGTGTCCGGCATCAAGTTTTATTATTTAAAGAACGAGGGCGTTTTTCTTGAGCTGGCCCTGGTGCGCTATGCCCTGGATATTTTGCAGAAGAAAGGCTTTACCCCCTTTATTACCCCCGATGTGGCAAGGGAAGAAATCCTTGAAGGCATAGGCTTTAACCCGCGCGGCGCGGAATCCAATGTTTACGGCCTTGAGGGAGAAGGAACCTGCCTTGTCGGCACTGCGGAAATAACCCTTGGCGGCTATTACTCAAACATGATCCTGCCAAAAGAAAAACTTCCGATACGCATGGCGGGCATTTCCCACTGTTTCCGCCGCGAGGCCGGAGCCGCAGGGCAATTCTCGAAAGGCCTTTACAGGGTACACCAGTTTACAAAGCTTGAGATGTTTGTCTGCTGCCTCCCTGAGGATTCGGATTCTTTTCACGAAGAACTCCGCGCCATTGAGGAAGAGATTTTCACCGGCCTTGAAATACCTTTCAGGGTGGTGGACACCTGCACCGGCGACCTTGGCGCGCCTGCCTACCGCAAGTGGGACCTTGAAGCCTGGATGCCCGGGCGTAACGGCGGCGAATGGGGCGAGGTAACTTCCACATCCAACTGCACCGATTACCAGGCCAGGCGGCTAAACGTAAGATTTAAAGACAGCGATGGCAAAAATAAATTTATTCACATGCTCAACGGTACGGCGATAGCGGTGTCCAGAGGCATCATTGCCGTATTGGAAAATTTCCAGCAAAGCGACGGTTCGATCAAAATCCCCAAAGCCCTCGTTCCTTACTGCGGGTTTGAATCGATAAAAAGGAGCAAGCAATGAAATGCGCTAAAATTTTTGCCACTATATTTTTATTTCTGGCTTTAACTACCTGCCAGTCAATCAGTTCGATCATCCAGGAACCCAAACTATCTTTAAAATCTGTTGACATTGCAAACATCAGTCTTAGCAGTATTGATTTGATTACCCATATTGATATTGAAAACCTAAACAGTTTTGCGCTGCCAACGCCGAAAATCGACTGGGCAGTTTCGATAAATACAAACCCATTTATTAATGGCATTTTTTCAGGCGGTAAATCCATCAACCGGCAGGAAAAGGTTACCGTTGATCTTCCCATTAACATTCCTTACGAAGCTCTTTTCAAGACTTTTACATCCCTTGTCAACAATAAAGAAGCGGCCTACAACATCGCGCTGGGAATTTCTTTTCCTCTTCCTGTTCTGGAAAACAAAGTTTTCCCGCTTGGTTATTCGGGGCAGCTCCCCCTTTCACAGCTCCCTAAATTGCTTTCAGGCTCAGTTGGAGTTTCCAAGATGGACTTTTCAGGGCTTACGTTAGCCTGCGTTGCCAACATAGAAAATCCAAACAACTTTGCGATTCCGCTTCCTAAAATGGATTGGGATTACAGCGTCAGCGGAAAATCGGTGCTGAAAAGCAGCAATACAAAAGCGGGGCAAATTGCCGCCAGTTCTACCGGAGCCGCCAATTTTGAAATAAATATAGCCTACGCGGATATTTTTAGTCTTATCGATTCGCTAAAAAGCGCCACGGAAGCGAAAAGCAACCTCTTACTGGGCGCTGACTTTTCCATGCCGGCTTTTGACGAAACGAAAAACACCCTGAATATTCCGGCAACCATCCCGATACTCCAAATGCCAGCCATCGCTTTTCAGGGAATAACCAGGAAGTCTCTTGGAAGGACAATGGAATTTGATCTCGCCCTGGAAGTTGACAATAAAAACAATTTTGCTTTTAACCTGGATAATTTTTTATACGATTTTAAGGTAAACAACAGCCAGTGGGCAAAGGGCCAAATAAGCAATCCACCAAAAGTTAAAGCAAGCGGCAAAACGCTTGTTCCCTTTACCGTTTCAGTCAGTTCTACTCAAGTTGTCGCGGAAATAGCAGATATTCTTAGCCGCGGTTCAGCTGTAAATTATGTTTGTTCGGGAAGCGCGAATTTTATCAGCGATCTTCCGGGCCTAAACATCCAGAACTACCTTCTGGATCTTCAGGGAAGCACAAGGATACGGTAGAAATAGCTAATACCTAATATCCACGCCTAATTGCCTTCCTTCTTTTAATGCCTTTTTGTCCAATCTTGAACCCAAAAGCAATCCGATAGCCATACCAAAACCTATCCCTGTCGGGAATAATCCCACATTACCTATTGCCGCTCCATACGCTATTCCAATAGGGAATCCAAAAACAGTCATCCCTAAAACCATCCAAAGGGATCTATAACGGTTTTTAGGCACAATTTTAAGTTCCTTTTCAAGAAGGGTCAAAATCCTTATCTGCTTCTGCTTGATTAGCTTCCTTAATTCTTTGCCAACAAGGGATGTTGAATTTAATTCTTCAATATCTTTGTTGATGGTTTCAACGATTTTATCAGGCAATTCTCTTTGCCTTAACTCTTTTAGAAGTTCCTGGAATTGGGTGTAAAATCCGCTAAATTTTACGTCTTCGGAAATATCGCTGACTTCTTTTAATTCAGTAATATTCATGATGGCCGCCTTTTTAATAATTTTTTGTTATCTTATCATAAAACTAAAGCAACGCCTTCCTCATAACAATTCCTTTCTGCTTGCTTTCATCATCATCAGTAAAGAAATCGGGAAATTCACATACATATTGAAAGCCATAATCCTGGTATATTTTCATAGCATAAACCCAAGTTTCATTAAGCAGTAATATACCTTTTGTTACTTTGGGGAATAGCGTTTTTATGTGAGCAATCAATTCATTAAATAATTTTTTCCCATAACCACTGCTTCTATACTGCGGTAAGATTCCAATAGAAGAAATATAAAGTTCATTGCCGTTCAAATCAAGTTGTTCTTTTATTGAATGTCCCAGAGTAAAATCTCTAAGAGAAACATTTTCCTTGTAATTCCAGATTTCAGATGAAACAGCGCCGCAAAGTATATCATCATTCTCCAATACGATAAATCCATGAGGGAAATACTTCATCCTGTTTTCATAAACATCCTGGCTTTCCTGAGTATATATGTTGAAACATTTCTCCTCCAAATGCATTATACCCTCAATATCCGACAATTTTGCTTCTCTGAATACTATCAAGACTATCTTTTCCTCTTGTATATTTGTTCCAATAATTTCTTGTCAAGTTTAGACAAAATATCGTTTTCATAGCCATATATGGACATATTTTTCTTCTGTCGATAAGTAATCCATTCATAATAAAACTTATACACATCAAGGTAATATTCCTGACAGGGTATGAGCTCAATCTCCTGAATCTTGGGATTATTTATTAATAGAAAAAAATGAAAGGCAAACAACAAATCAATCATGTATAGCTTTATTATATCCCTTTTAATCATCAGGTACATTACCTCAAAAAATGTCATATAAGAGGCTATATCAGAAATATCATCCTCGTTAAACGGATCCTCAGACTTGTCCGATCTGTCATATTTTTCCAATTTCAATGTCAACTGAAATATATGTGGATTGTCAACGAACTGCTTGCGTAAATTCAAAATGAATTCACCTTCGTTCAACTTTTTACCTTTCTGCATTTGCATCCAGACAGCAAATACACCAATTATTGTCGTAAGGGTTGTGATTGTCGTTACTACCCAGTTATCGTGCGTAATTAAGACTAATGCCCCAATACCGCTTAGTACAATAACCGTGCACATGGCAAAAACGGAAACTTTAATTCTATCTCTATTCATAAACGGCTCCTGATAACTGATGCCATTTTACAAGTTATAATATGGCAACCAATTAATCAAGAGTATTATTGATACGCCATCACACAAACACCGCGTCAAACTGAAGGCAGACCAACTGCGCCGCCATACGCCCTGCGGCCAGCGCGGAAGGATGCCCGCCCGGCGGCATGATCCTGTGGCCGGAAAAATATAAACCGCTGACACTTTGCACAGACCCCGGGTAAGTTTTCCTTTTGTCGCCTGGGCTCAGAGTGGTCATCCAGGAACCGTGATATGCCCCGGTATAACGCTCGTAGGTTAGGGGCGTAGCAATATCCACAACTTCGATATTACCTTCGGCCTGGGGATATTTCCGGCAAATAGCGCGGCTTATTTGCTCCGCCAGCAAGCGCTTTTCTTCAGCGTAACGGCCTTCTTCTTTCAGTTTTTTCCAAAAATCATAAGTGTCGCCCATAAACGCTGTCGTAAGCGCGCTACAGCCTTTTGGCGCGTAACCTTCATACCCGGCATAATTGCGAAATCCGATTTCCGTTATTTCTTTACCCGCGTATTTGATCGGCTCGTTTAGCTGCCATACCGGTATAATTTCAGGCAATCGCGCGCGGATACCCACACTGATAAAAGTACACACGGTAGGTTTTGTTGTTTCACGGAGCTCTTCCAGCCATAAGTCATGCGGAGGGGCGTCAAATAACCTGTCGAGCGCCGCAATAGTTTCCTGCGTAACGATTACGGCATCGGCGCTCAGAGTTTCACTTTCCAGCTTTACTCCGGTAACGGCTCCGTTTTCAATTACAACCTTATCCACCTTTGAATTAAGCAGGAGTTTACCGCCCAAACTTTTGAAAACTTGAGCCATTCTTTCAGTCATTGCCAGGGAACCGCCTTCCGGGTAGCCTCCGTCGCCCGCTTCCAGCGTAGCAATCGTATAAATTGCGGAGCCAGCGGAATAATCTTCAGGAACAACGCTAAACAGTTTCCGTATGGCGGGATGTTTAAATTTATTAAAACAATCATTGCAGGTTAATTTACTAAGCCTCGCATACACCGCAAACGCCGGCATCATTTTGAACAGGGAACCCAGCGTCATACGCTTTGGATTCTGCGCCTTAACGCCTTTAATATCCATAACAGGCATTTCTATACGGGTAATTGTTTTTACCATTTTCACCAGTTTACGGATTTCATGTTCATCAGCAGGCGAGAACGCGATAAGCTGTTCCGCTGTTTTATCTATACTACGGTAAAGGTTGAGTATCTTTCCTTCCCATTCTATAGAACGAAACACATCGCGCAGGTAAATTTTTACAGTGTCGTCTAACGCGCCTGTTTCCTTCCACATTTGATACACCTGTGTTTTTTGGCTGGAACCTGTCAGCCAGTGTATCGCGCCTTCGAATAAATACCCCTTGCGCCGCCAACTGGTACACATACCGCCAACTATGCTGTGCTGTTCGCAGAGCGTTACGTCAAGACCGCTTCTTTTTGCGTAAATTGCCGCCGATAATCCGGCAATGCCGCCGCCAATTACGATAACCTGTCCGCTCATAAAACCTCCTGCTTAAAAACCGCGTTAGCCCGGTAATTATTACATCATTCATCTTCATCATTCGCTTGTCAATGAAGCTATATTCATTTACAATCATGTTCAAAAGAATATAACATGGAATACCGAAAAATAGGAAAAACAGAAATACAAGCCAGCATAATAGGTCTTGGTTCAGAAGGAATCTCCCTTGCTTCTTCCGCGGAAGTAGATCGCGTCATTGGCTGCGCAATAGACCACGGCATAAACATCCTGGACTGCTGTATGCCAGGTCTTGAAGTGCAGAACAATATCAACCATGCTCTGCGGGGCAAACGCAAAAAAATGATCATCCAGGGGCATATAGGTTCAAGCGCAACAAGCGGCCAATATGACGTGAGCCGGGACATCGACACTTGCCGGAAAAACTTCGAGAACCTCCTCAAGGGGCTGGGCACAGACTATATGGACTTCGGTATGTTTTTCTTTGTCGATACCGACAAAGATTTTTCTCTTTGTTTTGAGGACGAACTGTTACATTACGTGCTCGGCTTAAAAGAACAGGGCGCAATCCGCGCCATTGGCGCTAGTTGCCATAACAGCGAAATAGCAAGGCGCATCGTAGAAACAGGAATAGTGGATCTTATTCTGTTCAGCGTGAATCCTGTTTTTGATATGACCCCGGTCAATTCCGATATTTATGAAATTCTTGATAACACTAAACTTAAAGAAAATTACACTCTTGCCATTGATCCTGAACGCTTGCGCTTTTATCAGATATGCGAACAGCGGCAGGTTTCCATAACGGTAATGAAAACCCTCCTTGCGGGGAAATTGCTTTCGGCTGAATTTTCACCCTTGGGCAAGGCCATGACAGCCAGCCAGTGCATTCATTACGCCCTTACCCGCCCCGCTGTTGCCAGCGTTCTTTTAGGCTGCAAGAGCGAAGCCGAGTTGAATGAGGCTCTTTACTATCTTAAAGCAAGCGAAGCTGAAAGGGATTATAGCCAGATAATACGGGATTTCAAAGGAATGTCAGGATGCGGCTGCCTTTACTGCAATCATTGCCAGCCGTGCCCCTCCAATATAGACATCGCAGCAGTAACCCGTTATGCCGATATTGCTGAACTAAACTCCGCGAATATACCGCCTGCTGTATCGCAGCATTATAAAGCCCTTGAGCGCCACGGTTCAGATTGCGTTTCCTGCGGCCAATGCGAGAGCAAATGCCCGTTTGGCATACCTGTAAGCAAAAATATGAAAAAAGCGGTCGCGCTTTTTGACGTATAATATAATGGATATTTTACTAAGATTGGAAGAAGAAAATGATTATAACTATGTTGAAAATATAACGCGGGAAGCATTTTGGAATATCTATAAGCCCGGATGTGATGAGCATTTATTAATCCATAATATGCGAAAGACAAAAGAGTTTATTAAAGACCTTGATTATGTGGCGGTTCTCAATAATGAAATTACAGGCAATATTGTATATGCCAAAGCAAAGGTCATTGGCATAAATAAAGAATATGATGTAATAACATTCGGCCCTGTTAGTGTGTTACCGATGTATCAAAAACTTGGCATAGGGAAAAAATTAATTGAACATACAATTGCTAAATCCAAGGAAATGGGATTTAACGCGATAATAATATATGGAAACCCCAAATATTATGAAAGATTTGGTTTTAAGAACAGCAGGGAATACAAAATAACAGACAAGGAAGGTAATTATAATGACGCTCTAATGGCGCTGGAATTATATTCCAAGTCATTAGATAATATCAAAGGAAAATTTTTTGAAGGAGAAGCGTATATAGTTGATAAAAATGAATTGGAAATATTTGACAGGAATTTTCCAAATAAAGAAAAATTGATATTGGACACACAAATATTCAAGGAATAAAATTATTGAAGGATAAAGTGAAAATGAATGATCCGAACAAAAAAGGCGTAATTTATTATGGCACTGATTATCAATATATATACGAATTGGATAAATTTGGTCTTAAATCTCCACGGCATAAAAATGAACAATTTATTTCCGTTTCCATTTCCGGATATGAAAGCAAGACAAAATGCGAGCATCCGGAACTGAAAGAATTTGCAAGAATTTATTCAGACGAATTAAAAATCGCCAAATGCAATGACGGATTTTTAAGTTATAAAAATGGTTATGTCAATTCCATCACCTGCGTAGAGGGGTTTGGACCCTCTCCGAATTTATATTACAGCAGCTATTTTGGCTTAATTGAGAATTCGCGCTCTAAAGATTTGGTTACAGTTGTATTATCGGATAAAGCCGAAAAATATTTGGTTTACCCTGACAAGGAAAGGGAGTTTGAACATTTGTCTTTAGCTTTACATGGTTTCATTGAAGAAATAAATCCTGATTTTATTACCGGATGGATTGTAGCTGATGAACATTCGCGTGAACTAAAAAATAAAATGGTTACAGGGGAAATGGAAAAAAGAGAAGTTTGGCCTATAAAAGATTTTAAAACATTTAATTTTGACATTGAACACCGATCTCGATATGGATTTTTTCCTTCTGATGTAAATATGTATTTAAAAAATATTGATGCCGATAATATTTATTCTGTTTCGAGCAAAGAGCATCTGAAAAATATTCTACAGGAAGTAATTCCAAATGATATGAACTGGAATAAGCAAGGAAGTGTTTTACATAACGAGATAAAAGAATGGTGGGACAAAAACAAAGATAAAATAGTCTGGGACTCCAGGAAATTAGTATATCGATTCTTGTCACCGCGGTAGACATTCCGCCTATCTAGCTGGAATTTTGGGGATGTCAAATCAAATCACGCGCAGCAACAGGTCTGCGGCAATGGCTATTCCCTTGCCAGCGTATCCAGCCTTTCCAAAGCCCAGTTGGTATATTTGCGAATGTGGTTGTCCGGATCCTTTTTAAGGCTTTCAAGGATCTCGCGTCCCTGCGGGGTGTTTAGTTTTTCCAGGGCTCTTACCACGCACACGCGCACTTCCTGATCCGGATCTTTTGCGGCCAGCACAAGGCCCCTGAAAGCCGGCAGTGTGTCGAGCAGAGAAAGCATTTGTGCCGCTTCCCTTCGGACAGCCGCGTACCTGTTTGAAAGCCGTCTTTTTTGCTCATCAACATAGCCGGTTTCTTCCAGTATGGTAACCAGATACGGCTTGAGCGACGCGACTTCGTCCTTTAAAATTTCCGAAATGTACGGCTCGGCCTTCCTGCCCTGCGCCTTGAACACCGGGATCAATTTTTCGCGGAACTGCGGCTCGGCGTCCTTAAAGATTTCCAGGAGCTTAACGATGTCGTGCTTAACCGTTCTTTGGGCAAGGGCATTTTCCGCCTGCTTGCGGAATTCGGCCTGCTTATCAAGAACAGAAACCAAAATTGAAATGCTTTCCTCGTTCTCGGCCTGTCCCAGTCCCACAATAACTGCTTCTTTAACCACGTCAGTTTCATTGGGATCGTTTACAATATTTTCCAGGATTTTCATCGCGGCGGGATTGCCGTGCATGGCAATGACTTCCGCGGCGGCAAGGCGCACCCTTTCAATCGGATCGTGAAGCAAGGACGTTTCCTGATTAATCACCTTCAGTTCATCGAAGTCCAAAAGCGCCTTTATCGCGGCAACCCGGACATCGGGGTCTACATCCCTTAAAGAAGCGCGGATTTCTTTTTTGAACGCGTCATTTTTCGTTCCCGGAAGATTATTGATTAATGCCGCGCGTATTTTCGCGTCGGGAAGGGCAAAAAGCGCCGCGGTTTTTTCATTGAACATATCTCTCGGATACTCGCCGATAAGGCTCGCGAATTCTCCGGCCTCGGCCTGCGTCATTGTGGGGAGACTTTCAAGTATTTTCTGTAAACAGTACGGCTGGCGCAGATGGCAAAGAATTTTTAACGCGGAGATGCGTACAATATGCGGGTATTTCGCGCGGTTTACGTTCAGAATCGCGAACACATAGGGCAGAATCAGATCGGGAGCGAAAGTTCCAAGAACCCGTTCCAGTTCCAGCCGCGCCGGAAAAGCGGTGTTTTCCACAAAATGGAACAGAATGGGAAGAAAGATTGAAGCCACGCTGTTTGGTGTCCTCGGCAAGAGAAGCTCAAGGAAATCAGGATCATTTTCCCTGCGCGTCAATTCCTTCGCGAGAAGCTCAAACGCCTGGACATTACCCTTCTTGGCGGTGGCATCCAGCGTTAAAGCGTAAATATCCTTGTTAGCGGGATCAGGTTTTATAGCGCTAAAATATGAGAATACTGTTTCTTCCAGATAACAAATATTTTCGTATGTTCCGCCCGAGCCTGACAAAAGACGCGCCGCGACAAGCAAGGCGGCCCCGTTTCCGGCAGAATATCCCTGGAGAAAACCTGAAACGTTTACTTCCAGCGATTTAGACAAAAGCCCCACGCTGTTATCAATACCCACCTGATCATCAAGGGTATTCTTTGAAAGAACAGATTCAAAAACCCCGCATTTTTCCAGAAATACCGCCGCGATGTAGCGTAGTTCCCTGTTCTGGTTTTCCATGTTCTTCATGGCAAAAGTTCTGTCTTCCTGGCTCTCCGAATCAAGCAATTCCAGAATATGGGCGGTTTCTTCCGTGTTAAGCGTCTGCCCGTTGGGATTGTAGCGATTTTTAAATTCTACCGCGATGCGTTTGCGCGCGGCCTCGCGTACCTCGTATACCGGATCATGGATTAGTTTATCCCACAAAGCATCCCATGTCTTATCGGTATCGGCTTTAAAACTTTCTGTTATGATTTTTCTTATCAATGGGTGCGGATCCATAAGGCCGGCATTCAGGCTTCTTTCCGTCTTATTACTGGTATCAAGAAGCAGAATGCGGTACGCAAAATAACGCGCGTACCATTCCAGCTCTCCTGTTAATTCGCGCAGAAGCTCTCCATGGGTTTCAAAAAATCTTTTGAAAAAATCCGGATTAAAATCCTCGCCCCTGCATGAGGCGGCCAGAAGCCGTATGAATTTTTCCTCGCCTTCGAACCGCATCCGATCCAGAAAGAATTTTTGCAAATTTGAATGTTTTTCCGCCGCAAGGAAAGCCTTGAACAAAGCCGATTGCGGGCAGTATAAAAGAACTCGACGGAGATCCGCCTTACCCGGCGAATGATCGAGTTTTTGAATCCACATATCCGCCAGTCCGGTTTTAATAATTACCTGCGGCCCCATTTGCCGCACATACCTTTCCATGCGGCGTGAATAACGGACAAGCTTCTCAGGTGGATAACGGCGCATAAAATATTCCAGCGCCTCCCCGGCCTGTTCCGAGTCCTGTCCGTAGGCGGTTTGAGCCTTTATAATTTTTCGAAGGCGCGCCTTAAAAATCCTGGAACGTATATACCAGAAAAGAAATACTCCAAGGCCAATAATAAACAGCAAACAAACAGCCGGCGCCCAAATAGGGATGTTTAATTCTGACAGCGTGTTAATTAAATTTTCAATCATTTCTTTACTCCTTTATATAGACGGCTTATATATAAGCCTTACTTTTCTGTTAAATTATCCACTCCGTCCCATTCTTTGGGCGGTGGAGCAGCAATAAACTTTTCACATCGCTCAACGTAAAGTTTTGCGGTGGAGTCCTCGCCGTCTCCCTGATAAATTTCAGCGAAGATTTTTTTCGCGCCCGCAAAATCGCGGTTTTCGTAAGCCTTAAACGCCCCTTCCCAAGCCTTGACCATATCCAGCATTGACTGCGGAGCGTCGCTTTTGAGTTCCAATAACTCAAAGAGCCTTAACGGAACAGGAATGCCCACCACAGTTACCCTGCTCAGGGGACGGACAATAAATTCATCTCCTATCTGATCTTTGGTATATTCGCTTATCAGGATGCCGTGGGTATCGTATTGTTTGTTCACTCCTTCCAGCCGGGCCGCCAGGTTCACAGCGTTTCCCATGATTGTATAGTCCATTTTCGCGGGGGTTCCCATGAAGCCTACCACCATGTCGCCCGTGTTAATCCCAAGCCGGGTGTAAAGCGGGCGTAATTTACGTATAACCTTGCTTTGAATCAGTTTGGTAAGCGGATTGTAAAACTCTCCGTCCGGTTTCATCACGCTTTCAACCATTTCAACTTCGCGCCTTTTCATTAATATGGCGCTGCGGCAGGCCTGCGCGGCGTGATCTTCCATCCAGGCGGGCGCGCCAAAGAAACCGATGATAGCGTCGCCTTCGTATTTGTCAATTGTCCCGCCGTTTTCAAGAACAACGTTGCTCATTTCCGTTAAGTAAAGGTTAAGCAGATCTACCAGCACTTTTGGACCGTCCTCGCCGTACTGATCCTGAAGCTCTGAAGAAATGGAAGAAAAGCGCTGGATGTCCGTAAACATGGCGGTCATCTTTCTTTTTTCCCCTCCAAGCTTCAATTTGGAAGGATCGGCGACAATCTGCTCGATAACTTTTGGGGAAAGGATTCTGGAAAAGGCGTTTTTTATAACACGCCGTTCCTCGCTTACAGCCTGCACAGTTTGTTTTAATTCGTTTTCACGCGTCTGGTTGGTAAAAAGAAGGGTCGTGCCCTCTTTTCTGCCGCGCGGAGTTTTAAGCGGCGTAACATTAAGGGAATAGTCCATTTCCTTTTCCCCGTTATTGTAAATTCCCTCCAGGCCGATAATTTCATTGCCCTCTTCAAGGCTTTTTACAATCGTATCCAAAGTTTCGGGCGTAATTGATTGTTTAAACGCATCTTTCAGATTGCGGCCTAAATCGTCATGTTCAAGACCCATTACCTCAGCCGCCGGTTCGTTGAAATAATAAATCTTCCCATTCGGATCGGTGGTAATAATCATGCTGGTCATGGAGTTAAAAACATATTCCTGATACCGTTCCAAAGCGTCAATCTTTTGCAGCGACGTTTTCGTCTCGTCAAGAAGCAGGGATGTTTGCATAGCTCCCGCCGCCAGCTTGGTATAAGAGTCTAAAAAGTAGAAAAGCGGACGGTTAAAAAATTGGGGTGTCCGTGACATGACAAACAAAATTCCAATCTCGCGCGGCGGGGTTATAATCGGGAGCGCCATCCCGCTTTTCATTGCCGGATGAATAAGAACCTCTTTTAAAAAGGATGCCGCCGCGTCGGCCTTTTCCGTGATTTTGTTGTTAAAGATTAAAGTCTCACGGCATTCACGCAGAAAGCATACAAGTTCGCTTGAGCCGGAAATAATATCAGGGAGTTCGTAACTGCCCCTTTTAAAAACCAATTTCAAATCGCTTTTACGGTCTTCCATGTTTTTAAAACTGTAAAAAGCCGCGATTTCGGCGCGTGAAATATCCTGGGCCTGCTCCACAAAAATACTAATCAGGTCTTTAAAATTTCTTTCCCGCGCGATAAGCGCTCCGGCCCTCACCAGATCCTGTTCAGTCGGTGAAGCGGACGCTCCGGCCTTTGCGGGATCCGCCGTTACTTTTTTCTTTAAATGCCTGTTCGGCGTAAGCAATTTCATTTTTTAAAACCACCAAGCCCCTTTTTCCCATTGTGCCACACTGCCAGTTTTCTGGCAAGTAATTACGAAAAACCACATCAAAAAATCTCACGCAGAGGCGCCGAGGCGCAAAGTTTACGTTCGATAGATTTTCGCATTATACAAGATATATTATATTCCAAATAAGAATCTTGAAAGTAAAACAATAATAGTACAAACAATAACTCTGCGTCCTTTGCGTCCTCCGCGTGATGATATTCTTTGAAAAACCTTGTAAACATCAGTTGTTCCAAAACACTAATCGTGTACTATTACTACCGCCTTGTTGCACTGCCACCGCCCTCATATATGGTTCGTCCGTCTGAGCTCATGGTGATTGTACAATTAGTATAACTTGTTCTACCATCAGCAACATTAGGGTTGCCAGTCCAGCCAAAAGCCAATTTTTGGGCTGACCATGTTAACGTACCAGTCTGGGATATATTACGGTAATATTGGGTGCCAACTTTAAGATAGCCCTTAGCTTTGGCATCATTCCATAAAGCACTACCCGTATCAGAAGGAAGACGAGTATAAACTCCGGTACTTCCGCTAATTTTAATTTCAAAACCTCCATCCACCCAAGTACCGTTAAGCGATGTATTTACGCTGGGACTGTTTCCGCTGCCAGGATTTCCGTCATCGCAAGCCGCCATTAAAAATCCGATTACCGCTACGAGGGCGACAATCACTAAAAGGCTGCGTTTTTTATTACTTTTGCAACCCCCCCCGAATTTTTTTCACGTTTTTCATAAAATCTCCTTTACATGGTATTTTCCATGGTTTTTAGCATTCCCATATGGGCATGACAATATCAAGATGGATAATTGTACCAACACTTATACATAAAGGGGAGATACCACATGGCTCTTTTTTTGATACCACATGGCTCTTTTTTTGATACCACATGGCTCTTTCCTGGTGACTATTGGTTATTCATTAATTAATTGACAATCAGTTTTTCAGCACAATATTTACCAGCTTGTCCGGCACAACAATAGCCTTCACAACGGTTTTACCGCTTGTCCACTTTTGAATACCCGGCAAAGCCCTGGCGGTTTTTTCAAGCTCCTCCGAAGACGCGCCGCGCGCCGCGCCAAACTTGTCCCTGATTTTTCCGTTCACCTGTACCACGACGGTAACTTCCTCGTCCATCGTAAGGCTTTCATCATAGGCGGGCCAGGGATGTTTTGAAACTGAGCCTTTATTCCCGAGCTTTTCCCAAAGCTCTTCCCCAAGGTGCGGGGCGTAAGCGCTGAGCATGATCACAAGGGGCTGCCAAAGCGAAGGCGGAACACTCTCCAGCTTAATAAGCTCGTTTGAGTAAATCATCATCTGGCTGATGGCTGTGTTAAAATTCAAGGTCGCGGTGTCGCCTGAAACCTTTTTAATGGTTTTATGAAGCAGTCTTGTCAGCTCTACCCTTTGTTCCTCACTGACGCTGTTCTCAGATTCGCTCTTGCATTTCTCGCTTATAGCCCACAGCTTTTCCAGAAAGCGCGATACCCCGATTAAGCCTGCCGTGCTCCAGGGCTTGCTTACTTCAAGCGGCCCCATAAACATTTCGTACATTCTAAGGGAATCGGCTCCGTAGTTTTTGACTATCTCGTCCGGGTTGACAACGTTCTTGAGGCTTTTGCTCATCTTGGCTACCACTTCGGTAACTTCTTCGCCGTTTGCTTTTTCCACAAAACTGCCATTCGGTTTCTTTTCAATCTGATCGACAGGCACGAGAGTTTTATCTTTTCTCTGATAGGCAAAAGAAACTATCATCCCCTGGTTTACAAGGCGTATGAAGGGTTCTTTTGTATTAACAACGCCCACATCGTACAGCACCTTGTGCCAGAATCTCGCGTAAAGCAGGTGAAGCACCGCGTGTTCCACCCCGCCAACGTAGAGATCAACCGGAGCCCAATAATCGATCTTGTCCCGAGCCGCAAAAACCTTGTCGTTATGCGGATCAAGGTAGCGAAGGTAATACCAGCACGAGCCAGCCCACTGCGGCATGGTGTTGGTAGAT